>Ga0190312_1000048_pt1 | contig 49779 bp, 52 predicted proteins | sample 487007910_MG_FD_165046 | JGI IMG/M metagenome (GOLD analysis project Ga0190312, IMG submission 165046) | Hydrothermal vent sediment bacterial communities from Southern Trench, Guaymas Basin, Mexico - 4870-07-9-10_MG | ecosystem: Environmental > Aquatic > Marine > Hydrothermal vents > Sediment ... | reverse complement strand
CTTTTAATAAAAAGTATTCTAATTAACAGCTATTAAAATACGATAAAAATGTCAATTAAATTTTCTTATTTAATTAGAATTAGATAGTGTGTTTTATTTCTTTTGGAGACTTTAGTTTTTCTACGGTTTTTGTTACTAGTCTTATTGTATTTTCTACGTCTTCTAGGTTTAGTAGGCAGCAGGGTGTGTGTATGTATCTCACTGGAACTGATATAACGACTGAGGGTATTCCTTTTCTCGTTAAGTGAATTCTACCTGCATCAGTGCCACCAGCGTATGAAATCTGTATTTGATACAGTATTTTTTCTTCTTCAGCTACCTTAACTATGAACTCGAAGAGTTTTCTTTGAGCTATCATTGTGGGGTCTATTAGTCTTATGGCAGGTCCCTTTCCTACTCGTGTTATTACGTCGCTTTGAGGTACTTCGGGTGTATCTGCGGCTACTGTTCCTTCGAGAACTATTGCCAGTGAAGGGTTTATCGCGTATGCTGCTACTCCTGCTCCACGTAGACCTACTTCTTCTTGAACAGTAAATACAGCGTAGATTGTTGGTACAGTTTCTTTAAGTCTTTTCAGTGTTTCTATTAGAACAAAGCACCCTACTCTGTCGTCGAAAGCTTTTCCTGTTACAATTTTAGGTGAAAATATTTGAAAATCTCTGTCAAAAACAGCTACGCAGCCTTCGCGTACACCCATTTCTTTAGCTTCTTCAGCACTTCTCGCTCCAAAGTCTATATAGAGGTCTTTTATGGGAATAGCTTTACTTCTCTCTTCAGAACTTGTTATATGCGGGGGCTTAAAGCCTATTACTCCCCGTACAGGTTCTTTTTCAGTCAAAATTACTACTCTTTGGCCAGGCAGTATGCGAGGATCTATTCCTCCTAAGGCCATAAATTTAGCGAACCCATTGTTGTCTATGAACCTTATAAGTAAACCTACTTCATCCATGTGTGCGGCTATCATTACTTTGAAGTCTTTTTCTTTACCATATTTTACTGCTATAAGGTTTCCCAAATTATCTACGCTCAGCTCATCTACATAGTCTTTGATATATTTGGCTATTAGTTCTCTAACTTTATCCTCGAAGCCTGGCGGCCCAGGGACATTGCTTAACTCTTTAAGTATTTCTATATCCACAGAAACTACTGTACTTATGTCAGAAATAAATAAATTGAGTTTCTTTAAGGAGACATACACGTAATTATTATATATAGGATATTTGTCCTATTTAAGTGGTGAAGAAAAGTCTCAGAGTTTCGCTGATAGCAGTTCTTACAGCGCTAGGCATAGCATTCAGAGTATCTAAGAATGCTATTACACAAATTCAGTTCATAAATATTCCTCTAGCATTTACTATGGTTGGAGGCTATTTAGGAGGCCCGCTAGTTGGAGGCACTGTAGGCCTATTTACTTTCATAATATCAGATTTCATTATTTTACCAGGTCCCTGGACAGTAGTCGACTCTCTATTAGCATTTATTATCGGCGTTTTCTGGGGAACTATACGTAAATTCATTTCAAGCAAACTACAAGTGTTCATTACAGCATTTTTCTCAGAGCTACTGTACGACATTGCTTCATCAATAGTTCTATACATTGCTATAGGAATGGATGTGATGAAAGCTCTTGTTGTAGGTATTGTAGGACTATTTCTTCCTGTATGTGGAGGCTTTATTTTTGGTGTAGGGCCGATGACTGAATTATCTACGGCTTTTCTTTCCTCACTAATAATTGTGCATTTAGAAAAGATAGGGGTGATACCTTATGAAAAGTAGGTTCTTTAGTATTATTGTAGTAGTGCTACTAGTATGGGCACTAGCGGCATCTAGCCTGGCTGCCTACTATTGGCTAGAGTATTCTAAATACAAGAAGCTTTATGAGAGACTTAGCGTTAAAGTGATAGTCGTAAACGTAGGTATTGACTATGGCAACGGAACTGTAATATGGTATAACAACACAGTACTACCTGCAGGCAGCACTGTTCTATCTGCTTTAGTTCAAGTAGCAAAAGTAGAGTACAAGGTATTTCCTTTCGGAGCCTATATTATTTCAGTGAATGGAGTTTCAGAAAAAATACTTTCAAAGAAAGAGGGTTACTCGTGGATGTGGTACATATACGACAAGAAAAAAGGCAAAATGGTTCTAGGTCCTACTGCAGCAGACAAATACGAGTTGGCTAACGGCGATACTATCCTATGGAAATACGAACACTGGAGTTTCCCTTAACAGCACTTAAGTTTAGTTTATTTTTCTACCAATTTCTTTATTTAATGAAATTAAGTAGAAAGCCTTAAATTCTACTTCGTTTAGATAAGTTGTTGAATCGAGAAGAGCTACTTCCAGTACTATTTACAATAAAATATTATGGAAGAGCAGGACGATACCAGCTATCACGAATGCTGAATTTAGGAGAAGGAAAAGTCAGGAATATTCTAAGGCGATTAAGAGAACAAGGATTTATTGAAGTCAAACGAGGGGGGTCGAAGTTGACGAAAAAAGGTGAAGAATACCTAGATAATATTTTCAAGGGTCTCGGAATTAAGAAAATTGCTGTTTTGTATAACAAGGAAGAATACTTCAAGGATATGATAATAGTTTGTGCACACTTAAAGGCATATGAAGTAAAGAACGTAATTGATCTTAGAGATGAAGCCGTGAGAAATGGTGCCGAAGGAGCATTGATAGGTATAATTGTGGATGACAGTATTTTTCTTCCCCCTGATATAGGTTATCTTAAAGACTATTTTTCTCTTCTTGAAAAAAAGGTAAAAGAAGTTTTTGAAATTAAAGAGGGAGAAGTAGTTATAATAACTTTTTCAAAAAAATATAATAAAGCTTTAACTGGATGCTTAGCTGTTATTAAGAAGTTTTCAGAATTATCCTGAAATATTTAGTTCTACTAGTAGGCGCCCTGTAATCAAGCTACCCTTCTTAGTTTTTTCTTTTGATGCTGCAACTATATTGCTGAAGACTTCTGCGAAGTTTCCTGAAACCATTGCCTGCTTAACTGCAGGACCTAGTTCGCCTTTCTCTATTAAGTAGGCCTCGCCTAAAGCTACACTAAAGTCTCCTGTAACCATATTTGCCGTATGTGCACCAATAACTATTCTTACGTAAATGCCTTTAGTGACTTCAGCTAGGAGCTCGTCTAGCTTCTTTTCTTCAGTGAGCTGCACTATTATATTCGAGGGAGATATTCCAGGTTCTCCTCTGAGTCCGCGGCTAGCGTGTCCAGTAGACTCTCTTCCTTCTCTCTGAGCTGTGTACAGATTATATAAGTATGTTTTTAGGACACCGTTTTCAATTAGGGCAAGTTTTCTTGAGGCTACTCCTTCGCCATCAAATTTCCTAGAGGCATTTCCTTCGGGCAGCAGTGGATCGTCTATGATGGTGAGTTTCTCGTCAAATACTTTTTCTCCTATTTTGCCGGCTAGGAATGATCTTTTTTCTTGAACATTGTTAGCCGAAATTGCGTAGAATAGTATGAAGAAAAGTGATCCTATAGCTAAGGGGTCTAGGATTACGGGAAGCTTTTCTGTTTCTGCTTTGACTCCTTTAGCTTGCCGCAGAGCAAATTCTACAGCATTTTTGACTACTTCGCTCATGTTTATTTTCTTGTAATCTCTCTCTACTTGATAGTCGTATGACGAGAACATTATACCCTTTTCTTCACATATGGCTTCTGCAGCGAAGTAAGCTGAAGTACTTTTTCCGCGGGCCTCGACACCTAGGCTGTTGACTATATAGGTTTCTCTCACTGATACAGACGAGTAAAAGTCTAGAGACGATAAGCGAGGGTCGTATTTAATGTACATGTCTCTTACTCCGATTAAGTCTTTCAGCATATCGTCTACTGTGACTTCAGCAGTATTCTTAGAGAAGAGGCCTTCTACTTCAGGGTATTTTTGGGGTGATGCGAATGATTTAAAGTAGGGGTCTTTTCCTCTTACTTTAGCTATTGAAATGGCTTTTTCTATGGTTTTCTCAATAGACTCCTCGTCTAGTCTAAGTGTGTAAGCTGAGCCTATTCCGCCACCGTAAATAACTCTAATGTTGACTCCCTGCTCGCGGGAAAGCACAGAGTACTTCGGCTCATTTTTCTCAATATTTGCTGATTTTCTAGTGGAACTGACAGCAAATACTTCTGCTTGAGAAGCACCCTTCTTTTCAGCTAGCTTAACTATCTTATGTAATAGGTCTAACATAATCATCACCTCTTTCTACCTCCTACAACAATATCATGTATCCTTAAATAGGGTCCACCTGTTCCCGCCGGAACTCCTTGTCCTCCCTTGCCACATGTTCCAGGTCTTATGGAGAAGTCTTTACTTACAGCGTCTACTTTGCTTAGAACTTCGAGAGTAAATCCTGAAAGCGACACGTCTCTGAGAGGCTTCGTTATCTCACCTTTCTCTATCAAATACGCTTCTTGGGCATTAAACTGAAAAGTACCTTTAGCTGTGTCGACTTGTCCTCCTCTACTACCGCAGAGAAGAACTCCGTACTTTACTTCACTGACCATTTCTTCGAAACTCCAGTCTCCGGGAGCAATGTAAGTATTACTCATACGGACAATGGGCGGATGCATATAGTCTTGTGCTCTAGCACCGCCATTTGGCTCGAGGCCTAGTTTAGCTGCAGCTTCTCTGTTAGTAATGAATGATACTAAAACGCCTTTGTCTACTAAAATTTTCTTTTTAGCTTTTACTCCCTCGTCATCATACTCAAAGAATCCCCAGGAATCTTTTAAAGTAGGGTCATCGTATACAGTTACTAGCTCTGAGCCAACTTTTTCTCCAAGTTTGTCTTTAAGAATAGAGCCTCCTGCTAAAACAGTGTCTCCTTCACATGCATGGCCAAAGGCCTCATGTATGAATACTCCAGTGAGATCAGGATCCGTAATTACTGTAAATCTGCCCGAGGGCGCTGGTTTAGCAGAGAGCATTGTTACGGCTTTTTCGACAACCATTTTAGTAAAGTTCTCTAGATCTAACCTGTCTATGTACTCATAGCCGAGAGAAGCTCCTTCTCCTCTACGGTAAGACCCCAGCTTTCCTGCTTCAAATGCTACTGCTGAAAGCGATAAAACTGCTCTAGGGACTAAAGTCTTGACTAAAACTCCGTCAGAAGTGCAGGTAATGCGAAAGTCCAAGTAATCTCTTAGAGCTACAGTAGCATTAACTATTCTCTTATCTAGCTTCCGCATCATTTTACATGTCTTCATACACAGGTCTCGCTTATACTCTAGTTCTACGTCTATAGGACTTTTTGAAGGCTTTTTAAAAGCCTCAACTTTAACGCTCTCTACTTCAGCTAACTTAACTTTATCTTTCTTATATTCGCCGATAACTTTGGCGCTTCTAATACTTTCTTCAAGCATATTTTTAATATTATCCCATTCTAAAGTAGCGCTAGAAAAGAAAGCGAAAGCACCGTTCGCTAGAACTCTTACCCCAATACCTTCTTCCTTTCTAATAACAATAGATTCTATTCTCTCGTTGGACACTGTAATAGAAGTAGAATACAAGTCTTGGTACCTCGCTTCTACGAACTCTGCTCCTAGCTTTAATCCTTCTTCAACAATTCTTTCCAAAAGATCCTCTACCACGTAATTAACTAATCTTAGTAAAACTATTAAACTCTAATTAAACTTAAGTCGCTAAACAAAGTAATGCTTTCTACAAGCTGTAAACTTTTAGGTTTGTCTTAGAGAATTTTGCTATTTACTTTATCTAGTTTCAATACTGGAAGTACTTTAGTCAAAAGAGTTTTTGAGTAATACAGTTTTATAAGAGTTTAACAGTATTTATTTTGGTGGAAAAGTGAGCGAAATAATAAAAATGATTAAAGAGGCTATAGGGAAGCTCGAAAAGAAAAAAGAAGAACTTACTGTTGTAGAAGAAGAGAAATTAAAGAGATTAAGTAAAGAGCTGGAAGAACTAAAGTCTATTCCTATGGAAAATACCCTTCAATCTAGAATAGCACCTACTGGTCGAGGAGCGGTATTTCAACTAAGAAAAGTTTTCTACGCGACCCTTAGCGACAAAGGCTACGATAGAGACTTAAGTGTAGCAGAATGGAAGAAAACCGTATCAAAGTTAATAGACTTTATGAACGAGAAAGGATTGTCCGAGATCCCCACGAAAATAATTATAGAATATGATGAAGTAGAAGAGAACGGTAAAAAATATATGAAGTTCAAGAGAGCCAGGATATTCTACTTTGAGCTAGCAGGATCTCATGTACTTGAATTCAAGTAGACTTCAAACAATTATGTAGGAGTAAGCTTACCTTCTCTGATACTCAGTCTCTTTACTATACGTGTGTCTTTGTCGCCTTCAGGTATAGTTACTGCAACAATATCCACGTGCTTTTCCAAAGGTCCACGTGAAATCTTGGGTACAAGTGTTTCCTGTACTTGAAAGACTCCGGCACTGTTATTCATTTCTATTCTCACTTCTATAGCTTTGTTTTCTCCTTCAACTATTTCAACGTTTTCAATAGAAAGCGCAGAAACTGTGTGTATGTTTATGTTACCTGTATCGAAAGCTAGTCTTCCTCTACCTTTAGTCATGTCTGTTCCGTCAGCTATACCAACTAAAGCTGCCTCAATAGTTAAGTCTGGTATTTCTGCTCCGTGAGCGTAGATAGTGTGTAAGATATGTCCTCTAACCTCGTACATTACTTCGTGGTCATTATATATTAGCGGAAGAAGTCTGTTAAGTATGGAGATAGCTAAGTAAACTGAGTGAAGAGGATGATCCTTGCGGTGCACTTGATTCCCTATATCATGTAGCAGTCCACCAGCCATCACTACTAAATGCGCATCGTCTTCGTCGCCTGCTTTTTCCTTCATAATATCGGGAAGAATTCCTGCTGAGAGGAGAAGGTCTAGCATCTTTAGAGCGTTAGCGGCAACTATTTTGGCGTGAACTTCGCCATGATCGTTATAGCCCAACTTCGCTACAGCAATATAGTCGGCCATATCCCAGCACGCGTTTACTTCAGCGTCTTCTTTAAGCAGACACCATAGTTTATATGCCTTAGGGTACTTTTTAAGAGATATCTCTATTTCTCTTTCAGCTTTTCTCTGTAAGTCACTATATGAAGTCGGGACTTCGAGTTCGAAGCCCGAGCCAGTAGCAATTCTTTTAGTCGTCATCAAAATCTACCTCAAAATCAAAGTCAGCGTCATAGTCTACTTCTCTCTTCTTCTCCATTGAGCTTAAGGCCGACTTAGCGTCGCTGACCATTGCATGATAAAGTCTAGGCCTCTGCATTCTATACAGATCAAGTATTCGCCTCAAAGAATATGCTTCAGGCTGAAGGTTTCTCACAGCTTGACAGTATACTCTGCCGCCTGGTGCAGCAACACTTCCTCTTATATCGTAGCTATATATCTGACCCAAAATATAGCGATTAGGGTCATCTACTTCAACACGATCAGCAACTAAATGCCTTAGCTCCGCTGCAGCACCTTGACGCATACCAATTAGCCGCCTAGTCAAATAGCCCTGGCGACCAGCATAGGGATTAGTTTTAATTACTAGTGTATAGTCCTGCTTAAATATCAGTCCTTTCCGCGTTAAGCTGAGTGCGACTAAGCCCGCTTTATTCAAGTACATGTACGTAGTTATTATCGCTGATACTGCTAGCTCGTCGTGCTTTACTTTATTTCCCCCGCAGAGAGGCCTAAATCCACCTATACTTGCTCTTCGAGAGAAGAGCTCAGGATATAGGTAGACAAGACCTGCGGGCGATATAGATAGTCTTCTCATGTACCTCAATTACCACGAGTAAAACTAGCCTAAGTATATAAACGTATGCTATGGCAAAAAAGTATTAAGCCGCTGGAAGGGAGGGAGAGGCGGGCGCGAGTCCCCTCAACTCCCTGACAGTGAGCGCAATATTATTTATCCAAACTTACGCTTATATATTTTATGGAAAGAAAATCTATATATTATTTATATAGTTTGACTATGAAGAAACCTTGGGTTCCATGTTTATGTGGATACAGTCTTAGAGCACTTGGCAGATCAATTCCTGAATCTCCTATTTTATGTTCAAGCTCCATGAAATCCATGTCGTACTTCTCGGCAATAGCTTTAACATTTTGCTCATTTTCTTCAAGAGTAAGAGTACAGGTAGAATAAACTATCTCTCCATTTTTCTTAACTAGTTTAGCTGCTTCTTCAAGAATTGCCCTTTGCAGTAAAGAATATTTTTCGACGTGTTCCTGCTTTATCCAAAGCCTTATTTCCGGACTATGTCCTAGTTTGCCCAAAGCAGAGCAATCTGGATCTACTAGTACTTTGTCTGCTTTCCTCAGCGGAGGAATTTTTGCGTCGGAAATACATAAATCTAAAAAATGATAAGCAGATAGATTTTTAGATAATTTTTTCTCTGAGAAAATTCTTCTAAAAGATATATCTAATCCTATGACATAGGCTTTTGATAACTGCACTATATGAGTAGCTTTTCCTCCTGGAGCAGAACATAAGTCCACAACTACTTCTCCTTTCCTTGCTTTAATTTCGTGAGCTACTAGTGCCGAGGCTTTATCCTGAATATAGAATAATCCTTGATAATACTCTGGAATATGGGGAAGTCTATTTGATCCCTTGATAACCTTCAATATATCATTTAAATCATTATCTTCTTCCACAATAACTCCTCTTTTCATTAATTTATTTTTTAGTTCTTTTACATTAATTTTAAGTGTATTAACTCTAATCCAAAGAACTGAAGGCTTATTAAATATATCGAGAAGCTCTACCAGTTCTTCCTCTTTAAGTATTTTACTCAAGTATTCTACAACCCATGTTGGCTGAGAATATTTTACGGCGAGTTTCTCTAAAGGAGGTAAAGTCTTTAAGTACTCACTTAAATCAGCGCTTCTAAGTTTTCTTACTTCACTAAGAGATACTTCTATTCCAGCTCTCCTTAATCCTCTAGCAATCTTTCTCAACGATATATCTCGGTACCTAGCTTCATAAGTAAATGCCCGTATAAGATTTCTATCATAAGCACTGATTTCTTCAGGCGAAACACTCAATTCGTACTCGGCTATTAAGTCAAGTTCCCTGTACCTTCGTAAAACTGCTAAAGAGAATGCTGTAACAACACTCCTTAGCTGAGCTAAGTTAGGGTATTTTCTAAAGAAGTCGTCGATAACCCCCCTTAGCGAGAGCTGAAAATCTTCTACTCTAGCTAAAACTGATGCCACTATTTCTTCAATTAACATAGCTACAATATTACTATTTTTCGTACATTTAATTTTCTTCATAAGTCCAATAAAGCTAAGTTTATACAGACAAGATACTTCGCGTAAGTGAAATTTAGAGTAGTCATTTTCGACTTAGACAGTACAATATGGGACCATGAGGTATTTCCGCCTTATCTCCACCGTTCAGAGTAATTTCAAAAGATATTATTGAAGACTCTAAGGCATTCGAGTAAAATTATATCCTTATGTTAGAGACGCCCTAAAGGAACTTAAGTCTTTAGGCCTTATTCTAGCAATAGCTAGCTGGAACAAAGAAAATATCACACTAGAAGCTCTTGAAGCCTTTAACTTAATTGATTTTCTTTGATTACTACTGTATCGAATACCGCTCTGTGAAGAGAAAATAAATAAGAAAATCTTAGGAAAAATGAATATTGAAATATAAAATATCTTCTATTCAAATAATATATATTGATGGCAGAAATATTCACTTTTCAGAATATTGTTAGAGAAATTGGTAATGTGTATTTTATACATATGTTGAAGAATGTGAAAAATTATAAAGAGCTACTGAAACTAATAATGACAATAATTTAAGTATCTTTAAGTAAAATCTATATGCTGCAGCTATTTCAATTAAACGACTATAGTATACTTATTTAATGCATTTATCTCATACTGATACTATTTATTTTAGGCAAAATTGCTGTGAAACTTATTTATCAACTAAAATTAGTATATTAAATAATATGAGATATATTCTAATACTTTACATTAGATAGAATCAATAAATCTATTTTTATTTTATTCTTTAAATTTTTATCCTATATTTAAATAAATGATGATAGAAAAAGTTAAATACTCGACTTACTACGGCATACAGCTGCGAGTTGTATGAAGAAGAATATTTTAATAAAGAAAAGCAAAAGATTCAAGCCTAGGAAAAAGTTTTACTTCTTTCTACTAGGGCTGAGTCTAATATACACTACCAGCTTACTGACTTTATACAATGCTCTTCACATTAATTACGTTCTGCCTCTATCGCATCTCTTTCTTTTCGTTCACATAATATGGTTCATCATAGTACTCAACATAGCAGTCAATATGATAAGATTATACAGATATAAACCCCTTAATTGCAAAAACTCTACTTTAAAAGAATATCCTACAGTCTCCTTAGTGACTGTAGCCTATAATGAGCCTGAAGAAGTATCAGATTTATTTGTAGAAGCCGTCGCTAAAATAGACTATCCTAGAGACAAGTTAGAAGTAATAATTGTGGAAGACTTAAAGGATAGCGCTCCATCAAATGCTAATTCTTTTAATCGATTAAAAGAAAAGAATTTCGATGTAACCTATATAACGAGAAATAATAGAGACGGATTCAGAGGCGGGGCCCTTAACACTGCTTTGAAGAATATAAAATCAAAGTATGTTATTGTCTTAGACATAGACCACTTGCCTCTGCCTAATTTAATTAAAAAGCTTGTAGGCTATGTTGAAGCGAACCCTAAGTACGATGTAATAATGTTTCCTCAAAAATTCCGCAATAAGGGAGACAATGCTATAACTTTAGCAGCTAACTTAGGCTATGAGCTAGACTATGGTGTCCTGAGAAAAGGATCCAGCACTCTTAATTCAGCTTTCTGTGTGGGGTCAAACTGGATTGGACGTACTGAAAAAAATAGTTGAAGCTGGAGGATTCGATGAAACAACAATAGTCGAAGATTTAGCTACTAGTCTGAAAAAGTGGCATCCTAAAGGGCTTAAAATAGCAATGGTAGAAGATACTCTTGCTTACGGCTTAGTGCCAGATAAGTTAGAGTCGCTTAGAAAGCAGCAGCACCGCTGGGCTAAGGGCTCATTTGATTTATTTAAAGACTTCATAAAAATGTTTGATAAACTCACTTGGACTCAAAGATTCAGTTACTTCTTCTCGATTATATGGTATCTTGTAGGTTTTGCTTCTATTATTTCACAGCTCTTTCCGCTAGCCACACTTCTGGGATTCAATTTCTTAGTTGTAACTGATGTCATTGAGTATCTCGTCATAGTAGTTAACTTAACGTTTCTTCAGGTATTACTATTTGCTTTTCCACTTACTTTGCTAGGCTACGACATATTTTCGGCTTTCAAAGGACAGGCTATAGGGCTTCTTGTAGCTGAAAGTTATACTAACGCCCTCTTCTCTTCTATTTTAGGGAGAAAAATATCATTTGAAGTGACTAGTAAGATAAGAGAGAAAGAAAAGTTTCACAAGCTACTGTGGGAAAGTAAGCTACCGCTTTTTCTTGCCTTAATAAACTCGTTTGTTCTTGTCTATGGTTTGTTCAAATGGACCCCGCTTTTAATAATTACAGCCTTTTGGGCAGCTTACAATCTTGCATGGACTCTTACAGCGCTTTACTGTGCCGGAACAGTGGCTTTGACAGAAAGCAGCAAAGAAGCATTTTAGCGTATCGAAAAACTTAATCATATATTTTATTTATTTTGAAATATTTTGTGAATAGAGTGGTTGACAAAAAGTATGATATTATTGTTGTAGGAGGAGGACTTGCAGGTGTATGCGCGGCAATTGCGGCATCAAGGCTGGGTGCTAAAACAGCACTAATACAAGATAGACCTGTTCTCGGAGGTAATTCTAGTTCTGAAATAAGAGTTCCTGTAGGCGGCGCAGACTATGGTGGAGCTTATAGGTATTCGCGAGAAACAGGCATTATAGACGAGCTACTTACAGAAAATGCTAAACGAAATCCGACAAACTGTAGGTCTATATGGGATCATATTCTCTGGGAAGCGTGTAAACGCGAACCAAACTTAGACCTCTACTTGAACACAGTAGGCAAAAGTCCTTACGTAGAAAACGGCTTCATTAAGTGGATTATCGGAGAGCAAATAACGACAGAGAAGATTTTCCGCTTTCATGCTTTCATCTTTATTGACGCAAGCGGAGATGGAAGAGTAGCGTATGAAGCTGGTGCAGAGTACCGTAAAGGCCGTGAAGGAAGAAATGAGTTTAATGAGTCAATGGCTCCACCGAAACCAGACAACTATACTATGGGAAACACAATAACATTTCTTCTAAAAGACGTAGGCAAACCTGTTCCTTTTGAAGCACCCGGCTGGGCTTACAAATTTCTCTCAGACAAAGACTTACTCTATAGACCTCATGTACACTTCTATCGAAACGAAACTTTCTGGTGGATTGAATATGGTGGAACTAAAGACACTATAGCAGACGCCGAAGAAATACGCGACGAGCTAATCAAGATAGTTTACGGTGTAATAGACCATATTAAAAACAGAGGAGATCACGGAGCCGAAACATATGCAGTCGACTGGATAGGCGTAATACCAGGGAAAAGAGAATCTAGGAGATTTATAGGAGATTATATTCTGACGCAAAATGACGTTGTCTCACTTAAGCGTTTTCCGGATGCTATAGCTTATACAGGGTGGCCGATAGATATTCATCCGCCAGAAGGCATTTGGAGTAAAGACCCGCCTGCCTTAATACTGCACTTAATGGGGCGGCCTACAGTGCCCTTCCGGTGTATCTACTCAAAGAACATTAAGAACCTGCTATTTGCTGGGAGGAACATTAGTGTAACACATGTAGCTTTAGGGACAACTAGACTCATGGCTACGTGTGCTATCATAGGGCAGGCTGCTGGAACTGCAGCTTATCTCTGCGTAAAATACAGAATTACGCCGAGAGAACTTTACCGGAAATATATCAAGGAGCTTCAACAACTTCTCCTGAAACAAGACTGCTATATCCCTGGAGTCAAAAACGAAGATGAAAAAGATCTAGCTCTGAAAGCTAAAGTAAGAGCTTCCTCTCAAGCAACATTGTCTCCTCCCGAGAAGCTAGAAGAATACAAGCCGCTTGATAGAATTAGAGCGCAGTCATTTGTATTCTCAGAGAACTTCCTCGAAGTAGTCTACGTGCTCTTAAAGAATAACGCCTCTACGCCTAAGTTCATAGCGGCGCACTTAAGGAAAGGAGAATTTATAGATGATTTTAGAAGCAAGGAAGACATAAAATTGGTTAAAGTAGAAGTGCCTCCCGGCGAAAACTGGATTGAACTACCTTTTGAAGCAGAATTAGAGGCAAATAATCCTTATTGGATAATGCTCGAGCCATGTGAGTTAGTAAGCTGGGCTTTTAGCAGCGAAGAACCTTTAGGAACTCAGGCTGGAGCATGGGACAGATTAAACAACTTTGATCCCCCTATCTACGCTATAAAGCGGCACCGAGGAACATACTTGTTTAAATTGAAGCCAGAGAGCCGTCCTTATGGACCAGAGCAAGTTATTTCAGGTCAAACTAGACCCGAAAAAGCGACAAATATATGGATAAGCGATCCCTCCAAGGGCTTTCCTCAGTGGATAGAGCTCTCATGGAGCCAGCTAGTAGAGTTTAACACAGTGTACTTGACTTTTGACAATAATCTCGATAGGCCGCTGTGGGGCTACTACGGTATTGCTCCTGAGCTAGTCAAAGACTACAGAATTCTCATTAGAGATAAGAGTGGAGGTTGGAGAGAAGTAATCCATGTAAAAAACAATTATAAGAGAAGAAGAGTGCACAGATTTAGTAAAGTAAAAGCAACGGCTCTTCGTCTTGAAGTTCTTTCAACTAACGGCGATAAATCAGCCAGAGTATATGAGATACGAATATACAACGAATAATAAAGTTTTCAATAAAATGAAAGTTTTATAAAACTCTCGTAGCTTAAAATTCTACAAACAATGTCTTTCTAAATCGACTTTACTAGAAAATAAAAATAGTAAAAGTAATTATTTAAATCGCTTCATTAAAGTTTCTGAAAACAATGTCTAAAGAACGATATTTTTACATTTTACTAGACAATTAACTTATTATTATTGATTTACTTTAATTACTGGAAAAGCTGAAGATGGTCTATTTCTTGCTCAGGTAAGAGAGAGTTTATTTTTAACTAGTATTTTACTATGTCAAGGAGGGTAAAGTTGAGTCTGAGGAAATATTGTCCTCTGGTTAGAATTGGGGGTGAAGCTGAGCTGGTAGTGGAGCATGATGGAGAGAAGCCTATTAAAGCATATTTTGTGACTCACGCGCCTGTCAGAGGATTCGAGAAAATGCTTGAAGGAAAGAACCCTCTTTTTGTTGTCGAGGCTGCGATGAGGATTTGTGGTATATGTCATGCTGCTCACGCTATAGCTGCGTGTGAGGCAATAGAGCATGCTATTGGAATAATGCCCCCGCGAGACGGCCTTTTATTGAGAGAAGCTATAGGGCTTGTTAATAGAGCTCAAAGTCATATACTTCAAGAAGTAATGGTGCTTCCCGATATGCTTAAAAAACCTGTAAGAGAGAAGATTTATCAAAAACTAGTTAGGCTCTTTAATGATGTATGTTCTCTCTTGCTCAAAATAGGCGGTTCTCCTACACATCCTTCTTTTCTAACTATTGGAGGTATTCTTAAAAAGCCTGCCGAAGCATCCTTTAACGAAGCAAGGAACTTAATTAAATGTATCATTAAAGATTATTTTGAAGTAAAAGAGATCCTATTAAATGAGTCTAACTGGACCAAATTGTTTACTAGTTTAAATGAAATCGATGTAAACGTAGATAAGCTTGCTTTACACTTCTTCTATGGAGACCGATATAATATAGATGTAAAAGGTATAACTACTGTAAGACAAGCTGGAAGCGATGTTTATAGAGAATCCACATCAAATATAGCTTTCTATAAAGGGAAAGTTGTAGAAGTAGGTCCTAGAGCAAGATTAGAGACATACTTCCTAAAGAAGATGAAGGGATTAGCTGGCATACAAAAAGCTAGAATTATCGAAACAGATCTTGTTTTAAAGAGAGTAGAGGAGATATTAAGTGAAGTGGATATTTCGGCTCCCTTAAGAGCTAGAGAGCTTGTTTTTGGTAAAGGATTAGGTATAGGAGTATATGAGGCTCCTCGAGGCGTGCTTGTGCATAAAGTCGAGCTTAATGAAGAGGGCAGGGTGAGGAAGTACGAAATAGTTACTCCGACTATGTTTAATATCCCGGTTATGGAGAAAGCAGCTACTCTGATCTCTCTAGATGCTGTTGAAATTATTCCACGTATTTTTGATCCATGTATACCTTGTTCAACGCACTTGGTTAAGGTGAGAAAATGATAGTGCTTCATGTCGATATTGGGGGCTGCGAAGGATGTTCAATAAGCATTTTTAGAGCTTCATCCATGCTTAAAGACGTAGAGATAATTAATAAATGTACAGCAGAAAGGGAAGTAGACTTAAGCAGAAACTATGAAATAGTATTTGTAACAGGGTCTGTTTGTATCAATGATGAGGACGTAGTGGAAAAGCTGAAGTTAGTTAGGAAGAACTGTAAAGTGTTAATAGCTTTTGGATCCTGTGCGAGCGTCGGAGGTATAACGAGGTTCTGTAGAGGTGGGCAGGAGCCGAAGCCAGAGCACAGGACATTTCTTCCCTTAAACACAGTAGTAAAAGTAGATTACGCTATTCCAGGATGTCCTCCTCCGCCACAACTAGTTAGAATGTTTTTGACGCTTTATAAAAGAAACATGTTGCAGCAGCTAGCCGTATTCAAGGCCTTGAGTACTATAAAGAAGTTGAGCGGGTTCGATTTATTAGACGATGTAGTGCTCACAGGGCTTTGTATAGGGTGTGGCGTCTGTGAACTTTCGTGTCCGACGGGAGCAATAGAGCTGCTGGGAGGTAGACCAGACTTAATTGTAGAAAAGTGCATTAGATGCGGTACATGCTATGTGCGTTGCCCGCAGGGGTCTAAATTACTGTTTAGGTCTCTAGAAGCTAATGTAAATAAGCATAAAGTTTAATTTAAAGTGGTGAGCACGTGAGCTTTATACCAATTACACCTGAAAACCCTATTGGAAATGTGCGTAAAGTCTACTTAGCTCAGTCTATAGACGAACGTATAAGAAAAATGCGAGCAGGAAGCGGTGGTGCAGTAACCTCTATTCTATGCTATTTGGTTGAAAAGGGTCTAAGCGATGGAGTAGTAGTCGCTAAAAGAACTAAGGGCTTTGAAGGAGAAGCTATAGTAGCTCATACTAGAGAAGAAATACTGAAGGCTGCGGGAAGCCGATGGAATATAGTTCCTTTCACAACTAGATTGAAAAGGACTATAGAAGAGAAGGGATTGAAGAGAGTAGCTATAGTAGGGCTTCCTTGCCAAGCACAGTTCTTGGGTCAAATGCGGTACCTTCCTCTCCTCGAAACAGATTTCGGGGAAAGAATTTTTCTTATAGTAAGTCTATTCTGTATAGGAACTTTCGCTCACGAAGTATTCTTAAGTTTTCTTTACAGTAGATACGGAGTTAAAGCTAGTCAAATAAAGGACCTCAAACTAGTAGACAGCAAGTTTATAGTAGTTTTAGAGGAAGGAGAACTTGAAGTAGAGCTAAGAGAGGCTTTAGCATACTTACAGTCAGGCTGTTTGCTCTGTACAGATTACACAGGAGTACTTGCAGATATTTCAGCAGGGTCTGCGTCACAGTTTCCTGGATTTACTCTACTTTTAGTAAGAAGTGCTATTGGAGAGAAAGTTGTAGAAGAAGCTGTAAGCGAGAACTATATAATGGTGAGAGAGGAACCAGAAGTTCTGGCAGAGGTCAAGAAAAAGGCACTAGAAAAAATTATGAGAGCAAGCAAGTACGCTACGCAACTACTTTAAGGCGGTAACAAGCTCTACTAACGCTTTGAGATTAGGCGTAGTGAATTTTACTAAGGACAGCACTATCCATGGAGCGAAGCCTATTAGCACTATGAACACTGCTAAGCCGAGCATACCAGCTAGCATCCACTTATTTGCTTCTTTTGCTTCAACTTCGATTTTCTCTTTGTACCAGAACACTTGCCAGAAGTATCTAAGTGAGTATGCTGCACTGATTAGAGTTGCTATAGCCATGAATACTGCTATGTAAAGAAAGCTCGGGTTTACTGAAGCTATTGATGCAATACCTGCTATGATCATGAACTCCGATATGAAACATGGAAGTGGAGGAGCTCCAGCTATACTGAATATCGAGATTATTCCAGCGATTCCGGTATACGGCATTTTGTCCATTAACCCGCTCATTTTAGTTATGTCTCTCATATGAGTCTGGTGCATTACTGAGCCGCCGACAAGGAAGAAGAGTCCTTTGCTCCAAGCATGTGCTACTAAGTGGAATGCTACACCAAAGAGAGCTAGAGGATTAGCTCCAGCTAGTAGCGCATATGTGCCTGCTGCTTCGCCTGCGAGAATGTAGCCCATGTGTGATATACTTGAATAGGCGATAATTCTCTTGACATCTACTTCTTTAAGTGCCATGAATCCTCCGTAAAACGCAGTAATTACGCCTAGTAGAGCCAGCGGTACCAGTATACTGGATGCCTCAGCCAAAGTGAGCGCAGGATTCTGCGCCAGTATAGTTAAGAAAGATATTCTTAGAATGGCATAAGCACCGGCCTCAATTATTATTCCGCTTAAGAGAGAAGACATAGGTGCAGGCGCCTCGCCGTGAGCATCTGGTAGCCATGTGTGCACGGGGAAGATAGCCATTTTTACAGCAAAGCCGAACGTTAGGAAGGCGAAGATGTAGATCCAGAAGGCAGCTATTTTGTCGTATAGCTGTTTTATCATGAATAGCTCTAATCCTTGGCCGCCGGTAAGCATTGCGAGCAGACCTAGGGCGACAATTATGAAGACTGCGCCCGCATGAGTGAATATGAAGAACTTAAATGCTACTTTAGCTGGATCTCGGTAGCCCCAGCGAGCTATGATGAAGTATGATGGTATTAGCATAAATTCCCAGAAAATGTAAAATGCAAGGAGGTTTGCTGAAATGAATACTCCGAGCAAGCCTGTGTATAGTAGTGACAGTAGCGCGTAGAAGACTGGTTTTTCTCTTGTAATGTATCCGCAGGAGTACAGTGCGGAGAACAGGAAGAGTATTGAAGTTGTTACCACTAGAACATAGCTTAATCCATCGATAAACAGTGTGAATTTAATGTTTGCTGCCTGCGGAGTGATTAAGTTTATCCATGCGTAAGACTCAGTGTAGATATTTGAAGATCCTAGGTTAAAGAAAGCGTAGCTGTATAGAATTACTTCGAATACACTTATTAGCAGTAGTAGCGCTAAGCCTATTTTTTCGGCTTTTTTCTCGGCTAAGTATATTATTGGAGCCGATACTACTGGAATTAAGAGACTTAACAAGAGGATCATATTATACACCCCATAGGACGAGAATCACTACAGCTAGAAGAATTACTAAACCTAAAAACGTGTAGGTGAGGAAGGATGAGAGTCTTCCAGTGTGTGCTTTCCTAATGAATCCTCCTAACTTAACTGCTCCATCGGCTATGATATAATTAAGAGCGTCGAGAGCTCTGTCTACCAAATAAGTTAGCGATGAAATAGCTTTTGCTAGAAGAACACTTCCAGTAACCTGTACAGCATTGAGTGCTCTTTCCACATACCAGCTGGCGGTACTACATACTTTAACGAAACCTCTTGCCAATATTTGTTCGTAAAGGTAATCGAAGTAGTATCCGTTGACGAGTACAGTGTTAAGTTTTCTAACAAATCCATATTTATAGAATAGTTCTGGCGGATATTTTCTAGCTCCGTACACTAAGTGTACTATTCCTACTGCTATCAAGGCTAAGAGAGTAGACATTACTGGGGTTATTATGTTTTCTTTGCTATGAGCATGTTCAATTAAGTAGACTGTTATGAGAGATTTTTTGAGTGGTTCAAAGAAGTGTTCAAAGAGTCCTGAAATTATAGCACCTGCAGCTAATATTAGAAGGGGTATAAGCATTACTGGAGGCGACTCGTATGGATGATGCTTTTTCACGTGTTCGCTTTCAGGTACAAGAAATGTTAGATAAATCATTCTGAAAGTGTAGAATGCTGTAAGGAAGGCTGTTATAGTTAAGAGTAGCGATATTATGTATTGCCCCGATATGTTAGCTACTTCTAAGATAAGATCCTTGCTCCAGAATCCGTTAAATGGAGGTATTCCGGCTAAACCGAGGGCTCCGATAAGCATTGTTGCAAAAGTTATCGGCATATATTTCCTAAGTCCACCCATTAGTCTCATGTCTCTGCTTTCAACTGCATGTATTACGCTAGCGGCAGATAGGAAGAGGAGGGCTTTGAATATTGCGTGGTTCTCTAAGTGGAAGATTCCAGCGTACCATCCTTCCCATTCCTCTGCAATGAATCCGGCTAAACCCAGCGCTGAGAACATGTAACCTAGCTGCGAAATAGTGGAGTAAGCTAATACCCTCTTTATGTCATTAGCTACAACGGCCATAGTGGCTGAAAGGAATGCTGTAAGTGAGCCTATCAGTGCTACGGCGAGGAAGAATTCGTGTATGGCGTGTGCTTCAATGGGAGTTGCGTGGAGAACTTTAGGGTAGAAAAGTGTCAGTGTTTCGAGTCTGGCTACTAAGTATACTCCGGCTTTGACCATTGTTGCTGCGTGAATCAGTGCCGAGACTGTAGTTGGGCCCTCCATGGCATCGGGGAGCCATACATGCAATGGAAGCTGAGCCGATTTTCCTATAGCGCCGCCCAGCGCTAAGAGTAGTATTAGAGGTAGAATATGCTTTAATGCGTGCACGTGTTCCGAGAACACTAAATAGTCTAGCGAGCCTACATGGAGCACTATTAGGGCAATTCCAGCCAGTAGAAGAACGTCACCTAGCCTGGTGGTAATAAATGCTTTTATTCCGGCTTTAGATGCTTCTTTCCTTTCGTACCAGTGTCCTATAAGTATACAGGAGCATATTCCAACAATTTCCCAGCCGATGTAAAGTAGGAAGAAGTTTGCGCCAAGCACTAGTATAAGCATACCTCCTACAAATAGCAGCAAGAAAACGTAGTAGCGAATGAGTCTTTTATCACCGTGCATGTAGCCCTTGGAGAACAAGAAGACCATGGATGATATTAGTGAGACAACGAACACCATTACTATGCTCAATGGATCTAGTAAGAATTTCAACTCAAATAGTCCTGTCTTGAAAGGCGCGTATGTCAATGAACTTAAGTCTACCACTATGTATGCTCCCTTTTCGGCTACTTCAGTGAAGTATGTGTAGACTAAGGAGAGCGAGAACGCTAATACTATAAAGGAGACGGCTATCGCAAAAATTTCAGCGATTTTTCTTGAAGCGCGTGAAAATAGTATTACCAGCGGTATAGCTGCAAACGGTATTATCAGTATCGATGCGGTCTCTAAACTCAACGATAGCATGTAGTCACCCCTTTAGCACTCACAGTATCTTTCAATTATTTAAAAATCTAGCTATAGAGTAAGTATAATCTGATAAGGATCGCTCTCTCTAGTGTAAAGAGATCTATTAAACAAAAGTAAAGAATCGCTTATTTATGTAAAGAAGCAGGCGAAGAGGTTCGGATATATTCCTGCAAGAACTAAAAGCGCTACGAGTAGTATTAGTGGAGCCACTAGCTTAAGGTCGGTTTTTCCAAAGCTGGTTCCGGGGCTTTCGTAGACGCAGAAGTACTGTATTATACGTAGTCCATAGGCAGCTGAAACCACGAATAGAAGCGCCGCTATAACAGCTACGTAGACTAGAACAGTGTTCGCAGTTGAAGCTACTGAGGATATCACGAAGAATTTCGCTACAAAGCCTGCAAGTGGCGGGACTCCAAAAACTGACATTATGCTTATCGCAGTCAACATAGTGATCAAGGGAGCTTTCTTAACTAAGCCCTTGGCTTCATCTAAAGTATATACTCCTTTTTCTTCGACTAAGCCTATTAAGGCTACAGCTGTAGCTAGAGAAATATTGCTCACTGCAATAAAGTAGGCTAATGGAAAAGCATAACTGGCCGTAGCGCCTACAGGTGGAGTTTTGGATGCAACGAAGAAGAGAGACAGCAGAACAACGTAGCCGGCGTCGGCTACAGCGCTGTAGCCGAGAATTCTTCGAAGCCTTCTTTGAGCCAGAGCGGAGGCTTCGCCTACGAGGATTGATAAAATAGAGAACACAATGAGTATTATCATCGGTAAGGTGAGTACTCCTAGTGAAACTGGAAGAAGGCTGTATACTCCGATTATTCTTGCTACAGCATATGCGCCGGCAGTTTCTAGTGTTAAAACCATTAGCGGAACCGCGTACGGCTTAGAGCCTGTGTAAACGTCGGGTAGCCACATATAAAATGGTGGAAGACCTATTTCTATGCCTAATCCAGCTAAAATTAAAGCGAATGATAGAAGAACTAAAGCTAGGCCTGTACCTTTAACTTTACTGATCAAGTTTACTACAGTATCGAAGTTAAGTATTTCAATGGACGGCCTAGCTAAAGAAGCTACAGCCATGTATACTAGTACTACCGCTACTAGCATGAAGATCGACGAAACTACAGCCATGAAAATCATTTTTATTAAAGCTTCACCGCTTTCTTCACTAGTCTTATACGATAGTACTCCTATTACGCTAGCTGTAGCAGCTTCCCACATGATCAAGAATATGAGGAAGTTATTAGATACCGTAACTAAGATAGACGTCGCTATAAGTGACATAGCTAAAGCCACGAAATCTCCGCTTTCTTTTTTCTCGAGGTCTATTCTTTGTACTACATGGATTAGCATAAGGAAAGCTGCGGTGAGTATGATGAAGTTTATGAAGAGTGAGAGTGAGTCTACAGCAATGGCTGTGAAAATTCCTGCTCCGAAGTAAACTACTTTAGATGCGCTTGAGGCGTATTGACTAAAAGCCTGATAGAAGAAAATTAGAGCCACGATGTATGTGGCAATAATCCATAAAGTGGAAAGCAGCTTTCTTCTGGCCTCAGTAAGCTTAAATGCTAACGCATATATTATTGAAGAGGCGTATATGGAAGCTATTTCCAGGATTATACATGAAGGTATATTCATGTATATCACCCTTTAAGCTTACTCATTTCATCAGGAGATTTCACCTTAAACTTCCTGTAAATAAGCATTATACATGCTAAAAGTATTCCAGTTATACTTGAGTCAAGGAATACCAGAAGCACGATGAATGTTTGACCTACTACTATACCTAGATAGCTACTAGAGAAAAGCAATATTCCTAGTAAAACCATCGCTGAAAGCACTATAATTTCGAGTGAGATTAATATTTTTGCCCAGTTTCTCTTGGATAGTAGTCCATAGATTCCTACGGCCATCAGCATTACGCTAAAGTACAGATACACGTCTAAGTAGTTCATTTCTTCTCACCCTCTTTAATGATTACTCTAAGGCTTAAAGCTAAAGCTAAAATAAAGACTCCGTGAGCTAAGATAAGAGGAAGAGCGCTTTTATGTAAACCAAGTATCATTTCGGGAACTTCTCCTCTTAATTCAACTCTACTAAACACTGCTAGAAGTGTTAAAGCAAAGATAGAGGCTACTATTAATCCTAGAGATTTTTTCTCTCTTTTTTCTTCTCTGGCAAGAGAGTATAGTGTAGCAATAAATGCGAAAGAGCCTAAGCTGAGAGCTAGAGCCATTAATGCTAATGCTAGAAGCTGAACATGAATCATGAATCCAGCTAAGGATATGCTGAAAACTACGAAGTATAGTAGAGATCGAGGAGGTCTTTTCTCTTCAATTGCCATTATTGCTGAAAATAAGGCTATTATTCCTAATACTATAGATACCGCGACATTTATCATCGTCTAACACCTCTTTTTAAAGGCTTGACCTTTTCTTTAGGAGTAACTATCTTTAGGGTATCTTTATTATATGTAGCTAGCTCAAATTCTCCTGAAGGCTTTATTGCACCGAACCTGCATGCTTCGATGCATTGGTGACAGAAAATGCAACGGTCTAAGTAGAATATGGGAATTCTTCTCTTTACTTCTTGAATTGTTATCATTTCAATTGCGCCGCTAGGACAGTAAATTGCACAGAGTCCGCAGCCTACACACTTATCTACATCGTAGACTATTTTCCCTCTTATATTAGGTGAAGGCTTCGGAGGCTCGAATGGGTACTGCTCTGTTACAGGCTTCTTAAAAACTGATTTAATTACAGCTGGAATTAGTTTCGGGACGACTCTCATAGTATTACACCCGGTAGAGCTTTAATAATAAATAAAATAGATAGAGAAAGGAATGATAGCGGTATTATGTATTTCCAGAAAATATCTAGCAGATTATATATTCTGATTCTAGTAGAGGCTGCTTCTATAGCGAAAAGTATAAAGAGAACGAGCATTGCTTTAATGAGCATTTCGATAGTGCTAAGCGGCACAAATATAGCTGAAATCGGGGGTATGAGCACGCCGAAGAATAATGAAGCTGTGAAAAATGATACATAAACCATCTGAATATCTCTGAAAAGATCTAGGAAGGCTAGTTTTCTTCCCGAAATCTCTGTAATATAACCTGCTACTAGCTCTGTTTCAGCGTGAGGGATATCGAAGGGATCTTCCTCTAAGTCTGCCTGCTGAGAAAGCAAGAACAAGATGAATGCGAGTATATGAGGTGCTAGTAGAAGGGGATTTTTGAGAATTGTTGAGGGAAGTTTTTGAGCTATCGTCGCTATGCATAGACTTTCTGCCTCAAATGCTGGTACAAGCGCTAATGTTATGGCAGCTATATCGAAGCCCACTATTTGTAATAAGAGTCTCACTGCGCCAGCTTTAGTGAAGGAGCTTCTGAAAGTCCATCCAACGAGATATAAGAGAAGAGAAGCCATGGATGATAAGAAGAGTACTAGTAGTAGGTCTCCTTCAAACGAGAAGATAGGTGTACCCATTACTGGGACGAAGAACAGGCTGAAAATGAAGAGCGTAGGTGCCACAAGTAGAACTACTGTAAGAAGTCTCTGGTCGCCTGTAGTGACTTCGATGTCTTCCTTAAAGAGGAGCTTGAGGAAATCGGCTAAAGGCTGAAGAATTCCTCTAAAGCCAGTGTATGTAGGACCAAGCCTACTTTGCATTCTTGCTACTAGTTTTCTTTTGTACCATTCAAAAAATATTGCGAGCGCCACTAAGTAAGCGAGTCCGGGAAAGACTATTACCTGAATTAATTTAAAGTACTCCATTTTTTCACCTTCTCCAATATTTCTTCTTTATCTCCTCAAGAGATAGTTTCATTACTTTACCGGAAGAAACATCTATAAAAGTAAGTCTATCTGTACACGAGAAACATGGATCTATGGACACGAGTATGGCGGGGACATCCGCTATTGTATGGCCGATGAAGGTTGGAGCTATAGCCAGTATATTTGCGAAAGTAGGTGTCCTGACTTTGAGCCTATAGGGCTTGACATCTCCTTTACAGAACACGTGGTGTAGGAGCTCTCCTCGAGGTGCTTCTACTCTACTTACTCCTTCTCCTGCAGGAAGTCTCGCTGGAACTCTAACTCTGATATCTCCCTGAGGAAGATGTTTTAGAGCATAGCGTATTATGTTAATAGACTCAAGGGTTTCATCAACTCTTACCATCATGCGCGCCCATGAGTCACACTCCTTGTAAGTTATCACGTTGAATGGTATTTCATCAAAAGCTGCATAAGGATCATGTGCTCTCACATCGTAGTCTACACCCGATCCTCTTGCAGTAGGCCCGACGGCGCATCTTTCAATAGCGTCTCTCGGCTTCAGAATACCTATATCGACCATTCTTTCTCTGTAGAGAGGATCTTCCTCGAGCACTTTCTTATGGAACTTTGTATCCTTCTCTACCTTATCCAGAATCTTCAATATTTTTTCTTTCTGAGTATCATTTATATCACGTCTAACTCCTCCAATCGTATTAAACGCGGAAGTCACTCTGTTTCCTGTAACATCTTCTATTATATCCATTATTGCTTCACGGTCTCTCCAAAGATACATGAACTCTGTCTCCCAGCCGAGAAGCTCTGCTGCGACTCCGAGAATTAAGAGGTGGCTGTGAATACGGTTTAGTTCATGCACTATTACTCTTAGGTACTTGGCTCTCTCGGGAACTTCTATTCCGGCCATGTCTTCTACTGCCTGTACGTAGCATAGGGTATGTGCTACATTACAGATACCGCATATTCTTTCGGTTAAGTAAATATTCTGAATAAAGTTCTTGGTTTCTGCAAGCTTCTCTATACCGCGGTGAATATAACCTATCTTAACGTCAACGTCTACGATTATTTCGCCATCTACTTTAAATCTAAATCTCTCAGGCTCGTGTAGAGCTGGGTGCTGAGGTCCGAAGAGCAAGTCTACAGCATACGACATGCCATCACCTCTTCTTCCTTAAAGGGAAGTAGTCTTTCGGAAAATGTTCGGGCAAAATAAATGATTTTTTCAGCTTATCATTTCCTTTAAACACTATTCCAAATAGATCGTATACTTCACACTCATTGAAAAGTGCTCCTGGAATAACTCCGACTATTGAAGGCAGCTCGGGTTTACTCGGATTCACTTTGGCTTTAAGCACTAGTGCTACCTTTGGGCTGTACAGCCATAAATCGTAGAATACTTCAAGATAATCTATGTAATCAACAGCTGAAATCGTGGTTACATGTATATCTCCAAAAGAATCTTTGAGAGCCTTAACTGCCTTGTCCACAACTTCAGCTTTAACTTCGACTATGTAGAGTCTATCTCTTTTCTTCTTTATGTCTACTAAGTACTCTCTTAGGCAGCCTTGCAGTTTTTCAAGGAAACTGTTTCTGCTCATTTAGCCTCACCCTTAAGCTTCTGAAGAAGTAAAACGACACCTTTTATAATAGCTTCAGGGCGTGGAGGGCATCCTGGCACGTAAACATCTACAGGAATCACCGTGTCTACTCCTCCTTTAATGGTGTAGCCTCCTCTAAAGACTCCTCCGCTGCATGCGCATGTCCCAACAGCTATTACGAATTTGGGCTGTGGAACTTGCTCATATATTCTCTTGACTCTCTCGGCCATTTGCTCTGTTACAGGTCCTGTCACTAAGAGTACGTCTGCGTGACGCGGAGATCCGACGAGCTTTATTCCAAATCTCTCTACGTCAAATCGCGGAGTTAGCGCAGCCAGTATTTCTATGTCGCAGGCATTACAGCTACCTGTATTTACGTGGTAGATCCAAGGGGACTTTATTCTAGACCATAGAGCTAGTCGATAGAGAGACATAACTTCACCTCAATATAATCAAGCATGCAATAAGCACAATCATCAAGTACAAAGATAGAATAGGGTAAAAGATAGGAGATGATCTCAAAAATATTAGAAGAAGGCCTGTTATTACAGGAACAGAATCAAAAATAGCGAAAACGAGAATATACTTAAAGTAGGTTATGGAGAAGTTATCTAAAGTAAACATTTCCCTCTCGCCGCAGGCGAAAATTCTTCTCTTGTCTCCTTCCTTAGGGTTCTTAGGAGCAAGTTTACCTGCGGTAATATAAGTGAGAGCGAGCAGAACAAAGGTCAGTATCAAGGATATAACCATAATTAATCCTTCCTCCATAGTCTTCCTCCACGGGGAAGAAGAGCTTAGAATACTAATAGTTAACGGTGGGTTATCTCAATAAAAGCTAAAGAATATTTACCTATAGTAAAATCTCAGCAAATATTTTGTCCAACGGTTCGCTGAATACTGTAAAACTCTACTTTAGCTCGATGCCTTTTGTCTCCGGGAATAGCCAGATGAGAGCTGAGGCGATGTAAGCTGAAAGAGCTGCCACGGAAAGTGCTGCCCCCCAACCCAAGTGGAGCGAGAGCCAAGCCACTAGCACTGGACTAATGAAGTTTATTCCCCTGCCAGTATTGAAGATAAAACCGAGAGCAGTGCTTCTAACTTTTGTCGGGAAGAGTTCTGAAAGAACAGCGCCGAATCCACTCCAGAAACCAGTGAAGAATCCTAAGAAGAGTCCTGCGGCTAGCATTAGTAAGGGGTCTTTTATTAAGAGGACGTATGCTAGGATCATAGTGGCTTCAGCAGCAGTAAATATTGTCCATGTTATTCTTCTGCCGAGCTTGTCTTGCAAATATCCGTAGGAGATGTATCCGAGCCAAGCTCCTACTTGAGTTATTATCAACCACTCAGCGCTCCTTACTACGGTAAATCCTCTTTCTTTAGCTAAAAACACTGGAACCCAGCTCCAGAACATCCAGTAAGAAAACATGGCTAAGACATCTATCGCTAAACCAATCAGTGTTCTGGAGACAAGCTTCCTTGAAAAGAGATAGAGCAGGCTTATTCTATGTTTTTCTTTATCTTTACTCTGTAGCCATAGCGTAGACTCAGGCACCTTGGATCGAACATAAATGACTAACAGTACAGGGATACTTGCCATAGCAAAAGCTGCTCTCCAGCCGAATATTGGGTATATGAGTATAGTGTCTGCGATAGCTATGAGTACTCCGAGGGGCCAACCAGACTGCACTAAGCCCACTGCGAAGCCTCTTTTTTCAGCTGGGACAATTTCTGCCACTAAAGTCATGCCAGTGCTCCATTCTGCTCCCAGCCCTAATCCTACAATAAAGCGGAAGAGTAATAGCTCGTAAAAGGTTCTTGAGAGAGCTATCCCTATAGTTGCAGCACCGTAAATAAGCAGTGATGCCATTAGCACTTTAACTCTGCCAAATTTATCAGCGAGTATGCCAGATCCTATTCCTCCTATAACGGTTCCTATTAGTCCCGCCGATATAGCTAGTCCAAAGGCTATTCTGTCGATATTGAGCGTGGTCATTACTGGTATAGCTAGCATGGAAAATAGCATGAAGTCGAAGGCCTCAAAAGCCCACCCTAACATTACTGCTACTATAGTATGTAGTGCCTCGCCTTTTAGACTAGTTTCCTCACAGTATATCTGTGTGTCTTCTTCTCCAGAGTATAGTGCATCGCCCTTAAGGCTACTTGAAGACATGGAACTGGTTTAGCTAAAGAAGTATAAATTCTTATTTTCAAAGTACTGTGAAAAAGAAGTTTACTGTAAGTATACTTAAAGTATACTTTTGCTAAAAAGTAGCTTTCACCTCTCAATTATTTGGAATATTCTTTTGAGTAGCATCCAGCCATGGTCAATTAGCCCTAAACTTCCTTTGCAGAAACATTCTTTCTCTGAAAACAGAGATAATCCATCAGGAGTTATGTTAGGAGAGTACACTATAAATGGTACCGGGTCGTCTGTATGTGCTTTTACGCTATAGGGAGTAGCGTGGTCTGAAGTTACTAGAATGGCTATTTTACTCAAGTCTATCTTCTCTATGAGAGGCTTAATGAAGCACTCGTCAATCAGTTCTATGGATTCTACTTTTCTCTTGAATTCTCCGTCATGTCCAGGTTCATCGGGTCCCTTGAGGTGTACATAGACTACATCATTTTCTCTCAGTAGGGTTAGAGTTTTATCTAGCATGATGCTGTATTCTTTTCTCTTGTCCGGTAAGAGGTCTACTTCAGCTACACTCATTTGAGTTAGTCTCGCTATTCCTTTCTCTACAGGCATTTCAGCTATAGCGGAGAACTTTTTCCCTGAATATAGCTCAGAGATTGGAGGTACTTTAGGCAGCTTATTTCCGGCGTCGCGAAGTAGTATCATGTTTGCGGGAAGAAGCCCTCTCTTTTTTCTCTCTATGTTTACTCTGTGATCTTTAAGCGCTTCAAATACTTTCTTCGTGAAGATATTTGCTAGCTCGGCAGTTCTCTTGGCTTCAGGACTGTCGTCTAGTGGAACACAGGAAGCAACTACTGGCTCATAGCTCTTGACGGCAACTGAAATAGGACCTTCTTTCCTATATGCAGGGTCGGTGTTACCCACGTTTCCAGAGAGCTTGTATTTGTCGCTTCCTATGACAACGACTGCCCTATGACCCACCGTAGCTACAACTTTAGCGTATGCATCGTATTTTCCTAAGTTGATGTATTCTACTGACTTAGCTAGTTCCTTTGCTTCTTCTGATGTTAAAGTTCGTCCGCATCTTCTATCAATAATTCTTCTGCCGCTATCATCAACTGTAGCAAAATTAGCCCTAAAAGCCACTTCGTACTCCTCCCTAATTCTTATACCCGCTCCTAGAGCCTCGATAGGTCCTCTTCCTGTATACTGTTTGTGTGGGTCGTAGCCTAGAATAGAAAGCACAGCTGCGTCGCTTTCAGGAGCTATTCCTCTAGCTATGGTGAAAACCATGCCTCCTTTCGATTTCTTGGCAAGAGAGTCGAGTGAAGGTTTTTTAGCTACTTCATAGGATGTAGGCTTGTCTACAAGTCTGTCAGCCGCCCCGTCCAATACTAAATATAGTAGTTTCATTGAGAAGAAAATAGGAAATTAGTAATTAAACTTAGTGTTTTCGATAAGGCGTGTTTTAGACAGTTTACCCTAGTCCTATTGAAAGGTATTGTTTATTAAGCGGTATTTTTCTAAAAAATGGAGTAAGGTGGACTTAAATGAGTGTTGAACGCCGAGGAGTCATAAGAAAGGTTAGCGGGCCTGTAGTTGTTGCTGAAGGTATTCCCGATATCAAGTTAGGAGAAGTAGTCGATGTTGGTAGAGAGAGACTTATCGGTGAAGTCGTTAGAATTTCTGAAAACTTCTTCACAATACAAGTCTACGAGTCTACCAGCGGAATTAAGCCTGGAGAGCCAGTTTATGCCACCGGTAAGTTACTTGTAGCCGAGCTTGGCCCTGGCTTAATGAGCACTATTTTCGATGGAGTCCAGAGACCCTTAGAGGAAATACTCAGAAGGGCTGGAAGTTTTATCAAAAGAGGAATAAAGGTAAATGCGCTTCCAAGAAATAAAAAGTGGTATTTCAAGCCTACTGTCTCTAAGGGAGAGAAAGTAGAAGGAGGAGATGTTCTAGGTATAGTAAAGGAAACACCGTTAATAGAGCACAAAGTAATGGTTCCTCCAGGTATTAGTGGAGAAGTAACGAAAATTGAGGAAGGAGAATTTACTATAGAAGAACCTGTAGCGGTGCTTGAGAAAAACGGCAGAGAAATAGAAGTTAAAATGTATCACGAGTGGCCTGTGAGAGTTCCTAGACCCTATAAGAGGAGATTGCCTTTAATAGTGCCACTCGTTACAGGCCAAAGAGTACTAGACACGTTCTTCCCAATAGCTAAAGGTGGCGCAGCTTGTATACCAGGAGGCTTCGGCACCGGAAAAACCGTTACTTTACATAAAGTAAGCATGTATAGTGACGCTGATATAGTTGTCTACATTGGATGTGGAGAAAGAGGTAATGAGATGTGTGAGCTGTTAACAGAGTTTCCGAAGCTAATAGACCATAGAAGCAAGCGTCCGCTAATCGAAAAGAGTATAATGATAGCCAATACATCTAACATGCCTGTCTCGGCCCGCGAGGCAAGCATCTACATGGGAGTAACTATGGCTGAGTACTACAGAGACATGGGCTACGATGTCGCCTTAATAGCTGACTCTACTTCCAGATGGGCTGAAGCTCTCAGAGAGATATCGGGTAGACTTGGAGAAATGCCTGTAGAAAGAGGATTTCCTGCCTACCTGCCTGACAGAATAGCCGAATTCTATGAGCGAGCCGGCCGAGTAGAGTGCTTAGGCAGACCAGATAGAGTAGGCTCGCTTACAATAATGGGTGCAGTTTCTCCTCCAGGCGGCGACTTCAACGAGCCTGTCACAATACATACTCTGAGGTTCGTTGGAGCAATGTGGGCTCTGTCGACAGATCTAGCTTACAGGAGACACTTCCCTGCAGTAGACTGGCTCAAGAGCTTCAGTCAGTACGCCGATATAGTTGAAGAGTGGTGGAGAAAAGAAGTAGCAGAAGACTTCGCGCAATACAGACGCAGAGCGCTTAACCTGCTCACAGTGGCTTCTGAAATAGAAGCTATAGCCTCTATAGTCGGTGAAGGAGCCTTACCAGACGACCAGAGGCTAATTCTCCTCGCAGCAGAAATAATTAGGGAAGGTTTCCTTGTACAGACAGCGCTCGAAGGAGTAGATGTCAGATGCTCGCCAGTAAAACAGTACTGGATGCTGAAAATGATGATGGATTTCTATGATAAAGCCTATGTATTGATCAAGAACAGAGTACCTATCGACGAAATAGCCGAGCTGCCCGAAGTCTTCGAGATGATGAGAGTCAAAGATGATGAAAGAGATCTAGAGGCAGTAAAAGACCTCTACGAAAGAGTTATGAAGGCTCTAGAAAATATTGCTAAGAAGTATAATATTTCACTAGAAGCTTTCAAAGAGGTGGGTTTAAGGTGAGTGAGGAGTTTAGGTATATTAAAGAATATCAAGGTAAGTGGTATAAAGGAGCACGAGAGATCAGAGGCTCATTGATGTTTGTAGAAAAAGTGGGAAATGTAGGATACGATGAAGAAGTTAAAATAATAGGAACAGATGGCAGAGAAAGAGTAGGAAGGGTTCTTGAAACCAGTCAAGACGAAGTAGTAATCCAGATACTAGGCGATAGGGCTGGTCTGACAACAGACTGTCTTATTCACTTCACAGGAACTACGTTCAAAATAAGGGTTTCTGAAGAAGTTCTTGGAAGGATGTTTAATGGACGCTTTGAGCCAATAGACGGCTTGCCTCCAGTAATGTTTGGTGAGAAAAGAGAGATAACAGGAGAGCCGATAAACCCTGTCGCAAGAGAGTATCCACATGATTTTATTCAGACAGGAATATCTGCCATAGACGGAAGCCTAAGCCTCGTAAGAGGACAAAAGCTGCCAATATTCAGTGTATCTGGTCTTCCTCACAATATGCTTGCAGCACAAATAGCTAGACAGGCTACTGTAAGAGGAAAAGAAGAAGAATTCGCAGTAGTCTTCGCGGGAATCGGTCTAAGAAGTGCTGAAGCAGAGTTCTTTATAAAAGAGTTCACAGAATCCGGCGCCATCGAGAGATCAGTAGTAATCCTGAATCTTGCAGAAGATCCTGCAGTAGAGAGACTCATGACTCCAAGAATAGCTCTCACAGTAGCCGAGTACCTTGCTTTCGACTTAGAAATGCATGTACTAGTCATATTAACTGATATGACAAACTACTGTGAAGCTCTACGCGAAATGAGCGCAGCAAGAGGAGAAATTCCAGGCAGAATGGGCTACCCAGGATACATGTACTCTGACCTAGCCACAATATACGAGAGAGCAGGAATAATTAAAGGCAAGAAAGGCAGCATAACGTTGCTCCCGATTCTTACAATGCCCGGCGGAGATTTAAGACATCCAATACCAGACCTTACAGGATACATTACTGAGGGACAGATAATACTTAGCCAGGAGCTTCATGCCCGCGGAATATATCCACCTATAAACGTTCTACCAAGCCTAAGCAGATTAATGAAAGCTGGCATAGGTCCTGGCAAAACAAGAGAAGACCACAAGTATGTTGCAGAGCAGCTCTACGATGCTTATTCCAGAGGAGTAAAAGCAAGAGATTTAGCAAGAGTCGTAGGAGAAGTTGGACTAAGCTCGAGAATGAGAAGATTCCTCAAATTTGCTGATGAGTTCGAAAACAGATACGTTAAACAAGGAGTAAGAGAAAATAGAAGTATTGAAGAGACCTTAGATATCGCCTGGGAAGTTTTATCACTATTACCCGAAGAAGAGCTAGTAAGAATACCGAAACACATCATATCAAAGTACCATCCTGAACATAGAGGATAGCCATGAGCACTACTTCTTTAAGATACTTACCTGCATCAAGGGGAACGCTCCTTAGACTGCGCCAGCAGCTAGAGCTAGCGAGAAGAGGGAAAAGTGTTCTCGAGATGAGGAGAGATCAGCTCATTAAGGAGATATTTGCTATGCTAGATAAGCTGAAGATGAGAGCTAAAGTAGAGGAAAAGTACATTAAGGCCTTAGAGGAAGTTAATTATCTCAGGTTAAACAGAAGAGAACCCGAGTTTTCTTCGATAGCTTCGCTCGTGAAGCCTCCAATTATAGATGTGCTTATGGTCAGTGTGCAGGGCGTACCTGTACCTCAAGTAAGAATATTAAAAGAACCTGATTTTTCTCAAGTAAGGGATCCTGAGTACCGTTCAGCGCTTGTAGCGCTATGGGAAGCTATTAAAAATCTTATTGAGATAACAAATATAGAGATGGCTGTAGAAAGGCTCTGTGCCCAATTAAGCTACATTAATAGAGTAGTAAATAGTCTTGAAGAAAACTTCATACCTACTCTAGAAGAAATTATAAGGTACATTGAAGAAAAAATTGAAGAAGAAATGCTCGAAGAATTTGTTAGACTAAAGAGGTATAGTAGGGTGGGACTATAGAGGATTATTTAGCTGTTCGGGCTCATGGCCTTAAATTACATCTTCTTAGAGAAAGAGACTACGAAGACCTAGCTTATGGTAGAAGAAGCTTAAGAGATATAGGTTACTTAGAAGCTCCAGAGGAACAGTATGAAATAAGTGAAATTTTAGGTAAAATTGCCTTAAAGTATATTGAACGCATAAATTTCTTGTCAAAAATACCTAGTATATATTCTACTTTCTTTAAAGCTTTCTTAGAGGAACTTGAAGTGGAGAACATTAAGGCTAAAATAAGATTCATTTACGGCGAAGAAAAGGAAATAGAATTCTTTTACCCATACTACAATTTCGTATCGGCTGAGAAGTTAACTAAAGTTAAATCTCTAAAGGAAGTAGAGAAGCTTCTCAAGAAAACTCCTCTCCAATTGCCCTTAACTGAAATAAGTAGACATGGGCTTGATGCTGTTCTCATGTCTCTTGAATCGAAGTACTTCTCGTATCTAAGAAAAGAAATTAAAGCGAATTTTCTAAAGAAAATGAAGATAATAGATTTAATAGACTATGAAGGTCTATCAAGACTACTCTATTGGCTAATGATACTCGGCGAGAATGCTGTTAAAAACCTTGACAAACTATTTATTCAAGGCTTCTATTCAAAAGATGTAACTTACTTTCTCTCACTAGAGCGTTTATCTAAAAAACTCGGACTAAAGTATGAAGAAGTAGTCGAGTGCAAAAAATCTGGAAGAATATCAAAAGTGCTAGCTAGCTTAGATAAGATGCTTTTAGCCAGAGCCAGAACAAAAGCTCTATTTAACCCGATATCGATACTCTACGTCTACTACTATATGTTGCTCTGTAGAAACGAGCGTAAAAATCTCGAAAAAATAGTTATTGGTCGTAAGCTTAAGCTTCCGCCGCAGATAATACTATCCTCGCTTACCCTGTTTTCGCTTTAGATTTTCCCCAGTATCATTATAGCTATCAGTAGCCCGTATATTGCTATACCCTCGGCTAGACCCCCTAGAATCAGAATATATGTTTTTAGTTCAGGACGTTCAGCTGAAGCAGCGAACCCGGCTTTAGCTACAGCTGCTAAAGCTATTCCTGAGGCGAAACAACTTCCTGCGACAGCTACTGCCGCTGCAAGGAAGGGGAATGTTTCGGCTGTAAGTATTGCTGACTTAGCAGTAGTCTTTACTGGTGGTGAAGGAGGGGTTTGGCTCGCATATGCGTGAAGGGTTACTACTGCTAGTGTTGCTATTAGGTTTATGATGATTAGCAGCCTGACTAGTGTTTTCTCGGAAATTTTCATATTAATCACGCAGAAGACTAGCTCTTTTCATTTATAAACATTGCCTTGTAGTTCTAAACATCTAGTCAAGAGGAAATAATACTAGAGTAATAAAAGAGAAAAGAATTATTTAACTAACGGAAATTGCCTTAAGAGAACTATAGTTACCTAGTTTTAATTTCAGGTGCTATTTCTAGTGGCTCGTAGAGCATACCTTCTCCTTCAAAGAATTTCGTTGAGAATTCATAGTATACTAGTCTTAGTGCTTGTATTCCCACAGCGAAGCCTTCTATTCCCAATACTATTACGTTTGCGAAGAGAAAGCTTGCAAGCGGGTTTATCATATGCGCCATTGTTTCTGCTAGTACTCCGAATATTTCGTGTGCTATAGCGAAGGCAGCTAACCTAATATAGGATAGAGAGTTAGCTGGATAAGCTATAATCATTTCCATTAGCTCTACTATACTATGCATTAAACCTTCTTCCTTCTTTTCAATTATCTTCTCTAAGAAACCCGAAGCAAGTACTAGGAATATTGATAGTACTGCTATAATCGTTGCTGGCAGAACTTCGGGCAGCAGAGCTGCTGATAAATCGAATCCATGTTCAATTATATTGTAGGCTATATATACTCCAGCCGAGTAGTACATTATTCCAGCGACTCCTGTTCCTCCAAGTAAAGCGCCAATATAGTCATGTGATAGAACCTTATTTACTACACTCAAGGTCATTGCTAGCAAAAGCTGTATTACTCCGAATATCAGCGCAGTAGCTATTATACCTTCTAGGTCGTGAATAGGGCTCAGAAAAATGGGCTCCCAGACCTCCTTTAAGAATGCTACTCCGTAAAGAACTCCAAAGAATACTGCTGACAGACCGCAAAATATCATTAAAACCCCTAGAACCGCTACTTGCTCCTTATTCATACCTAGGACTTCTTTACGTGTAATGTAAAGATAGGCTCCAAGACCAGCTATTATTGCTCCTAAGCCTACGTCGCCGAACATCAGTCCATACATTAGCGTGAAAAGTATAGTAAAGAAGAGCGTTGGGTCTATCTCCCAGTAACTCGGTATTCCTCTAGCCAAGGTTAGTGCAACGAAGTACTTTAATGGACCTTTATGTCTCAGGTATACTGGAGGCTTGTCTTCAACGCGAGGTTTTCTTGTCTTTAAGTAGATTATTCGAGGAACTCTGCTTTTAATAGTAGTTTCGAGCATAGAGGCATATTTCTTTGGGATCCAGCCGATTGCATAGATAACTCTTTTTTGTCTAAATATTCTAAGCTCACCTACAAGGCTTTCTGCCTTAATACAGGCTTCTAGGAAAGATTCTCTCGAGATTAATTCTTCTGCTAGCTCAGTGAAGTTTGCTAAAACTTCTTTAGCTTCCACAATAATCTTTGAGAGATCCTTTTCTTCAACTAACTTAGCAAAGTCTACTTTTGATGAAATTTCGGCTAATTTCTTTAAACTTTCTTCAGCTTCTTCAGTCACTTCACTTAACTCCATTAATTCTTCTCTAAGTGAGATTTTCTTTGCCGGAATTTCTCTTTTTTCAATAGCGGATATTTTTTGAGTAATTTCACCGTAATTTAAGGCCTCGGCTACTTCAAGGTATCTGTTGTCCACTTCTCTCTTAATAATCATAGCTAATGAGAGCATTTTAAGAAGATCATAGCGATCTTTTAACCTCTCTTTAAGTTCCTCTTCTTTGAGTAGCTCTAGATCGCCTATAAACTGGCTTAAGAAAATAGTACGTTCTTTTTCTTCGAGTGCTATAAGACCTTTCTCTACAATTTCTCTTACTTTGTCAACAGTACTTTGAGAGAAATTCAATTTAGCAAGTAAGTCTATATTATTCTTACTAAAGGATAATCTCATAGCTAAATCCAAGGACATTACTGCTGTTAACAAGTTTCGGGCTGTGTCTAACTCTTCGTGGAGTCGGCGGCATACATTATAGGCTTTTTCGAGAATTTCTAGTCTAGTGGCATATTCGAGTTCTATTGAAGACTTAATTAAACTCGCTATTTCTTTAAGTACATCGAAGGCCCTAGCTTTTATTTTCACTAGCTCTTTTTCAATATTTTCTAGAGCATTTTCAGAAGTAGTATAGCAGTACTCAGGTAACTTATATACACTGAAGCCTTGCTTACTCAACTCGTTTTCAACTTCCTTTTCTAAGGCTTTTCTATAGGCTACAATGAGTAGAATAGAGGTGTTTACCTTAACAGCATTAATTACGGCCTTAAGTTTTTTAAGAGATTCTATATTCTCTAGCTCTTTTTCACCTATGTAGAGTTTTAACACTACAGGTTTCTCTTTAATGGAAAATACCCTGGGTTCTATTTTTAAAGTTTTCAGTACTTCTACTACTTTCTTCAAAAATAGTTTATCAGAGTACTCTTTGCACAACTTAGCTAACTCGACTACGAGAGGATCGTCTCTAGGCAAGTATCTTCTTGCTTCTTCCAACGCTTTTTCTATGTTTATTTCATCTATGCTAACTCTTTTCTCAAGTATATCTGAGAAAAGCTTAGGCATTGATAGTTCGAGTCTATAGGCATGAGGGTCTAAGTGCACTGCTCCAACGCTTATTAAGGCATCGATAAGTTTATCTTTGTATTCTGATGGTACTAATACTCTGAAATGAACCATTTCCTCGGGTCTGATAACTGTCATTAATGATCACATTAAAGTAAAGAGGGAGCTTTATAAGCTTTAACTATGTTCTCCCACATATAAAAGTCTCAGCTAATTACTAAAATTTAAATTTAGGTAGTTAATCCATTAAAGGGGATAAAATTTGAATATTATCGCTGTTGGTAAAGGACATGCTGTTGAGAGCTTGAAGTTACTTGGCTTTGGTGTATGTAAGGTTAGGGAGCTAAGTGAAGAAGAAGCCATGAGGGTATGTGAAAAAGCATTAGAAGCAAAAGCAATAGTTATGGAAGAAGAAGTATACAAAGCCTTTAAACATAAAATAAATCTCATGATATCTGGAATGAAAAATCCTCCAGTGCTTATTGTGGTGCCAAGTATTGAAATCAGGGAGACCAGCAGATTAAAAGAACTTTATTCACTTTTATCGCAAGCTGTAGGGGTGAAGTTGAGATGGGTGAAGTAGGCTTTATATCAATTCTAATTGAAGAAGAGAGAAAGGCTGAACTTATCATTGAAAACGCTAAAAAGAAAGCCGAGGAAATAATTGAAGAGGCTAAAAGAAAGGCTAAAGCATTAATAGAGGAAAGAACTAAAATAAACGAAGATGAAATAATAGAGAAAGAATTAAAGTATATTGAAAAGGAAGTAGAGGAACTAAAAAAGAAGCTAGATACTGATATAAGTAATCTACGTGAGCAAATAAATAAAAAGAAAGCTGATATAGTAAACATGCTTTTGCGACAAATTCTTCTCTTAGGTGAAAAATATGAGTGAGCAAGTTAGTATAGAAGAAAAAGAAATAGTTGAAGCTCTTTTAAAAGAAGTACGCGAGTCTGCTCAAAAAGAAGCTGAGAAAATACTTAAGGAAGCAGAAGAAAAAGCTAAGGAAATATTAAAAGAAGCTGAGGCTAGAGCTGAAGAGGAGCTTAAAAAGAAAATAGAGAGAATAAAGAAGAGGGTGCGTAGCGAAGTTTCCAGTAAAATCGCTTTAGAAAAAATGAAAATTAGAAGAGAGTATCTAATGGAAAAAGAACGCATAATAGAGGACTTACTTAGCGAAGTATCGGAGAAAATAAGAAGACTTATTGAAAAAGATAGTGAGAAGTACAAGTTATGCCTACTGAATCTGATAATTGAAGCTACTCTGAATATGCAAAATGAAAAACTATTTGTAGTTACTACAAAAAGAGATACTAAATTAGTGGAGGAAATACTTCCTGAGGCAGAAAAGCTTCTTTTAAAGAAATACTCTCGTAAAGTTAGGCTCAGACTAGCTGAAGAGAAGATAGAGGCTTTAGGTGGAGTAGTTCTCAGAGACAAGAATAGTAAAGAAATATACAATAACACGATTGAAGCACGAATCAATAGAGTAAAAACGGAAGTACTGCCTAAAATACTTTCAGAAATAGCTAAGTAGTTCCCTCCTCACCTTAAAGTTTACAACTATTTCTCTGAAATAATTTAAGTAAAATAAAGCTTTATTCAAGCCTCTAGCACTAAACTATAATAGCTAAGTAACTTAATTAAAGTGTGTAGTATGACGCTAAAAGTTGCTCTATCATTGGTACTTAATGCTCATTACAGAGGATATATTTACGAAAAGATAGATGAGTTAATTGAAGTTTATAAAAGTGTATTAAGACTTATTGATAGGTATGGATTTAAGGCTACTCTCTTTATTAGTGGTGCTACTGCTGAAGCTATTGGAGAAGACGAAGAGCTGTTGAAGATAATCAAAGATGGTCTTAAGAAAGGACATATTGAAGTCTGCAATACTACTTTTAGTTATGCTATTTTAGCGAAGCTCCCGTTAAAAGAAGCTAGAGAACAAGTAAAATTGGCTAATGAGATCTTAGCTCAAGTCTTTGAAGAAGTTTCTAAGGGATTCTATCCACCTGAGTCTTTCTTCGATCCTCTTCTTCCAATGATCTTGAGAGAGCTAGATTTCTCATGGATTCTGTTAAACCCCGAAAAGTGTAGACATGAATATGGTGAGGTAATTCCTCATGTTCCTTTAGAATTCAGAGGTGTAAATGAAAGTAAGATACGTGGAGTCTTTTTATGCAATAAATGGAGCGACTTAAAGCATTTAATGATGCTAGACGAGCTTCCTCCTCCCCCGCGCTTAGTAACCGTTATGTTTTCTGAAAAAGATATATTTACTCTGGGAGAAGCCGAGAAGAAACTTGTTTTGCTTAAAGCATTATCTGAGCGAATTGAAGCAGAGTTCGTACTTGTGTCAGAATATATTGAGGAGGTTCCTCCAGCAGAAGAGGCTGTTGTAGGAAGTCTGAATCCTCTATGGAGGCTTGAGGAACTGTGGAATGAAGCGAGGGAAAGTATTAGAATTCTAGAAAGCTTAGCTAGAACTAAGCAGAGTGTAGATGCATTTACACTACTTAATAGAGCTATTAGAAGTCTCTACTTATCTGAGACTTCGAGTACTTACTATGAGTCGAGAAATAAAACAGGATTGCTGGAGCTATACTCATGTGAAAAAGCACTGGAAGCAATTAGCTTGGCTAGACAAGCTCTGAAAATATTATCATAATACTCGAAAACAATAATAGAAATGTATATATACTCCCTTTGAGAAAGGCTGTGGCGATAGACAGCATGAGTGAGGGATCAGATAGTAACAGTAGTAGTATAAAGTTTAAGAAAACTCTTACACATACACAAGTAACTCCAGTATTCTTAGGAACAATTCTTCTATTGCTCACTGCAGCAATACTCTACACATCAGAGCCATTTAAAACACTCTCAGCTTTTTTTGCAACATTCATTCTAGCGGCTTTATTCTCACTTACGGGAAAAGAGAGCTATATTGCTAGAAGAGGTGGACTCAGGAAGTACTTGATCTGGCCATGGACGATAACAATGGTAGCTGCGTTGAGTTACAGAAGTTTAGCCATGTTCTTCATTCCAACTGAAATCTATATAAAGGAATTTCTATCAGCTTTACTAATTGGAATAGTTGCTTTAGGACTTTTAAAAACATATAAACAGCAGAGATAAATTTAATTTATTTACTTTTAAACTATTTCTGATTCTGATATTTTAAGATAGTGTTATAGTATTGGCAATAGATCCTCTATATCTAGTACCTTATTGTAAAGCATTTTTATAAGTGACCCTATTTCCATTAAATCTAGTGCATTTTCTTTAGTGCATTCATTCATGATTGAATTTAACTGTTCCCTAATATTCATTAAGTTTTTGCGGAAGCTCTTTGGCTGAGGCTTATCAGACAAGACACTGTTGACTATTTTTTCCTGTACATCTGATAATTTTTTAGCTACAGATTCAAGCTTTAAACATATTGTTTCGCTGTAGCTCTTGTTTAGAAGTTTAAGAGAAGTTTTAGCTATTTCCTCTGAAATATCGGCTATTTCCTCTAAGTCTCGTGCAAGTAGTCTCATGTCCATTAACAGGAGTCTCTCTTTGCTCGAAAGAGATCCCTTAAGGAGAGAAGTTCTTATGACTCTTACTGTCAGAAAGTATAGTCTGTCTACTCTATTATCTCTCTCGATAACAGATTCTGCTAGCTTATTATCTTTTTTAAGTAAAGACTTCAGTGCATCAAGGTACATTCCTCGAGAGAGCTTGTCCATGAGTTTGAGCAGCTGAACTACACTGTAATCACTTCTAATAAAGCACTGAAGCGATATCTTGTTGCTATCTTCTTCAACTACTTCAAGGCCTGTGAGAATAGAAAGCAGGGGTTTTATTTTTCCCAGTACCTCGTTTAAAGGACACATTCCTAAGGCTACTTCAATTACATCGTAGCCGTGTAGATACGCTGAAACGATCTTTCTGTTCAAGTCTTCTTTGCAGTCGACAACAAGTTTTCGAGGGACATCACTTGTTGAAAGAGGTAAAATTTCTAGAACTCCGTCTTCTCGCAGAGAAACATCGACTAGCTCTCCGTCGCTAATGCCCCATCTGCGAATCCAGCTCTTAGGCAAAGACACGTAGTAGGAGTTTCCTATCTTAATTACCTTTCTTAAATTCTTTTCCACAAATTAAACTACTTTTATACAAGTTAAACTTAAACTTTATTCCCTAAACATACTTGTATTTGTCGATAGAGAGGCTTCAAATTATGAGGTATGCACGCAGCGTCCTGAATATATTGCCTTTTAGTGTGAAGTATTTTTCAGAAACATCAGGTATGCAGTCTACTATACGCTATTTACTCTAGCGCTAATCTTTGATACTTATGCTAAAATACTTCGTTCAGGAAAATAAGCCGTGGAAGAAAAGAGCTTACTAGAAGTCTATGAGAGTAAGTCAGCCTTAAGAGGTTTCATAACTCCTCTTTTTGAAGAAGGATTTACTATAGCGAATATAGCTGCATCTATTCTCGCTAGCGCCGAATGTGATGTGTCTTTACCTCCGCTTTCTAATGAAGTACTAAAGCCTGAAGTGTTTAATAAAAATAAAATAGCATTAATTATAGTAGATTCCCTTAGGTATGATTATGCAGTAAAATATTCAAGTAAAATACCTCGCATAGAAGTTAGGCCCATTCTATCTACAGCGCCTTCAACAACAGTCACTGCTCTAACAAGTATATCTTATGCTTCATCACCTTCTCTACACGCTATGCTAGGCTATAAAATGTTTTTAAAAGAGTACGGTGGAGTAGTAAGAATACTTGACTTTACTTCAGCGGCTGTTTCTCAAAAAGAGTCTCTTAAAGACTCACTTGTAGATCTTTCAAAATTAGTAGACGAAAAAACAATTTTTGAGAAACTCTCTGAGAAAAATTATAAAACATTCTTTCTAGTAAGAAAAGGACTCTGCGATACGAGTTTTACGAGGTTGCTGTCTAAAGGTGCCACTTGTCAAGAATACTTCACCTTACCTCAAATGTTTGTTAAAATAGCTAAGCTCCTAAGAGACCACGAAAAAGTGTTTATTTACGCATATTATGGGGCTCTAGACGCTATTAGCCACGAAAACGGTCCTTTCTCAGAGGAATACAGAAGAGAAGCAGAAAACGTCTTTTATTGGATAAAAGTATTCATAGAAGAATTGGCGCCAGAAAAAGACTATACATTGCTAATTACGGCTGACCATGGGCAGATATCGATTTCAGAGCATCATATAATTGATATTCGCGCGCTGAATCTATATAAAGAGCTTAAAGTGCCTCCTTTCGGCGAAAGCCGCTTCACATACTTTATTGCTGAAAAAGAGTTTCTGTTCGAAGGCCTAGAGAATATAGCTGAAGTATACACTATAAAGGAGCTTGCAGAGAAAAAAGTATTTGGAGAAAAGTTCTCCGAGAAATTCTGGGAAAGAGCAGGGACTTATGTTGCTTTAGCTCTCGAAGACTATTGTCTAGTACATCCTTTTACTAAAAAGGACTTGGAGTTTAAGCCAAAAGGACACCACGGGGGATTAAGTAAAGAAGAAATGATAGTACCATTAATGAGTCTAGTAGCTTAAAGGCAGTTTAACTGGCTCTCCTTTCTTATGCGACTCGTAGGCAGCGAGAGCAATTTCTAGTGCTTGGCGTCCATCCCAGCCGCTAGCTTTGGGTTCTTTGTCTTCTTCTATGCACTTAATGAAGTCTCTTATCATTTCTTTGTCACAGTCGGGGCCGAAGTAAATCCACTTCAGTGTTTCGCCTTTAGAAGCCAAAGTTATACATGAACGGAAAGCATCTACGAGAATGTATCCTTCTGTGCCGAATATGCCTAAGTAGACGTCACCCCATATAGGCCAGTTGTCAGGTCTGCTCCAGCTGCAGTCAATGCTTCCGAGAACACCTTTTCTGAACTTCAGTAGAATGAGAGCATTATCTTCTGAGAGTAGTTCGGGCCTAATGTTTACTCCTATTTTAGCATAAACTGTATCAACTTCATCTCCAGTATACCAGCGCATGAGGTCAGCTGTATGTACAGTGTGATCCATTACTGCTCCGCCGCCAGCAAGCTTAGGGTCAGCGAACCAGAGTCCAGGGTATTTGCCGTGGTTAGTAGTAGTTATAGCCAGTATTTCGCCTATTTCGCCTCTATCAATTAGTCTCTTAACTTCAACTGTTGTCTCGTGGTAGCGCATAACGAAGGCTGTCTGAAGCTTAACTCCATGCTTTCTAGCTGCTTCAATCATTTCGTCGGCATCCTTCAGTGTTGTAGCGAGAGGCTTTTCACATATAATGTGTTTTCCGTGTTCGGCTGCCGCGATGACTAAGTCGTGGTGCTTAGCATTTTCTGAAGCAACTATTACTGCATCTATATTTTCTTTCTCTAAGAGCTTATAGTAGTCACTATACTTTTTATCAACCTTATATGTTTCGGCAGCTTTCGCTAATCTATCAGGGTCGTCATCATATATGGCGGCTAGCTCTGCATTAGGTAGTTCTTTAAGTACCCTGGCGTAGCTCCAAGCATGAATATGTGCAAAGGACAATATAGCGAACTTATGCACTTTCATGGTATCACCTCTTCAGATAGAGGGAGTTTGACAGGTTTACCTTCTTTCAAAGACTTTAAAGCAGCTAAAACTACTTCAAGAGTCTTTTTGGCTTCTTCGCCTGACACTAGAGGCTCTTTATCTTCTTTAACACATTCAATGAAGTGTTTTAACTCAAGGAAGTAGGCATCTTCGGTCTGAGGAATAAAGTCTACACACGAGTTTTTCTTGAATACTTTAAGTGAAGCTGTATAATGGTTGTCTACTGTAAGAAGTCCCTCTGTTCCAGCGATCTCAAAATATGTTGTGAATGGAAAGCCTTCAGGCATAATCCAGCTTCCTTCGACATAAGCAATTGCACCCGACTTGAACTTAAGTAGCGCGTGAACATAGTCTGGGGCAGTAGAGTCCTTATATAGAAGAACTCCTCCCTGCGCGTAAATCTCTTCTACTTCTCCTAAAAGCCAGCGCAGGAAATCAACGTCGTGTATGCTCATGTCAACAAACACTCCTCCACCTAATTCGAGTTTCTTGTGCCATGGAGCCCACATAGGAAAACTGGACTGCCTATAGGCTCTCGCTATTCTAGGCTCACCTATAGCACCTGATTCAACAAGCTCTTTTACTCTAACATACTCGGGCCAGAATCTGAGACAGTGAGCTACCATAAACTTTAAGCCCTTTTTCTTAGCAGTATTAATCATTTCATCTGCATCCTTCAGCCTCAAGGCAATAGGTTTCTCGCATACAACATGTTTGCTGGACTTCAGTGCAGCGACAGCAATCTCGCAGTGAGTATATGTTGGAGTACATATATCAATTACATCAATATCCTTCATCTCAATGACTTTAGTGTAGTCAGTGTACCATTTATCTACCTTAAAGGTTTCAGCAGCTTTACGTGCTCTCTCCTCAATAATGTCGACGACAGCCGCGACCTCAACATCTTTTATCTGCTTAAGCGAAGGAAGATGTTCTGCATTCGCTATAAAACCACAGCCAATCACAGCTACTCTGATTTTACTCATTCTCTCTATAGAAAAATCAGCATTAAGTAAAATAAAACTTATCACATTATAAGAGAAAGCACACAAGCCTATCTTTAATCAATGTCTTCCCAACTAAGACAAATTAAAGCTAAATATTTGTCAATACTGCTATCCTCTTATTTAGTACTTTCGCTAAAATATAATAGGCGTCTAAAGAGTAGAGTAAGACAATACTACAGCAGCAAACGCGATACAAATCTAAAAAACATCAGCCGGTTTGGTGCTCTTCACAAATCCGTTCGTCGCAGGGCCATCATCTAGTAGTCTAAATCTAAATCGAGGATAATTAATTTTTCAGCAAGTTCTGTCATAGTGTTCTAGGCAGAAGACAATATAGCTAAAGGTTGCAGTCCAATACACTAAAGACTAGGTAAGTTCTCTGAATGAAAAATACATTTGCCTAATATACTAATACAATGGTCAAATCAACTTAGATAATACGTAAAAATGCCCGTAGAAAGCTATATATATTTTGGAAACAAATATAATAACGCCGGGCGCGGGAGCACGCCCCGCCTAAACCCACTAAGTCCCGCGGCTCCGGTACCACGCCGAGACCCCTCCCTTCGGGGAGGAGTCCCGGCAAGGTACCGAAGCACGCAGGGACTCAGTGGGGAACGGTGGGGCTTAAACCGCGCCCGGCTTTTTTATTAACGGAATTAAAGTTCAGAAGAGAATATGTTTTTGACATATTTGCAATAATAACTAACAGCGTCTACTTCTATTATCTTTAATTCATCTACGTTAATTATGTAAATGTAGTCTATTTTTGCTTTTATTAGTTCGTCAAGCGATATAGGTGGAGACTTATAGTAATTATCTAGTAGCATTTTTATTTTCTTTAATTCTTCTACATTTCTCTGCGAACTAGGTAAAGTGAATTCATAGGGTATTTGAAGAATATGATAAGGTGGAGTTGCTAGAATGAATATGTCTGCATATTTACTGTACCTAGCTATTTTGCTTATTTCGCGTGCGCGCCTATAGTTAACTGGGTCTACCGAATTAGATGGAGGTACAAATCCCGTTTCTATTTCAACAATATATTTGAGGCCGTCTTTTTCGGCGTAAATATCGCAAACAAGGCTTTCCTCAAGCTCCTTTTCGACTTCAACATTCATTCCTTTGTTCAAGAGATATTTAGCTATAATAAACTCCATAACTGAATGATTCGATTTAACGAAGCCTTTCATCCACATTTCAACGAGCTTAGTTTTGATTTCTTCAAGTTTCTCGACTACTTTATGGTCAAGCTGACCATCGAGTTTAGTCATTATTAAGTCAAGGTCGTCGGTTAAGGTCTTAGGCATTCAGAAGGAACTAAGTCTTATTTAAAGAAAAATGTATCAGATAAAATACGAATCCCACATAGTTCGACAGTTGTAGAAACTCGAGAATTCATGGGCGAGAACCACCGTCCTCACCTAGCTTCGCAGAGGAGAACATTAGACGAGCTATAGAGATTATTGAATTTAGAATTTGGTACTAAAGGCTTCTAGCTTTAGTCTTAAGTCTATGTAGCTACTCACAAATATTTAGCAGACATTATGAAAACTTATTAACTGCTAGCTAGTACAATTACAGGAAAATGCAGACAGAGACTCTAGTGAGCTTAATCAGCATAATTGTTACCATTATAGGGTCAACAGCATCAATAGCCTACTGGCTAGGCAAAAAATTTGCTGAAATAGATAAAAAGTTTGATGAAATAAATAGGAAATTTGGTAAGATAGATAAGAAATTTAATGAAATAGATAAAAAGTTCAGTGAAATAGATAAGAGGTTTGCCGAGATAAATGAAGAGTTCAGTAAGGTTCATGAAGAAATAAAAGCTATTGATAGGAAAGTAGAGAGCATTACTAAAGCTACTCGAGACCAACTAGAATTCTTCTCAGAATTCCTAGGATTCAGAGGTATCTTTACAGACAAAGACGTAGCCTTCGTTAAAAGCGAACTACAAAGACTCTCAGCTCGAGCAGTAAACCCTCTAACTAAAGAAGAATTAAAGAGAATCAGAGAGCTCATCGAAAAAGACGAGCTAACATTCGAGGAAGCAGACGAGCTCAGAGAACTAGCGAGAAAATTCGTCGACGAATACTGGCACATACCAGGTGCACACAAACTACTCATATATGCATCAATAATGAGAGGAATAGCCATGAGAAAACAGAAAACAACCAAGTAGCTCTAATCACCTGCTCTTTTACGAACATAAGCACACTCCTATCGCTTTAATCTCCTTTAAACAGTCTCTGTAACAAAAATGCTTGAAACCAAGAATATCTTAAATTTACTGAAGTGAACAGTTCTGAAACTCAACTCGACTACACAGCTTTACTTACTTAACCACAAATATATACTATTTAAACTTGTTATTAACATAGTTATGAGCTCAGAGTGGACCAAGCTAACTGTAGAGGATCTGGGACCCATATCCCATGCAGAAATCACAATTAGGCCGGTAACAGTTATAATAGGCAAAACTGTTTCGGAAAATCGCTTCTAATAAATCTAGCATACTTACTCTCCGATACACTACCCGATCTCTCCCAATTAAGAAGAGAAGTCGGCCAAGAGGCCGATAGACTTGCTGAACAGGCTTACAGCGCAATTAAGGCAGAGAATGCTCATGAATTAGCTAAAGCTCTTTCCAAAATGCTCTACGTTTACTTTAGAAAACTCGACCCCGCTATAAAGGAGAATCTCACTAGTCGATTTAAAGAGTTTTTCAATGTTAGAGAAATAGCCGATCTATTTAGAGGACATATAATAGTCAAGAATTCTCCTCTCTCATACTTTATTAAAGCAGAGAAAAGTAAGCTTGCAGTAAAGTTCAGCGGATACGAGGAGCTTGAAGTATATGTGAAAAATATTGAGCAAGAGCATTTAGAGACTTTTCTCCTAGACGTAGGATTACGATGCGAGAAAAGCGGTGAAGAGCTTAGGTCTTTTCCCTATAGAGTCGAGGATCCAGCAGATATTCATTCACTAGTTGGTGTACACTTACTTCCCTATGCATTACTTTATTTATATCCACTTAGCTTTGGAGTCAGTAAACCGTTCCTCCTTACCGATAGTAGAGCTGGAATTCTGAGGCTAGCCAGAACCGTGTAGCAACTACACTTGAATATGGTCGGCTACTTGTGCCAGCTAGAGAATCTGCTTTTTTAGCAGCTTATAACAGATTAGCAGTAAGGTTCAGAGAGAAAGACCTTTAAAAAGAACTTGAAAAACCATTCAAGAAGTTTCTAGCTGAAATAGGATTAAAGAACATCGAGGTCAGACTAATAGGCGGGTACCCCGAAATATACGTTGAAGATATATGGGGTAAGAAGCTTCCACTAGAGGAGTGCCCAGGCGGAGTCAGAGAATCTTTGTCTGCTGCACTAGCCCTTGTTACAGAAGATAAAGGCTTGGAAGCACTTTTCATTGAGGAAATAGAGTCTCATATACATCCTAGGGCATTAAATTACTTGATAGAGCTTGCTTGGAAAGCGGTGTTGAGTAGAATGAATAAAAAATTGATGTTTCTCATAATGACTACTCATAACCCTATAGCCTTGTCGAAGCTCAATAACTTGATACTGAAAACTGGCGAAAAAGGTTATGATCTAGTAACTATAGTTCACTTGAGAGAAGTCAACGGTGCTGTAGAGTCAGAGGAGCTGGAAGTAAGCGAGAAAGGGTTTGATGAAAGCGGCTAAGTGAGATATTTGTGGAGCTTTTAGAGAAGAGAGGCGAACTAGTGTGATTTTGAGGCCTATTAAACGCGAAATCAGAGTCAAGCAAATAGTATTAGATAAGTGCAATGAAGAGCCTTACACAGAGCTAAAGAAAAGTGGTAAATACGTAGACGAGCTAGTAGTACTACCCGACGAAAGCGTAGTCGTCGAGCACACCGAGTGGCCTACAGCACACGAAGGAGCCCAAGCACTAGCAAGCTTCAGAAAACTCGTAGAAATAGGAATAAAAGTAGCTGCAATCGTAGTCGTAGGAAAAAGAGGCTTCGACAAGAGAGACAAAGGACTCATAGCATAGGCACTGAGTCAGTAAGCTCAAAGCATCACATACCCGTTTTCCTTAAAAGAGCAGGACAAACTCTAAGCATTAAATCAATTAAGTTCATCATACTAAATTGAATTCATTTAAAAGCATTTAAATACATTAATCTCTATTTATAGTTTAGTTAAGCATAACACTTTTCGAAATAGTCCAGTAAAGTATTCTACTAAGCTTAGTTTTACTAGGATAAAAATTGCTCTTATTAGAATTAATGCAAGTTATTTCTCGTAAAATGGAGTATTTTTGAGTTAGATAAATTAGATTGTTTGCTATATCTAAATGTACTCAAAGTTTATTTTATGATTTCGACATTGAGTGTTGATATTTCAGCTATATCTAGGAAATCTTCGTCTTTTGTTACTAGTTTTTCTTGTCTGTTTACGCATATAGCTGCTATCAGTAGATCCGCGAAGCTTTTCGGTTTTCCTAGCTTAAGTAGTTTTTCTTGCAGCTTATAGGCTGTGAAGAAGTCCTTGATCTTTGGAAATATAACATCCCCAGTGAAGTGCCTGTACTCCAAGATTTTTGGGAATTCCACCATCGTTACGGCGGTAATTGACTCTCTTATTTTTTCTCCCTTTTTTACTTTCTCTATCGCTACGCTTGTGTCGAGTACAACCATTTTATCCTATCCCTTTCTCTCTTTCTTATGCTTTCAAATAATTCTGCTTCTATGTGTTCTCTTGTCTCAATTCCTAGAATTTCTCTAATTTCATCTGCACTAATTCTATCTCTCATACCGAAAATAATTAGCAAAGTTTTCTTTACTTCTTCTTCACTCACCCATTCCGGTACTTCAATCGTTATTTTCTTCACAAGTTTATCTACTGGCTTTGGTTTAAAAGTGTTGTGATTTACCGCAATTACTTAATTGACTATTTGTCAAAATGGT
>Ga0190312_1000041_pt1 | contig 55433 bp, 68 predicted proteins | sample 487007910_MG_FD_165046 | JGI IMG/M metagenome (GOLD analysis project Ga0190312, IMG submission 165046) | Hydrothermal vent sediment bacterial communities from Southern Trench, Guaymas Basin, Mexico - 4870-07-9-10_MG | ecosystem: Environmental > Aquatic > Marine > Hydrothermal vents > Sediment ... | reverse complement strand
CGCTCTATTTTTCTTATGGCCATAACGACTATGTTCTCCATCTCGGGGTTAGGGCAGTTAATGACTATACGCCCATTCTGCCCGACAATGATTTCACACTTACTCTCACTTATCAACATGTTTATCATTGAGCCTTTCTTACCTATAATCCTCGGGACCCTTGATGGGTTAACCTCGACTAGAACCCCCTTAGGTACCTTACCTAGCCCCTTACCCTTAACGGTTAGTATTGGGTTCCTTGTTCTGTCGTAGACACTTACCTTAGCTACCACTACATCACCTATGTTTAGGTAGTCAGCTAGGTTTTCTTGTGCAACATTAACAGGTCTGTTAAGCATGTCTGAAGCGTATAGAATGGCTGGGTATGGCGCCTTAATATCTAGCTCCCAGTAAGTAATTCCTATATCGGTAACTATCCCTATAACTAAGTCGTTAACTTTAGGTACGTAAGTACCTTCTAAAGGTATGAGTCCTAACTTATTCTCATTCTCGATATTGACTAGGCCAATAACAGTAGCTACTACCTTATCACCCATCTTTATCAGGTAGTGGGGTGTCTGTATATCTACATCCCCCTCAGCAACCACATCCCCAGGAACTACTAGCGTCCTATTCTCGACGAGTACCTTACCTTTCTTGCCTTCCTTACTCATTAAACCACCGCTAGTACCTTAATTTCAGCACTTCCCTTAGTTAACTTATTTACCTTATCTATGACCTCACTCTGCATGCCTGCGGGTATCTCAACCTCAACGAGTAATGAGCCATCACTTAACCACTGGGACCTCTTAACCTCACCTAACCTCATGAAAATACCGTAGAACTTACCTGAGTACTGTGGTGGTACCTTAATCCTTAATAAAGCCTTAGCTAGCTTTATCGGTATTATCCTAGATATAGCTTTAACTATAGTTACGGCTTGCTCCTCAATAGGTTTATATAGGTCTACAGCAACCCTAACTTCCTGCATTGCTGCCTCAATTCTTGATGGGGGTATGGGTGTCTTGGTCCTCGGGTCTATGGCGCTCCTAGCTATGTAGGTAATTATTTGCTTCCTCTTAGCCTCAAGTAACGCCCTACGTTGCTCAGTAGTTAGTTGTAGCTCACCCTTCTTGATTATTACTTCAGCTACCTTACGTATGTCGTCAGTACCGAAAACGTATTTTAGGTCCTCAGGTGATGCTTTAAGCCCTCTCCTAACATCCTTATATACGAAGTCACCAACCAATACCTCATCAATATTTACCTTCTTACCCTCACGTAACTTAAGTGCTAAGTCGGGCTTAACAAGTATTTCGAACTTCCTACCCTTACCTTCATACCTAGCTATGACATACGCCTTCGAACTCATTTAGAAACACCAGCCTTAGAAAGGTATACCGCTATTTCTTTCTCTGTAAGCTTCCTAAATACCTTATCCTTAATAGATACAACGCCTATCTCAACACCATCAGGGGTTAAAGCTTCTTCAGTAGCCATTCTTAACGCCTTTAAACCAAGTATTATTAACTCATCAACATCTAGCCCGTGCTTGTAATTCTTCTCTAAGTACTCAGTAACTGCCTGCTCACCTGAACCTATAGCTACCGCGTAATAGCCGAAGTATAGGGCGTTCGTTTCTGTCTTGAATAAGGAAACACCCTTCCTATCAATACCTGCGAAGATTAATGAAACACCGAATGGCCTAACACCTGCATGCTGTGTATATAGCTGCTTCAAATCACAAACAGCCCTAACAACTAACTCTACATCAACGGGCTCATCATAAGTAAATCTATGCCTCATAGCGTACTGCCTAGCATAATCAATTAATATCCTACCATCAGCACCGTAACCAGCAAATGTGGCGCCTATATGCGTATCTATAATAAGAATTTTCTCAAGGCTCTTAACGTCTATTAATGGGGTAATCCTCTTCTTCTCAGCAATTAATACGGCGCCCTTATCAGACTTAAGACCTATAGTCGTCCAGCCCCTCCTAACAGCCTCGGAGGCATACTCAACTTGATAGAGCTTGCCGTCAGGTGAGAATATAGTGATGGCTCTGTCATAACCCATCGCTGGAGGCCCGAAAGCCATCCCACCACCTGCCTATCTCTAGCATTTCACAATTTTAAATTTAAACCTTCACGATAAAGTCAGATATGAATTCCTAAGCAGGTGTTTATGAGTGATGAAGAATCAGTTCGTCGCGAGTTCTTCATCAATCATTTTGGAGCGGCTTCATCACCATATTACGACTTAATTAAGTACCTAATATACTTTCTAGCCCTCTTTAAGGTACCTGTAGTTCTTATGGGCACTATGATAATTCCGCAACCGCTTAATTCCTTTACTAAACCTAGCGCTGTAAGTAGTTGCATTCTAAATACGTGCTTAACTCTAACAACCCCGATTAACTTACCCTCATCAAAGTAGATTACTGAGATCCCAGCACGCCTTAAGTTAACTAACCCAAACAACTCCTTGAACTTATTAACTATACCTTCCTCAACAACCTCCCTATTTATTGAGTAATTACTGCATAGAGGTAAGACACGAAAGATTATATATCTACTCCTTAACCTCCTCTTCCTCTCAATAAGCTCTTGAAGCCTCTTCAAACTCCTTGACGACGCTATATACGTAATTACCCTCCTAACCTTACCTAGACTTAAGTAGGTATAAACCGCAAGCACCATAGATATGCAGGCAACCACTAACGCCACTAATGAAACCATAAGTATTAGGTCATCCACCAGTAACACCCTTAATAAGCATGTATGGGTGTGAACTTATTGATGCTAAGGCTAAGTACTCATCAAAACCAACAATCTCTACTAGGAAAGCCATCATTGTATGAGGGGACCATAACTCCCTTAAGCGGGAAGCATTAGAGGTAACAATTACCTGGGGGAAGTACTTAACTAACAGGTTAACTACCTTCCTAAACCTAGTGATCCTCCTACCTAAAGCCACCTTACTAAGCTCTTTAATGGGTAACTCAATAAATATACCCCTCATACTTAACTCCTTAATATCACCTTCGGAAAGACCCATTAGTGCTTCAGTACTTAAGATTAAAGTGTTGTAAGTCCTACCAAACCTAATTAACTGTGCTATCCCTGGCTTACTACTTAGGTATAACGACCTAATGTACCTCCTAATACCCTTACGTCTGGGTGAGGGCTTACCAACATACTCAACTACCTTAGGTATGAATAGTAGGTTACCTATCTTAACGGGCTCATCAATTAGATTAAATGCTGAAATACCAAATACCTTAAACCCTAAGTATTTAGCGATGTCTTTAAACTTAGTGAACTCTCCCTCATCACTTATGTTTATGCCTAAGTCTACGTAGATACCCAATACTCTATCCTTAAAACTATATTGTTGTACCTTAAATAAAGATAGCTTGGAATGTAAAGAATCACTTAATGAACTTATATGGATTTAATGTAGTTTTCTATATCCTCAGGTTTTCTTGCGTACTTAAATGTTGTTACTACCTTAATTACATCATCACCCTCACGTAACATGGGCTTACCTAAGTAGGCCATTTGTTTATCTAGCCTTATGAATATGTGCGAGCACTTATCATCAACTCTACTCTCTATGGTTGCTAAGATAGCACCTTTACTAAAGTCATCTAAGTTACTTATGATGTACTTAAAAACCTCTTCAGCTACCTTACCCTTAAAAGTTAGTTTAATCATTCTTATCTCATTGCCGTAGTAACCATGGAGAACTCTCTCAACTATATTAAGGTTCTCTCTGTACTTACTAGGTATGATGTTTGTTAATGCTTTTACGACCTTATCTCTATCTTCGGTTGCGTGGCATATGACCGAGAAGTTTATTTCTGATACCTTAACTGGGTTCTTCATTGCTTATCATGACCTTAAAGCTTACCTCTCGTAAGTCCTAACTCCTCATAGACCTCCTGTGGCGCTATTAACCTAGCACCCCTACTTGCCTCATGTCTCTTCCTTAACTTACGCTCCTTAGCCTTCTTCTTCCACTTCCACTTATGGGTACCTCTTAACCCTCTATTGCCTAGTAAGCCCCTCATACGCCTACCTGCTGCTGTCTTACCCCTATATACCCTACCCCTATGCTGGGGCTCGGTAATCCAGTTGATGTCCTTATCGTTCCTTATGGCTGGGTGATGCGGGTCTACGAGTATGACCTCATAGTACTTATACTTACCGTCCTCAGCAACGTAGTAACTGCCTAGCACCTCAAGATTAGGGTACTTATCGTTAGCTCTCTCCTCAGCTATTAACTGAATACTCTTAGCTGGTGCGAAACCATAAACACCCATCCTCTTAGGTCTCCTACCTGAGTCTGGCCTAGGCTTCCTCTGACCACCTTTCCTAACCCTAACCCTAACAACTATGAACCCAGGCTTAGCCTCATAGCCTATAGCTCTAGCACGGTCAAGCCTCGTAGGCTTATCAACCCTAACTACTGAAGGCCCCCTCCTCCACTTAATTAACCTCTCCTTAATTAGGTCTATTAAGCCATTCTCATACCTCTCCTGCCACGTCTCACGTACGTAGTGATACATTGACTTCGCCATCTTACCTAAGCACCCACTACCACATAAAATTGTTAATGGGTTTAAAAACTTAATTTGCTCCTTTAGATAAATAACGTTATTATTTCTTAGGTCGTAGTAGTTATTAGAGTGCTTAATATGCCGCCAACACCCCCACTTATAGGTATTATAGGTAAGACAAACGTCGGTAAGAGCACGTTCTTCGCTGCAGCAACATTAATTACCGTGAAGATAGAGAATAGACCTTTCGTAACTATAGAGCCGAACGTAGGTATAGGGTACGTTAGGAGGAGATGTGTACATATCGAGTTAGGACTACCTAAATGCAACCCCGTTAATTCCTTATGCATTAATGGTGAGAGATTCATACCTGTTAAACTAATGGATGTTGCAGGTCTAGTTAGGGGTGCTCATAAAGGTAGAGGCCTAGGTAATAAGTTTCTTGATGACTTAAGGCAAGCTGACGTACTACTCCACATAATAGACATTGCTGGGTCAACAGATGAGGAAGGGCGTCCTGTGAAGCCGGGGACTTACGACCCTCTTAAGGATGTTGTAGATATTGAGAATGAGATTGATGAGTGGTTCTTCTCTATACTATCAAAGGACTGGCCTAAGCTAGCTAGGACTTTAGATACCTTACCTCTAGGTGAGGCTATAGACCTACTGGCGCAGAGGCTTTCAGGGCTTTCTATAAGGAGGGTTCATGTGGCTGAGGCGTTAAGGGTTACTAAGTTAGAGCATGTTAAGCCTTCAGCATGGCGTGAGGAGGAGTTGAGGTTATTCACTAGGAAGTTACGTGAGATATCTAAGCCCATACTCATAGTGGCTAATAAGATAGACATACCTGAAGGTGAAGAGAATCTTAAGAGGTTAGTAAAGGAGCTTAAGGGTAGGGTTATAGTCCCAACTAGTTCTGAGTACGAGCTAGCGCTTAGAAGAGCTGCTAAGGCTGGATTAATTAAGTACATGCCTGGGAATCCTAAGTTTGAGGTTGTGTCTGATAAGCTAACTAAGGCTCAGATGAGAGCCCTTGAAATAATCGATTCTTTCCTAAAGAAGTGGGGGTCTACGGGTGTTCAGGAAGCCCTTAATAAGGCTGTGTTTAACCTACTTGACATGATAGTTGTTTACCCTGTTGAGGACCATATGAGGTATACAGACACTAAGGGGAATGTACTACCTGACGCTTACTTAGTGAGGAAGGGCACTACGGCTAGGGAGTTAGCCTACATGGTTCATACCGATTTAGGTAAGGGCTTCATATACGCTATAGACGCCAAAACTAAGAGGAGGGTTGGTGAGAAGTACGTTCTTAAAGATAATGATGTAATAAAGATAGTTTCAGCTATGTAGTCACCACTTACTAAAGTCCCTACTCCACATCTCCCTAGCTAACTCACCTTCATACATATATAGCCTTATGAGCTCTTTAGCCTTCTCCCTTCTCTCCCTATGCCTCTCCATGAACTTAACCACCTTCTCATAGAGGTAGAGCTTTAACTCACCAGTAAGTAATGTACCGCTTCTATAGTCCTCCTCAATCTTCTTTAGCTTATTATCATCTTCCTCAAATAGGAATTTAAGCCATTGAAAGGCTACATCAATGTCTGGATTACCACCGTACTTCCTATGGAGCTCAGCAGTTGGTTGACCACCCGAGTATGCCTTCATGATCTTTCTATATATTGTCTTGTCATCATCTGTTAAGAATAGTGCTGAGTCGGGATTTGATGTACTCATCTTACCTGTAGGCCCCGTCAGCGGTGGTAGGAATTTAGTGTATATTGTAGATGCCTTATAGAATCCTAAACCTTTAGCTATGTCGTGTTGCAACCTCCAATACGGGTCCTGATCTATAGCACTAGGTATTAGGCTCCTTCGCTTCTCAAAGAACGTAACGGCTATCTGGAATGTTGGGAAGAATATTAACCCTATGTTAGTTGATTGTGTGAAGCCAAAGATAGCGCTAACCTCACTAAAGTTAATTCTCTTAGCCACTTTAACCAGTAGCGGATATACCCTACCCATATACTCAGTATCTAAGAAGATGAATGTCTTGTTGGGGTCGAACCCTACAGCGATTATGTCCAGCATATTATCATAAGCCCACTTCCTTATCTCTTCGTAAGATGCTTTAGGTTCGTGAAGGAATTTTTCATCGTCAGTTATCTCTATATATACATTAATACTTAGCTTATCTTGAAGCCACTTAGTGAATATAAATGGTAGTAAATGACCTACATGCATAGGTCCTGATGGTCCGCGGCCTGTGTATAGGAATAACCTTCTCCCTTCCTTAATGTCCTTTATAGCCCACTCTAGACCTCTATGAGCGAAGAATATTTTCCTTCTAAGAAGGAGGTGGAGTTCACCACCAAGTACTTCCTTAAGCTCGTTTAATACTTGATCTGTTAATGGTTTTACACCGAACACCTTGATTAAGTATTCATAATTTACCTTACCTCTTACTTCCCAGGGGGTTACAACGAATTCTTCAGAATTATGGGCCACAATAAACGACCACCTTATCAGAATATATATGTTGGGTAGCCTTTTAAACTTTAACTAATGGGTTCCTTATTTCTGGTCATGAAGCCTTTACTCTATTCCTGCCTCCTTTAGGTAATAACCGTCGTATTTCCTAGGTCCAAAGCTCCTAAGACCTCTCTCCTTTAATTGCTTCCTTAGAGCTTCAGCTTCCTCATGTGATATCTCGCCCCTTCTCTCCATGTAGTCTATAACCTCAAGAGCCTCTTTCTCATTACGTGCCCTACGTATGAAGTCAATAACCCCTGGCTGAAAACCTCTCCATGGGTCATACCTAACTTTTATTGTTATCTTAACGCCTTCATCACCTAATAACTCCTTAGCCAAGTTAGGGAATTTCTTCTTAAATTCCTCAATATCCATCTCAACCATGCATAACACCTTTGTTAGTGATTCACTACTACACATACAGCCGTTAAGTAGTTAATAAGGTTTGAGAGGTTCGTATGTATCCTCAGACTTGACTACAGTCCATGGAGGTACGTCCTTCTTAACCCTAACGCCGGGGTATATCCATGAGTAAGCACCTATCTTAACGCCGGGGTATATGGAGACATTAATCCCTGTCTTTACGTGACCCCCTATGAAAGCACCTAACTTCTTCCTACCGCTACTTATCCTTACCCCCTTAACAAATACCTTAACATCCTTCTCATCAAATCTTAAGTTAGCCGTTATTGTCCCAGCACCTAAGTTAGCATGCTCACACACTATGCTATCACCTATATATGATAGGTGAGATGCGTGTACGTGCTCCATAATCAAGCTAGCCTTAACCTCAACACTAGCACCAACCTTACTACCCTCAAGTATGACAGAGTAAGGTCTTAAGTAAGTATTAGGACCTATACTACAATCCTTACCTATATATACTGGGCCCTCAATGTATGTACCTGACCTTACGTAAGTACCTTCCTCAATAACTACAGGTCCCTTAATAGTTGCGTTAAGCTCTATATCACCCCTAATAACCCTATCCTTTAACCTCATTAACTCACGCTTATTTACATCAAGAACATTCCATAGATATCCAACATCACTCCACAAGTCTTCATTAATTAATAGTGCCTTAATCCTATGACCTTTACTTACAGCTAACTTAATCACGTCAGTAAACTCATATTCTCCCCTAGGTGATAGCTCTATATGTTCAGAGAGTTTAAGAATATCTTTAGATAGCTTATAGACACCACCATTAATTAAGGGCTTGTATCTCTTAATGACCTCAGATGGTGGTTTCTCAATTATGTCCTTAACCATTAAGTCCTTATCAGCAATTAGTAAACCATACTTACTTGGGTCTTTACCCTTGACGGCTAGTAATGTATTGCCTTTAGCCTTAAGCATTTCCGGTAGTATCAAGGGATCTAGGTATAAATCACCATAAACTACCAGTACCTCATCAGACTTAAGATAAGGTAATGCTTGAAGCACAGCGTGCCCTGTCCCTAACTCCTTGCCTTGATCTACGAACTCTACATCTAAACCTAAATCATCATTTAATCTATCAACATATTCAATAACTTCCCTCTTCATGTATCTAACAACTATGATGACCCTCCCAATACCTAAGTCTTTAAGCTGACGTAGGTGCCTGCTAATTAAGGTTTCATTGAGTATAGGTACTAGAACTTTAGGTCTTGTATGTGTTATGGGTTCTAAACGAACCCCCTTACCAGCAGCTAAGACAACCGCCTCAATCAAGACCAACTACCCTAAATTAGAGATTAGTGCTAAGAATGTAAACGTTATGGTTAATAAAGTAGCTATTAAGGTCTTAGTGTCTTACCTAGGCGGTGTTGGTAGGACGACGGCTGGCTTAGGTCCTTCAGGTGATGGTATCGTTAGTAACTTAGACTTATATATCTCAACCTTCCTTAACGGGTATATCTTCTTAGCCTTCTGGAATATCTCGGTTGAGAGCTTGCCAAAGACCATAGCCGTTACTAGCTCATCGAAAGTAGCCTCACTAGCGAACTTCTTTATTACTTCAGCCATTATCTTCCTTATAGCCCTCTTCTGAGATGATTTACACCTATACGTAGTTAAAGCAACACCAGTTATTCTTAAACCATAGCCATCCTTAGTAGTCACATCAACTATTGCGGCTATCTTACTACTCTTTCTTCTAATTAGGCTTTTCATGTAGTCCCTTGAAAGTTCATGACCCTTAAACCTAGTGAATGCATTCTCACCTTTAACCTCGATTACCTGAAAGAATAAGTGTATATGTACCTGGGTGAAATCACCCGTTAAGTCGAATAATGTGGTCTCAATAACCCTACCTATGAGTTTCCACTCCTCATCAGCTGGCGTAGTACCTATGGGTACATTACCAAATGTAGGAGGCGCAAGTACCGTATACCACTTCTTCATCTTCCACTTATCTCTCCTTCTTGCTGGCATGCCTTAACTACCTAGCCTACACATTAAATCTAGGGCTTAAAAACTTAATCTATAATTAATGGCTTAACGACCTAATGGTCTTAAGTACTAGCTCCATATGAGCTAATAGGTCATCAGCTGTATTCCTACATTTAAGTACGTCCTTAGGTTCACTAATTTCACACTTAATGACATAGGTAGCTTCATTACCCTTAACTAAGCCCTCAATACGTATGCCTTTAGGTAACCCAATATTATCTGGTGTTGTACTCCTCATTAATGCCTCAACGACTTTAGCGTCAGTTAGGTTAACCTTGATAGTTATCTTTACCTTCAAGCTAAGACCCTACTTAATTTATTTATGTCTTTAAAGAAGACCCTACAACCCTTAATCCTGTACTCACCACCATACCTAACTAATTCATCATACCTTACATTAGTGGTTAGTAAAGACACTACGTACTCACCATCAATACTAAAAATAGTAGACTTCCCTATCAGACCTAGCGACTTAAGGGCGTAGTCACATAGAGCTATATGGGAACCCACATCGGCCAGTAACTCAACTATAGTAACCTTCCTAGCCCTAGAGGCGGTCTTCTTACTAACCTTGATGTTATTACTTAAATCCTTAAATAGAGACGAGAGTGCGTTTACTGCTGCCTTATAGTTAACTAATGATGCAGTTATGTATGCGGTTATTAGTAATGTGAACGGTAAACGGTTAATGCTTTGTGTATCGGCTAATGAAGTAAGCGAGTATATACCTTCATAAATGTCCGTGAGCATGTGCTCAGCTCTTCTAATCGGTAATGTATCTATGAAGTTTTTGATGGGGATATTGAACTTACTTACCTTACTCTTTATATATTCTCTAAGTATCTTAACTTTCCTCTCTAAGTCTAACGTAATAAACTTCGTATTCTCAATAAACTTCTTGGACTCGTCGATATCACCTAACAACCCAGGGAATGGGGGGTCGAGAGAGCTTGAGAGTGAGTATTCGGGTGGACTTACTTTCCACCCAATTATCTTTAATCCTTTCTCGAAAGTTAAGAAACCAGCATTCACTAATTCATTAGTAAGCTGTTTTTCAAGATCATCAAGTAATTTAGTCTTTAGTATTAGAGGTGCCTTATTAGATAGTGAAGCTATTAAGAGCATGTATTTTTCATGATTAGTTAGTGGGGTGAATTCCCTAATTATTGTGGCAGATATTGATGATATAGTTGGTGCCGTGATTTCAATACCCTTACCACCACTAACCTTATTGTAGCCTAAAGAACCCCTACAAACTTTTAGTGTTCTCTCAGCCTTCACTAAATGGGGATTTACTCCTAGGTAAATAATGTTACATACCTCGGGCTTATTAAGTAAGTATGTTAACGTATCCATGATACTTACATGTACACGCCCATGAAGGTACCTAAAGAATATGCCTGCCGAGACTGCGGCATCTACGTCATGATCATGAACTATTAGAACCTCCTCACCCTTCTTAATGAGTAAGGTAAATAACTCCTGAATTATTTTTAGCGACTCATGAATAACTACGTCCTTACTAACCCCTAAAAAACCCAAATTACCACTTAAGAACTAACTTGTGGTTAAGGGCTTTATTTCTTTTCTTCAATTATGTAGAGAGGCTGTGAAGCTATCATCTTAGCCTTTTCAGGATCATACTTCCAGTCTGGTGGTAACATACCTACTTTTTTATAGTACTTAACTAGGCGGTGTATCTTAGACTCAATCTCCTCAAGTCCACGCCTACTATGGTAGTCCTTAGGATGCTCCTCTAAATGCCTCCTAAGATTAACGGCTCTCCTAACTAGGTTATATAGGTCTTCAGGTAGCACCATCTTTATCCCGTATTTCTTAAGTATCTTACATATCTTGGATCCCGTTATTGGTTTAACCAGTGGTATTCCGTACTGATCCCTAAGTATTATGCCTATTATTGATGGCGGATACCCTTTCTTAGCTAACTCAACAACAAGTAGCTCAACCTCCTCACTACTAAATTGTACCCACTTAGGTGGTATTAGCCCTGCAGGTCTAGTAGAGTGTGACTGACCCTTATCTCTCTTCTTATTCATACCCCACCACACCACTACCTACACATTTCAGTATAGCAGGTTTAAATGCCTAACTAACCATTCAAAAAGATGCTTAAAAGCTTTAGACCTATGTGAATACCTGTTTTTCTCATCAACATCCATTTCAGCGAACGTCTTACTACACCCCTTAGGTATGAATATAGGATCAAAACCGAAACCGCTGGATCCTCTCATTACCCTTGAGATGACCCCGTCTACATAACCCCTAAATAACTTAATCCCGTATTCAGGGTGTGCGAATGCAGCTATACATACGAACCTAGCGCCCCTATCATCAACACCTTCCATTAGCTTAAGTATGCCCTCATTACCTATCCTCTTAAACACAAAGCTTGAGTAAGGCCCTGGGAATCCATTTAAGTACTTAATGTAGAGGCCACTGTCTTCAATTATTAATGGCTTATTAACGTAGAGTAGGGCTGTAGAGGCCGCTGTAAGAACTATCAGTTCCTGCCTCTCATGCTGAAGCTCTAGCTTAGGTTCTTTATCGTACTGCTTAAGCCTTAACCCGAATTCCTCAGCTATTCTTGATACCTCCATGAACTTATGCCTATTCCTAGTAACGAATATCAGTTCATAAAGGTCTCTTCTTACGTTCCTCAATATACCTACCCCTTAACCTAATCTCCCTTACCTTCTCAAGAACATCCTTATATGTCTTCTGACCAATTACTAAGGCGTAACCCTTAAGGAAGCATTTAAAGAGCTCCCTATGCCTTCCGTAATGGGTGCTTTCTAGGGCTCTCAGAAATAGGTGTATGTCAACACCCATACTCTCGAGTTCCTTACTAAATGATGATAAACCAAAATCTATTATGTAGACCTCATCACCAACAGTCACCATATTAGATGTTGTGAGGTCACCATGTATAATGCCGTTCTTATGCATTAACCCAACATACTTACCTACTTTCTGCATAAGGGAGCATGCCTTATCAAGGCTTACGGCGTTGAGTAAGTTCTTAAGTAACTTGCCATCAATATACTCAATCACTAATACACCGTTTTGGGGATCTGTAAAGAGTACTGAGGGTACCGGCACCCCTAGTTCTTTAGCTTGGGTAAGTATCTTAGCCTCGGTGATTGTTCTTTTAGACCTAAGTATAGTGTCTAGCTCTTTATCTCTATAGCCCTTAGGTATTCTAAGCTTAACTACGGCCTTAAGGCCGTTAAATACCGTTAGGACTATTAATGCTTCAGCCCCCCTACTAAGTACTTGCCCATGGTATGTCAACTCTATCAATCCTCCATCTCTGCTTTATGATCGCCTTCTCGGGCTCTATAGTAATCCCATGCTTGAATAACAATAGTCCTGTCCACGCTATCATGACTCCATTATCAACCGAGTATTCGGGAGGTGTTACGTATAGCTTAGCACCTCTCTCACTAACCATCACCTCAAACTTTTTCCTAAGAGTCTTACTAGCGGCTACACCACCAACCAGGAGGACCTCGTCCTTACCGGTATGTGCTAAGCCCCTTTCACTAACCTCAACTATGGCACTATAAGCTATCTCCCTAGCTGAGTAGCATATGTCTTGAAGCCTAGCTCTCCCCTTCCTATAGAGTCTTAAAGCTTCAGTCAGTAATCCCGAGAAAGTTACGTCTTGGCCCTTAACCACGTAAGGTAACTCTATGAACTTACCTCCTTCAGCACACCTATCTATTTGGTGAATACCATTAACTACGTAGGGTGGTGCTAGACCTAACTCCCTAACTAAAGTGTCTTGAAAGTTACCTAAAGGTATGTCTAAGGTCTCGCCAAAAACCCTATAGCGACCACCTAATAATGCAGTAATCATCGTATTACCGCCAGATAAGTAAACAACAAGCGGGTCTTCAGCACCACTGACTAACTTACCTATCTCTATATGGGCAACAGCGTGATTTACAGGTACTAAGGGTTTTGAGTAATATATGGCTAAAGCTCTAGCGACGGTGGCGCCTACACGTAGACAAGGACCTAACCCGGGACCTAGTGCTACCGCTATGGCGTCAACTTCCTCTATATTTATACCTGCTTGATTAAGGGATTCCTTAATCACATCTGAAACGACTTCAGACATAAACCTAGAGGATTCCCTAGGATGAATCCCTCCTTTGGGTGGTACGTAAACCCTCCTAGAATCGCTTAATATGTAGGGCTCTTTATCAGTAACTACACCAATCCCTATCGTGTGGGCTGTTGATTCGATACCTAAAACTATCATGACCTCAATCCTAGTTAGTGAAGGGTAGTTTATTACTCGGTAATAAACTCTGTATAACCGCATTTACCGCAGTGCCATCTAGGTGCAGGTACTTTATGGTAAGCCATTATGCTACCGCATCTAGGGCATTTTTTATTCTTTAACCTTATCTTACCTGTCTTATAGTCATACTCATAAAGCCTGCTTATGTAGCTCACTCCCCACCACCCTCCTTCTTCTCCTCTTCATGCCTTTTAAGAATGTGTTTAGGCTCAAATAACTTCAGTCTCTCTATGTCGTCATATATGTGTATCTCAGCCTTAGACAGACCTATACCGAACTCACTCTCTATTTTCCTAACAACTATTAATTCCTCACTCTTACCATAATTCTGCGCTATAGCCTTACGTATGTCAGCCCTACGCGGGGTTCCCTTACCTACGTGAGCTATATATGTATCTATCTCTAACCTCTTAACCAACTCATTACGTCTCTCACGAACTACGAGTATCTCATAATCAGGTCCCATACTTATTCTCTTTACAGGCTTTATCTCCTCAAGTACCTTGAGGCTCATTCATACCGACCTCGGGGGTTACTAGCTCTATTTATGTCTTTGGGATTTTAAGCTTTAACATGGCAGTGAAGTTCTCTACTAGCGCCTTAACTATGACCTTAACCTCAGGGTTAACCAAGAACATACCTACGCCTAAGCTGGGTATGCCGTAAATAACTAGTGAGTTATTGGGGGCGTAAAGGAGTGCAGGCATAATTAGTAAATCCTCTTCACCATCAACAATTACTAAGTAACTCTTAGTATCCTCAAGTAGCTCCTTAAGCCTTAAAGAGGCCTCCTTACTTAGGTAACCTGCTGGGTTTACAATAGTTAGGATCTTATCAAAGTATGTACTTAATTCATTAAGCTTAAGCAACACTGCCTCTTTTCTTAAGGTCTTGAAATCAACTATACCTAACTTGAGCTTAATTCTGTGCTTAACGCATGTAGAGGTAACTACATCACCTACGGCTATAACTTCATAGCCTTTATGAATAAATTTATGCAGTACTGAGGCCACAAACTCATGCCTATCGATAATTACTAATCCATGCGGCTTAGCTATCACCTTCCTAAGATCTTGAGGTAACTTACTTAAAATCATTACACTAACCTTATCGCGTAACGGCCTGGCTTCTTAATGTTTAACCTCTTAGCTACCCACGACTTCTCTGGATTGATTATTATTATCATCCCGTCCCATTCCTCAGTAAAGCTTGTTGAGCCACAATTAGGGCATTTCTCTTCATCATGAGGTACGAGTAACTTACATGATCTACAGGCCTTGAAGGGCTTCCTAACAACCCTCTTAAACGAAACCATTACTCACTCACCTTAACCCAGTCTAGCCTACCTAAGCCCGGCTGTCTCATTGTTAAGCTAACCCTTAGATGCCCTGGGGACGCTATACTTACTGAGACAATCCTGAACCTTACTATGTCATCCCTAGTTAAGAACTTCTTTGTCTCCTCGCCAAATAACATCCCTCTTAATTCGTCATATATGACCTTATCATCCATTACTTGAGAGATATGTGTAAAGCCATCAATAGGACCTATGTTTATGAACGCACCCATTCTCTTTAAGTCAACAACTATACCTAGCCCTACCTCACTCTTCCTAGGGTTAAAGACCAACATATCGAATTCAGCGTCATGGTATGTGGCTCCATCACCAGGTATTATGTAGCCTTCATCACTAACCTTAACGTTAAACACAGTTATTATCAGCCCCATACCCTCAATAATCCTGCCTTCATATATCTCCTTCAAAGACTCTTCAGCAACCTTCTCTAAAGGCTCATTAAACTTATCTGGAGGTATCCTCACAACGTCCTTAACCTTATATATCTCAAACACCTACTTCACCCTGCCTCTTAACTAAAACCAAGATGTATGCGTAACTGGGAATATAAGTATTTTAGTCTTAAATAACTTCAAAACCTCTCTTACTCCTCCTATAGAAAATGACCTTAATGCCCATGCCCATAAGTCTTTCCTTAAGTCCTCTATCAGCTGTAGCTACATAGATATACCTATATTTATTAACGTAGTTTATTATATCCTCATCAGCACTACCTCTACTAACCACGTCGATAACCTCAACATGCTTAGGTATAGCAGTTAATGCTAGCCTAGCTGCACGCCCTTTCCTACCATGACTGACTTGACTTAACCTCATTAATTCCTCAACAACACTACTTAATGTTACGTATTTACATTTAGTTAGGAGAGCATCACTTATTCTTTCAAATACGTCTATGCCTTCGTAGAGTAGAAGGAGAACACTAGTATCGAGAAGTATTGTCGTATCCTTCATAATAATCAAAACGACTTACTTAGTTATGCCCCAACCTATAAGCCTCCACCTACCAAGTACCTGCCTACTAATAGCCACCCTAACACCTCTGAAATCGATTACTGGCCTCCTAAGCCTTAACTCTATGTACTCCTTAGTCATCTTAGTAATTATGGCTAAAGTTATTGAGGTACCCATAGTTATCATGAGTATTTCTCTAGGTCTTAATGGCTCAACCTTAAGTAGCTCCTTAGTACCTAAGACTCTCTCAAGTAGGTGGTACTCAAGAGTTAATTCGTAAGTTATTGGCGGTAACGTACCCGCCCTACTAACGACATTCCCTACTAGCTTATCAGCCTTAGTTAATGCTGGATCCAGCTCCGTACCTATAGCTATTAATCCGCCGGGCTTGGCTTCGGTAAGGTCTGTCTCACCAGCGCGTATATTGACCACCTTAGTGATTAGTGGCTCATAACGTATACGCCCACCCTTCTCTACGGGAACACCAGGGCTTACTTCTATCTCATCACCTACCCTAATAACGCCCTGGATTAAGCTACCACCAACAACCCCACCCTTAAGCTTCTCGGGAGGTGTGCCTGGCTTATTTATGTCGAAGCTTCTAGCGACATACATTAATGGTGGCTTACTTAGGTCTCTTTCAGGTGTTGGTATGTATTTCTGTATAGCCATGAGTAAGGCGTCTATATTGACCTTGTGTAAGGCACTTACAGGTATTATTGGCGCGCCTTCAGCCCAGGTACCCTTAATGAACTTCTTAATCTGCTCATAGTTCTTCCTAGCCTGCTCTTCAGTAACTACATCAACCTTATTCTGAACGATAACTAACTTATCCACGCCTATAATGCTTAACGCAGCGAAATGCTCCCTAGTCTGTGGCTGAGGGCACGGCTCATTAGCGGCTATGACCAATAAAGCACCATCCATTAAAGCAGCGCCGGAGAGCATCGTAGCCATTAATACCTCATGGCCTGGTGCGTCAACATAGGAGACCCTCCTTAAGAACTTAGCCTCAGCACCGCCGGGGCATTTAGGTTCAGTAACATACCTATCAGGCTCTGGTAGGTTCTCACATACGTATATGTCCCCATCAGCATATCCCAGCTTAATCGTCATAGCCCTCTTAAGCTCTTCAGAGTGCCTTGCTGTCCAAATACCTGTTAAAGCCTGGACTAAGGTAGTCTTCCCATGATCTACATGCCCAACAACACCGATATTGACCTCAGGTTGGGGTCTCTTAGCATCCAAGTTCTCAACCATTACTTCCTTACTTCTTCAGGACTAACTATCTTCGTATTTACCTGCGCTATATCTTCAACAATAGTGTTACCACGAACCATCTTCCTCCTACGCTCACCCTTCTCCCTAGGGTGAAAGCCTGGAGGATCTGAAAGTAGTAAAGGCTTCTTAACGCCTCCAGGCATGTCGGGCCTCATTGGGAATCCTGAGCTATCACTACCTCCGGTAATTAGCAGTAACTTGCCTGGGATGCCTACTATGCTAGCGTCAAATACATCACCTATCTTTAACCCTATAAGTCTCTGAGCTTTCTCACCCTCAACCACTATTTGGAATGTCTTGGTTCTAAATACCTCACCAAGTACCTTATCAACACCTAATTTCTCGGAGAGTATATCCTTACTAACCCTAATCTCCTCAGGTGGGATGTTTAGGTCTTCCACAGCCCTAAAGGACATATTCACCTTCTCCCTCTTCTCCTTACTCTTCCATATCCTTACAGTTATGAGTTTATAGGGGGTGTTTAACCTCTTAAGTAATTCTGGGTTAACCTTAGCTATCGGTAATTTCTTCTCCTCTTTCTCCTCAACACCATACTTAATACTTTCATCACCGACTACCCTCACTAAGTAGTACCTCTCATCCTTAGCCTCAGGGTCCGAAACCACTATTTTGAATTGAGGCATACCGCACACCACATTCAGCTCTAGTTCAGCTAGGTAATTCTTTAGAATAACTTATTTAAAGCTTTTATAATCTAGCTAACGAGCTAAAAAGGGAACTCTTGCCTAGATGCAATTTCAAAGTCGCAAGTAGTCTTTAATTCATCCCCAAGCCCTAAAGCACTTTAAGCCAAAAATCGTTTAGTACTTAATAATTTTATAATAATCAATCTCTCTTAATATGTTTGTATTATGTTTTTATATGAGTTGTCATAGATCCATGTTTGGGAGACCCATAGCTGAAGTGTCTCTAGGATTAACGAATATTATTGGTACATTGTATTCTCTTGCTTTAGTTATGATAGCTAGTTGTAGATTCCTATAAGCAAATCTTGACAGTGTATCAGCCAGTCCAGCAAGTCACCTATCAAAGGACCTCCTACGTGTTATTAATTGTAGCTACCTTAGATAATCATAATAATCATATCATTACCCAACTTACCGTAAAGCTTTTTCAATAATCATTAATCCCCAACAGCTCTTGCTTACCATAACGCATACTAAATACGTCCTCCAGCTTCTTAAGCCCCTATGGTTACGTACCTAGTTAGGTATATAATCAGTGATTTACATTAAAGAACAGAGCTTAAGTAGAGGGTGAGGTAAGTGGTGAAAAAGTATGTTAGGCAGCCAATCGTTGTTGTTTTGGGGCATGTAGATCACGGTAAGTGCCTGCACCCTGATGAGACAGTATTCCTAAGTGATGGTAGGTTTATTAAGATAAGTGAGTTATTTGATGAGTCATTAACTCTCATTAAGGAAGGTAATTACGAACGGATAGCTGAGCACATACCCATATATACACTAACAAAGGAAGGTAGGGTTGAACCTAAGAAAACCTCATACGTTTGGAGAGTTAAATATGATGGTGAGCTTATTAAGGTGACATTAAGTGATGGAAGCGTAGTTAGGGTAACCCCCGAACACCCATTCTTAACCTTAAAAGGATGGAAGAGAGCTGATAAGTTAAGTAAGGATGATTACGTAGCCATACCTAGCTATATACCATTTAACCAAAATATAAGGAAGCTTAGAGAAACGCTCATTAAGCTAATCTTAAGGAAGTTAATGAAGTTAAAGAATAATGAAGTAATGCTTAAGTTGGGTCATAACAAGTATGTAAGGTTTAAGGACTTAATTAATACTGGTGATGAAGGTAAGATACTAAACACCTTATATGGCGTTAGAGAGATAGTAATTAGTAAAGAGAAAGGCGGGAAGGAAGTAATTAAAGTACCTATAACCATTGAGGAATGGAGGATTTTCTTTCAAGCCTTATGTGATTATTTGAGATCAAAGCAAAGGAAGTCAGAGAGGATCAGTAGGGCTTCATCAAGAGGATTAGATATGCAGGAATCTAAGTACATGTTTACGTTATTGAGTGATAATTTAAATGATATAGAAGGCGTGGAATTGCCGGACTTTAAGGATCTCGCTCACTATTTCGGAGGTACTCATCAATTATTTAAAGCACTTGCTGAGACTATGCAGGCTTTAATCTCATATGGTATGAGGTCATTACTACTGCTGCATAATACACTACCCTTAGTTAAGTTCTTAAACCCTTCATTAAGTGATTTCATTGAATTATCCCAATACGCCCCTCTAAACCTACTTAAGTACTTACTGAGAACATGCTTTCCCAGCTTAATATTTAAGAAACCATCAGAGGAAAAACCTTTCGAAGTCTCTATCACCTTACCTGAGCGTAGGGAATTAATGCTCATTAAGTGGTTACTCCTTAGGATAGGGGTCGTGGCTGAATATGCTGAGATAAGTGCCGAAGGTAGGGTTTTAGGTGTTCTTAAGGTAAGGGGTAAGGAGAACCTCCTTAGACTTTACAGGTTCCTCTATTCAATAGAGTTAAACGCAAAAATGAGGAGGAAGATGAAAGCCCTTACTGTATATATTCAGAAGTTAATTGAGTTAATTGAGGAAAAAGTACGTGAAAGCCGTGAGCCTTACGTTAAGGTTAATTGGGCTGAAGATATCGTTTTCGTAAAGGTTAAAGACATATCTAGGGTTAGATATAGTGGTTACCTTTATGACTTGAGTGTTGATGATACACAGAACTTCATTGTTAATGGTGTTATAGTCCATAACACAACGTTACTTGATAAGATTAGGGGTACTGCCGTCGTTAAGAAGGAGGCTGGCGAGATGACCCAGCATGTAGGTGCTAGTGTTATCCCTGCTGATGTTATTGAGAAGATCGCTCAACCACTTAAGAAGATAATACCGTTCCAGTTAAAGATACCGGGGTTACTATTCATAGATACCCCGGGTCACGAGATATTCTCTAATCTACGTAGGAGGGGTGGTAGTGTTGCTGACTTCGCCATATTAGTCATCGATGTTATTGAGGGTGTTCAGCGCCAGACCATTGAGAGTATAGAGATACTACGTGAACGTAGGGTGCCATTCGTTGTTGCTGCTAATAAGATAGATAGGATTTACGGTTGGAGATCTAACCCTGATACACCGTTCCTAATAACTATGAGGAGGCAAGACCCATCAGTACTCGCTAGGCTTGATGAGTACATATACAGAATAGTTGCTGACTTAGCTAAGCTAGGCTTTAATGCTGACCGCTTTGATAAGGTGCGTGACTTCACTAGGACCTTAGCCATAGTGCCTGTATCAGCTAAGACTGGTGAGGGGATACCCGAGTTATTAGCCATACTCGCTGGGTTAACACAGAAATATTTGATTGGTCGTTTAGAGGTTACTGTAGGTCCCGCCAAGGGCGTTGTTCTTGAGGTTAAGGAAATAACCGGGTTAGGCACCTGTATGGATGTAATAATATATGATGGTGTGCTTAAGAAGGGTGATTTAATAGTTGTTGCTGGTAAGGGAGGGCCAATAACGACTAGGGTTAGGTCGTTACTAATGCCTAAACCCCTTGAGGAGATAAGGGTTGCTGGTACTAAGTTCATGAGCGTTAATGAAGTAAGTGCTGCTGCAGGTGTAAGGGTTGTTGCGCCTAACCTTGAGGATGCTTTAGCTGGCTCACCACTATATGTGGTACCATCAACTAAGGAGTTACCTACTTACATCTCTAAGGTTATTGAGGAGGTTAAGCAGATTAGGTTCTCTAAGAACATTGATGGAGTTGTCGTTAAGGCAGATACTTTAGGTACTTTGGAGGCCGTGGTTCAGACACTTGAGAAAAAGGGAATTCCCGTTAGGTTAGCTGATGTGGGACCCTTATCTAAGCGTGAAGTTATTGAGGCGTCGATAGTGGCCAAGAGCAATAAGTATCTAGGCGTTATACTCCTGTTCAACGTTAAGCCATTACCGGATGCTGAGGAGTTGGTACGTAAGGAGGGAATACCTGTCTTCAGTAGTAACATAGTTTATAAGCTCATTGAGTCTTACGAGGAGTGGGTTGCTAAGGAGAAAGAGAGGGAGAAGTTAGCTCAGTTAGCTAAGCTTGTTAGGCCGGGCAAGATTAGGGTGCTTCCAGGCTATATATTTAGGAGGAGTAACCCAGCGATAGTCGGTATTGAGGTTCTTGGTGGTGTGATAAGGCCTGGTTATCCACTAATGCGTGAGGATGGTAGGAGGTTAGGTGAGATTATGCAGATTCAGGAGCGTGGTAAGGCATTACCGGAGGCTAGGGTTGGTCAGGCGGTCGCTATCTCTATTAGGGGTAACGTACTTGTTGGTAGACATTTTGATGAGGGGGACATACTCTATACCGACATGCCTGAGAGGGATGTTGTTGAGCTAGTGAATAAGTTTAGAAGTGAGTTAAGTGATGATGAGATAATGGTTCTTAAGGAGATAATAGCGATAAAGAGGAAGAAGAGACCTACGTTTGCCCTATCTGTACAGCCCTACCTAAAGTAGCTCGTCAGGCTTAAATATAACTGATATTTCGTGCTTAACCCTCTCGGGTGAGTCAGCTGCATGTATGACGTTTTCCTGTATGGAGAGTGAGTAATCACCCCTGATGGTTCCTGGAGGTGCTTTCCTACCGTCCGTAGGGCCTATTATCTGCCTAACCACCTCAATAGCTGAAGGACCCTCAAGAACCGCGGCTACTATGGGTCCTGAGGTCATGAACTTGATGAGGCTTTCAAAGAAGTGCTTACCTTTATGTATGTCGTAAAGCCTCTCAGCCTGCTCCCTACTTAGCTTTAGCATCTTAAGAGCCCTTATCTTAAAGCCTTTACGTTCAAACCTACTTAAAATCTCACCAACTAAACCTCTAGAAACACCGTCAGGCTTAATTATAATGATGGTTAATTCAGTATCGTGTGTTGGGGTACTCAAACCTAATCCCGCTAATGTGTTACTTCCTTAAGGAAATATACTTTAATGTCCAGGGTAACTTCTTAGGGTCTCTCTTCATTTTATAGCTCTTAAAGCACTTACTAGAGCAGAACCATAGTATGGTACCGTCATTCTTTACGAACATAAGTCCAGTACCGGGCTCTATATCCCTACCGCAGAAACTACATTTATGTACCCTAGGCATGACACCCACCTATAGCTATCCACAGCCCTTCTAGGAAAGTACTATCTAAAGCTTAAAAGGTTTTCTAGGGAATACTTCGTAGATAGGTGTTCAGTAATGAGTAAGGAGGAGAAGAAACTAGTACTTACGACCGAGGTAAACGTGGTTGAGGAGTTCGGGTTCCCAGCCGAGGTCATTCAGATAATTGGACGTACGGGAGTTACTGGTGAGATAACGCAGGTTAGGGTTAGAGTTCTTGAAGGTAGGGATAAGGGCAGGATAATAACCAGGAATGTTAAGGGCCCTGTTAGAATAGGTGACATACTAATATTGAGAGAGACTGAACGTGAGGCAAGGAAGTTAGTTAGTAGGAGGTAGTAGTAAAAATAAGTTTAGTGAAGTATTTTATTAAGGTTTTTATTAAGCTTTAGCCTTTAACTCCTGGTAGGCTTTTATTAGTTCCTCAACTAAGTCCTTAGCACCGCCAGGGTCTATGATGCAGGCACTAGCAGCATTTACCTCTATGCCAGCAGCCTCACCAAGCCTCTTCTTTGATGGTACGTAAAGGTAAGGTACCTTCTTCTCCTCACATAGGAGTGGTAGGTGAGCAACTACCTCGGGTGGGTCTACGTCCTCAGCAATAAGTACTAGCTTAGCTAGGCCTCTCTCGATGGCCTTAGTAGTCTCGTTGGTGCCCTTCTTAATCTTACCGCCGGTCTCTCTAGCCTTCCTCAAAGCCTCATACGCCTTCTCAGCTATTTCAGGCGGCACCTCAAACCTAACATAAAACGGCTTACTCATCCTCATTCACCTAGTCGTCACAGATAGATAAAGAGTAGCGACTTATAAGACTTCCGCTATAGACATTCACCACCATAGAGAGTTAATAAACCGCTTCCCGCCCTAGGTCATTGTAGCTCTATAGAGCGGTTCATCATGGTTTCTCCCAGCAGAAGCATATGAGCCCCCAGCAGGTCTCCAAATATATGTTACCCTTGTTAAGGTTTATGGGTGTTTTAGGTACATATCCTAATTGGTGCTCTAAGTGAAGCTACCGAGATATATTACGGTAAGCTTAGATTTTCCATACTAATGACGAAGAAACTGGAGCTGTGTTATCTACTGCTTAGTTCTCTAGGCTAGTCACTCATAGAGCACTGGAACTAGTTAAGGAAAAATGAAGTATTGGCTGATCTTCCGGGACATAAGTTCCTTAAAATAATGAGGAGAAGTGCTGTGATATACTATCTAACCGTACTGGTGAGTTATCCTGCTAGGATAGTTATTAAAGACCATGGCATCGGCAATCGCCGACTCCACATAAGAAAAATAACATAGAAGACACCACTAAACTTAGTGAAGGCTGTTTACGTAAACCCGAGAAACACAAGTAAAGAGGGAGAGAATAGGGAGAAAGCTAGGACTCGATAAGCGTCTAGGCACAACATTATAGCAAAAAGAAAACCAAAACACCTGCGAAGGCCTTAAAAGACCTGTAAATAAACCAGAAACTGCTATTAACCCTATTAAGTGGTACATTAATGGGGTAGGATAATTCATAGGTGATGGATTCATTTCTCCCTGCTGACTGACGGGGAGGCCGGCCTGTGCTGATTCTTTACGTGTGCGTGAATATGCAGTAAACACGTTTTCTAGTCTTCCTCTCTACCTTAACGAACCCGAACCTAACGAACTGTGCCTTACTACCCTCGCTTAAGGACATAACGTAAGGTTCCGCAATACCTCTCTCAATAATTAACTTCTTACCCACATTATTAAGTACCGATACGTTGACGTAGTCACGGGCCGGGACCCACTGAATTATTGGTGCATTAAGCCTTCTAGCACTCATTAAATCCTTGGAGTGGTACTTACTAACTACAACATCATTACCAACCTCCACAGGTGTTACATTAAGAAACTCCATTAACCTCACTAGCTTACGCTTCTTGAATAACTCCGTATCAGATCTATCTATGAAAACCTCAAGAACACCCTCCTTAACGCATTTAATACTTAATCGCCTAGTACCTAGGTCCTTAACCGATGGGTGGTTAGGTATTTCAAGTACATACGTATCTTTAGGTACGCCCTTGATAATCAGCTTAAGGGGCCTTACGAACATTAACCTAATGGTTTTATGATCTATTAACTTCCTATTTATGGCTGCTAAGTTATCCCAACTTATGGTTGCGTCTATAGGCTTAACACCTACCTCCATAATGAGCTTCCTGATAGCTTCAGGTTCTATACCTCTTCTTCTCAATGACGCTATTAGCCCGAACCTAATATCGTTTACCTTAAGCCCGTACCTACCTATTAACTCCCTGATTCTTGACTTACTAAGTATGAACCCCTCAAGACTTAACCTACCAAAATGTATGGTCTCTGGGTAGCCCCAACCTAAGTGCTTATAAAGGAACTTCTGCTTGATCGTATTAGTCATGTGCTCCTTAGCCCTAAGTATGTGCGTAACACCCATTAAGTGATCATCAACAGCCGCCGCGAAGTTATATGTTGGCCAGACGATATATCTGGATCCTGTGAGTGGGTGTGGGTGCTTATCCGTGTCTATTATCCTAAAGGCAACCCAATCAATAACTGATGGGTCCGGGTAGTTTAGGTCTGTCTTTATCCTTAAGACAGCCTCCCCCTCTCTGAAATGCCCCGATAGCATCTTATCCCATAGGTCAAGGTTTATTTCTGGGTCTTGCTCCCTATGAGGACATGGCTTTCTTACCATACGGTACTTCCTAAATTCCTCAGCCTTACATAGATCCACATAAGCACCACCAACCTTGATAAGGTCCCTAACTATGCCGTAATAAACCTCCATTCTAAGTGACTGTACATACTCCTCATCCCACTTAACACCAAGCCATAAGAGGTCCTCCTTAATTAGCTTATAAGCATCAAGAACAGGGCTCTTTAACCTAGGGTCAGTGTCTTCAAACCTTAATATCATCTTACCCTTATACATCCTCGCATACTCATAGCTAAGTATAGCTGGTCTAGCATTACCTAAGTGTATTAGGAAATCAGGGTTTGGCGCAAACCTAGTGACTATGGTCTCATACCTATCAGCATTAGGTAATGGAGGTAGCCCTTCCATGACCTCCTTGGCTTTCCTCTCCTCTAGGGTCTCAGGGAATTTTTCCTTAAGTAACCTTACCTGCTCTTCAACACTTAATTTATTTACTTCAGCAACAACCTCGGTAACTATTTTAGCTACCTCTCTAGCATAAGGTCTCAAACTAGGGTCACTACCTATTATCTTACTAATTACAGGACCCACCTTAGCCTTACCTCCATGGTCAATGGCGTTCTTTAATGCGTACTTAAGTGCTAGCTCCCTCATCTTATCAATGTCAGTCAACCCGCTCAACATTACCCACCTCGGTAAGTATAAAGACGTATTTTTCAGGTTTATGTAGCGGGTAATAAAAAATAAAAATCACCATAGCATCCGCAGGACTCCTAACTACCCTTACCTCACTCTTACCGGTCACTATATAGGCTATTTTATCACGTGCCTTAACCTCAACACCCTCACTTATGAGCGGAAATACCTGTTTACCAACAACCTCAACGAGCTTAATATCCGTGTCCTTAGGTACTAAGAACCTAGCATTCCTTGATGGGTAATAAACCATTAAGTCCTTAGTTACCTTACCATTCACCAGATCAATAGCGTAATCCCTAACGTAATCGCATGGTACTTTAACGAATTCCACACCACCTACAGAAACCCTACTTAACTCACTAATACTCAATGAAAAACCCCTTAGGCGTTCCTCATTAACATCCTCAGGCTTCATGAAACACTCAGTAATTCTGTAATCTATTCCTTCAGTAGTCATGGGTACCTAACCTTAATGATTAAAAGCTACTTAACCCTGGTAATTAAGTAATTCGTAAGTTCGGTAAGTAACTTGTAGGCATCCTTATTCTTCATGTCAACCTTACTAAGTGCTTCTAGACCCCTACGTCTATATTCATCGGCTAATCTTTCACTATATTCTATAGCTCCTGTACCTGCAATTAAGTCAGCAGCCCTTCTTAACTCACTTAATGAGGCATCTCTCCTACCGAGAATAGACTTAAGGAACTTGACCCCATCATCACCTAACTTACTTAGGGCGTAGATAACTAACACAGTCTTCTTACCCTCCCTTAAGTCACTTAAGACAGGCTTTCCGAGAGTCTCCTCATCACCTACTAACCCTAGAATATCATCCCTTATCTGAAACGCGATACCTACGTTCTTAGCATATTCCTTCATTAACGCTACATCTCTTTCTGAAGCACCAGCGACTAACGAACCTAGAGAAACTGATACCATGAATAGAGCGGCTGTTTTCTTATATATCATAGTTAAGTACTCATCTAGAGTAACATCCCACTTACTCTCAAAAGACATATCTAATGCCTGCCCTTCAGCAACCGTTATAGCACCCCAAGTAAGTTCATTAACGCATTTAGTTACTATGTTGGGAGGTACACCACGATCCTTAAGCTTTAGAAGCGCCTCGTAAGACTTAGCGAAGAGTAAATCACCAGCTAATATGGCCATAGGCTCGCCCCATACTTTATGTACTGTAGGAACCCCCCTGCGGAATTCGTCGCGATCCATTACATCGTCATGAATTAACGTGAAGTTATGGAGTATCTCAATAGCTGCCGCGGCAGGTATCGCTCTCCCTATATCCCCGCCGAATAACTCAGTCGCTAAACATACGAAGGTAGGTCTTAGTCTCTTTCCACCAGCCTTAATTAAGTATATAGAGGCATCATAAAGCCCCTTAGGCTCTCCCTGAACTACCTCATTAATGAATGGATCAACTAAGGACACTACTCGATTAACGTAATTCCTTAATGCCTCGCTTATACCCAATGTGACCACACTAAATGTTTAGTATAGAGCCTTTAATCTTGATGTACTCCTTAATACTTACGCCCCTAGAGGTGAGCCAGTCAAGTAATGGCCCATAAATAATTATGTTCTTCCTCCGTAACTCCCTGATAGAGCTTGAGCCTGAGAGGAACGTAGCTATCCTTACCTCCTCAATAACTGCCTTAAGTAAATTCACGAGCGCCTCTTTACCCTTTACTGCTGCCTTAAGTACTGGTAGCGCCATAGCGCCTAAATCAGCCCCTAAGGCTATCGACTTAACAACATCAACACCCGTCCTTAACCCCCCACTGGCGATTATTACTGAGTCAGGGGCTGCTAGCTTAGTGTCTATTATCGATGGTGCTGTAGGTATGCACCAATCAAGAAATGTTGAGGCAATCTCAGAACGTAATTCCTCACCTTTTTCTTTAAGCCTTAATAACTCAATGAGTATCCAGTTAGTGCCTCCAGCACCAGCGACATCGAAGTACTTAATACCTAACTCCCTTAACTCCCTAACGACCTCATACGACAGTCCACACCCAACCTCCTTAATGATTATGGGTACAGGTAATTCCTTAACCAACTCCTTAAGTCTGGCTTTCAAGCCCTTAAATGATGTCTCACCTTCAAACTGGAAGACCTCTTGGGCTGGGTTAAGATGTATTGCTAGGGCATCAGCCTTAATTACGTTAATTACTTTAATAAGCTCATCCTTACTTAACTTAACTACTTGGGCAGCACCTATATTAGCTATCACCACAGCACTTGGGGCTGCATCACGTACAACAGAGTATGTATAAGTGATTGAGGAGTTCTCAAGCATTGACCTCTGACTACCAACCCCCATACCTAACCCTAATTCCTCAACAACCTCTGCAATAACCCTATTTACTCTCTCAGTGCCTGGGGCTCCTCCTGTAATTGCTGATACTATTAGTGGGGCGTTAAGTCTCTTACCTAAAAACTCTACTGAAGTATCTACGTCTTCTAGGTCTATATCAGGGTTAGCACAGTGGGGTATGGTCACGTACTCTAACCAAGTAGTTAACGGACCCTCAACTTTCTTACTAAGACATATCCTTAAGTGGTCTATCTTCCTTAATGAAGTCCCTTCATACTTATTACTACCCTTACTCAAGGTCTCACGTATGTGGATATTATAGGTTTACCTATTAAAGCGTTATAGATGCGGTTACGTACTGACCCATTAAAAATGATTACCTCCATACCTTCTCTAATGTACTTTAACCCATCGAGCAACTTCTTCATCATACCCCCAGTAACATCTATGGGTGGTTTAGTAGCCTCTAACTTTAAATCACTTAAACTTACTACCTTAAGTAATCTAGCACCGGACTTACTAGGGTCACGGTCATAAACCCCATCAACGTTAGTAGCGAAGAGCAGCCTTCTAGCACTTAACTTATTCGCTAGGTACCACGCTATGGTGTCCCCTGATAGTATTTCGTACTTTAAACCATCGTCCTTAGATATGACTATATCACCATAGAGAACAGGCACGAAACCCTTCTTGATCAAGTACTTGATGAACCCCAATTCAATAAATGCCTCACCATTAACTATGCATGAAATAGCGTGTGTCTGTACGGATATAGCGTTAATTCCTTCATTAATGAGTTTCTCGATAACCACTCTGTTTAGCTCTATCATGACCTTACTTATGTGCGTAAATGCCTCCTCGTCATACCCACCCTTCAAGTCCAGAAACTTCTTAGCTACATAATGACCGTAACTACCACCACCATGGATAATTATTAACCTTTCCTTAGGGTCTTTCTCTCTAACGTATCTAGATATTTCCTTAGCTATTCTACGTAGCGTCCTATGTTTGACTGTCAAAGGTTTGTTTTTATCCGTTATTAATCCACCACCTAACTTAAGTACCTGAATTTTTAGGTCATTCAAGCCACTCAAACCTCACATACTTAGCTTTATCTAGATCCCAAACCCACTTACCTTGAGTGTTTAGTGGTTCTAAATCATAAATCCACCACCAAAACGCATTTTCGAGCTTTACTAACCTCCTTAATACCCTGCTCTTACCTGCATTCCGTACAGCCTCAATAGGTATTAAACCTATTAACCTCGTAATTAAATCGTCAAGCACTTCAGTATTTGTGATCCTTATGGTTTCTGATTTAATAACCTTAAGACCCCCAACTTTAGGAAAACCCTCTATTTTGATGGGTTCTTCACCTAGTCTAAAAATGTAGGTACTATTCATGATCTCAGAGTATCTTAATGTATGTATGAGAAGCCCAGGGTATATAGAGAAAATATCAAAATCTATAACTCTTAAGGACTTAATGAGGTCATTACTAAGTGACCTCTCACCTATTATTGACTTAGTAATAGCCGATGTTAACGCTGTAAATAAATAGGCGTCTAAGCCACTTAACTGATTCTTTAGAATCCTTACCTCAACACAGTAATTAAACCCTAAGGCATTACTTAACTTATACGTAAATACCTTAAATACTTCTACTAACCCCCTCCCTAAACTACCTGTCTGATCAGCTACTCTTACCTCGCCCCTAGGTACGTCGAGAATGAGGACCTCACAAACTAATTCGTAATCTGTCTTAAGGATCAGTAGTGGATTTAACTTACCCCTTAATGGTAACCCTAAGAACGGTATGTAGTGCTTATAGGTGAATTTATCTTTAGTTAATATCATTTACTTCACTATCCTTATAGCTGCGTAACCAACTACTGCTGAGTAATCACCAGTTATGTCGCCTGACGTTGTGTATGAAAGTAGTTCGGCTTTTTTAGCGCCTAACTCCCTCGAGTAGTAGAGTAACGCCATTACAGCACCATAACCACACATACTTATGTTCTCCCTCATAACTACCCTATAAAGCCCGTCAGGATCTAGGTTAAGTATTTTCTCGATAGCCATCATATCCTTCTTTTTAGCTATGTCCTGCGGTTCGTAGTGTGTCATATCACTACTTGCTAATATAACCACATCCCTCTTCACCTCCTTTAGCGTCTTAATTAATGCGTTAGCTACGTCTCTAGCTGTCTCAGGGACCTGATGGAGCATCGTTATCGGGACTATCTTAAACCCATTACCGAATATATATTGAAGGAAAGGTAGTTGGACTTCAAGAGAGTGCTCATTCATGTGTGCCTCATAGTTAATGTCTATGAACTCGCTATTCCTGACTATAGCCCTAGCTAACTCACTATCTATCTCCACCTCACCAAAAGGCGTGACCCAGCTCCCCTCATCCATAATGGCAACAGCGCTACCTAAGCCTGTGTGGTTAGGACCTATAAGTACTACAACCTCGGGCATGCCTTCACTAGCTAGCCTATAGTATACATGAGCCGCTGTAGGTCCGCTATATAGATAGCCAGCATGAGGTACTACGAAACCCAGGCTCTCAGCCTTTCTCTTAGTGGAGGTTGCTGGTAGTTTCCTAGGCCCTAATTCGTGAAGGAAGACCCTTTCTATTTCCTTTCTTAATCTATCAGGTCTTGACTCGTAAAAGAAACCCGCTACTACTGGATACCTCTTAACCAATATACCACCTAGTTATTCAATCCTAGTCTCAAACTCTTCGGGGCCTACAGGTAAATCTCCGTTTGGTGGTATAAGTCCCTTCTCCCTAAGTACCTGCCTAGCTAGTATCCAGTAAAGAACAGCTAGTGATTTCCTACCCTTATTATTGCCTGGTATTGCCACATCTACGTATGAGAGTCTATTGTCTGTTGATACGAAAGCAACTACAGGTATACCCATCTTAGCTGCCTCGTCAAGGGGTTGGGAGTCCGCCTTGGGGTCAGTTATCAGTACTACATCAGGTTCTACGAACGTGTCTAGCTTGGGGTTAGTGAATGTTCCTGGTATGAACCTACCAGTTATTGGTTTACAGCCGACAAACTTACAGAACATCTCTACGGGCTTAAATCCGTACTGCCTAGCAGAAACAACAACTATGCTTTGAGGGTCGAACCTGGCTAGGAACTTAGCGGCTATTCTTAAGCGTTCATCAACCTTACGTATATCTAGGATGTAAAGACCATCAGGTCTAACCCTAAAAACGAATTTCTCCATGTGCTTAGTACATATGTGAGTACCTATATGGACGCCTGCTGATAGATATACGTCTAGAGGAACTAGTAACTCAACTGTAGCTGCACCTCCCTCACTACGTGAGGTACTCACGGCTTACACCCTTCTTGGGTAGTAGATTATTTCATCAATTATATTAACATGAGTTAATAGCATCCTTCTACAGCAATACCTCTTAATACCTAAATCATCAAGTACCTTATTTGGGTCCTCACCGTTCTTAACTCTCTTATAGAACTCCTCCCACTTATCCCCTATTAATGCACCACAGGTAAAACATCTAATCGGGATGAGCATGGTTCTCACCTATAGGACTTCTGTCTCCACCTCCTGGCACTGTACCTCATCCACTTCTCAGGCTCTGTCTGCCTTGGGTCTCCAGCTAGCATGGGTCTTGAATACTCGGTATATATCTCCTTAAGTTCCTTACTGCCCGTGAACATCACTAAGCCTCTGGCTATCGCCATCCTAACGGCATCCGCCTGAGCCATTACACCACCACCCTTAACATTCACTTTAATATCTACGGAGTTCCATACGCGTCTACCAGCTAGGAGTAGTGGCTCCATCATCTTTAATCTAGCTAGCTCTATCGGGTATATCTCTATGGGTATCCCGTTAATCCATACCCTACCCTTACCGGGCTTAATAACTGCCTTAGCTATAGCTGTCTTCCTTTTCCCTGTAGCTATGACTATCTTAGTCAGTGATTGCTGACTACTCATCATGAACCACCTCTCCAGCCTAGGTGTTTAGCTACATCACCTAAATAAATATATTTCTTACCTAACCTCTCCACCGAGGCGTCAGGAATCTTTATGGGCTCCACCTTAAGACCCTCCAACTCCTTAGGCTTACCTACATACACCTTAAGGTTCTTCAACAGTAACTTACTCCTCCAGTTCCTTGGTAACATACCTTTAACAGCCTCCTTAACTAACCTTATCGGGCTTTTAGGTCTCTTACGCCCTAGCTTATATGGGTTCCTATAAGTCCTAACCTTAAGTAGTAGCTTATAGGAATCAATAACCATTTTAGGTTCGCCACTAAGTACTGCTTTCTCAGCATTAATTACGTAGACCCTATACCCCTCCTGAAGTCTCTTAGCTATGAATGTAGCCATTCTACCTAATATGAGGTTCTCAGCATCTATGACTATGGTTCTTGAGCTCATATTATTATCCTCACCCCACTACCCCTTGGGTTTTCCTTAACTAAATCAAGTATATGAATTACTCGTCCACCAACACTCTTAATTTTAAATGCTGCTGATCCTGAGAATGCTATTGCGGCAACAGTTACTGGGTGCTTTATCTCACCAGCACCAAGTACCTTACCCGGAACAACAACTACTTCACCCTCCTTCGTATACCTACCGATCTTACTAATATTCACAGCCACTCTTCTTCTTGTTGGTCTAGAGAGTAGCTCAGCTACGTATTTCCATATAGGTGCTTTATACTGTCTTGAGTACTTCCTTAGTAACCTAATGGTCTTCCTTAAGACTATGTTTGTAGGCCCTGTCCTCCTCACTTTATGACTCCCTCAGCTTTAAGTGATTTCTGGAATTTATCTATCTTGTTAAGAAGTATTTTAAGACCCTCATTAAGAACACGTTCAGGTTTTAAAGCGCCTGTAGTCTCGAAGAGGAGTACATACTTATCTTCGTAGTGATTAATCTTTATGGCTTCGTTCTTACACACCTTAACGCACTGCCTACATAGACTACATTTCATCTCATCGATTACCTTGAGCTCCTTATCCTCTATCTTAAGTATCCTCTCTGGGCATACCTTAACGCACTCACCACATAACGTACAAGCCTCCTTATCTATAATCACCTTAGCTACGTACGTAGTCGCGGCAACAGTTACCGGGCTCCACTTAATATGTTCCTTACCCCTACCTAACCTAGCCCTAGCCTCAAAGGCTATTCTTTGGTTAGGTCCTAAGACAGCTATGGGGATTTTATCACTTACTGGTACTACATCCGGGTCGTCGCTCTTTAAGTCCCTTGAGTATACGGTTACAACACCCTCATCAGACCTAACATCTAGTGTTAAGTGAACGAAGCACCTACTACATAACTCCTTAAGCTCTGGGGGTACTTCAGGTTGCTCACACTTTAGGCATATTTCCGGAGGTAAGTACTTCTCTAATGCCTCATCAGACTTAAGGGGAATTAAACCGACCCTATGGGCTAATATCTCATCATATATGGCGCTGGTATTATCAACAAATATAACCTCATCAACAGCCATGGTAGGTACTTCAGCCATTATAACCCTTCTTAACGCGTTAAGTATGGGGTAAGGTACGTTCTTGAATAAGATCCTTAAGTGTCTGTCACTCCTCTCTAAAACCTCTAAATCCATACTCATTCAAAAACCACCACTTAGACTCTCCTACCGCGCCTACCTCCGGGCCTTCTTGTAGTGTCATGAGGTAATGGTGTCACGTCCTCAATTCTACCTATAACGAATCCGGCCCTAGCTAATGCCCTAATGGCCGCTTGAGCACCAGGCCCTGGGGTTTTAGGTCCGTGACCGCCTGGCGCCCTTACCTTGATGTGTATGGCGGTTATGCCTTTCTCCATAGCTTCCTGAGCGACCCTATAAGCCACCATCATAGCTGCATAGGGTGATGGTTTTTCCCTATCTGCCTTAACCACCATACCTCCAGAACCGCGGGCTACGGTCTCAGCACCTGTTAAGTCGGTTATGTGGACTATGGTGTTATTAAATGAACTATAGATGTGAGCTACACCCCACTTAAGTTCTTTAGCCATGAATGATGCCATAATTACTCACCCCCTGCCTGGGCTTGGGCTAGGGCTTTAAGTTTGAAGGGACATGTTGGTGCATAATCTATTAAGTCTTCCTCATCCCTAGAGACTAGGTACCCAGGCGCGTTTACTCTTCTACCGCCTATAGCTATATGTCCGTGAGCTATTAACTGCCTAGCTTGGTGAATGGTTTTTGCCAGTCCCTTTTTATAAACTATGGTTTGTAACCTCCTCTCAAGAATATTCTCAACAGTGATTCCTAAGACATCGTCTAGAGTAGCGTCTTCCCTATCAAGGATGCCCATCCTGTAAAGCTTCCTAACGAGTACGCGTTCCTGAACAGCCCTAATCTCGGGTGGTAGTGATAATAATGATTTAGCCCTATTCCTTATCTTCCTAAGTAATGTCTGAGCCTTCCATAACTCCCTCTTGTTCCTTAGGCCATACTTACCTACCAACTCCATCTCCTGAGCTAATCTCTCCTTAATCCATGGATGACCAGGTCTTTCCCATGTCTTCCTAGGTTTCTTTGGGTCACCCATTACTCACACCCCCTACCTCCTCCTTCTTGAAACACCTACAGTAATCCCGGTTCTACCCGTAGTATGTGTTCTCTGACCCCTAACCTTAAGTCCTAACGCGTGCCTTACACCTCTCCAGCTCTTAATCTTTATTTCCCTCTCAATATCCTGCCTAACAACGAATATCAGGTCAGATCCTATGAGGTGTGTATCTTTACCAGTAACATGGTCCTTCCTCCTGTTAAGTAGGTAAGGCTTTAACCCGTAAGAAATTGGGTTATTAATTACGTTCTCTATTTTCTTAACATCCTCATCGGATAAGTACCCAACCCTTAAATTAGGGTCTAGACCTAGAACCCTACATATGATTAACGCTAAATTATAACCGACGCCCTTAATCCTAAGCAGTCCATAAGGTAGTTTAAGATTACCATCGATATCTACACCAGCTATCCTCACTATATGCCTGAATGTAGTGGTCGGCATGTATCACACCTATTTATTCTATGTGTGCCTGCTTTAGAATAGTAAAAGTAGTATTTTAAGCTTTAATCAAACCAGCTTGCTCTCTTCACATTATACACTTACCTCACACCATAACCCTGCATACATGTGGTGAGGAATTTATATAAGTAAGCACTTCCTAAATTACACATCAATGAGTGAAGTATTCCATACCCAAAAGTGTTTTTACCTACTTAACCTAACATCCCTCAAGGAGGAAGATGTGGTGGTATGAATGACTTTTTACGAGGAGTTTGCACGAAAGTATTATCTTGAGGCAAGAAAGGACTTAAGGCGCGCGCTCAAGGCCTTAACTGAGGGGGATTACCCCGAAGCTGTATTTCACTCACAGCAATGCGTCGAGAAAGCAGTTAAGGCGATGATAGAGTCTAAGAGAGAGTACGTACATAATCATGGACCTAGGTTAGCATCAGTATTTGTAAGGGTATTTGAGAGTGAATGGAGAACTGAATTTGAGGATCTAGTCGACATCATAGGGTGGTTTTTGGAGTATTACACTAGGTCCAGATATCCGTTCTTACTTAAAGGTAAGGTAGTAATGCCGGATGAATATATAGATAAGGAGATAGCGGAAGAATCTATAGAGAAAGCTAAAAAGGTGTTAAGTATTGCAGAGAGGTACCTTAAGGAGAAGGGAGTTATATGATAAGATAACGTTAAAGACTAAGGAGATTATAGGGGGGTGTCTAAAGGCCGTAATAGTATTTGGAAGCACCATATACTTAGGGAAAGGGAAGGATGTAGATATAATTATAGTTACTGATAAGGAAGTTAGTATGAAGAAAAAATTAAAACTTGAATACGAGGTTAAGTGCGCGCTACAGAGGGAGATACCGAAATTCACGTTTGACGTACACGTTTTTAGTTTAGAAGAATTCAAGGAAAATTTAAGGCCAGGAACACCTCTTTCGGGGTTAGCTCTAGGTTATGAGACCATATGGGGGGAGCAGGTGGTTGAACAATTAATACTCAACTTCCTAAAAAGGCTCTCTAAAGAGAGATACATACTGCACAATGAGTATGGAGCCTGGAACTTAGGATTTCATGCTCAAGTAACATATAAGTTGAAAGCTAGAAGGCTACGTAAGTGAATCGTGGGCGTGGGTGTTGTCTGATCACACAGTATCTTTGTTTTTAATTTAGGGGTGGACGAGGATCTAGAGCTATACATACCCTGAAAAAATTATTAAAGCTTTACTTCTAGGTATATACATGTTATGAGAGTACGTATGGAGTTTAGTGGGGTTGAGTTCTTAACTAAGCCTAAGTTCGTTAAGAGGGTCGTTAAAGAATTAAAGTACCTTAACCTAAAGGAGAGGGAGGCGGGGATTTTCTGGTCAAGGTTGAAATACCACCTAGTCAAGAGTGGAGTGAAGGTTGAGGCCGATAACCACGTAAGACTTAACTTAGAGGTGATTAGGAGACATAAGCTTGTATTTACAGGTACTCTAGAGGTATTTATCAAGCCTAAAATAAGTAGGGAGTTAAGGAGAGAGTTGAGGAAGGGTAGGGCTCCTTATGGGGAGGAGTTAGTAGCGTTGACGGAATTCAAAATAGAGATTTAATCATTAATAATTACTTAGTAATGCCTAGATATAGCTTGGCGAACTCTGGGTGTTCAAGGAGCTCTCTAGGGTCACCTTCAAATCTCATAGTACCGCTAACGAGTAAGTAAGCTCTATCACCTATCTCTAAAGCTCTCTTGGCGTGTTGTTCAACAAGGACTATAGTAAGACCCAACCTATCCCTTAACTCAACAACCTTTTCAAGAACCTTCTTAACGAGTATTGGGGCTAGGTCAGTGGTCATCTCATCAAGTAGTAGTATCTTAGGCCTCCTCATTAACGCCATACTTATGGCTAACATCCTCCTTTCACCACCGCTTAAGGTACCTGCCTTCCTATGTAGGAACGCCCTTAACTTAGGGAATATGTCTAGTACCTCATCAATCCTATCCTTAACCTCATCCTTGGGGAGTAAGTAACCAGCTATCTTTAGATTCTCCTCAACAGTTAACTCAGCGAATACATTACCCATTTGAGGTAAGTAGGCAATCCCTAACCTAGCTACTTTATGTGTAGGCATACCAGTTATTTCTCTACCCTCAAAAACTACCTTACCCTTATGTATGGTAGCTATACCGCATATGCTATTCATTAATGTAGTCTTACCAGCCCCGTTAGGTCCTACAACAACGGTTATTTCCTTCTCCTTAGCCTTGAAGTTAATGTTGAACAGTACTTTTAATTTACCGTAACCTGAGTACAGATGTACAGTTTCGAGCATTACCATGGTTATCTACCTATGTACACCTCTATTACCTTAGGGTCGTTCTCAACTACTTTAGGTGGTCCCTCAGCTATAACCTTACCTCTATCCATTACGTATACGTAATCAGCGAATGGTAACGCTATATCTATCCTATGCTCTATAATTAAGAAAGTCACGTCCCAAACCTCCCTTAGACTTCTTACGTATTTGAATATCTCGCTGGCGTATGCCGGGTCCGTACCGCCTATAGGCTCGTCAAGAGCAATTAACTTAGCACCGGTGGCTAAAGCTCTGCTAACCTCAAGCATTTTTAACTGACCTGCACCTAACCTATACGCTTCCCAATCCCAATACTTATCTAAGCCTACCTTCTTTAGAATCCTAAAAGCCCTCTCAACTTTCTCTTCCTCCTCCTTAACCCATAACTTCTTAATAGGTGCCTTTAAGGGGTTTTCACCACTACTACCTAAAGCGACTAAGACGTTCTCGAGCACGGTAAGCGAAAGAAACGGCTCAGGTATTTGAAAAGTCCGTACGAATCCTGCCTTATATATCTTGTGCGGTGGCCACCCAGTTATGTCCTTGCCGTCGAATATTACCTTACCATCGTCAGGTTTAAGAACCCCTGTACATACGTTCACGAATGTTGTTTTACCAGCACCATTAGGTCCTATAAGTAATGTTAGTGAGTTTCTCCTGACTTTAATATTTACGTGATTAACGGCTACTAGACCACCGAATCTCTTAACCAAGTTACGGGTTTCAAGTACGTACTCATTCTTACTCATGTTACCGACCTAGTTTTTACGTAATTAAGAAAATATGATGAGTTAAAAACTATTTGCTTTACGTAATATATAATGTTTTTACTCATACCATTCAACAGAGTCTGTACTGTACCTATATACACCTACAGAGACCCACTTATACTCTCCGTCAACTTTCTTGATGGTTAATATGTCGTAGTCACCCGTAGCTCTATCTCCGTTCTCATCAAGGTTAAAGTACCCTGAAGCACCTAGGTAATGCTCAAGGACAAAGGGTATTGCCTTCCTTACGGCTACAGCATCGTATGAATCAACCATGTTTAAAGCTAGAGCCACAGCCCATAGAGCGTCATAGGCGAAGTATGCGTAGCTCTCAGGCTCCCTACCTAATCTATCAAGCACGTACTTCTTGACCTTCTCAGTATGTGGTGAGAGACCGGGTGCCGCTATGGTGTTATAGAACTTTGTCTTTATAGCAAACTCAGCTAGCTCTGGGTCCTCAGCTAGGCTTGCCTCACCAGCAGTACCGTCTGAGCCCTGCCACTTAACTTCAGCGAGTATTGAGTGAGCCTTAGCTGCAGCGAATATTGCCGCTATTTCTTTAAAGCTAATCACTAATACACCTACCTTATCCTTACCGTACTTATCAACTAATGACTTAACGGTATCAGCTAACTTAGCGATCTCGGCCGAGAATTCTTTAGCATTAGGGTCGTATCTGATGCCCTCAACAACCCCGCATTCCTCACCACTAGCCTTACATATTTCCTCAAAGGCACTAACAGTGAACTCCTTTAGACCGTCACCCCAAGTATCACCTCTCCACATAGGCACTACCCACCTAATCCCTCTTAACCACATTATCTTCGCTATGGCAGGCCCTTGAGCTACGTCGGTTGGGCAGAACCTAAGAACTGAGTCATCAGGTATTGCTAAGGCTGGTGATGTTGATGACTGCGATATGACTAGTAAGCCGTTAGCGTCTGCATAGCTCTTGACCTCACTTACCTCGGCACTCGACATGGGCCCTATAAATATCTTAACACCTCTACCGTGGAGTGCCTGTATCTTGTCTAAGGCGGTCTTAGGATCTGTGGCCGTGTCCTCAATCATCACTTTTATCCTCCATGGCTTACCCATACTCTCTAGCCATCCATTAATCTCCTTCTCAGCAAGCTCTAGGGCTACCTTATCGTTCTCACCGAATGATGATAGCGCACCAGTTAAGGGTAGTAAAGCACCTATTAATACCTCTCCCTGAAGACCTGCAGCAGGGGTTGCGGTGGGTGAGGGACCAGCGACGGTGGTGGTTACAGTAACAGTCTGGGCAGGGGCGGTTGCTCTACCGCCAGCAAACCCTGCAATTATGCCTATGATTAAGAGCACAACCATCATTACATAAGCAGTTTTAGGCATTTGAGCCATAACTAGCACCCCATTAAGTTATAGGTAGGTGCTGTTCTATTTAAACCTTTCTTAAGAACTTAAAAGATGTTATTACATACTTATGTTTCTAATGCGTAACCCCAAATAATTTTAACACATTAAATATTTTAAAAAACCCGAATGTACGTAAACGAAAGGCTTTTTTTCTAGAGGTTAAACTCACTATTACGTGGACGTAATGAATATTGCTTAAAGGTGTTAAAATTGCTTGAACTAATATTAAAGGCCCTGGCCTACTCGAGCGGTATAGCGCTAGGTGCTGCAGGTATAACAATAATATACATGGCTACAGGGACGTTTAACTTCGCACATGCTTCGTTAGTGGCTTGGGGGTTCTACATAGTGTTCTCGCTATACTCGATACTTGGCGGTAGCCCATACTACTACATACCGTTAGCAGCACTATTCAGTGGTTTCTTAGGTGTGTTGATATACGTGACTGTGAATAGGAGGTTACTTAAGGCTAGGGCTACTATGGTTACGCTGATGATGTCGACGTTAGGTATAGACCTAATACTTTTCGCTTTCATAAACATATATGCAGACTACTTAACTGAGCACTATAAGTTATCTGCAGCCAGGTACTTCGTACTTGAGCTTAAGGACTACGTACTAGGGTACGTTGGTGAGACCCCGATAAAAGCTATATGTATAGTTGCCCCTATAGTGATGTTAGCCGTAACACTAAGTATCCACGCATTCCTAAAGAAATCTAAGTTCGGTATAGCTATGCGTGCAGCCATAGAGAATCCCAGCCTAGCTAGCGTTTTAGGGATAAACCCTGAAGTGGTATACTTAACTGCATGGTTCATGGGCGGTGCTTTAGCAGGGCTTGCCGGGGGCACGTTATCCTTAGTTATTAGTGGGCACCCAGCCGTAGGTATGGAGACCATAGTCACATTCTTCTCTGGAGCAATCGTTGGTGGGCTATATAGCGTATTCGGTAGCCTACTTGGTGGGTTACTAATAGGGCTTAGCGAGTACATAGGGATATACTCATTATCTATGGCGTTCGGTGGCGGGGTTCTCGTTTATAGACCTATGATACCGCTATTAATCATGGCAATAACCCTACTGATCTATCCTAGGGGATTAGCCGGTATTAACTGGGGTAGGATAAAGGCTTTCTTAACGTCAATAGCCTCTAGAGGTGGTAGATGATGGAGATACCCCCTTTAGTATTAAACATCCTCATAAACTTCGCTATAGGGCTGATAATAACCCTAAGCCTTAACCTAGAGGTCGGTTACGCAGGACTTCCACAGTTCGGTAGGGTTTTAGCAGTACTCGTAGGTGCCATAGCGGCTGGCGCCATACCTGGACGTATACTGGCCGCCATGATGGGTAAGCCCGCTGGTGCTGAATACGCATATCACCTAATTAACTATAGGTTAGTTGAGGAGATCAATAAGGTACTAGCTACTAACCCACTACTTTCAGCAGCTATATTCGTACTGACGTTGGTGTTTGCAGCGTTGTTAGGTGGTTTAATAGGTTATGTAACTGCCTACCCAGCAATTAGGTTAAGGGAGGCTTATCTAGGCATAACCCTGCTAGCATTTGGTGATGCCTTACAGATAATAGCGTGGAATTATCAGCCCATAGTTGGTGCTACCCAAGGAGTACTTGTGCCTGACCCGTTTAGATGTATAGGTGCTGGGCACGTAAGGTTCGTTAGTGCTACATTCATAATCTTGGGCATAGCAATATTGATATTTATATTCATTGAAAAGCTAGGTAGGTCGCCATTCGGCAGAGCACTTAAGGCTATGAGGGACTCTGAGGTAGCTGCGAAGGTCTACGGTAAAAATATACCTAGACTTAGGGCTCAAGCGCTGATAGTTGGTTCTGCATTAGCCGCAGTTGGTGGTGCTTTATGGGCGTTCTATACAGGTAGTATGAAGGCTATAACATATAACAGGTTAGTATGGACCTTCTGGCCTTGGGCCTACATGATGCTAGGTGGTACTGGCAATAATGTAGGCGTTCTGATAGGTGTGTTAGTATTCTCAACAGTAAGGACCTTAATCTATTCCTATAAAGGCTTACTAACAACTATAATACCGGTGAACCCTGCCTGGCTAGAGTATATACTTGTAGGTTTAGCGATAGTCCTGATAGTTATGTTTAGACCTCAAGGAATACTGCCTGAGAAACCTGCATTAACCTTACCTAGGGAGAAGATTGAGAAGATTAGGGAGTCTATTAAGGTGTAAAAACACTATATTTTTTACGCATTTATAAGAACCCATAATTACTCGTATACGAAGAATATCTGTATAAGCGTTACTATAGCATCTATTATATCTCTTAATGATAACATACCTATGGGTTTATTCCCCTCATCAACTACAGGTAAATGCCTTATGTTTGCGTCCCTCATGATCTTTACGGCCTCAGTTATTAACGCCTTAGGCTTTATCGTTATTGGGTTTTCAGTCATTATCGTCCATATAGGTAACCCCTTACCTACCTTATTCTCGGCTATTGCGTATATCATATCACGCTCAGTAACTATGCCCTCAAGGGCCCCTTCCTCATTAACTATCATTAGACTACCTATGTTATTCTCGCCCATAATTTTAGCCGCTTCCTCAATAGTTGTATCCCTCTTGATGACTATTGGTGGAGTACTCATAAGGTCCTCAACCCTAATAGGGAACTTCCTTTTACGCCTTAGTATGGGCATGAAAAACACCACAGACTTAATTCTTTAGGAGGTAAAAATAAATCAAGTACTTACCTGCACCGCACATTACAATACTTAACTTAAATTTTTTTGTTGAGGGCATCATCTAGTACATGGTAATTATCGGGTTAAGGAAGAAAACATTAAGAACTTAGGCATAGACATATCTATGGTAAACACTTGGGCATTCTAGAGGTGGCCTTGAATGGTTAAGAAGTTTGGCATATACTTACCTACAGACTTGGCAAACGAATTAGATAGATGCATGAGGCTACTAGGTTTTAGGAGTAAGTCAAGGCTTTTTCAAGAGGCTTTAAGACTGTTTATAGCTGAGCATAGGTGGGAGCTTACAGGTAATGCTGTAGGAATTATAGGTGTTGTGTACGACCATAGCGTAAAGCATGTGGATGAACAACTCACTCATGTACAGCATGACTTCATAGATATCATAGTGAGTACCATGCACGTACATTTAGATAAGAAGAAGTGCATGTTAATCATAGCCATACGAGGAAACACGGCAAGAATTAAGGAGTTAATAAGGAAGATAACAGAGGTCAGAGGTGTATTAGTTACTAGACCTGTCTTATTAGCCTCTGAAACTTAACGCAACGATATATAATGTTTATGGGCGAGTTAAATGAATAGCACAACCCTTAAATTCTTAGCATGTATCCAAAGTATAAATCCTAAAGTTAAGTCATTACTAGATGAACTTAATATTAATAAAGAACTCTTACCTTGCGTTGAGGCATTCATAGTAAATAGCTTAGTATTAGGCATTGCCTGGAACTTACGAAGGGGGAGGTCTGTAAAACTTAATAAGCATTTTACAAGGGTCAGCAACGCGTTACGTAGGGGAGGTGGTGTTTCTAGATTAATAGATATATGTAGGTTTTACGATCGTGTTCTTAGGGGGAAATACACAGTTGTCGCTGATTTAGGATGTGGTTTAGGCTTAAATTTAGTCATAGTGAACAGGTACTTAGGTAAGATCGTATTTATGGTTGGGTTAGATAAAGATGTATTCTTCCTTAAATTACTTAAGAGTATCTTAAGCGATGTTGACGTTATTCAAGCAGACGTATCCTTCCTACCAATAAGGGATGAGTCTTTAGATATAGCATTCATTACTGGAGTAATTCATGAGTTACCTGACTTAAGGGTAATGGATGAGTCAAAACGTACGGTTAAAGCTGGGGGCATAATATTTATTGGGGATTTTGTCCTAAGGTATGTACCAAGTCTCATACTTAAATTCATACGCTTCCTTAAAGTTAAGTTAGGGCTTGAACCCGAGACTCCTTTCACATTGAGGGACATAGTTACGAAGATAAAGAGTTTAAGCTTAGTTATCGAGGAAATATATGTGCATTGGAAATTCCTAATTACTGGTAAAATCATTATAGTATTGAGAAAGCCTTAGTTGGCGCCGGGGGCGGGATTTGAACCCGCGCGGGGAAGTACCCCACTGGCTCTCCAGGCCAGCCCCTTAGACCGCTCGGGCACCCCGGCCCGTAATGATTATTTGATTAAGAAGTAATATAGTTTTAAGTATTTGGCTTAATGCGGGAGAATGTTCTGAATGCTCTATTAAAATACAATTGTGTTTTTACTTTCTTCTTAAAAGCTCTATTTCTATGTATACGTCCTCGGGCACTCTCACCCTCATTATTTGCCTCATCACTCTTTCGTCCGCCTTTACATCGATAATTCTCTTATGTATCCTCATCTCCCATTTTTCCCAGACTTTAGTACCTTCGCCATGTGGTAGTGCTGGTACTGGAACTATGAGTCTCTTCGTTGGTAGTGGTATCGGGCCCCTAACAGGTACCCCCGCTTTTTTAGCTATCTCCAGTATTTGCTCAACTACGTAGTTTAAGTTCGCTATATTCGTGCTATGTAGCTTAATCCTTATCGTTGACATTGCTAGATCACTGGTTTAGCATGGTTTTTAAGTACTTATTTACTTAGCTCTAATCTCTACCTTAGCTGGCACTACATCAGTTACTACACCGATACCTACGGTCTTGCCCATATCCCTCATAGCGAACCTTCCTAACTGCGGGAACTCACTGAATTTCTCTATGACCATCGGCTTAATCGGTGCGAACTTAATTATCGCTACGTCACCCATCTTAATGAATGGTGGGTTCCTCTCAAGTACCTTACCAGTCCTTGGGTCTAGCTTAGCTATTATCTCAACGATCCTAGCAGCCACTGATGCCGTGTGCGCGTGGATTACTGGTGTGTAGCCTGGGGCTATGGCTGTTGGGTGCCACACAATCATTACTCTAGCAGTAAACTCCTTAACGACTGTTGGTGGGTTAGTTAAGTGCCCAGCTACGTCACCCCTCCTTATCTCATCTCTAGCTATGCCTCTAACGTTAAAGCCTATGTTATCACCAGGTATCGCCTTATCGATCCTTACGTGATGCATTTCTATAGACCTGACCTCACCAACCTTCCCCGGGGGCATGAAAACTACTCTATCACCTACCTTAAGCACTCCAGTCTCTACCCTACCTACAGGTACCGTACCTACACCAGAGATTGAGTAAACCTCCTGTACCGGTATCCTTAAAGGCTTGTCTAAAGGCTTAGGTGGCTCCTTAACGGAGTCTAAAGCCTCAACTAATGTTGGTCCTTTATACCATGGCATATTCTTACTTCTCTCTATTATGTTGTCACCAGTCCATCCGGAAACAGGCACGAACTGTATCTTACTGACGTCATAACCTAGGCCCTTCATGAACTTACTAATTATGCCTACTACTTGCTTATACCTGGCTTCACTCCATGGTGGGTCAGTAATGTCCATCTTAGTTACAGCAATAACTATCTGATTAATACCCATGGTCCTAGCCAATATGATGTGCTCTCTAGTCTGGCCCTCAGGACTCATGCCAGCCTCGAACTCACCTTTCTTCGCTGAAACCACTAGTAGAGCCACATCAGCCTGTGAAGCACCTGTGATCATGTTCTTAACGAAGTCCCTATGTCCTGGTGCGTCGATAATTGTCCAGTAATACTTCTTCGTCTCGAACTTCATGAAGGTTAGCGCGATCGTTAGACCTCTCTCACGCTCCTCTTTGAACCTATCTAAAAGCCATGCGTATTTTTCAGATTCCTTACCAGCTTTCTTAGCTGCTTCCTCAACCTCTTTCTGCATTTTCTGGTCGATGGCTCCTAACAGCAGTAACATATGGCCTACTAAGGTACTCTTACCGTGATCTACGTGACCGATTACGACTAGGTTTAAGTGCGGTTTCGTACTCATTCACATCACCTATATTTAGCCATAAAAACTTGTTTAGAGAACCTTATAAAACTTACTTGAATAAAGTGATTTATGGGCTACCTTGAACTTAGGGCTATCCTCTCTATCTCCTCCTTCCTAGCTATTGCGTAGCTCTTGGGATCGTTATTAGCAGCCATAATTATCTCATCAGCTAAACATTCATCGATGGGCTTAGCACTCCTAAACGCTGCTGTCCTAGCGCCTTCGGTTATATGCCTTAACGCTAGGTCAACCCTCCTCAATGGTGATACATCAACAGCTACGTGGTATATTATACCACCATACATAATCCTGGTAGTCTCCTCTCTAGGTGCTGCATTCTCTATAGCCCTGACAAGAACTTGTAGTGGGTTCTCACCCGTCTTTAAGTGAATTAGCTCAAAAGCCCTCTTAACTATGTTATAAGCCAAGTGCTTTTTGCCTGTATTTCTACCGGGCCTCATTAGTTTATTCATGAGCCTTTCAACGATGGGTACTTCAGCCTTACCGAACCTCCTGTGTTCGTGCCTCCCACCAGTATGTGGTAGGTATACAGGCTTTAGTGAAATGTACTTCTTAAGTCCCGGATCCCTAACGACTACACCAACATAGTCCCACTTACCGAATAGCTTTATATCTATGGGCTCAATATTAACCTCTTCCTCAGCCACGAGAATCACCTTTGAGGCTTCTGTCTCTTACCCTCTATTAACGCCCTAAGTGATACCCCATTAACCATTATTACCTTGTAACGAACGCCAGGTAAGTCACCCATCGATCTACCCCTAGAACCGCCTATACCAGCTATTATTACTTCGTCGTGCTCATCAATGAATGTTATACCACCATCCCACGGCACGAAGGCAGTGACTACCTTACCGTTCTTAACTAACTGAACTCTAACACATTTCCTAACCGCTGAGTTAGGCTGTCTTGACTCAATACCCACTTTCTCAATAACTATGCCCCTAGCCATTGGGGCTCCTTCAAGCGGGTCGTACTTCTCCTTAAGCCTTAACATACGTACCTTAAACTCCCTCTGGCTCCACCTAAACTTAAGTCTCTTTCTCTTTAGCTTCCTGGCCGCGAATAGCCCGTAAGGTGCTTTCTTCCCCGGCACTACAGCCACCTACTATCTTGAACCTTCACCGTACTGACTTATAAGGTTATACGTGCCCTACACTATCGTTACTACATCTATGTCGTAGTACCTCTTAAGTACTAACCTAGCCTTATTTACGTTCCTACCTCCCTTACCTATGGCTAGGCCCTTATCCCTAGGGTCTACAGTAACGAACAGTATCTTACGTCCGTTAGCAGCACTAAGTAACTTCATACCCAGAACCCTAGCAGGTAGGAATAGGTTCTTCACCAAATCCTCTAAGCTATCAGCCCACTCAACGATCTCTACGTTCTTATTCAGTATTTCCCTAAGCCTCTTAACGTTAACACCGCTCCTACCGACGGCTATACCTGCCTGCCCTGGATTAACTATATATATTACCGTATTACTGTTCGTGTCGATTATGCAGTCCCTAACGGTTACCCCGGTTAAGTCTTGGAGTAGGGCCATGTGTCTTAATTCTTCAGGTGTTAATTTTATCTCAGGCAAACCTACTTCCCACCCTCTTCCTCACCTTTAACTAATTCAAGGAGGCGTGACTCACCTAAGTCGATAACGCCCAATAAAGTTACTGGGAATGGCTTACCGCAAAGAAGCCCTAGGTCATAGCTATTACCTGAAAAAATGAGTACAGGTACGTTACTTAACTTAGCGTAGTAGTTAACGTCACTAACAACATCTGGAGGGGCTGTTTTAGCCATGACAACCACCTTTAGCTTACCTAACTTAAGTAATTTTAATGTCTGCTTAGTGCCTAAGACGACCTTACCGGACTTAAGTGCGTTCTTTATTTCATTCTCGAGAGTTACTGCCTCCCCCCTCACTTCATAGGCCACGACCTACTCACCTACGCTTCATTATTAACTTAACCATCGACGTTCCTAGAGGTATTAACTGCCCTATTATCACATTCTCAGCGACTCCTTTAAGCTCATCCCTCTCACCTCTAGCCGCAGCATCCAATAAATGCTTTACAGTTACCTCAAAAGCAGCCCTAGCTAACACGCTAGGCTTCTCACCAGTAACTCCATGCCTACCCACTTGCTTCACGGTACCTGTCCTAGTCATTAAGTCAGCAACAAGCATTACATGCCTAATATCAACATCTAGACCTTGTTCCTCAAGAACATTCATTATCTCATTTATTAATGCCTGCCTAGCCGCTTCAATACCTAGCACCTTCTCTATCTCATGTATGTTATTGGTTATAGTTCTGGTAGGGTCAACGCCCTTAACCCTCATCACCTCCTCAAGATTTGAGCCATCGGATATTAAAACGTACTCGTCACCTCTCTTTTGAATAATTACACGCTTAATGTTCTTGATACCCTTTATCTTTACATCTAGTATCTTATCCTTAATCCTCTCAAGCTTCTCTAACTCAGGCTCTTGGAACCTGATTATTATCCTGTACTTATCGGTCTCGTCAGGTATTATGTCTGCCTTTAAACTCCTTAACTTCTTTATGGCATTAATAACGTCCTCCCTCGTAACTCCTTTATCACTAAGCATTTCCGGATCTAAGTGCAGTATTATGGTCGCCGTATATAGGTCTATGTCGTAACCCCTAGTTACGTTTACTACCTTAGTCATCTCTATACGTCTAGCTACCTCAAGAGCTCTCTCTTTATCTTTACTATGCTCTTCATCTAGGTAGATAGTCATCACCGGGTTAGAGGGGGTTTTCCTAGCATCAACTAACTCAATAAGTCTAGGAAGACCTAAAGTTACGTTAAGCTCTCTAACGCCAGCGTAGTGAAATGTTCTTAGAGTCATCTGAGTACCTGGCTCGCCTATTGATTGAGCAGTAACCGTACCTACGGCTTCGCCAGGCTCTATGAGGTTCGACCGATACTCAACTATTACTTCATTAATAATCCTCTCTAATTCTTCCTTAGTTAGGTCCATCTCCATGACCTTAGACTTAAGCTCCTCAAAAATAGCTGGTGATAAGTGCTCACGGGCTTTCTTATTAATTATTTCCTCCTTTTCTTCCCTACTTAAGAATTTCATAGTCTCCACCCAACTACCTTCTCTATAATCCTATCTATATTAACCGCTTTACCATGAGCGCTTTTCATGGGATCTACGCCATCTTCACCATACACGAACTGAACTATACCTCCTTCAGCAGTCCTTACAGTACCATCATACTCTACCCTGAGGTCTTGAAGCGCATTAATTAATCTTCTCTGCATATAACCGCTTTGCGACGTTCTAACGGCAGTATCTACTAGACCCTCACGACCCCCAGCCGCGTGGAAGAACACCTCAACAGGCGTTAAACCAACTCTAAAGCTATTCCTCACGAACCCCCTAGCCTCCGGACCTACATCACCAGGCTTGAAGTGCGGTAGTGGTCTATTTCTGTAACCTCTATGGATTCTTTCACCCCTAACTGATTGCTGACCTAAGGTAGCCGCCATTTGTGTTAAGTTAAGTACTTTACCCCTAGCTCCCGTCCTAGCCATTATGAAAGCTGAGTTAAATGGGTCTAGGTACTTAGAGGCTATCTCGCCAGCACCGTCCCTAGCCTCAGCAAGGACCTCCATTATCTTAATCTCAAGAGACTCCTCGAGAGTCCTACCCGGTATAGGTTCTAGCTTACCTCCCTCATACTGCCTTATTAGTTCCCTAACCCTTTCATAAGCCTCCATGAGCTTAGCCCTAATCTCTTTAAGCGCCTCCTTAGGTATGGATACGTCATCTAGTAGCATTGTGAACCCCCTCATCTCAATATACCTTAGGAATACCTTGAATACCTTATCTATGAACTCTTTACCGAACTCACTACCATACTCCTTAACGAGCCAGTGGAATAGTGATTCGGGTTGTTGTGAACCTATAGCCTTCTTATCAAGTACTCCTAGGAGGAATTTACCCTTCTTAACAACTATGTATGAGTCCCAGAAACACTCCTCGTTCTCACACTTCAGTAGTCCGGCAGATACGTTTGCCCTACCTCTGAAGTTGAAGTCCTTAGGTAGGAATAAGCTAAATACCTGCTTACCTGACCATAACTCCTTAGGCGATAATATGGCCGGCTCAGGCAACTCACCCTCATAATTAATTACCGACAGTAACTCAACAACTTCCTCTTTAGTTAATAACGTCGTCTTAGCAGTTAGTAGGTAAGCACCACTTATGTAATCTTGAATACCGCCTATGATAGGCCCTCCATAACGCGGTGATAATATGTGTTCCTGAACAAGTAGTAGTAACCTAGCCTCAGCCCTTGCCTCCTCACTCTGTGGTACATGGAGATTCATTTCATCTCCATCGAAGTCGGCGTTGTACGGTGGGCATACCGCTAAGTGAAGCCTGAAGGTTCTACCTGGAAGTACCTTAACTACGTGAGCCATTATCGACATCCTGTGTAGTGATGGTTGCCTATTGAAGAGTACTATATCGCCATCACGTAAGTGCCTCTCAACTACCCATCCAGGAGCTAATGTCTCCGCTAATGCCTTCCTATCTTTAATAAACCTAAGGTCTAACCTCCTACCGTCAGGTCTTACAACATAGTTAGCTCCTGGCCATTTCTCTGGACCATTAATTACGCACTGCCTTAGCTCCTCAATATTCCATGGAGTAACTCTCTCAGGAACTGTTAATGTCTTAGCTACCTCTATAGGTACCCCAACCTCATTAATGCTTAAGTTGGGGTCAGGGCTTATTACTGTCCTTGCTGAGAAATCAACTCTCTTACCTGAGAGGTGTCCTCTAAACCTACCTTCCTTACCCTTCAATCTCTGCGCTAACGTCCTAAGAGGCCTTCCGGACCTATGCTTAGCTGGGGGTATGCCTGGGACTTCATTATCGAAGTACGTAGTTACGTGGTACTGAAGTAACTCCCATAAGTCCTCAATAATGATCTGTGGGGCACCTGCCTCAATACTCTCCTTAAGCCTCAAATTAGTCCTTACTATATCAACCAGCTTATGCGTTAAGTCATCCTCGGACCTTACACCAGTTTCAAGGAGTATGGATGGCCTCACGCTTATTGGTGGTACGGGGAGCACCGTGATTATAGTCCATTCAGGTCTGGCTTTCTCTGGGTCGAAACCAAGGAGTTTAGCATCCTTATCGGGTATTCTCTCAAGCCTGGCCCTAATGTCAGCGGGGGTTAGCTTTATCTGAGTCCCTCTTCTCTCTTCTAAGAACGTGGTTGGTTTCTCAAGCTTTATCTTATGCTGCTTCCTACCACAGTGCGGGCATTCCGTTGCTTTCATAGCCTTCTTCTTAACGTGATCTATGAGTCCCTTAGCTAGTAAAGGCCACTTCTCTTCTAGGCGCTTAAGTAGGTTTATGTATCTATCGATTTCATCTTCAGGTATCTTAAGCCTACCACAGTACCAGCATGTAGCCCTTAAGGCATCATATATATGCTTAACGAAACCTACGTGTATGACTGGTCTAGCTAGCTCTATATGCCCGAAGTGCCCTGGACACGTAACTAAGGTACCTCCACATGTTCTACACTTCTGCCCTGGCTCAATAACGCCTAATCTAGGATCCATTATACCTCCTTCAACGGGTAGCCCGTCCTCATCATAAACGTCAGCAGTAACTATGGCCGTAACAGACATTTTCCTTATTTCGTCTGGTGAGAGAATCCCGAATTCTATAGCCTTAATTATTTTTTCACTCATTACTTACTCACCTCTATCTTATCACCTAGCCTTAGGCGTGGTGCGATAAGCATACTCATTAATTCGTGGAGTAATAGCTTAAACGCATAAGAAACTGCGACGGGATGCAGTACTGCCTTATCACCATGTACTGGGCATACATACTTACCACGCTGCTGGTCATACCAGCCTATTAAACCACACTCACTACATACGTAGATTATTGTCTTGTCAGAATTATCTAATAACCTATCCTTAAGTAGTGCGGCAGCTCCATGACCTATGAGGCAGTCCCGCTCCATTTCACCAAACCTCAAGCCGCCTTCCCTAGCCCTACCCTCAGTTGGCTGTCTAGTCAGGATCTGTACTGGCCCCCTAGCCCTAGCGTGTATTTTGTCAGCGACCATGTGATGTAGTTTCTGGTAGTAAACAATTCCTAAAAATATTGGTGTCTTAATTAGCTCGCCTGTTCTACCATCATACATAACCTCAGTACCATCCCTTGGGAATCCTAACATTAATAGCTTGTCCTGTAAAGTATCGATCTTCTCACCGTAGAATGGTGTCCCATCAACGAACCTACCTTCTAACGCGGCTACCTTACCTGCTATGGATTCAATGAGTTGCCCTAAAGTCATTCTCGAAGGTAACGCGTGTGGGTTAATGATTAAGTCAGGCGTTATTCCGTCCTTGGTGTATGGCATGTCGTACTGAGGTATTAGCAGGCCGATAACACCTTTCTGACCATGCCTTGATGCGAACTTATCACCTATTTCAGGTATCCTTAAGTCACGTACCTTAACCTTAATGAGTCTATAGCCCTCACTACTTACGGTTATGATTACAGTATCAACAACACCCTTCTCCTCATGCCTTACGGTAACCGATGTATCCCTTCTAGTACCCGTTGCGACACCGAACTCCTTGAACTCCTCAATAAATCTTGGCGGACTTGTCTTACCTACTAATACATCACCTCCCTTAACATCAACCTCAGGACTGACAATTCCGTCAGGGTCTAGCTTTAGGTAGTGCTCCCTACCTCTATAGCCTCTAACACCGGGGCTTGGTATCTCTACTTTATCCTCCTGACCACCGGGGTATTTCCTTTCCTCAACCACGTAGAGTCTGAAGAATGTTGATCTAGCTAAACCCCTCTCGACCGATGACTTATTAATGATGACAGCGTCCTCCATGTTGTAGCCCGTATAAGACATGACGGCCACTATGAAGTTCTGCCCTGCAGGTCTGTCGTTATAGCCCATAACCTCTAATGCCCTCGTCTGAACTAGAGGCTTCTGTGGGTAGTGGAGGAGATGGCTTCTGCTGTCAGTCCTTAACTGGAAGTTAGCGGCATAGAGACCTAGTGCTTGCTTAGCCATAGCTGACTGATATGAGTTTCTAGGTGATTGGTTATGTTCTAGGTAAGGTATGGTTGATGCCGTAATCCCTAGCATGGCTGGTGGCCATATCTCTAGATGTGTATGCTCAGGTGTTATGTCCTCCGGGTTTAAGGCTATGTAGGCATTCTCCTCTTCCTCAGCGTCTAGGTACTCAACAGCGCCTAATCTAACTAGGTCATCGAAGGTTAACTTACCCTTCTTTAAGTCCTCAATCATCTCCTTAGTTATCCTTAGCTTACCTCCCTCAACAACGAATAAAGGCCTCCTAACCCTACCAGCATCGCAGTTAACGTATATCTCATCGTAGTACTCAGTAACGTATCTAGCTACGTTAACCTCATGATGAATTAACCCAGCCCTCCTTCTCTTCCTTATCTCATTAACTAATTCCTCACCATTCGGGTGGAATCCTATGAGCCTACCGTTCAAGAATACCTTACTATACCCCCTATACCTCTCCTCATCAGTGGGACTTAAGCGCCCTTTACGAACTTTCTCAAAGACGTTTAGTAACGGTATAACACCTAAACTATATAGTAGTTTCTCAACTTCCCTCTCGTCAATACCTACCGATATATAAGCCATGAGGGCTAAGTTCTTAACTAGCCCACAGTTAGGTCCTTCAGGCGTTTCGAATGGACATATCCTACCCCACTGAGTACCATGGACATCACGTGCCTCGAAATGGGGTTGTGCCCTACTTAGTGGTGAGACAACTCTTCTTAAGTGACTAAGCATTGAGAGCCAGTTAGTCCTGTCTAATATCTGGCTAACACCTGTCCTTCCACCAACCCAGTTGCCTGTGGCCATAGCATGCCTTATCCTCTCATTGACTATATCAGCCCTTATTAATAGAGCTATATTGACTTTCTTGAGCCTAATCCTACTCTTCTCTAACTGATACTTGAAGTCCTTAAGTAGTGCCTTGAAGGCAACCCTAAATAGCTGTGCTAGAAGATCACCAGCTAACCTAAATCTACGGTTTGCGTAGTGGTCTTTATCATCAACACCTCTCCTACCTAACGCGAACTCAATGAGTTTATTAGCCATCTGACCTAGGAATAACGCCTTCTTAATCCTATCCTTAGGTGACGTACCTACGTGCGGCAGGAAATATAAGTCTAGGAGTTGCTGAGCGCGCTCTATACGTGCCTCCCTAGTCTGACCTATAGCTACCCTACTACCTATGTAATCTAGAGCGTCCTCAACAGTATCTATCTCCCTAACAGCTAGAAGCGAAGGTAGTAATTCCTTCTGAATTTCCGGATCGAAAGAAACTGCATAAAGTATCTCCCTATCAGTTACTAAACCAAGAGCCCTCATTAAAACAACGAAAGGTATCTTAGTAGGTACTGCAGGCCAGTTAACAACTAATGTACCATCCTTCAACCTATCAAGGATTATCGGTATTCTATAGCCTGCTGGCGCTACTGAAATCACTTTAGCCGAGTGAGTTATGTTCGTGCCTTCCCTAGCAGTATCAACGAGCACTCTATTAACGGCTACATCCTCTTGAATAACTAGAACCCTCTCAGAACCGTTGATTATGAAGTAACCGCCTGGGTCTCTCCAGTCCTCACCCTCCTTAACTAACTCCTCCTTACTTAACCTTGATAACGGGTCCTTAACTGATCTAAGCATTATCGGCATTTCACCTATCTGTACCTCAATGGGGGTCCCCTCTTCACCACCCTCAACAGGGACTAACTTAAGGTATATTGGTGCTGCGTATGTCAGGTTCCTTATACGGCACTCTAGAGGCTTAATAGGTCTCTCAGTACCATCTATCTCCCTAAACTTAGGTTCGTCAATCCTAATACCCAGAATCTTTATGTAGAATCTAGGGTCACTTGTCTGTATTATACTATTCTCCTTAATTATCTCGTGAATTCTACGTACGATAAAGTCGTTATAGGAGTCTAGGTGCTGACGTACTAACCCCTTCTCCTTAAAGAATGCCTCCATAACGACCCAACGGTCATCCGGGGTCAGCATGTTTGCTTGAGTTAATGCCTGAGTAGTTGGTTTAGTTTCTATAGTTGTCACGGCTCTCACCCAGCAATTACGAATCTATAAACAACTACCTCACCCGCTGTTGGTGATTTCCTAATTATCCTAACAATATCTCCAGGCTTAGCACCTAACCCTCTCAATGCAGGGTCTGAAGCCTTTATCAAAGGTAGCTGGTCAGGTCGGATACCTAATTCTTTAAGTACCTTATAAGCCTCCTCAATAGATAGTACCTCATGCTTAGGGACGAGTACATGATCCCTAACATTAAATTTCTTCCTACCCGCCATCACACCCAACCCTAATGTACATACAGAGCTATAAAATCTTGCACTCTGCTAATTATAAACCTTACTAGGCTTAAAAACTATGTCATAAATAGATATGGCCACACATATC
>Ga0190312_1000038_pt1 | contig 55945 bp, 60 predicted proteins | sample 487007910_MG_FD_165046 | JGI IMG/M metagenome (GOLD analysis project Ga0190312, IMG submission 165046) | Hydrothermal vent sediment bacterial communities from Southern Trench, Guaymas Basin, Mexico - 4870-07-9-10_MG | ecosystem: Environmental > Aquatic > Marine > Hydrothermal vents > Sediment ... | reverse complement strand
AATATATGCTTGGCTTTTAATAATTGAATATTTATTTCTTTTGCTAATACTTTGCAGTTATGCTAATATATTGATATTTATATATTTGTTTACTCAGAGGTAGTTTTAAATATTATTGAATTCAGTCATTTTCATGGTATGAAGTCAGGGGGGCTCAAGAAGAGGTATTTTCCTGAGCGAAGGATATGTGTTATGAGCTTTGAGCTAGGAAGTGATGTGAGTCAGATAATAGATTCTCTTAAGCTGTTTTATTCTGAGAAAATAGATGTATTGAGTTGTGTGGTTCAAGGTCATCCAGGGTACCCTTATGTAAATGGAGTAATATTTCTTGACTTAAGTGAGTCTAGTATTAGTAGTAATGAACTTGAAAAGAAGGTTAGAACTTTAGGTTATGCTAGTAGATTTGCTATTATTGAGAGGGAGTTTACTCATGGTGAGGCTCGTATTATAGCTTTTCCGCTAGAAGATCTTCATAGTATTCTTGAGTCTATTAGAAATATGGGCGAGCCTGGTTATGCATTACTTTATCATTTGGGATTAAATATGGGTAAAAATTATGCTAAGAAAATTTCTCTTTTCTTTTCTAAATATAATTTGCTTAAATACCTGCTTTTGTGCTATCAAGGTATGGGTTTCGGCGAATTCTATGTAAGTAAGTATGTAGAGGAGAAGGAGTCTGTTATTGAGGCTAAGGATCTTTTTGAGTGTATTGGCGCTGTATCAGATGAGCCTAACAGTCACCTATTTCGAGGAATTCTTTCAGGAATTTTTAGTGAACTGTGGGGAGGTAAAGTAGAGGTTGTTGAAGAAAAGTGTATTGCTAAGGGCGACAGTAAGTGTGTTTTTAAGGTTAAGAAGGTTTAGTGGCTTATGACTCTTACTGTAAGTGTTGTCGGCTCTAGTTTAATTATAGTTACTTCGCCTAGCTTTTTTCTAAGGTTTTGAAGTAAGTCATAATAGTAGTCTGACTCAATAGCTATGTGAACAGCATTGCCTAGCATATTTTGAGCATAACCTATGATTCTCTCGTCCATTAGTGCTCTAATGACTTTCCTTACTTCAGGTGTAATGAAACCTGTTATTCTCGCAAACTCCATGCTTTTTTCTAGAAAGTTTTCTAGTGAAGGGTCTCTTAGAATAGCCTGTAGTGTGCTCCAACCTATTCTGTTAACTTTTTCTCTAACGGAGGGGTCTGACAAAACGTGTTTAGTTAATATTGGTCCGAAGTATACGGCTACTATTGAAATGTTTTCCTCGATAGGAATTCCGTCTACAATACCTATACCTGGGGCTCCTGGCCTGCGAGTAATAACGCAGGCTGTTGGAGAGAGAAGGCCGCCTACAGTACCTAAACCTGTCTTAGCTTCTACTTCGGCTATATGCGCTATTTGAGCTGCTTCGAGAAGAGTTAGGTTTAAGCCTAGGGCTTTAGCTAGAGCTACGGCGAGCGAGAGTGCTCCGGCGCCACTTGTTCCGAAGCCTGCGCCTATTGGCAAAGGTATTTCGTGGTAAACTTTTATTTTATAAGAGCCTTCAGTTCTAGACAGCACTTTCTCTGCTACTCTTCGAGAAGTGTCGGCTTTTTCCTTCAAGCCGTTAATGTATATCTCTACTTCAGTTGAGCTAGATTCCTCTACTTCAACTACGGTTTTGATAGGCGGGAGTACTTTGAAGCCTCCTCCAATAGCACCTATGCGCAGAGGATCTCTAATAATTTCGCCTTTCTCATCTCGATCGCATATAGCGAAAAAACTTGATATACCTGCAGGAGCGTAAGCCTCTACTCTCTTCACGCTAGTCCCCTTGAAATACTAGTCCAGCTTTCTCTAATATTTCTAGAACTGGAGGAGCTAGCAAGTAGAGAAATGGTATTTCAGTGCAGTATACCCAGAGTGTCCACGCTACAGTAGCTGGTAGCGCTAGGTTTCTTGCTCCTCCCGGCAGAACAAATACTTGGCTGAAAGCCCAAACAGTCATGCCTATCCAAATAGAGCCTACTAAAAGTCCTAAAGAGGAAGCTGCCATGAAGGCTCTCCACTTCTTGTTTTTAAGCGATATTATGAGCGCTATGGCGAGCGATACTACTATCGTGGTTGCATAAGTAGCTACGATCAAGTAGTTAATTAAACCGTATTGATACGCTAGAGTACATAAGCCTAGGATCGCTAAGTTAGGGACTACTGTAGCTGCGTGATTGAGAGGTTTTTCGCTGCGGCATAGTCGCCCTATAATATAGAAGCAGAGGAAGTTTGCTGGAACACCAGCAGTAAGACTGAGTAGCGCATTTCCGTGGATAGCCATGTCGCTAATGAATATTCCGATAGCAGCTCCAATTCCTCCTACTAGTGGATGAAATGCTACAGCGAAAACAGCTGGCACGAAGACTACGGGCCAGAATCTAACTACACCTATAACTGGTGTAAAGAATCCTAAGTATGATAAATAGCCTAAGACTGCGTAGAGCGCGGCGCACATAGAGGTTAGCGCCACGAACAGAGATTTTTTCATATACATCTGCTCAAAGTACGGGCTAAGAGGTTTAAGCTTTATCTACATAAAATTTAACCTGTTTAAACAATAAGCTATGAAAGAGATAAATGTCTCTCAGTTTAATGTACTTGGTGTCACAAAGCATTGCCGAAGATTTCGAGAAGAAGGTTGAAGAAGAAGTAGAGCTATTTCTCAGTAGAGTTGATAGTTCACAAAATCTATTAAATTTAATAAAAGATTTAGCTAAACCTTTAAAATCAAAAATATTTCAAACACAATCTTTCAAAGGAGTATCGTTAATTAAAGTTTCTATCAAAGGAAAATATAGTGATGTTATATTTATTGGCGATCTACACGGTGACTTAGATAGTTTAATTAAAGTGGTTGAATATGCAGAAAAATTAATTAAAGAGGGCAGGGAGCCTCTCTTAGTTTTCTTAGGAGATTATGTTGATAGGGGGCCGAAGCAGCTCGAATGTCTTATAGGTGTAGCGACTTTAGCGAGTAAAATCCTTCCCAATAAAGTAATCATGCTTAGAGGCAATCATGAGACACCGTTAATGAATCAGTACTATGGATTTTTAAGAGACTTGGCTTCGCGGCTGGGAGTAAAACAGGCGAGAGTCTTCTATACTACTAAAATACTTCCTCTGTACAAGTCGCTTGCAATAGCCTGCTTAATAGAAGACTGGTATTCGAGAAAAATATTTGCGGTTCACGGAGGAATACCAGTTATTTTCGGAGAAAGCGGCTGGAGAACACCTAGTATCAGTGAAATAGAGAAAGTAGAGCCTTCGGAAGACTATGATTCAAGTTCACTTGCTTTCCAGATGCTGTGGAATGATCCTGACGAAAACATAGAGGAGTGTTCTCTAAGCTTTAGAGGTAACGGAATATACGTGTTTGGCTCAAAAGTAGTTGAAGACTTTATGAAGAAGAACTCTATCTCCACGATAGTTAGATCCCACTTAGCCTTTCCTCCTCGAGGCTATAGAGTAATGTTTGGAGGAAAACTCGTGAGTATTTTCACATGCAGATATTATCAGGTACCTCCGAGCATACTGCATTTAACCGAATCTGAAAGAAAAATAGTCGATGTAGATACAGGAGAAGTTCTAGAAAAATTCTAACTTAACTATTTCCTTACAGCAATTTTCGACGCTATTAAGTAAGAGAGTGCGCCGTAAATAGCGCCGCTAGCAGCTGCTAAAACGAAGAGTACTGCGAAGACTGGTGGTGGATACACTGAGCTCCAGAGCAGTATATCTAGCACTAGTGAAGGCAGTGCTGGCAGAGCTCCAGCAAGAACTGCTTGGAGCAGGCCGTACTTCTTGTACCTGAATACCGCGTAGGCTATTTCAGAGAATATTCCTTGGCCTAGACCATAGATGAAGCATGAGAAGCCTCCTACTTGTGGTAAAAGAGACTCTACAAGACCCGCTAGTGTTTCTCCGAGGAGAGCTGCGCCAGGTTTTCTAATCAAGGTGGCTGCTAGCGGAGCAGCCATGTACCATATACCGTAAGTCAAGAGCACCGCCGCGAATTTTCCTCCAATAGCTTTAACCGCGTAGTAGGGTGTCCAGGCAAAAGTAAAGACTGCGCCGAAGACAGCAGCTACTACTGCTAAAATAGCTAAATCTACGGTAGTGTACCTGTAGCTCATATTCGTGCACCGTTATATAAGCAGCTATTTAAGCCTCACGGACAATGAATTAAAGGATTTAATTGCAAAAAGACTGCTATAGCGGCTTGAGCCAGCATAGCGGTTATCAGGACTACGTCGCCTAACTGTAGCTTAAGGCCTTTTTTCTCTACTTTTCTTAGAGAAAACCCTCTTAGCTCTGCAGCAATACCTATCCACCGTCCTCTCTCAAGCCCTATGCTGAGAAGAGGGGTCAGCAAAGACTCCCAGTCCGATAAAGTGATAGGGGTTGCTCTAAGACCTCTGCTACGCCTAATAAGCTGTATTTCAGCTAAATCTTTTTCAAATATTCTCAAAAGTCTGAGAGATAGGGAAACCATAAATGAAAGCTGTTTAGGAACACCTAGTTCTGATTCAAGAGACTTTAAGAGTTCTCTGGGATTAGTAAGTGATGAAAAGATCAGTGTAGCGCTTAAAAGAAGTGTTAGCTTCAAAGAAACTTCGATAAATCCTCTAATAGCGCCTTTTCTCACTACAATAAAGCCCCAAGACCACAGCGCTTCGCCGCCCGCAAAAACAAGAGCATTAGTCAATACACCTATAAGGCTTATAGTAAAGGCTACTAAAAGCATTTTAAATTTCTTTCCGCCTAGAGCTAAACCTATAGTAAAGTTGAGGAGAGCTAGAAGAGCTAGAGCATCTATGTTTTTCAGTAAAAAAGCCATAAGTGTCAAGAATAGTCCGTAGACGAACAGTATCGAAGGACTTTTTTTCATGTCAACACCTCTTCTACAGGCTTCCTTAAGTACTCGGCACCTTTTTCCTTATTCACTTCTATAGGCTTTCCTTTCTCCATTACAAAAACTCTGTCAGCAATATTCTCTACTACTCTAACGTCGTGTGTAAGTACTATCAGTGTTCGTCCCTGTTCCCTTAAAGAAAGCATCCACTCAAAAAGCCTACGCACTAATAGAGGGTCGAGGCCCGCGGTAGGTTCATCTAAGACAACTACTTTCGACTCATAAATAGATGTAAGCACGTATGAAAACCACTTTTTCTGACCATAGCTAAGTGTGTATGGTGAATCTTTAAGCTTAGACTTAATCCACGGGTCAAGTACATTTAGTATGTCTTGGTATTTTTTACCCAGTATTTTTGAAGCTAGCTTGAGTTCTCCCTCAATAGAGGATTTCACAAAAAAGTAAGCCGGTTCTTGAGGAAGATAAATAACTTTTCTTAAAAGCCTTTTACTTGGAAGAAGATAAGGTTTTTCACCACATACAGTTATTTCACCTAAAGTTGGTTTAAGTAGACCTGAAATAAGTTTACCTAAAGTAGTTTTTCCTGAGCCATTAGGGCCTATAACAGCGGCTATTTCACCTGCTTTTAAAGTGAAAGTGGCTTTATTTATTACATAGGGGCATGTTTTACAGTACTTGAAGTAGAGATTTTTTATAGAAACAGAAGTGTAGTCTAGTATTCTAGGATAGGACTTGATATTTAGGGAAGTATAGTATTCTCTAAAATATTGTTCTCCTAGCTTCAGTGTCTTATCTTTTATTAAAGCTAGTTTGTCTGCTAGTCTCTCGAAGTACTCTGGCTTATGTTCAGTAATAATTATTGTTTTACCTTCATCTTTCATTTCTTGAACATACTTTATTACCTCAGCTACTCCCCAGGGATCGAGGTTAGCTGTAGGCTCATCAAGTATCAGAAGTTTAGGTTCATGTACAGTAGATGAAGCTAAACACAAGCGCTTCTTTTCTCCTCCCGATAAATTCTCTACATCTTCTTCAGCTTTGCTGAGCAAGCCGTATCTAGACAAATATGTTTGGGCTCTTTCTAGCGGATTAGGGTACCTAAGGTTTTCTAAAACAAAAAGGACTTCGTCGAGCGGAGTCTGCATAGCTATTTGTAGTTCATGTGACTGGAGAACGATGCCTACGTACTTTGGCACAAGACTAAACTCGCGGGGGTCTAGTGGATTTATGTCGAAGAGTTTAACCGTTCCCTCAACGTAGCCATAGAGAAGATTTGTTAAAACACCTGTAAGTAGAAGCAAGAAAGTAGATTTGCCAGAGCCTGTCGGCCCGGCTATGAGTAAGAGTTCTCCTTCATCTAGTTCCAAATCCAAGTCAACCAATACGGGTTTTCCTTTAATGTAGCCTGCTTCTTTGACATTTAGCACTATGGACATCTATGTACATAGTAGAAACAGGTAGATATCTTCTGTGCTCTTCGCGGCAAAGGCGGTAAGGTATATATTGCTTTAAGCTTTTCCACTGCGTGCTCAGCGAGAAGGTTGCACACATAGTTTCAGCAGTAGTGTCTTTTCCGGTAATAAGTATTGCTGAAGTAGTGTTTCTCAGTATAATAGAAGCTTTACCTCCTTCACTAATTCTAGTACTCTTTGCTCTACACGTAGTAGCTCCATTTGCTCCTCCTCTAATATACTCTAAGGTACTGAAAAAGGGAGATATTTTTGTTTCAAGACGCGAAGACCGTATACCATTGTTCATACCAGGTCTTCTCGCATACTTAGTAGCAGCTATTTTCTTTAAGCTAGAAGGCTACATGTTTGTGGCAGGACTAGAGCTAGTATCTTTTATCTCGACATTTACACTATTTGTAGTGTCTTTCAAGTGGAAAATAAGCATACATATGGCTTCACTAACACTACCAATATCATACTTTACTTTAATAGGTTATCCTCAAGTACTAGCTTTCTCGATACTAGTGCCTCTACTCGCTTGGGCTAGAGTAAAAGTAAGAGCACATACTCCTATACAAGTGCTCGCAGGGTCTATTGTAGGAGTAATTGCTTCACTTGCTATTTTAGTAACTTAAATCAAAAATTGAAGAATTAAAAAGCTTAAAAGCTTAATGCAGAAGTACATCTTTTCGGAAGCTACGCTAAAGGAAGCCATGTTCTCTGGCAGCGATGTAGACATAGTAGTGGTTTCAAGCCACTTTGAAGAAATGCCTATCCCCCGAGAGAGTAGCCTATGTCAGACTAAAACTACCTCAAGACATAGGCTTCGATATAATACCATTAACTCCAAAAGAATTCAAAGAAAAATAAAGAAAAGAGTTATTAAAAGATGTCAAAATAGTAGATAAAATATAGCTTGCTTCTCTTATCTTTGAAACAAATTGCTTTATGATATTAATTTCTTCCGCAGATGACAGTATGCCTCCTAAATAATTTACTGTAAGCAAAGAGACTGAATTATATTGAATGAGACAAGAACTACAGCTAAATTAATTTTAGAAAGAAGCATTAAAAGACATGTCATTTAATTCTTTTGAGAGCTAGCAATGCATGCACTGTCCTAAGACTAAGAATTCTTCTTTTTCTTTGATGAATTTACATACGCTTTACGGCCATGTACTATTGCATATGTCCACTTTCCGTATTTTAGCCACACTAAAGCTATTAGACCCGATGCTATGTTTCCTACGGTCATAGCAATCCATATGCCCATTGAACCGTATCCCGCAAGCAGAGCTAGTAAATAGCCTAGTCCGACCCAAAAGCCCCAAAGCCTAGCTATTCCTATGAGTGTTGGTGGGAGAGCGTGCCCAGAGCCTTTTCCAATAGATATTGCTGTAAGTAGTATTCCGAGGAATGGGAGGCTCCATAGAAATATTTCGAGGAATCTTTTTGCCTCAAAGTATATCATCGGGTTTTGGATAAAAATGTGTATAAAAGTATCTCTAAGAATATACAGTATGAAGGCTCCCGCTAGAGTTACTATAAAAACTAGCATTGCGGCATTTAAGGCTATTTTCCGCGCTCTTTGGCGGAGTTTAGCTCCTAGATTTTGGTCGACCATTATTGCTGCCGCTCTCGAGAAACCTCTTAGAGCTGCATTAGAGAGGTCTATGGCTACGAATCCGAGGGAATATACGGTCGCAGTTATTATGCCAAATGTGTTTACTAAACGAAGTTGAAGCATTTTTGCTATGCTGTTAGAGAGTACTAGCACTAAAATAGGCAAACCCACCTTTAAGTTTAATATAATCCACTCTAAGTCAATATTTTTAGTAAGTGTAACTCTTAGATCCGAAAGCATTTTCTTAACTATTAGAGCCAGTGTTGCTGTGCTCAAGGCGTTACCTATTAAGTCTGTTACAGCTGCTCCTATTACTCCTAGCCTGGGAAAAGGCCCTATACCAAATATGCAGAGTGGGTCTAATATCGAGTTAACTATGAGATAGAAAGCCGTGACTAGGGCGGGCCTTTTAGTGTCTCCGATGCTCTGAAGTATTGTAGAGTATGCTGTTACCATGTAGGAGAAAGGTATGGTTAAGGCTATAATGCCGGCATAGATGAGGACTTGGTCGTAAATCTCTGCTGGTACTTTAATTACGTAGGTAAATATTAGAGGTCTAAGAGCAAAGAAGATAGCTCCGAAGAATATTCCTATAGCGAGAGAAGCCGTGAAGAACTTTGAGGCGGCCTCGCTAGCTCTATTGAGGCTTTTTGCTCCAACATACTGAGATATTAAGGCAATGTTAGAAGATGATAGAGCAGTAGAAAAGGCGCTGAAGAAGAGAAATAGAGGCCATACTTCTCTAGGTATGGCAAGTGCTATATCGCTGTACATACTTAGCCAAAAAGCGTCCACTATATTATAAGACACTTGGATAAGCTGAACAGCTATCAATGGAAGGCTTAGCCAAATTAATGTTTTTATAATAGGGCCTTCAACTATTTTATTTCTATATTTTCTCGCTGAAATAGCCATATGTCTCACTATTCTTCAGAAATATATTCCTAGGGAATATATTAATGTATTCCTGAGGAATATATTTTCTAAAAATATATTTTTATAACTTTTGCCTAATTAATTTAACAATGGCTAATGAAGTAGCTTGCCAAAATAGATGTTCTTTACTAGAACTTCTAATACTTGCTATACTCATTAAGGAAGGTAAACTTCACGGGTATGCTCTCTACAAGCATATCGTTGATATTACACAGACTCGGTGGAAGCCTTCAATAGGAACTATTTACCGTTTCTTAAATGATATGGCTAGAAGAGGACTTGTATTAAAAAATGTTAAAGACAGGAAGTATGAGTACGAAGTAACTCATAAAGGTATAGAATACTTTATAGAAAATATGAGAAATCCATTAATTAGATTAGCTGGAATACTTGCTACATCACTTGAATCCTATTTTAAGGTAGCAGAGAAAAATCCTAATATTCTCTCTGAGGACATTAAAGAAAGACTGAGAACTTTAAAAAAGATTTTAGATAGTAATATCGAGTTTACTGTATAGAGTTATAAAAGAAGTTTAGTGGCAGAAAAACTAGAATTTAAAATAAAGTCAATAAAATAGCACATTATTGGCGTAGTTAGCTTATTTCACTTTAAGTTACCTGTATAATGCGGTTAAGTAGACTGTAGTATTCTCTTTAGCTCTTATTCTTAGAACGTTTAATGAATTTTCGATCACTACTTTTCTTTCGGCAATTACTTTGTTCTCAATAATGTTGCCTTCAAGAAAGTCTTTGATGGAAGAAGACTCTTCAAGTACGAGTACAGTTCCTTTAGGGTTTACCTGAAGAATAATTTTCTCGGCGCCCATGAGGTCGTAGAGAGGAGGCTTAGTATTTTTGTCGAAAACTATTTTATCATACATTCTGCCATAGGTTCTCGGGTCAAATATATCGACTGCAGGCTCCCAGACCCATATTTCATGTCTCCATTGTCTACTATAATCAACTATAGGAAATGGCGGTGCATGTGACATAAAGAAGCTGAACAATACTTTAGGTACACCGTCGGGACCTGTTGTAAAGGAGGGGTGGCCGAAGTTACTGTAGGCATCATTAAATGGTACAGGAAGCGGCGCGCTCAGTGCTCTAATTTCGGGAGTAAAGTAGTCTCCTGACATAGCTATTCGGCTTCTCCATGACTGCTTATCTGTGTAGTATTCTACGAGTACTCCTAGTCTATTGTTTACTCTAAATGTGTCGATAACATCGTTTGGCTCTGCCCAGTGAGAGAAAATTATCTCGTCACTTAATTTGAGCAAATTCAAGTCGTCTACTCTGTTGACTAGCCTCATTATTACTTTTTCTCGTCTAGGATAGAAAATCACGGCATTAGGATTTTCTTCGCTGTATTTACCCATTAGCATGAGTATACCTGCGCCGCAGTCTTGCATGCCTTTCTCTACTAGGCACTTATGAGATACTTCGTTGAAGTCTTTATCAAAGTGCCTTATATGGAGCGAGCCTCTTTCAGTAGTTAAGAGAATGTAGCCGTCTATCCAAGGATTATAAGCTACATTAACAGCGTCTCTCGTAGGCGGAGCACTCAGAATCTTCCTTATATTTTCTAGCGTAAAGTCCTTATTTACTTCAGCTACAAATACTTCTCTGCGATTAGCGTTAATCCAGCCTGTGAAGAAAAGTAGCCAGCAGCCTCTTTCAGGGTCATATAGCATTCTCGGTGTACCTACTCCGCCAGCCAAATCAGGTAACTTTTCTTTAAGTAAAGAAGGTATAATTAAAGGGTATACTTTTCCGAAATTAACCATGGATTTCTATTAGTGTATGTGTTTAAATAGCGTATATATGACTATTTTTGTAAGATCTTATATTTCGTGAAATATCTTGAAATATAATGTATAGAAAACTTGAATTAAATTGGAGTAAGTTGCAGGAGTTTCTGAAAAAAGCTTTGAGAGACTTAGAGTAGTTCTAGGTGTTGGACCAAAGGGAAGCTACTGCGAAAGACAAGTCTACGACCCTAATTTAATTGAGTCTAATGGAACTGCGAAGGAGTGCTTAAAGGACGAACTATAAGCCTAACTTTTTGCAGAAAAAGTAGCAAGGGGCTTTTAGACTGAGGACTTTACAACAGAAACCCCATATTAAAGCCTGGTAAAACATGGGGCTCGTGGTCTGTTAGACATGGCTGTACTTTACGCGAGAACAGAAAGTACTTAATGTACTATACTGGCTTTAACGGCGAAGTGAGGCAAATAGGGCTAGCTGTAAGCGAAGACGGGATAGTTTTTCAGTAAATATGAAAGGAATCCTGTTTTGAAGCCTTCGGGTGATATGAACAGAATTAACGAATCCAGCTGTAATTATGTGGGACGGGAAGTACTCTATGTACTACTGTGTTTTCATGGATAAGCCGGGGAATCAGCTCAAGAGAATAAGAGTTGCTGTAAGTGAAGACGATCTTTATAATGGAAAACACTGGAGTATAGGTGTCGCCTTTAGTAAAGACAGAGTGAACTTTTCGACAAGTACTATGTAGCGACTCCCTTCTTCGTGGCCTTAGATAAAAATAGGCTCTTGCTAGTGTACTCGGGAGGAGACAGTCCTCATCATCCTACGTCACTTTGGCGTCTTGGATCAGTGCAGACTAAAGAACTTTAATTTAGCCAGAACTTTTTTCTAAGTAAGCTTTTACTGCCGACATAAATTCGTCGCCTCTGACCCACTTGAAGACTCCTGGGTATTCTTGGTCTAGTCTATTTTTTACCCACAGGACGTCGTCTACTGTTATGTAGTCGCCTATAAAGAGATATACGAGAAGAAAGGCTGGTCTTTCTTTATGTGTGTCTGCAAAGTATTTAAGGAACCTATAGAGGGCTAGACGTGTTCCAGCAACCATTACTTTGGAATATAGCCCTACAAAGGGTTTTCCTTCTTCAAGCCAATAGTTAGGAGTAATATTTGAAGGTATATAGCCGTAGCCAAAGCCGTACACGTAAGTGAGTTTCTGAGCATACTTGCGGAAAACTGTTCTATTAAAGCGGCTATCTGAAAAACCGAGTACTCTGAGATCAAATTTTCTTAGTTGTTTGTCGCACATTTCGAGTAGTTCATCTAGGTACTTGAAATCTGAGGGAGTTATTCTTCCGTAAGTATTTGCTGCAAAAAAGTAGTCTTGTTCAGTTCTAGTTTCGTAGTAGTACAGTACTATTCCTGGGCAGAAGTCAGCCACTATTGGGTCAAACCACCAAGTAATAGGTATTTTTCCTCTATTCTCTGATTTCCATAGACCGTAGTAAAAGTTTTGCATACTGTTTAAAGCTAAGTCGCATGCAAATAAAGCTACGTAGATTTTATCCTCTACTTTTCTAATTTCTCTAAAATCTTGAAGATATCTATTTTTCTTTTCTCCTATTTGAGAGTGTATAGAGAAGTTTGGAGCATCATATGTCGCTAGAATACCTCTTATGCCGTAAGTGCTTATAAACTTCACTGTAGGCGTCTCTAAAGAACCTAAGTGAGGATAGCCTATTAAGATCCCCATGGGCTTCATTTGCTTCAAGTACTCTGCGAAAAGCGCTGCTTCAGAAGGGACGTCTACTCTCAAGTTTACTGCGCATGCTCTATAGCGAACAGCTAAGTCTATTAGACATGATCTGGCTGAAGCGTAAATCTGAGTGTCTGTAGGATATAAAAAAATGCTTTTATTGCAGTAGGGGAAAAGATTTTTCAGTTGCCACTGATGTAGCTCTAGTCTACTTCTGAATTTTCCTCTTAAGTCGTATTTAACTGAAAGTCCCTTTTCTTTGAGTAAAGGAATGTAGTCTGGGTGAGCTATAACTAGGTCATATAGACCTGATAGAGTTACAGCTAAGTTTATAGTGTCTAGCATTTCTGGATCATATACTACTATTCCTTTTATAAATTTCTTATATTTATTTATAGCTTCTTCGATACTAATAATTCTCCATCCTTTTATCCATCCTTTTTGCTTATAATACTTGAGCCACTCTATAGAGGGATTGAATTTAAGCCTAGGATTCCACCATATTACGTACAGGCGAGGAGAATCTCTGTTGACTATGCCCTGAAGACTCGTTACTAAGAGTCTTGTTTTGAGGTCTGCTTTACTCAAGTCTATAACATCAAGAATTACTTCAGTTGAAGTTTTTCTCAAAAAGAAGACTATTAATGTCAACAGGACTATTACAATTACTATCAGAGCAGTTAATTTACGTAAATTTATTAAATTAAATTGATTTATCATGAAATATATAGTATTGATAGAAATAAAAATTTAGTGTACGATAAGTATACTGAAAATATAGCTATTCAAAGAGATCTCTGAGAATACGTCCTTCCATGTAGTCTGGTACTTCGAGTCCAAGAGCATGCAGTATTGTAGGTGTGATATCTACCATAAAGGCTGGTGAGGGCCTTCTGTAGCCTTTCTTGAAGCCTTTGCCAGCTATTATTTCTGGCGCAGGTATCTCGAATACTCCTATGCGGGCATTAGGCAAGTATGTTGAGTGGTATCCTGTGACATTTGTTGGTCTAGTTGACACTGGAGCTACTTCTGGCAGACACATGACTTCAGCTGGTATTTTATCGAATCTAGGTGTATTCCAGCAGCTGTAAGAGGGTTTAAGGAAGTATACTATGTCTCCTACGCGGTCTCCCCACTGACCTAAATAGACTGCGTCTTCTTTTCTCAGAGCTACTGCTATGGGGCACTCGCCTGTCTCGGGGTCTCTTATGCTGTAGAGAGCCTGTATTGTCTCCTCTACTACTTCGTCGTACTCGCTGTCTTCCACCGAGCCGTGGGGGTACTTTGACTTCAAGTTAACCCAAATATAGCTTGGCTCGAAGTACGGAAATACCTTTGTTCTACTCCAGTCCACTACATAGCAGTTTTCTTCGGGGTTCCACTTGTATGCTATAAGACCTCTCTTAATCAGTGCTGGTAGAAGGTTAACGAATTTCCAGTGAGGCATTGAACCGTGATCAGATGCAATAACTACTACTGTTTCCTCTAAGTCTACTAGCGAAACAATTTTCTCGATCATGTGGTCTATTATGCGATATCCTTCACGGTAAATTCTCATAGCTATTTCGGCGCGCTCCTTGGTGTATAGCGGGTGTTCTGGGTGAATGTATCCTAGTAGCCAGTGGTTTAGACCGTCGGGCAAGTGGAAGTGCATTATGAATGCATCCCACTTCTCCTTGTCTTTAAGGTACTTCGCTACTTTAGTGAACCACTCTGCCTGCATTTTAGCCTGCTCGAGTAGAGTACTGTAATTGTCTTCAAGCCACGATATGTAGCCTAGGTCTTCGTGCATACCTGGATGCTCGAATCCTTCCGTGTAAGGACCTATTTTCTCTACTATTTCGTCAGCTAAGTTCTCAGGATAAGACCAGCCTCTAGTATCGAAGAAGTCTGTGCAGTAGAGTCTCACGTCGCTGGCGTCTCCTGCTAAGCGGACGAGCTTTACTTTAATTGCTGCTTTAGTTTCACCTTTATCCGTCTCAATAGTATCTATTATCCACTGGCTCCATTCTCTTTCTTTGAGCTCAGCTAAGATTTTGTCTCCTTTAAGTATAACTGCTTTCTCGTATTCTTTTTCACCGATTAGTCCTAGAGTGTATTTAGGGGTTTTCTTAACTGTGTAGTGTATTTTATCTCTATCTAACTGCATGAACAAGTCTATTTCTGCTTCAAGTGGCTTCACTCCGCTTTTCTCGACTAAAACAGGGTTTTTGCTTTCTTTAAACTCTATTTTTAACGTAGGTGGAGAATATTTTCCTTTAAGGGTTTTCGTGGCAAAGCATTTCGAGAAACATATTCTCCAGTGCGAGCCTAAAGGAGCAGGACCTCCTATAACTATCCCCTTCTTTATTGTAGGAGGCCAGGCTACAGGATAGTTTACTATAACGCACTTGCATCCATTTTCCTCAAGTATATCCCAGAGGAATTTTACTTGGCAAAGCTTACTGTTTAAAGTACTGTAGCGTTTTGTTAGAGGATCTCCTGGCAGGTGAACATTAAAGCTTGTCAAGCCGTGTGTACCAGCCCAGCATCCTGTCATTAAGGTAGCCCAGTTTGTTGGAGTATCTGTTGGAGGTGATGGCAGTGCTTTGAAGTAGCAGCCATTTTCCATTAGTTTAGCTGTAAACGGCATTACTTTTTCTTCAGTGAATTTTTCGATAAAATATGTTAGCGCGGAGTCCAAGCCAATAAAGAGCAGTTTTTTCATAACAGGTAATCTGAAAGAAGATTTTTATTTAAATGACTATCTTCTAGTCTTCCGACTGAAGGCGAGAAACTCAAGTAAAGAAAAGCTAAGGTATACTATTTTCTTGATTTCTTGGACGCGAAGTATACTGGTAGTCCTAGAGCTATAGCAGCAAGACCGTAGGCTGCTGCTTTAATGTGCGCAGGGTCGAGAGCAAACTTGACTACTAGTATTGTGCTGAATATGAAGGCTATTAGTGCTACTACTTTTTCTCCGGGTAGATTGAAGTTTGATGGGGCTGATGTCTTCTCTTTAATTGAGAGTACTAGTAGTGCTAGAGACACGAAGACATAGGGTACTAGTAGCACGAAGTCTATCATTGAGAGTACTTCGGCTATAGTTGTAAACGATAATACGACTATTACCGCTATAACTGACTGCACTAAGATGGAAATCCATGGAGTTCTGTACTTTTCGTGTACTTCTGTTAGCTTAGGGTGAAGTAAGCCGTCTCTTGAGAAAGCATAGAGTAGACGGCTGTTTGACAGCAGGACACCGTTCATTACAGCCGCGATGGAGAATACCATGAATAGCGAGAATATTGTTCCTCCTACTTCGCCCCACAGCGCTCTCGCAGCCATTTCTACGCCTCTACTACCGTAGGAGGCTAGAGCTGAAGTACCTATTATGCCGGCGGCTATTACTGAGACAGCTACGTATAGTCCTGTAGCGAAGAGTATTGTTATAACGATGGCTAGCGGAATATCTCTTTCAGGTTTCTTCATTTCTTCGGCAGGCATTGTTATCTCCTCGAAGCCCAGGTAAGCCCATATGGCTATCAGTACTGCTGTGACTAAGGCACCTGTCTCAGGTACTGATACATTACCTACTTTGCTTGGATTGAACGCTAGTATTCCAAAGAGAACGAACACTATCCATATGCCTACTTTAAATACTGTAAGTATGTCTTGAACTATACCCGATACTTTTACTCCAACTATATTGAATACTGTAAGAACAGCGATTACTACGAGGGCAGTAATTGTCATGAGATATGGGTCTGAGAAGCCTAGTATAATGCCTAAGCTATCGGCTACGAACATAGCTAGAGCGCCTATAGCCATAGTGAGTCCTATCCAGTAAGCCCAGGCTATAACAAAGCCTACAAGGCGGCCGAAAGCTGTGCTACAGTAGACATAGGGACCGCCGCACTTAGGTAGTATTGAGCTTAATTTAGCGAAGCAGAGTGCTACTAAAATGCAGAGAACGCCACTAGTCATCCAAGCAATTACCTGTGAGGCTCCCAGAATTCCTGCAAGTACTCCAGGTAATTTCACGACACCGCTTCCTACAACTGTTCCAACACCAATTGCTACAGCTTCAATTAGTCGAAGCTCTCGCTTAAGCCCTACACCCTTTTTTCCTTCCTCAGAGTCAGGCATCGGGCTTCCAGTTATTCGAAACCAATATATAAATGTATCCGAGTAAAAATCGACCAGAGAATATTACTATAGTTAATATTGATGGAGGCATTAAATTGTTCTAGGGAAATGTTTCAGATATTAAAAAAGCTTTTCGTCACTTAGATAATATATTCTATTCACATGTTTCTGCAGAAATTCTACTCAATTGAAATCTTAGGTACGTCAAGCTCTTCTACTTGCTGACGTATTTTAACTAAATAAACTTTTACTATTACTTGGTCTCCTTTTATGCTTGTATGTATTTTCCTCGTCTATTATGTGAATTACCTGATATCCCTCTTCTATAAGCCTATCTGAAATAAAGCGTCTGTGACACTTGAACCATAGCCTTTCTTTACACATTATCGCCGCAGGGCTATATTTTTCTATAATTTCAATTAATTCTTTTAAGCCTTTTTCAAAATCTTTTGTTTTCATATATTCTTCATAAGTGATAGGGCGCAGTCCTCCAAGAGACTCTCCGAGCCAAAAATACTTAATGTTGTTTTTCTCAAGCTCTTTCTCTAAATTTTCTTTCTTGAAGTGCGGAAATCTCCTAGAAGTAGGAAATCTCCTTACATCTACAACTGCGACTATTTTATAGTCTTTAAGCAGCTTAAGGAATTTCGAGAGACTTCTATTGGAGTGTCCAATAGTGTATACGATTTTTGTCACTATATGAATTGTAGGCTAGAATACTTAAATGGATATTTTGTATAGAATTAGGGAGAAATTATGGTAAAAATGGTTAGAGCTCACTTATTTATATCGGGAAGAGTACAGGGCGTGTTTTTTAGGGCTAATATGCGTAGAGTAGCTAGAGAGCACGGTGTTAAGGGATGGGTTAGAAACCTGCCTGACGGCAGAGTAGAAGCTGTTCTTGAGGGACCAGAAGACGCTGTTAAAAAGGTAATTGAGTGGGCTCACCGCGGGCCTCCTTTAGCTAGAGTAGAGCGGGTTGAAGTCCACTGGGAGGAATATAAGGGTGAATTTAACGACTTTAGTATAAGATACTGGTGACGAAGACAATATCTTTTAACTTAAGATCGGGTAACGAAGAAAAACTAAACGATTATATTTGTTTTTAAGTTATTTTTGGAGAGTGGTCTTATGAGGGTTTTCATAGTCGGGCATATTACTCTAGATGAAATAGTGTATGCAGGCAAATCTGTAGCTTCGCTAGGGGGTCCGCCTAGCTACACTGGACTTGTTTTAAGTTCCTTAGGCGCTGAAGTTAGTCTTGTTTCTGCAGTAGGTGACGATTTTCCGGCAGAATACTGGAATTTTCTTGAAGAACATTTAGATATGAAATATGTTGCTAGAGTCTCTGGTGTTAAAACAACTAGATTTAGGCTAGTTTATAGCGGCGAGAGTAGAGAACTGTACCTTGTCAGCAAATGTGTTGATCTGACTGAAGTACCTGCTGAAGTCGAGTATATTCATGTGTCTCCTGTAGCTCAAGAGCTTCCGCTCAGTATTCTTGAAAGAAAATACTCGTTTTTATCACTTGATCCGCAGGGCTATTTAAGGAAGTTTGGTGAAGACGGCAGAGTAATGCTCTATTCAAATAAAGAGCTGTTAGATAAACTACACAATGTTAACCACTTGAGAATTTCTCTTAATGAAGCAGAAGTATTACTTGGCGAAGCGTGGCCTAAGTACTTTGCGAAGCTGTCAGAGGAGCATAAAGTAACGGTTTCATTGGGGCTCGGAGCTAAAGGAGTTGTCGTGTTTAGTGAAGGTAATCTTTACTATGTTCCGCCGTACGCTACTTCAGCTAAACAGTCTACAGGCGCAGGCGACGCCTATGCCGGCGGTTTTCTTCAGGCCTATTTAAGTGAAGAAGACCCCGTGTGGGCTGCGGCAGTAGGATCTGCTACAGCATCACTTATAGTAGAGAAGCCTGGGCCTTCTCTTGTCGATAAAAAAGAGGTTGAAGTAAGGGCTTCAGAACTCTACTTAAAGCACTGTACTCTGTCTTCTATTGAAGAAGTATTTGAGTTAATTGAGCGCGCTAAGGAAACTTAAGGTGGTTTAGTGTCTGCAGAAAGATATTTACTTGATTTTGTTGAAAGACATGGGGTTAAAGTTATCAGTGATGGTGATTGGGACGGTATATTAGCTTCAGCTATTTTAGTTAAGTGGCTTAAAGAAAAAGGCTTTAAGTGCGACTTCGATTCAGTTGAGTTTCCTAAGCCCAGAGATCTTGTAGAAATGAAGATAGGCGGAGCCATATTAATTGAGCTTCCTCCCTCAAGAGGATACACTGTAGTTGAAGAGTCTCTTCTATTTGATCATCACACTGAAACAGGATTATTTTTAGTGACAGAAGGCGGGCGGCTTAAAGCCTTAGTGAAGATAGAGCCTTTTCCCAGCGTAGCTCGTTTAGTCTCAGTGCTTCTCGATATAAACCTTGAAGACCGCTGGAAGAAAATGCTCAGTGCTGTAGACTTAATAGACCTAGGAGAAAGCTTAAAAGACGACTTTGCTTGGATTCTGCACAAAGCCTACTTAGCGAACACCGACAGTAGCTATTTCAGGAAAACTGTTTTTCGAATGCTTGTCGAAGACAAGTTGAACGATTTAATCAGCTATATTGAGGAGGAAGCAAAAATATATGATAGAGCTAGAGAGAAAATCTCTCTATTCAAGTCTAGAACTAAAGTATATGGCGAAGCAGCGTTTTTCTGGTACAATCCAAGCGATAAATTTGAGCGAATGGTCTACAGAGAATACATGTTTGAGCTAGAAAAGAAGTATAAGCTCGTAGTGGCAATAGCTCTGCGTTCCGACAAAACTGTAGAGAAGATGCACTTAGGTTCATATAAAGTCAATGTAAGTAACTTAATTTCACACATACTAGATTACTTGAAGAATCATGGAGTGACTGGAGGAGGTAAAGATAGAGCCGGAGGAATACAGTTCCCTCTGCTTACGTTAAGAGAAGCAGATATAGATAAAATAGGTAAAGTAGTTCAAAGTATGCTATCCAAGCTAAAGTAGCTTACCTCTTTCTCTGATATATCCTGCTACAATATCCGCCAACTGAAGACCTTTAACTTTAATACTGCTTTTAGCTTTAATTTCGACTTCATGTACTCCATGGCCTCTAATTATAGCGATAAGTCTTTTTCTAAGAACATTTATTGGAACAGGGCTTTCATTAAAAATTATTACTGCACGGTCTACTTTAGGAGCTTGAGAAAGAACATTGCTTAGTAATTTTCGCAAAATTTTACTCTAGTTTCAATAGACTCTACTCTAGATAAAATGTGTTCAGAAACATGGGATATATTAAAAAACTTAGATATCTCTTCTAAAGCTTTTTGCTCCATCTTCCTTTTCTTTAAGTAAGAGTACTTAAGTTCTCTAGCTTTCGTCAGGCGACTTAGTTTAGCTATATTGGAGGCTATTTGTCTTCCTACAGAATAGTATGAAGTGCCTTCTTCGACGATACACCATAAGCAAACAACTGTGAAGCGACAGCAATATACTGGTCTTCCGCTTTCATCAACAAAGCCTACAAGCTTCACTAAAAGAAAATTTAAAATAAGGTCAATTAGAATAGTTAAGTGAGGGGATGAGAGGCGGGAATGCCCCCCGATAAGGGGGTCGAAGTACCGCCTGATCCCTCACTCCGGGTCCTTCTCGTAATGCAGCTTTTTAACGAGACGACACTTCTTAGCTACTTCGAGTTTAGATAGTGTTCGAGGAATAATTACTTCGTCGCATGTTACTATTAAATGTACTTTATTGTTGAAACTTTCTTGAGTAACATTTTCAGCAAACTTGAGTTTTTTAATATTCTTGAATATTACAGGCCTAGATGCCGACCTCAAATCTTCCTCAGAAACTACGAGCTCTTCTACTCCCGAAATTTCCTCAACTCCGGGAGGCCCGCTCTCGAAAGTTACTTTTTCTGAGACGCCTTCATAGAAAGCTAAAAGGAGCTTTAGTGCTTCATTTATTACCTCACCTATAGTTCGTCCTGTTTCACGCGCTATTTTCAGTGCTTCATCATAGAGGCTCCTATCTACTCCTCTAACTGAAATAGGTTTCTTCTCGGACTCTGACATACATGTAATACTAGTATCACGTGTAATAAATGTTTCTCCTATAGAGTTCCCGCATAGTGCTCTCTATACATTTTTTCGATGATTTTTCTCAAGGATTCTCCTCGAGAAAGCATAGTGTATATTTCGTAAAGCATGTAGTCTTCTCCATTATCTATTAAGAGACTATAAGATGCTCTTACAGCATCGTACATTTTCTTAAGCTCTCCCGTCAAAAGCACTGAAGGAGCATCTTTTCGGAAAATCTTCACTATACGCTCTATCTTACTTTTAGCTTTTTCATTCAGTTCGGGTCCTATAAGACATAGAGTTTTATTAGAGCCAAGGTACACTATAAACACTTTTTCTCCACTTGAAAGAGTCTTTTCTTGAATAGAAGTATTTTTCTTAATTTTTCTAATAAGTTTTTTAATTTCACGTAAAAGATTTTCATCTATGCTGAAGTTCAATGAAATTACGTTGTCGCCGTTTACGAAAACTACTCTATATTTTTGAAGAATTTCTTCATCTAAAATCTGTTTAACGAAATCGTCTTCGCCGAAAACAGCGGCCACTACTCTATCGATGGCATACATCACTTCTTCTAGCGGAGCCTCTATTTTATCAAACTCTATTTCAACGAGAACTCTAGCGACTTTAGAAAGACTTTCTTGATCAGCTTTTTCTCCCACTACTAGACATCCTCTTTCTCCTAACTTAAAGTAGTATATTGAGGTCGCGCCAGTTGACACAAAGGCTTCTCTCCCACTTCCTGTAGAAGACTGAGATAAGAAAGAACAGGCGACTGAAAGCATGTTTGAAATATCGTTAATATTGAGGTCTTCTCTATAAGTCCTCACTAAAACAGGTAAGTCGTTTTTATCCAGTATTGCTACACCGAGTAACCTCATTTCACTCCACTATATATTTTATATCTAGACTTACTTTTTAGCAATAATTGCACAATACCTGTAGTGAAGGAACAGTGTCGCTACGAGAGAAACTATTATTATGAGGCTTCGCCAAGCCGCTATGAAAAGAGGGCTTGGTTTAAGCAGGAGTTCCTGTTTAGGTGAACAAGTAAGCATTACTGCGAGCACTGCTATTAGAGGCATATAGGACGCTAAAACTCCTTGAAGTACTCCCTTAGGCATACTCATAGCGAGTATAGTTGCGAAGAACACTATTAGCGTAAGGAACACTATTACAAAAGGCCCGAAAATAAAGCAGAAGGGCCCCCTAATAGCCATTAGAGTTTCTATTCTCCAAATAAGCACTAAAATAGCTAGAATAGATGCTACTAAAAGAGCATTTTTCTTAATACGGCCTCCAGTAGACCTATACCATTTGTAAACACTGTAAAGGAGCACTGTGACTACAAAAAGTATTACTACGACTATAATTCGCCAAGCAAGGTTAATTATCATCATTCTAATATGTAGTTTGCTGATCTCTATTCTAACGATATAGTCTATTAGAAACCCTAGGTACACGATAATAGTTACCGCGCCAACGTACTTTAAGTAGAAGAGCAGTCTATGTTTTTCACCTAACTTTTCTTTAATAATTCGAAATAGTGAACTTAAGTAAAAGACCTGTATTAGCGCGAATCCTGTTGAGAAGAGAGTAAAGCCAAGTATATGCATTCTGAGAGCGAAGAGTACAATACAGGCAATAGATAATCCTAAAATAGCTGCTAAGAGAGCATTTTTCACGGCTAAGCTATGTTCAAAGCCATATATTAATATTACGAAAAAGCTATAACATTCCCTTAGGTTTTATGCAAACTATTATTCATATAAATCATTTTTCTGTAAAATAGTAGCAGGGCTTTTATCCAATAGTGCTCTCTAGCATAGGAGTCTTATGGCCTTGGATAGCGTGGTACTCTAGTCTTATTTACGTGCTTCAGTAGCTAAAATATTGTTTTCGGCTATATTATAGTCTTTCTCTGGCTTTAGATAGTAAGATAGCTTTTTCTACGGCTTCTTGGGGAGAATCTACACCATGTACTTTAAAGCTTCCTATCAGACGATCTGCTAAGAGACTAGCTACACCTCCGCTGGTTCTTAAGGCAATAACAGGTTTACCGTAAGCTAAAGCTAAGCCAACTTCTGATAAAGTTCCTGGACCACCGTGAACAACTATTATGGAGTCTCCTGCTAGAACATTAATAGCGTTTCTTGCATGAGACATGCCTGTAGGTATTGCTATGTCTATGTAAGGGTTAGCTTCGCTTCTATCAAAACCAGGCAGAATACCGACAGTAGTTCCTCCAGCTTCTTTAGCTCCTTTTGCAGCAGCTTCCATTACTCCTCCTCTACCTCCACACACTAAAATTGCTTTCCTTCTGCCTATCTCATAGCCTATCCTGTATGCTAAATCATATACACGTTTATTTGGTATAACAGAGCTCCCTATGACTGTGATATAGATTTTCACAAAAACTTACTATAGGACAGTTAAATTTAATTTACTACTTGAAAGTGCTCTTAATGTACTTGTACGCAGAAAGCGCAGCTACAGCTCCGTCTCCTGCTGCAACAACTACTTGTAGCCCTCTACCAGTACAGTCGCCTGCAGCGAAAACACCTTCAATGCTAGTTCTCTGCATAGGATCTACTTTAATAAAGTTCTTTTCATCGACTTCTACTCCGGCTTTCTTAAACAGATCTGTTGAAGGAGTCTCACCTACCTCAATAAACACGCCGTCGACTTTCAGCTCGACTACTTCTTCTCCTTTTTTAACTAAAATCTTCTCTACTTTAGAGTCTCCCTTAACTTCAAGAACTCTACCTTCTATTACTTCACCTCCTTTCTCCACAAACTTGTCGACAAGGACGTTCGGAGCCTCGATTTTCTCCGAGTGAGTCACTAAAATAACTCTCGAAGCATATTCCTGCAAGTAAATAGCTTCCTCAAAAGCCTTTTCATCAGAACCTACTACAGCGACAGTTTTCCCCTTGTAGAAGGGAGCGTCGCAGACTGCGCAGAAAGAGACTCCTCTTCCTAAGTACTCTTCAACGCCCTTGATTTGAGGTTTCTTAGACAGGCCGGTAGCGATGATGACAGCTTTAGCTTCGTATGTCTTTCCGCTCCGCGTAACAATTTTCTTTACTTTAGAAGAGAAATCTACTTCAACTACTTCCTCCGGGAACAGTACTTCAGCTCCGCTTCGAGTAGCTTGCTCGTACATTTTCTGAGCTAAATCAAATCCCTTAACGCCTTCAGGAAAACCAGGATAGTTTTCAATAAGAGGCGCGTAAGCCACTTTACCTCCAATTACTTCTCTCTCTAAGACTAGTGTCTTAAGCTTGAATCTAGCACAGTATATAGCTGCAGTCAAGCCAGCTGGACCTCCCCCTATGATAACTACGTCGTACATACAGTAAATGTCTCTACATGCAGCGTAAAAACTTTATCTATCTATTAAATAAAAGGAACACTTTAGCTAATACTCTTTAAATACCCTCGTTGCCACTATTATTTCGATGGAGCAGTTCTCTACTATAAGAAAGGCAGTCTTATATGAGAAGCTGAGGGGAGGCAAAGCACGATGCCTAGTATGTGAGCGAAGATGTGTTATCGAGGAGGGAGGCAAAGGATTCTGTAAAACTAGGACAAATATTGGAGGAGATATATATACTCTAGTCTACGGAGACCTGTCTGCACTCGAGTCAAGGCCAATAGAAATAAAGCCTTTCTTCCACTTCTGGCCAGGTTCCACTGCAATTACTTTCAGCACATGGTCGTGTAACTTCACTTGTCCCTGGTGCCAAAATTGGACTCTATCAAGAGTAGAACCTAACCCAGCGAGAGCCGCATGTATACTTCCCGAAAGAGTAATCGAGAAAGCACTAAAATGGGGCGACGAAGGAACATGTGTTTCATTCAACGAGCCAACTCTTCTTTTCGAGTACTCTTTAGACGTATTTAGATTAGCTAGAAGGAAAGGACTCTACAATACCTACGTGAGCAATGGCTACATGACTCTAGAAGCCTTAAAAATGCTCGTTGAGGCAGGGCTCGACGGACTGAAAATAGATGTCAAAGGAAACGCTGAAGCCTACCGAAAATACAATTCAGCAGACGTGAATATAGTGTGGAGAAACGCTAGAGAAGCTAAACGAATGGGAGTACATGTCGAAATAGTATACCTTGTAGTCACTAAAGCTACAGACGACGAAAACATGATAATAGAAACTATTGAAAGGCACTTAAAAGAACTAGGGCCAGACACACCAATACACTTCACACGATACTATCCAGACTACATGTACCACGAGCCTCCTACTAAAGTAGAGAAACTAGAGTGGGCCTACAAGCAGGCAAAGAAAATGGGAGTAAACTACCCATACATTGGTAACGTCCCAGGACATCCCTACGAAAACACTTACTGCCCTAACTGCGGAGAACTCCTAATAAAACGATACGGAGCAAAAGTAATTAAATACAATCTAAAAGACAAAAAATGTCCAAAATGCGGAACCGAAATACCAATAACAGGAAAATATATCAAAAAGACTAAAGGATTCTTCTGGTGGATTTAAACTAAATTCGCAGTAAAGTATTTATGTCGATCTGGCGAGTTTAACTTCAGAAATCTAAAACTTAAATAATTAAACTATTAAACAGTAGTAATTAAAAAGAACTAAAGAAATGTATGTTATTATACAGGATTCCAAAATAATTTCATTGAGGCGACCTATAGTAGGTTATTCTAATACTTTAATACTATTTAATTTTATTCGCATGTCTTGTATTTGTCCTAAAGCATAAGTTAACAGCGAACTATATAGTAGAGGATCCTTTACAACTACTTTTATTCCCTTTGCCAGTGCTTTGTATGCTAGTTTAAGTGAAGCCTGGTCTAGTGGTACTAAGTCAACTGGTACTTTTAATATTTTTTCTATTTTAGCTTCAAGTAATAAAAGCTCTTTAAGAGTATATTTCGGTTTAAGATATACTGCTACATCTATGTCTCTTACTCTATTGCGTCTTGTAGCTGAACCAAAGATTACAGCTATTAGTACTTTATCTTCTTTCTCTAATATTTTTCTCACTTTCTCGACTACTTCTTTTAAATTTATATCATAATACACTATTGATATTTTCTTTTCACCTCTCTAATAAATACGAGTAGGCACTTAAAGTCTTCTTTAATAGAGGAATAGATTTTCTCATCCGAAATAACGTAGTATCTATGTATAAGGAGATTTCTTAAGCCCACAAGAGACTCTATGCCCTCTGCACAAGGTATATTAAGGGCTTCTGCTAGTAAGCGAACACTTTTTCTATACGACTGAGGCTCTTTCTTTGAGTCTTCGACTGCTATGTGATTACATAAGGCAACTAAGGCCTCAACTAGCACTACTATGTTATATTTAATAGAGTATTTCTCATCTAAACTTAGTTCTTCATAAGGCTTAGAGGTGAGTCTATCGAGTTCTCGAATAGACTCCTCTATATCAGCTATCCTGTTTTGATAACATCTATGTTAACAGGCATTTTATGTTAAATTCCTCTATTAAGATGTATTTCTCTATTTGCTGTAAGTAGCTACTTTATAGCCAGCACCCTTTCTGTATAAAACTGGAGAAATTTTTGCGCATCAATCTTTACACATATTTTAACGTTAGGATCCCCTTTAACGACTCTAGTTAAGCCTCTATTAGGTTCATTAAGCTCAATAACTACTTTAGCAGGTATTATTTCAGCAAAGTTTTCTCTAAAGGAGATAGTTACCGTCAAAGGATCGTGTAGTATAGGGTTGTGCTTAGCTCTCTTAGACCATGCCTCAAGATAGCTTCTTAAAACAGCGAGCTTAGGGTTTTCCTTAAGTTTCTTGACCATAGTATCTGACATAACGCACTTTAATGTCACGTCGAGCCCTACCATAGTGATGTCGGCTCCCAACCTTAAGAGAACAGAGGCTGCCTCGGGGTCACACCTAATATTGTACTCTACTCTATTTTCGAGAAAACAGCCGCCCATTACAACGAATCTCGCTTTCTTCGCTAAATCAGGTCTTTTCTTCAAAAGAAAACCTATATTAGAAAGAGGACCGAGCGTAATTACCGTCACATCTTCCTCTGTATCTAAAAGCTCTTCCATTAAAGCTAAGCCGTCTTCAACAATATTATATTCTTCCTTAGGGCTTAGGGCTTCAGCTTGACATGGAATATGTGCTGGAATATAGTTTCGGAGAGTTTTTGGAGAACCTTTAGCTACAGGAATATCGTGCCTGCCCAATGAGGCAAGTAGTTTAGCAGCGAGCTTGGCTCTTAAATCAACTCTACCGTAAACAGTAGTTATGGCTAAAATTTCTAGCTCGGGAGATAGCGCAGCCAGAGCTAGTGCTAAAGCATCATCTATATCGTCGCCAATATCAGTATCTATAATTACTTTCTTAGCCACGTAGACTAAGCGTCAGCTAAAAAGAAATAGTTTAGTGTCCTTGTCAATACAGAGAAAGTGGTTAAGGAAATTTATGTTAAGTCTGTGTTAAACAAGCATAAGAAAAGAGATAGCTAGTTTTTAGACGACTATTCACTAAACTCGTATAAGCTCTGTCAATTCAATTGCATTTACTGTTATATTCGGGGAAGCAAGTATGGAGAAAACATGGGAAAAGAGCTAGCAGTTAAAGTAAACGCGCCTCTAGTTCTTGCACGTGAACTTAAGAGAAGAGCGGATAAAAGAGAGTATGGCTTCATTGCAGTAGCTTCGGCTACAGAGCCATGGATGCCTCTCGAAGAAAAATACATGGTTACAAGGAAATGTCTAGAAGTCATAGCAAGATACAGATTTCCAGTGCATTGTTTAACAAAATCAACTCTTATTCTAAGAGATCTAGATTTACTCAAAGAAATTGATAAAAATGCTATTTTACCAAAAGACCTTCAGAAACTAAAGCACGGTGTCTTAATTACTTTCTCGCTATCTACTTTAAAAGAAGAAATAGCTAAAATATTCGAGCCAGGTGCGCCAAGTCCCCAAGAAAGACTTGATACTTTAAAAGAAGTAAAGAAAGAAGGATTTTATGCCGGTATAGCCTTTATTCCAGTACTACCGTTTATATCAGACTTAGACGAAGAGCTAGAAGAAATGGCGAAAACAGTGAAAGAATATAAGGCAGACTACGTTTTCTTCAGCACATTAACTCTTCAGGGCGAGAGCAGAAGTCTTTACTTTAACGTCCTAGAAAAACACTTTCCCGCATTTAGTCGAAAAGTATAGGAAAATATACTTGAAGTGGTATCCTGCGAAAAACTACTCTAATACGTTTTATAGGAAAATAAATACTTTATGTAAAAAATATAATATAAAACTTGAAATAACATAATTCCTTAAGAAAAATACATTTTTCAAAACGGTTATTTTTAAAGTCAGTAAGTATTTGAGTAAGCACTGAGTAAAAAATAAGATACCGTAGTTATCGAGAATAAGATACATGCACTTTGTTGAGCGGTGATTGTATGGAAAAAACCTGTGTTTCAGTAAAGGTACTTGAGCTTAATATTGTCGAATTAGAGAAGTACTTTAAAAGTCTTGAAATCTACTCTAAGGAAAAAGTTTCCTGCCCCTTCGTAGTTAGGCTTGATGGAGTAGGCTTTGGTAAAGCTTTGAAAGACTTTGAGCAGCCCCGCGACCCTAAAGTGCATCTGGCTTTAGTAAAAACTTGCTATGAGTTAATGAGGCTCTTTAACTGTGATGCCTGCTATACTACAAGCGACGAAATAAGCATGTTTTTCTTAAAGTATGTGCCCTATAGCGGCAGAGTAGAGAAAATAGTTAGCATTACTGCTTCAGTAGCCTCAGTTAATCTCTCGCTTCAGCTTAAGCGCGCACTCTACTTTGACTCGAGAATAATTAAAGTAGATCTACGTGACCTCGAAAAATACTACTTATACCGCGTCAGAACAGGCTTCAATAACTATGTGTGTCAACTATACCATAAAGTCTTTAAAGGTAAAGAAACGCCGCACTTAAGTCAAATGTTAAAAGAGCTTAAAGAGCAGGGAATAGATATCGGCAAGAAACCTAGCTGGGTTCTCTATGGCTCACTTGTTCACTGGGCTACAGTCGAGAAAATAGGGTACAATCCTATTACAGGAGAACAAGTTGTAACTGAGCGTAGAGTACTCATGGCCACAGATTCTCTTGAAGAAGCTTTAAAAATTATTAAAGAGTTATCAAAAATAGAGACTTAAATCATTTCCTTTAGTTTCTCATCTGAAATAATTATTTTGAATTTAGTTGTCTTGTAGTACTTTCTCAAAGTATACGTGTTTTTATCAATCTCGACTTTAGCTTCAATTAAGCCTATTTTCTGTAGTTTCTTTAAACGCGCTATGAGCAATGGCTTAGAAATATTTAGTTTCTCGCGGAGCTCTCGGCTACTATGTTTTCTCTTAGCACATAAAGCAGATATTTTGAGTCCCAGAGGATTCCCTAGTATCCTCAATATTTCTGCTTTAGCAAATATAATAATGCTTGGACTCACTAAGATAGACTTAAAGACTTTTCATTCAGCTATAGTGAGTCTGACGTTGCTTTATGTCCTGAACCTTAGTTATTTATAGTGTGTTTGTGAGTTTCCCCTGTGGTTAAAGTAGGTATTGTGGGTCTCGGAGCAATTGCTAGACAACACTTAATAAGCCTCACGAAAATAGAGGATGTCGAACTCGTGGCTTTTGCCGATGTTGTTTTTGAGAAAGCTAAAGAAGCTGCCGAAAAATACGGTGGTAAAGCGTACAAAGACTACAGGGAAATGTACGAGAAAGAAGACTTAGATGCAGTATACATATGTATTCCGCCTTTTGCCCATAAAGATGAAGTGCACTTAGCGGCAGAGAAAGGTATAGCAGTGTTCATAGAGAAGCCTATTGCGCTGACAAGAGAACTTGCATGGAGTATGGTCGAAGCCTGTAAAAAACACGGTATAGTTACGCAGGTGGGCTATCAGCTTAGACACGCTTTCCCGGTAGTGAAGCTCAAGGAGCTGATAGAGAAAGGTGAACTAGGAAGACTAGGAATAGTCTACGCCACATATATTTGTGACATGACTTCTTTCCTCTGGAAAAAGAGCTGGTGGTGTGATAAAACTAAAAGCGGAGGCCAAATCGTAGAGCAAGTAACACACACCTATGATCTCCTACGCTATCTTTTCGGAGAACCAGTCGAAATATACTCACATATGAATAAGTTCTGGAGTATAAATAATCCAGAATACACTGTAGAAGACGGACACATAGCATTGCTCAAAATGTCTAGCGGAGCAGTAGCAGCAATCATAGCCACAAACGTAGCGGCAAGCAGCTACGGCGGCAAACACTCTTGGTTCCTCGTAGCCGAAAAAGCTACAGCAGAATTCGATGCAGGAACACTAAAAGTCTACTGGAGAAGCGAAGAAAAACCTTGCACAGAGTACAGTAGCCGTGAAGACTTAATACTCAAAGAAGATAAAATATTCATAGAGTGCGTCAAGAAAGGTGAAGAAACACCCGTCCCAATAGAGGAAGGAGCAAAAACACTAGATCTAACTCTTAAAGTAGTTGAAAGCTGGGAAAAACACGCCGTAGTCAAGTAGTCTTCATATTTTTATTTTACACCAGCTGCCTTTTTTGTAAGCCAAGTAAATTAAAATAGACCTGGCTATAAAGTCGAAGAGCCCGCCAAGCCATACTCCAGCAGCGTTTAGGCCTAAAATAAAGCCCAGCAAGTAGCCTAACCCTATTCTACAGCTATATGTTGATAGAAGCGAAACATAAAGCGGGGTCTTAGTATCACCGCTTCCCCTAATGCCTCCAGCGTAAACCATATAGACTCCCAGAAACGGCTGTTGAAAAGCCATTATACGCAAGTAGAGAGTAGAGTACTCTATTACCTTAGGATCGCTTATAAAAATTCTAGAAAAATATTCTGGAAACACTAAGAATATTAAGGCGGCAAAAAGCATGACTGAACTTGCGATTATTGAAGCTTTTCTGAAAATCTTTCTAGCCTTATCTAGGTTTTTCTCACCTAAACTTTGGCCCACTAGAGAGGCTGACGCTACAGAGAAAGCGAAGCCTGGCATGAAGGAGTAGGACTCTATTCTCATGCCGATTTCATTGGCAGCAAGAACAGCTGTACCGAAGAAGGCGACCATATAGGTGTAAAGTAGGCGCGCAAACTGGCTAAAGAAGTTCTCCACCATAGAGGGAATTCCTATTAAAGCTATTTTTCTCCACAAAGCAAGGTCGAGTACACCGCTTAAAGCTACTCTCTTAACCTCAAATTTACAGCTAAAGACTATAGCAAAGTACATAAGCAGACTAAGTACACTAGCGACAATAGATGACGCAGCTAAACCAGCCACGCCTAGTGCAGGAAAACCATATTTCCCGAAAATGAGCAAGTAGTTAAAAACTATCTTTACTCCACCGCTGATACTGGAAACTATCATCGGTGTTAAAGTATCACCTACGCCTCTAAAGGCGGAATCAAATGTACTTACTACGAAGAAAAGAGGTATTGTGAGAGCGCTTATACTTAAGTAGACTGCTCCTTCGGCTAAGACATTTTCTTCTACCTTGAAAATAGAGAGAATTTCTCTCGGAAATGAGGCTACGACTACAGTAGCAGGAAGAGCCATTAAAATAGCTAAAATAAACGCGTTTACAAGAGTCTTATATATCTCGTCCACCTTACCCTCGCCTTTTCTTCTAGCACATATCGCTAAAACACCTATTGAGAGAGCGGACGAAACAATAGAAATCATGTGAAGTATTTGGCCTCCTAGGCCGACAGCAGCTAAAGCAGCTGCACCGAGTTGCCCTATCATTATAGCGTCGATTGTAAAGAAAGAGACTCTGATTAAGTTAGCTACAACGACGGGCCATGCGATCTTGAAGATCTCTTTATACACTTTAGGAGGAATCATTCCTTACCATAAATACTTTGATGCTCCTTCTTTCCCAAAGCGAGGTCATTTATGTAAGATAGGTAACATAGTTTCCTTTAAACATAGTATTTCTATAAAACCGTAGTTCTTCTCAAAGAGTAAAACTAATCTAGTTTCACTGGATAAAGTTAGTGCCGATGAAGAGGGAGCCGCAGCCACCGAGGTATGAGGCACGCCCCTACCCCCTGAGGCGCAGTTAAAGTGGTGTTGAGGCTGGGTTTTCGTGAAGCCGGAATTAAAGTGGTGTCATAGATGTAATTTACCGGTTTTCACTAGCTACTGTCCTTTTTGCAGAGAGAAGTCTTCGCCGCTAAATATTAGTCCACCTTACGATCCAAGACCCGCAGTCTCAAGCGACGTAGAATTGCTGAAAAAACTTCTAAGAGAGAAACTTGGAGTCAAGGACTGTAGCAAGGTTCTCGTAGAGCCTATTTTACTTAACAGAGTTTACTACCTAGATTCAGTTGACGAAGTTGTTGTCGGAGGAGAAAAGGGCTTTATACTGGAATACGACTGTGTTAAGAGAGATTTTACTATCAAGCCTTGGGGTAGAGTAGCGGGGCTTATTGCTGAAGAAAAGCTAGGATATTATGCTGAGCTTAAAGACGATTACTCTAAGGGGAGCTGTTTAAGTAGAGCGGATATTATTAGAGGAAATTTGCCGGAAGGAGAAGCATATGTGCCTTTTGTCGCTAGAGAGACTTTCGGTGTACTTCACTTAACTGAAGATAAAGTAATCGTGGAAGAAGCTTGGGCTAGAGAAAGTATAGAGTTTCCTGAGAAACGAAATATTGTAAAGATCTTCGAGTATCTTTCAAATAGAGTAGAGTATCTTAAAGAAAGAGCTGTTAAGTTAATTGAAAAGTATTGCTTTAAGGAAGGACTAAAGCCTATAGTTAATTTCTCAGGTGGAAAAGATAGTACCGCAGTTTTATCTATTGCGTGTGAAGCAGGAATATGCGAGGCTGTTTTAAGTAATACTGGACTAGAGTTCGCTGAGTCTCTTGATTACTCTAGGCGAATTGGAGCAGAAATAGGGGCTGAAGTACATGAAGTAGTAGCGGACTGGCGTCTATTCGAGGAAATATTTAGGAGACATGGCCCTCCCGCTAGAGACAATCGATGGTGTACTTTAGTTCTCAAAATACTTCCCTTAAACGAATTTCTCGAGAAAAAGTATCTGCTGACAGATGTAGTCTCTATCACTGGCCAGAGGAAATATGAGTCTCCGAAGAGAGCACGGGCAGGATATTTCGCTAAGTCAAGTACTCCTGGTAAAGTAAAGTATATTGCGTCACCCATACTCGACTGGACTACACTAGATGTCTACGCTTACCTTTACTTGAATAAAATCGAGGTTAATCCGCTTTACTCGAGGGGATTAGTGCGAATAGGGTGCTTTATGTGCCCTACAATGCATTCAGTAGACTTTAAGAAAATAGAAGAGTTTTACGGAGAGCATTATATTTGGTGGGTCAACAAGCTAAAAAAGTATTGCAGAGAGAAAAACATTAACTCGAAGTGGGTTGACTACGGCTTGTGGAGGTGGCTATATAAATATCCTCCATATGCCTGGCAGACAGCTAGAAGAATTGGCTTAAATTTAACTAAAGTGACTGAGAAAAATATTAAAGAAATAGCAGCTTTAACTGTCTCCGAGAAAACAGCAGCAATTGTTTTTAGAAGCAAGCCTTCTAGTTCATTCAGGAATATATTAACTGTGCTTAAAGTGAAGACTAAGGGAAATATGATTTCTTATAGGAAGTGTAGCGGAGTACTAGCGAGTAGCAAAATAGAGTTAAGAGGTCCTCGAAAAGAATTGCTGGAATTTCTGAAGAAAATTGCTCAAGCCTATGGTATGGCTAACTACTGCATAGCGTGTAAGGCTTGTGTACAAGTATGCTATAGTAAGAGCATTAGCTTCAGAGGTAGAAGCCTTTTAATAGATTTAAGTAAGTGCTCGACATGCGGAAACTGCGCCAGAATATGTCCTATTGCAGGTATTTTAGAAAGGAAAACTGAAGCATACTTGAAGCATTTAAAGCCTACTGTAGAGTCTAGCTAAGCCTTCAATAGTTTTAACTCCTAGCTCTCTAGCTATTTTTCTTACCTCTTTTCTATACCTATGGTTAATTTTTAAGCCTAGTTCACTTAGTATACTGGAGAGTCTTTTAGCTTTCTTTTCTCCTTGCTCGTCAAAGTCGGTTAAAATAACTATTGTATGATTGCGGTACTTTTCCATCAGCCAGTAAGCGAGATCTATCATAGGTTTTCGTAAAACCTCTATTACTACTCTATTGAAACCGGCTTTCCTCAAGAACATACGGTCGTGTGTTCCTTCAACAAGCACTACTATCGAGTCTAGCTCCATGCCTTTTAAGAGCTCGTTTAAAGATATCTGTAGTTCTCTTTTACTAGGCATTTTTGTATAGTGTTAGAGTTTCCGCTTAATTACTTTAACGAAAGAAAAATAAATTTGGGAAAAATACTTACCATAGTGAACTTACTTATAGAAGAGCTTAAAAAAGAGTTTTTTAGCAAAATATTGCCTAGGATAAGTAGTATAAAAGACGAGACTTCAAGATTCCTATATTTCTTAGCCTGGCTTAATACTAGGCTTGAAGAAAGAAGTTTAGGTAGAATTATTATAGTCGGAGGTTTTGCTGTAGAAGTCTATACTGGTGCAACTTATAGGACTCTCGATGTAGATATAATTGTTGAAGGGGAGAACTCAGCAACTGTAGTTAGAGAGTTTTTAAAAGAAATATGTGGAGAAGAAGGAAAAGTGCTTATACCTAAACTTAAGCCTCTTGCTACTAAAGGAGTGGATATTGTTGGTAGAAGTTTTATTGAATCTAAAGAGCCCAATGTCTTGAAAATTAACTCGTTTAAAGTGTATTTGGAGTCTGTAGAAGAGCTTGTAGTGAAGTATTTATGTGCATGGAAGTACTGGATGTCTGACGAAGATAGAAGTAAGGCTTTTATTTTAGTTAAAGTTTACTGGAACAAGTTAAATATAGAGTACCTATATAAAAGGGCGAGAGAAGAAGATGTTTTAGATAAGCTTGAAGAGTGCCTGAAAGCACTGGGAATAAGGTGAAGTATTTTGAGGGAGCTCGTGTGGAAAAATGTTGTTAAAAATAGGTCTTGGGAGGATTTAAGGCAGGGTCTTAAAATTGTGCTTGAAGAGAGGAAAAAGTGTCGGCTTAAAGGCAGTAAAAGAAGCGTGTCTGACGATGTAAAGCTAGCTGAGCTCGCTGCTCTTGTTGTAGAGGAGTTAGTGGAAAAAGAGTATGTTGTTTTAAAGACTATAGACAATAATAGACTTGAAATAATGTGGAATTTAAATAAATTTAATAAAGTTTAGAAGAGAGCTTTTTCTGAGGCTTTGTCGAATACATGGAGCTGATTTAGGTCGAGAACTACTTCTACTTCTTCTCCTATTCGTACTCCATAGGATCCAGGTACTTTTACTAGAATCAACATGCTTCCTGTATTTACGTGAAGTATTGTATCTGAGCCTAGGGGTTCAACGAAGTCTACTTTACCTTTTATCTTAAATGGCTTGATTCCCGGCGGTGTCATGTGTTTTTCGACGTAAATGTGTTCTGGTCTTATTCCGACGGTAACTGTTTTATTGAGGTAATTTGCTAAAAGTTTTCTGTAATTTTCTTCAAGTATAATTGAGAAATCTGGTGTTTCTAGCGCTATTTTATCTTCTCTTTCTGCTACTGTTGCTTCGAAGAAGTTCATACGGGGGCTTCCTATAAAGCCTGCTACAAAGAGGTTCGCTGGCTTGTTGTATATTTCGTCGGGTGTGCCCACTTGCATTATTTTACCTTGGTTCATTACTGCTATTCGGTCGGCCATAGTCATTGCTTCTACTTGGTCGTGAGTTACGTAAATAGTGGTGACTTTAATTTTTCTCTGGAGCTTCTTTAGCTCACTTCTCATCATTACTCTTAGCAGTGCGTCTAGGTTGCTAAGAGGCTCGTCCATGAGTAGTACTGCTGGCTCAACTACTATTGCTCTAGCTACAGCTACTCTTTGTCTCTGTCCTCCGCTGAGCTGGTGGGGGTATCTGTCTAAGAGCTCTTCTATTTTAAGTAGCTCGGCGGCCCACTTTACTTTCTTCTTTATTTCGTTTTCTGGAACCTTTTTGATTTTAAGCGGAAACGCTATGTTGTCAAATACGCTCATGTGGGCCAGACAGCGTAGCTCTGGAAGACCATTGACACGTTTCTGTCTTTAGGAGGCAGAAGCGTAACGTCTTTGTCTCCGAAGAATACTTTTCCCTCATCAGGTATTTCGAGGCCAGCTATACATCTCAATGTAGTAGTTTTACCGCAGCCGCTTGGGCCCAGTAGAACAATAAATTCTCCGTCTTTTATTGTCAGATTTGCTTTATTTACAGCTATTACTTTCCCAAACCTTTTAGTCAGGTTTTCGAGCCTAACTTCAACCACCTATATCACCTCAGGGTATTACTTTAAGGTTATACCCCACATGGTTACTAGATATTTTCTAGCAATAAACACGAATATCATGGCGGGCAAGACCATGATAAAGCCTCCAGCGAACTTATAGGGGTCTGGAGCAGCCATAGCTGAAACAAGTATGTCTGCTGGAAGAGTTCTATTCACTAGTGTCAGTACTGAAGCAATAAATACTTCGTTCCACGACATTATGAACGTAAATATTGCTGCAGCAGCTAAGCCGGGAAGGGCTAGTGGCAGAGTTATCTTAAAGAATACTTCTGTGCGAGAGAGGCCGAAGACCATGCCGGCTTCTTCGTACTCTACAGGCACGCTTACAAAGATACTAGAGGTTATGAGTACGACGAAGGGTAAAGCCATAGATGTGTGGGCGAGAGCCACTCCTAGTAGAGTGTCTGAAAGCCCTAGTTCTATGTAGAGTACTGCTAGTGGAACGGCCATCGTCATTACAGGGAACATTCTCAAAGCTATTATCAAAAGCTTTATACTGTCTCTTCCCGGAAACACGTATCTAGCTAAAGCATAGCCTGCTGGAAGCCCTAGCGCAAAGCTTATAGCAATAGTTAAAAGAGCTACTATTACGCTGTTTAAGACACAAATCCATCCTTTTAGTACGAAAAGTAGGTCTTCGACGTTCCTGGTAGTAAATTTAGTTGGAAGTATTTTGTGTATATTGTAGTAGTCTTCTGGGTCGGCGAAAGCTGAAATAGTGATTAAGGCTATTGGTGTGAGTATCCACATAGCGACGACAACTGCTGCAGCGTAAATAATTAGTCTCTTTAAAGCGAACTTTTGTTCAGGAGTCAACACCATACCTTTCACCTCTCGGTCAAATATTCTGGTTTAAGTAGTTTGATGTAGAGCCAGCCTATAATTATGGAGAAAGCCGCTATGAGTAGAGAGTAGGCTGCAGCGACGTTGGGTACTCTGACCTCATTTTGCCAGTAGTAGGCTTCGCCTGCTAGAATCGGTATATCTCTGCCGGCAAGTATCCATACGACACCGAATATCTGGAGGGCGAAAAGAGTTCTGATGATAAGTGCTGTCTGCAGACTGGGCTTTAGTAAAGGCAGAATTATGTAGCGGAGTTTTTGTAGCCACGAAGCTCCGAAGACTTCTGCTGCCTCTATATAGTCGCGGCCAATCATCTGGAATCCTGCGAAAAGTATTACAAAGACTATAGCGGTGGCGCGCCAGACTTCTGTTATGACTATTGCCAGTACTTCCATGTCGCGGTAAGCGTATCCAAAGAAGTGTATGGGTTCTCTTATTAAGCCTAGGCTGAGCAAAATTTTGTTCAAGTAGCCACTCCCGCTGAGGATATTATACCATATTAGAGCCGCCGCTACATCACTTATAGTTAAAGGTATTATAAAGATGTAAAGCACTAAATTAGATCCCTTAAACTTAGTACTGAGAAGCAAGGTGACTGCGAGCGCCAGCAGTACTTGCAGAGGTATTATTATTGCGGCAAGCACAAAAGTGTACTTAAGTGCATCCCAGAAATGGAAGTCTTGAGCCAGTGTCTCAAAGTTTACTAACGAAAAAACTCCTGTGTCAGGATCCTGGAAAGCTAGAATTACGGCTTCAATGAGAGGGTATCCTATGAAAACCACCATGTAGCCTAAAGTCGGCAAAAGCAGGAGATAAGGTGCGAGTTTTTTAAAGATACTAGAGGTTTTTAGAGGCACAGTTGTCCCCCAAATAACTTACTTCCTATATTAATAAGTAAAAAACGAAGTAATAATTTTAATTGTGTTAGCTACCGCTATCTGGCGGCGGTAGTGGAGCACCTACTTCTTCAAAGAGCTTTAGTAGCTTAGGTCCTATTTCATTGATTACTGTCTGAATGTCTTCGCCTTTAAGGACTATTCGCTCGAATGCTTCTCTGTAGGCTTTACAGAACTCGCCGCCCTTAGGTCCTAAGCTGGGTATCATTGCTAATATGGCGTCTTTGCTGCTTACCTGCTTGTTTACGCCAGTAGCCATGACCTTGAGTGCTCCACTAGGTATCTTGCCCACTGCTTCGTTAGTGCTCGGGAAGAAGCCTACGTTCTGCAGTATTTTAACCTGGACTTCTGGTCTAGTGAGGTACTCTATTAGCTTCCATGCAGCTTCTTTGTTGGGAGCGTTCTTTGGTATAGCTAAGCCTACGACTACTAGGATGAATCCTCTACCTTTAGGTCCGCGTGGTACAGGGACTACTACAAACTGGTCTGGCTTCTGTACAATAGCGTCCTTGATTCTGGCAGTGTGATCCCATGCAATCCATACTTCTTCTTTTAGCAGAGGCTCGGCCATTGCGTCCCATGTGGTGCTTGATGGATTTACGTACTGCCATAGCTCCTTGAGGTAGTTCCACATTTTTACGGCATCTTCGCTAGCGAAGTTCTTTACCTGAGCTCCAGTGAAAGATGGATAGAGGTATCCGTGTAGGAATCTGTGGAAGAGGCCTTTTGGTCCTGCAGGGAATCCTAGTTTCTTAGAGCCTGTTTTCTCGTATATATTCTTGGCCCATGCTAGTAGGGCGTCATAAGTCCACTTGTCGGTGCCCTGGATAACGTCTTGCTCTGTTAGTCCTTCAGGTAAGTACTGAAAGGCTTTCTTGTTAACTACCATTACGTAGGTTGCTGTTAGCCATGGTACGTAGGCTTTAATACCGTGGATCTTTGAGTATTTTTCAAGTATATCGGGGAATGTTCTTCCTGGAAGAGTGCCGAACTGAGATAAGTCTTCGAGGTAGTGTTTAGATGCGAATAAGTCGAGGCCTCCGTGTAGTTCAGCTATAACGCTTATTGTCACTTTCTTAGCTTTCATTTCAGCTTCTATTCTTGTAGCTAGGTCCTCGTATGAGACTGGTATAAACTGTACTTCAATTCCAGAGTCTTTCTTAAAGGCGGGTAGCAATTCTCGTTCAACAAATGCTCTCTCAGCTGTAGGGCAAAGTTGTGTAGAAGCCCAAAGGATTTTAGTAGGCTTAAGCAGGACGAAGAAGTAGTAGTAAGCGACTATGGCTGCGATTATGATTATTACGGCCGCTATTATTAGAGTCTTCTTCCCTATAGGCATGTTCTCTACGAAGTTATATGGGAAAAACGTATTAATAAAACTTTCTAACATTTTCCTGTGAGGTGCCAGATGATGGCGGAAAAAGAGCTCAAGAACATGTTTCGGTGCCTCGGTCTGACACCCCATGATGCTGAAGTATACGTAGTGCTATTAACGCGCGGCCCGCTGACTTTAACAGAGATAGCTAAGGAGCTCGAAAAGCACAGGCCTCAAGTATACGAGGCTCTCGAGAGACTGAAGTCTAAGGGGCTTGTCGAAGTAAGTGAAGGTAAGCCTACTCTCTATAGAGCAGTGAAGCCCGACGTGCTAGTGAGCATTTTTGAAGAAGAAGTGAAGTCTTTTAAAGAGAAGGCACTAGAGTATCTGAAGAGTATAGAGAAGGGAGCTCCTCCCCCTCCTAAAGAATACGCTGTATGGATGCTTAGAAGCTACAAGGGATTAATTAGGCGTTTTCGTGATACAATTAAGCAGGCTAAAGTAGATTTAGCTGTATGTGGGGGACCCAGTTTTCTGCAAAAAATTATGGATGATTTAATATGTGCTCAAGAGAGAGGAGTTGCAGTCTATGTAATTGCGTACGAGGTTCCGGGAGAAGTTCTGGACTTAAATCTTCTCAAGTCTCTGAAAAAAGTAAAAGTGGCTATTTCAGGAGACCTCATGATTGTAAGAGACTCAGAGCAAGCTGTACTAGCTCAGCGTAGACTTGGGGCCCGCATAAAGCCAAACTACGGGCTGCTGATAGAAGAACCAGTTCTCATAGATTATCTCCTCCACGACTTTTTCAATAGGTGGGTGAGGAGTAAGCCTTTCCGCGACGAAGCATTAACTCTGCCAGCTTCCTTCACTATATTCAGGATCGCTATACTAGAGGCTATGAGGCTCATGGAGAAGGGAGTAAAGCTCCGGGCACGGCTTGAAGGTAGATGGGTAGACACTGGTGAAGAAGGAGTGCTCGAAGGCCGTGTCGTCGACGTAGTGATGGACATGACTACAGGCTTAACTCACTTTATTATAGAGTCAGGAGGGTCTCGAGTGAGAGCTGGGGGGCCTGACGCGATAGTAGAAGAGTTTGCAACAAGGAAAATTCTGCTAAAAGAGGTGAAGTAGCATGAGGAAGTTCCCCTACACGAGAGTACTTCAGTTTAACTTTGAAGATATATTAGCGAGCGAGGCCTCCAAAATTAGAGGTAGCGATATAGTAGCTTTAGCGAAGAAAATTCACGCCAATACCATTGTGGTGTTTGCTAGAGATGCTTGGGGCAGAGCTTATTTCAATAGTTCTACGGCTAGAAAGCATTCGAAGCTTGGAGACAGAGATCTCATTAAAGAGCTTGTCGAAGAGGCAAAGAAGCATGGAATATACGTCGTCGCGATGATAGGACATACAACAAACCCTGAGCTCTATAAAAAACACCCTGATTGGGCTCAGCGGAGAGCAGATGGGTCTGTGATAACAATGGACACTGACCCTATGGAAGTTCAAGGGCCTATGAGGTGGCCTCTAATGTGCCTCAACAGCCCGTTTCTCGACGTAGTAGCGAGAGAAGCAGAAGAAGTATTAGAGTACGGCGTAGACGGTGTATTCTTGGATTCTTTCAGATACATGCCAGACGCCGAAAAAGCCTGTTTTTGCCGCTACTGTACAGAAAAGTATAGGCGGGAAAATGGCTCAGAGCTGCCTCAGATACCTGACTGGAATTCTGAGGTATACAGGAAGTCTTTTCTATGGAGGTATAAAGTAAACGTCGACGGCATAAAGAGAGTATATGAAGCTGTTAAGGCTAAGCGCAAAGAGGCTATCCTAGCCTATAATAGCCATCCGCTTGGCTGGAAGGGTAGAGCCAATAAAATTGTAGAGCTTGCCCGCGATTACATAGACGTAATTTTTGCAGAGTGCTCTGAAGCGGACTACCAACCGCCAGGCTTTATAGCAGAAATGGTTAAACTGTCTTTAGCTGTAAGTGGAGGTAAGCCTGTCTGGGCTTCACGCAACTCGTTCCACATGTGCTTAACAACAACTGTCACTACGCCTGTAGCCATAAGGCAGGGACTGCGAGAAGCTTTCATTGCCGGAGGATATCCCCTCTATCTAGTGTTTAGCACAGCATATGCAAACGATCCGAGAGTAGATAGAGGCGTCGCCCAAGTATACAGAGAGCTAGAGAAACTAGAAGAGTATATGGAAGACGCCGAGCCGCTACGCTATGCGGCAGTACTCTTTTCCAATAGAAGCAGGGACTGGGGAGGTAAAGATAGACCAGACCATGTTACAGATTCATTTAGAGGTTTCTACTATGCTCTTACATGGCATAGACTGCCTGTAACATATATATGTGACACAGACTTAGATGAGGCAAGGCTCGAAGGATTTAGAGTACTAGTGCTCGCTAACGCTTATTCTCTAAGCAAGAAAGCAGCAAAAACTGTCGCTGATTTCTCGGAGAAAGGAGGAATTGTTGCATCGTACCTTACGTCCATAATGGATGAGCAAGGAAACTTTATGGAAGAATTCAGCCTTTCTGAAGTCCTCGGAGTAAGCTACGAGGGAGTCATAGAGATTCCTTGGTCTTATGTCAAAGTAACTAAACCCCACAAAGTGCTCGGCGAACTAAAAGAAGGGTCTCTAATACTCTGGGGAGATTTCGATAGAGAGTTCGTAGACTCGAGAGTTCCTAAGGATATCGCTAACCACGCTAAAGTCTCGCTACTTAATGAAGCAGAAGCTTTAGCCAGAGTCGTAGCGCCGAGAACTGTCTTCGGATACGAATACGAGAACGGAAGGTCCCCACCTCAGCCTGGAGCAGAACTCGATGCACCAGCTGTAGTAGTTAGAGAAGAAGCGCACACAATATATTTCTCGGGACAAATAGGCAGAATTTACTGGAGAACAGGAATGCCCGACCTAGAGACACTCATAGTCAACTCAGTATTGTGGTCAGGTGGTCCTCCACCGCTGGAAGTCAGGGGACCTGGACTCATACAGGTAGAAGCCTATAAGAGAAGTGGTCAGATAATAGTGTATCTTCTGAACTTGACTTACGACAGGAGACTAATAGTGAGAGGAAATACTGCGATAACTAGAGGATGGGCCAGTACTGCAGAAAGCGTACATCCCTCGTCGTCAGTAGTGCCATTAACCAATCTATCTGTAGTTATAAGAGAAGGAGAATTCAGTAGAGCGTACTCTCCCTTGACAGGAAGAAAATTTGCTGTAGAATACGAGAATGGAGTATGCAGAGTAAAAGTCTCTAGCATAGACGAATATGAAGTCTTAGTCCTAGAGTAACCTAAATACTTGCCTAAGGCTCTTTATTTCGGTAACTTAAAAAGAAAGACGGTTTTACACTTCAGTATACTCCGAGCTTTCCTGTTTTCTTTACAGTGGCTTCGATATAGCCGAGTATTTTTATTCCAATAAAGTTCATTAAAACAGCTAAGAGAACTATTAAAGCTAATTCGTGCCATAGAGGCATAATTGTAGTAGTTTTCATTGCGGCGGCTCGCACTAAGTCGACGCAGTAAGTGAAAGGCGATAAGTATGCTAGAACTTTCAGCTCTAAAGGAAGTCGGTCTACTGGAAAAAATATTCCGCTTACTCCAATTAAAACGAATTGCAGTATATTGTTGAGAGGACCTACTTGCTTTAGCTTAAGTACAAGCGCCGCGTAGATTGCCCCGAAGCCTAGGGCAGTGAATAGTGATAAAAACAGAGAGAGTAGGAGTAGGAGGGGGTCTGCTACTTTTATCTGGGCGCCGAACATTACTGTCATTAGTAGCGCTAAGTAAAGGGCACTCATAGTGAAGCTAATTAGCCTAGAGCACATTCTTGTAGCGAACAAGACTAGTCTGCTGGCGTTAGTTAAGTAGAGGTATTCAAGAGTTCCTGTTTGCTGCTCCCATCTGATAGCGCTTCCAAAGCTCCACAAGGCCATGCTTATTACATCTAAGAATATCATGCCCCAGTAAAAATACTGATACGTAGTAGGATCACTCCACTTCTCGGGAGGCAGAAAGAGTAGCATTGGTATAATGAATAGGAGTAGCCAGAGAGGAGACGTAATTAAATCGGATATTATCCACATGGGGTATCTAAAGTAGGTTCTGATACCGTTATAGGCAGCTGCGTAGAGCTCTAAAGCGATTTCTCTAATTTTAGTACTTAGAGAGATCTCCTGTCTTACGGGCATAGTTTTCCCACCTCAAGTAGACTCCAAAGCCTAAAGCAAGATAAAAGAGGCTTGTCAGAATTAATGCTGATAAACGAAAGTCCTCTAGCATGATCTTCTTATTAAACAATAGAACATCGCGAAGTAGATCTATGAGATATGACGTAGGAATAGTTTTTGAAACAACCTGAAGCCATTCAGGAAGAATAGTCAGCGGGTACAGAAAACCTGAGCACACGGAAATAAAGGCTTTAATTATGTTTACAATAGACCATGGTTCTTTGAACCTTATTGTAAGTGAAGCAGTTATCAAGCCTATACCGTAGAGAGGAAGCATTCCTATAAGTAGTAGTACTATTGTCCACAGTGCAGACAGGATGTCCAGCGACTTAGCCTCCCAGAGCAGCGGCGGAGTAAGGGCAATCGCCATTACTATGAATGAAATGGTCCCGTGTGGAAGAACATAGGAAGTCCACAACAAAAGCTTATTTGCTGGCGAAAGATAATGTAGCTCAAAAGTACCTCTCATTTGCTCAGATCTTATGCTAGCGCCCATGTCTTCCATGATGATCATTGCTACTAGAAGAATCATTGAGCCAAGTAAGTAGTATAAGAGAGGATCTCTTACTCCAGTATTCTGTGCAAAATTATCGAAAGCTTTCCCTCCCGCAATAGCATAGCCTACGCCATAAAACAGCCCCGTAAGCGTATAAGGAAGCGTAATGAAGACGAAGATCCACGAGGGATAGCGCAGCCAGATCTTCATTTCCTTGACGTAGACTGCGTAGACTACTAACAGGTTATTTCTCAGAGCCCTTAGTATGTTCCTCATAGAAACTCACCCCCGTTAAAGCAATAAACACGTCTTCAAGACTAGGCTCACTAGGCTTCACGTAAAGAAGCCTCACATTAGACTCCACGAGAACTTTAAGTAGATCTGGCAGGCACTCGTCGAAAGTCCCGTTGAAAGTAACACGCATAGTTCCTTTAAAGCTAGCTGGATCACTTAAAGTCACTGAAACGTACTCTACGCCTTCAAGTCCCTTAATTTTCTCTACAACACTGTCAGTTAAGTTAACAGCCTCTATTTCCACAATATTCTTGTCTCTAATCTTCTCTTTGAGCTCGCGAGGAGTACCTATAGCAACTATCTTACCTCTATTTATGATAGCTATACGGTCGCACAGAAAATAGGCTTCCTCCATGTTGTGTGTAGTAAGAAATATTGTCTTGTCCTCGCGGCTAAGCCTCTTAATTACTTCACGTATAGTCCTAGCCGACGCAGGATCAAGGCCTATTGTAGGCTCGTCAAGAAACAGTGTCTCAGGGTCATTTAAGAGAGCTCTAGCGAAATTAAGCTTAGACTTCATTCCAGTACTGTATTCTTCGACAAGCTTGTCGGCATGCTCCTTTAGTCCAACTAGCTCTAAAAGCTCATTAATTTTCCTCTCGGCTTCCCGCGGAGGAATATGATGAAGGTATGCAAAATATCTTAAGTTTTCTCTTCCTGTAAGCTTCCAGTAAAAACCTCTATCACTATAAAGACTAACACCTATAGTTGCTCTAACTCTATCAGCCTCCTTAACGACATGGTAACCATTAACCCAGGCTTCACCTTCATCAGGTAAAAGAAGCGTAGACAAAATCTTAATAGTAGTAGTTTTGCCAGCACCATTAGGCCCAAGAAGCCCGAAAATCTCTCCTCTGCGCACTTCAAATGAGACGTGATCTACAGCTACTATCTTCTTTTTAGAACTCCTCTTAAACAGCCCTTTCCTTTCCTTCGTTATAAACACCTTAGTCAAATTATCTGCAACAACAGCTTCTTTCCGCATATCTGCATAGACCCTAGTTCGCCAGAATTTAACTCTGTCTAGGAGTAGGGAAACGTAGACTAAAGTAGGCGCGCGTAAACTTCGTTAACTCTCCAAGAAATAAATCAAATATATCAAATTATATATAAAGCATTTTAATTAAAATTCATAATATACACAATTTTTCTAGTAAGGAAGGGTCTTATGCAAAGTTCTAAGCTCTTCTAGAGCTCTGCATAAGGCATCTATATTTTCTAAAGGAACATCTTGATATACTCCGGCAGTAAACATAAGTCCTCCTCTTCTAGACCCTAGCTCAATAATAGCGTTCCTAGTATGCTCTCTTATTTCAGAAGGAGTTCCTCGCGGTAAAAGATACTGACGATCAATATCTAAGTCTACGCAGACTCTACCCTTGCATATTCTCTTAATGTTGTTTATTCCATTAACTCTATCCTGTATATTAATTATACTTAGGCCAGTCTCTACTAGTTGATCTAATACTTCTACTACATGACCGTCGCTGTGAAGCCTGACATGTATTCCGTGAGAACGTATATAAGTAAACAGCTTTCTGTAAGTAGGGTAAATGAATTCGCGAAAAGTCTTAGGGCTAATAGGCATTCTGTCTTGGCAACCCAAGTCGTCTCCGAAAGTAATAATATCGGGTTTAAGCTTAACAGCCCGCTTAACGAGCTCCATGTAGTAGTCTTCAACTATCTTGATTAACTCGTAGAGCTGAGGAGGCTTAGTTATAAAGTCTTTCATTAAATTAGTGAACCCTCTCAAATAGTAAAGCCGCTGGAAAAAGAACCCGTGAGAAAGCCCTATAACTACAAGTCCTCCCTCTCTTCTAGTCTTCTCAACACTTTCTTCAATTTCTTCCCACGGGATCGTAGGCCCTCCTTCTACGCACACGCCTTTATCTGGGTCAGGAACTTTAAGCTCCTTTAATTTACTCCAATCGCTAAGAGGATGTTTAACTACTTGGCCTTGAAGTCCATCTTCACCAAAAGCCCAGACACAGCCCCAGTCATCTACGAAAATAGTGCCTTTAACTCTGTGACCAACCCAATCATAGTTAACAGAACCCTTCTTAAACCAAGGAAAAATACTCTTATACTTCAATACTACTTCTTCAAGTCTCTCCCTGTACTTCCTCCACACAGGCGGAGCAATATCAACACTGCAGGGGATCCAGTCTGGGTATCGGAATTCAACAGCGCGCAAGAAATTATCTCTGTACTTAGCTGGAGTCACAAAATATTAACTATTCAATCTGCTTTTAATACTAATCCAGGTCGACCTTTAACTTCTCCTATAATTTTCTTATATGCGTAGAACAACACAGTGCGCTTTCCTGCCTAACAGCTTCCAGAATTTCTTTTGCCTAGTCTTCGATACATTTACCGTAATACTTATTATAGTAAACAAATTGCTCAGTAAAGAAAGGTAAAATCGTTTTAGCTCCATGTTTTTGAGCCAAGTAAGCCGTAACTCTAATCCACTTAGTGCATACATCTTGCCAATAACAATCCCTAAACCATATGTAAGGTTCTCTCGGTCTGAGGATCTTTCTGTGTAAGCCACAATGTTTCTCACATCCATGCTTCTTTTTCATGCTCCCTAACGTAGTCGAGTAGAGGGCCGACTTTATCGGCTGAGCCACTCGCTAAGACTATAGTTGGCGCCTATACGCTTCATTATAGTAGACAGCTTAACAACAATACAATAGTAGTCTTGCCTATAGCACTCAATAAAAATCTTCGTATACTTAAGCTCCATATTCAGGTATTCTTGAAAACTCAGTTTTATTGAATGTACCTGAGCTCATCATATTCACTGTAAGAAATATTGCAGACTTCAGGGTAGATATTAAAAGAGATAGAATCTACATTGAGTTCGAGAAGTATATCAAGGAACTTCAGTTTAACATCCATTGGGACAGCAAGTATAGTTCTTTCAGACGCAAGAATACGATGTCCATTAAACATCATAGGCTTAAATTTCTCAGGCTTCCACCCCTCAAGCCTCTTATCGAGCCACCTATTAATGTTTACATAAATATCGCGTACACCAGCTGAAATACTAGAACCAAATTTTCTCTTCATACAAAATATAGGCAGCAATAACACCTATAATAATTACCACAGCTAAAATAATGGCTCTCACTCTTAATCATTCAGCAGATATATACAATTACACTTAAAGAATTTACGAACAAGGAGTCTACTTTAATTAAACTAGGACTAAGCAAATATACTAGTTAGGCTTATGTAACTTAGATGGAAAGAGAAGTTATCTGGGTTAAATGTCCTTCATGTAACTACGTATTTGGTTTAGCAACTGTACCGAGTAATGGCATTGCTACATGCCCTTCATGTGGACATACATTCGTATTAGACCAAAACCTTTACAGAAAGTATTTAGAAGAAAAAGAGAAGAAAGCAAGAAACCTCATGTTACTATTTCTCTTAGTGCCTCTAATACTGCTAGCAGTAGACTTTATCTTAAGCTTATTTAGAAAAGATTGAATTAAGGTCATAAGAAAGCTGCCGTGTTTTATCTAAGTCAAAGAGACTTATATATAACTAACTTGCCAAAAATACTTGATTAAATATGACTAATGAAGCTTTACTAGTGCAGTTAGCTAAAAAATATCCTGATGTGGTGAAGGCAGCAATTATTACTTCTATTGAAAATAAGATAGAGCATTTAGAAAGAGAATTAAACGAAATAAAAAAGAAAATATATAGGTTAGAAGAAGAGCATAAAATGAAGCTCGAGCATTTTGAAAAGACTATGGGAGATAGTTTTGAAGAACATGAGATATGGTTCGAGTGGAAGTCATTAGTAGAACTTAAAGAGAACATAGAGGAGGAATTACGTGAACTTAGAAAGACACTTAAAGAGATTATTAAGGAGATATAGCGATATAATTCTAAGTATTGAAGAAATTCTGATAATTAGTCAAGAGAAATTACATATAATTAGGATAAAAATAGTTTTAATTGATTTTAGCACTGTATATATACGTCAAATAGTAAAGGAAAATAAAATAGAGGCTTATAGTTACTACTGGATAAGCAGAAAAGGAGAAATAATAGAAGGCTGGGATAATGCTCCTCACCATCCAAATATAGTAACTTATCCTCACCATAGACATGTGAAGAATAAAGTAGAGCCTCTCTATGATTTTTCGCTTGAAAAATTTTTAGAAAGTATTAGATCTAAGTTAAAAACTAGAGGTTAATTTATTATATTAAACATTATACAATAGTGATGCAGTTGGTTAAGGCATTTCGTAGGTGTGTGTAAGGTACATTGTTTTCTCTAGTGCTTCCTTGAGTTTTTCACACTTCTTTCTAAGCTCTTTTAACTCCTTGATTTTGATGTCGGGGTCTTCGAGAGCCTGATATATTATCGCGCCTTCGCAGTCTCTTGGTATAGGTAGTTCCATGAGATAGCATATTGTTGGAACGATGTCTGTTAACCAGACTGTTCTCTTTAGTACATAGCCTTTCTTTATTCCAGGTCCTTTCATTATTAGTAGGCCTTTGAGCGAACCTATGCCGTATTCAGCTGTAGGGAGATGTGGCCCATGTTGTCCTCCGAAGTAAGGTGATACTGCGTAAACTATGTCGCCTATAGTGTCCCCGTAGAGCCCTATTATTCTGGCGTCTTCTTTCTTGAGGGCAAAGACTATTGGTTTGCGGCCTGTAGCGGGATCAGTGTATTCGTATAGCGCCTTAATTACTTCGTCTCTCACTTTATCGTAGTCTTTGGGGTCTACTATTCCATGCGGGTCTCTTCCCTTGAGGTTTATGAAAATATAGCATGATCTCTGCGGAACTGCTTTAGTTTTACTCCAGTCTATGACCCTGTTTCCTTTTTCATCTATCTTGTAGGCTAAAAGCCCTGCTTTCTCTAGTACTTCTGCAACCGAGTACTTTGCGGTAGTAGCTTTAGCACCGTGATCTGATACTATGACAACTAAAGTGTTTTCATCTGTTTGTTCAAGTATTCGTGCTACTGCCCTATCGAGACTCTTATAGAACTCGAGCTCAGCTCTCTGATAGTCTTTGAGCTCCTCTGGGCTAGCTGTAGCAGGGTCTATTTTGTTTATGAAAGCGTGGTAAGCATAGTCAGGGCAGTGGAAGTGCATACATAGTAGAGTCCAATCGCTGTACTTTTTCATCAACATGACGGCTATTTCTGCAAGGAACTTGTGCTCCATGTCCATACACTCTATCCAAGTATCGATGTCGATTAAGCCCAAGTTAAGTGCGTCAAATACTCCATGTGTAGCAGGCAAACCTATGTCGTAAGGTAGCTTAATGTCTTCGGGGTAAACAGGGATCTCTTCGGGGTCTGTGCAGCAGAGCGGAGTAACTAGAAGTCTTACTTTAGACGCGTCAGGCGAGAGCTCGAGGAGCTTTACTCTGAAAGCAGCTTCTTTAACACCGCGCTCTGTGTCGAATTTCTGGTAAATTGTTTTAGACCACTCGCCGGGCCGGAGCACTGCGAACGCCTTCGAGTAGTCTTTCTCCTCGCATAAAGCTACTTTAGAGAAGCCCTTACCTTCATTTACTACAAGCATGTACCAAGTCTTTTCTCTTACCTTGAATTTAGCTCTCCAGTACTTTAGCTTAAGTTCTGCTTCAAGAAGTTTTTTCGCTTCAGGGAGATTAGCCCATCCACTAGCTTCCTTTAAAACAATTTTATTTGCTAGTGGTAAGTCTTCAGTACAGAACACTTGAGCATCGGCTAAAGTTACGGCGATATGCGTTCCTTGGGGAAGATCTATTCTCCACTCGTTTACTGTGAGGCCTGTGCCAGCCACTTGAACCATATTTTTGGCTGTAGGAGGCCATGTTGAAGGCCAGTTAATGACAATAGCTCTGAGGCCGGCTCTTTCTAAGGCATTCCAAATGTACTCTGCTCTACAGAACTTTGAAGTAAATGCTGGGACTGTCTTGTTAAGAGGCCATCCAGGGAACCATATACTAAAGCAGGAGACTTGGTGAGTACCTATCCACGCTCCAGTAACAATAGTAGTCCAGTTGGGCGGAGTAATGGTAGGCAGTGGAACTAAGCAGTTCTCTGCATAGACTCCTTCCTCAATAAGCTTCTTAATTGTAGGCAGCTCGCCTTTTAAAGCAAATTCGTATACGCGTTTAGCTATAGGTGCATCAAAACCAATAATAACAGCTTTATTGGGCTTCACAGATAACTATTAGCCTCAAGGTATATTTAACTACTCTAAACCCGAAAGTAGCTAAAAGGTTTTTCAAAAATGTAGTCTACTATAGTCTAGTTTCTTCTATAAGTTTGTATATTCTTTTAATACTTATGATAATGCTTACAAAAGTATATATTAATATTATAGCAATTAAACTAAAGGAGTCCCATGGCAGTTCATTTACTCCCAGTATATAAAATCGAGCTAAAGTTACAACGTAGGTCATGGGATTAACGTAAGCAACTGGCCAGAAAATTGCTGGAATGTACTCAAGAGGATAAAATACATTACTCATAAATGCTACGACATTTCCAAAAATGTTTAAAATTAAATTTAGTCTCTCGGGCGTAACTGCTATCGTTGCCAGTAGCATACTGAATGAAGTGTATATAATTGACGAAAATACAATCCAAGTTACTAACGCCAGGATATTACTTTTCGCCAAGAGACAGGGCATTATTATAGCTAAAGAAGCGAGAAGCATTAAGCCGCTGATGATTCCAATTATAGCTGATGATAAAAATTTGCCTACAATAATGTACTTGGGGTCTTCAAGAGTCACTAAAAGCAGTCCAAGCATGCCGCTTCTCTGATCGGAGAACAATGAAATAGAAGTCTCCGACATAGTATCGGCAAATATTCTGTGAAAAATCATACCGAGAACCAAGTACTCAATATAGTTTACTCCAGGAAACAGTTCTCTGTTTCCTATCATTGCCTGAAGTGCTACTCCTCCAATAACTATGTAAAGTACATCTACAAGTATTCTCATGAAAAATCTGAGCTTCTCCGAAAACGCGGCACAAAGTTCTCTGTAAACTAGAGTAAGAACTCTAGCCAACAATTTTTCTCCCCACTTCTTTAATAAATACTTCTTCGAGAGTAACTTTCCTGTAAATTACTTCAAGGCAATAGTCTCTAATCTTAGCAGTCAGCGGCTCAAAGTATTCTTCTTTGTCTAAAAATACGTATAGAGTAGACCTTATTCGAGCTATTTTCTCTCCTAAGTACTCTGATATTGCGCTAACTACTCTATTTAAGTACTCTTCCTTAACTCTAATTTCGAGCACGCCTACTCCAACTTGTTCTTTGAGTATATTAGGTGCACCTTCTTTAACTAGTAAACCGCAGTTCAAAAGACCTACTTTATCGCATAGAATCTCTGCTTCCATGGTATTATGTGTAGCCATGAAAATAGTTGTTTTTTCCTCTAAAACTAGTCTCCTAAAGAGATCCCACACAATTCTCCTTGAAACGGGATCTAAAGTCAATGTAGGTTCGTCGAGTAGCAGTACTTTAGGACGTGTTACTAAAGCTTGCATAATTTGGATTTTTCTAATCATTCCTCCACTATACTCTCTAACTCTTCTCTTCAGGTGTCTTTTCATATCTAGTGCTTCAGCTAACTCATCTATTCTCTTTCTTAAAATAGAGGAAGGAACTCCCTTAAGCCTTCCATGAAAATAGATGTTTTTGTATCCAGTTAGTCTTAAGTCCAAGCAAAGGCGCTGAGGCACAATATCTATTAGTCTTCGGGCTTTCTTTGGCTGAGTCACTACATTGAAGCCGTGAATATATGCAGTTCCCGCGGAAGGTTTGAGGAGAGTTGCTAAAATATTAATTGTAGTTGTCTTGCCAGCACCATTAGGACCTAATAGGCCGTAAATAGTTCCCTCTTGAACCTCCAGGCTTATGCCCTTTAAGGCAATGACTTGAGCGTACTTTTTCACCAGTTTCTCAACTTTTATAGCAGTTTCCACCAGCAGTTATTTATATTGAAAATATTTAAACTTTTTGAATAATGGTAATTTTACTAAATTTCACGGATAAGTATTTATTGCTCCTATTACATACTTAAATATTTTTAAATAAGGGATGAAAGCAGCTATTTTAGCAACTAGGAGACACTAGCCTACATAAGTCTCTTCGAATTTGCAGAGTATTTGCTTAAAGTAATGTTTATCGATGTGTTGTAAGCGAAGCCGCTTGATATAAGTCAGTAGCCCAGCTGTCTTAAATACTCTCTACTTTCTATCATACTTTGAGCAGGGTCTTTTTCGCTGCGGTCTTGCTCGACAATAACCCAGTCGAGTTTCTCTGAAACGAGCTCCAGTATTTTCTTGAAATCGATACAGCCCTTACCTAGCTCCCTGAACTTGCGGTGCTTAATGTCTTCTTCTGTGCCGTCTTTAAGGTGAAGATAAGCTATTCTATCTAAATGCGTTTTAATGAAATCTACTGGCTCGAGGCCGCCGCACTTAACCCAGTAGGTATCAACACAAAGTTTGACTAGTTCAGGGTCTGTGTTCTCTATGACGATCTTCAGTCCCCAAGCGTTGTTTACTACTTCATAGTCATGGTTGTGGTAGCATACTATGACATTATAGTCTTTAGCTAGGCGGCCTACTTCATTTAAGAAGCGACAGCTCTCGAGGTATTCTTCTTGAGTCTTAGTTTTGCCGCCTGCCCCGCTGAATGTTAAATAGAAGCCGTTGAATTCTGAAAGCATTTTTAAAGCATCTTCTGCTTCCTTTAAATTGCCTACACCTATGTGGAGGGCTACGAGGCTAAGACCGTAGTCTTTAAGGAGTTTTTTCCAGTCGCCGTACTTAACTAGAACTCTAGGCGATGTTTCTATACCCTCATAGCCTATTTCAGCAACTGTTTTTACTATTGACGCTAAGTCTTCTTCAACACGCCTACCCCATATAATTAGCTGAGCGCCAATTCTCATGAAATAAATATGCCCAAAAAATATTTAATACTATTATTAAGAGACCACTAGTTTTCCTTAAGATACTTTCTGTGAAAAATACCGCTGGTAGCGGTATCTTTGACATATTTTTTAGCTTACTTATAGTGACAGCTAGTCTTCCAAGATTCTTCGTCTTAGAGAGACTCATATTTTTTATAATTAATAAATTAAACGATAATGTACTAGAACTGTTCACTACCTAAAGACTTTAAGTAGCTGATCAAATCCATAGAAGAAGGCTTGCATTTTCTCTAGCACGTCTTAGCGCTAACTTAAAAAGCATATATCCTAATATTATCAATGTTAAACTTTGTACAGTTAATACTTGAAGAAATAGATTCACGTTTATTGATGTTCCTAGAAAAATATATCTATACAATTCGATAATATATGTGTGCGGAAGAAAATAACTAACTAACCTAATGTATGCTGGTATTAGTTGAAGAGGTATATAAGCTCCAGATAGTATTTTTATAACAAAGTCAAGTAGGTGAGACAAAGGAGACCCTCTTTTTGAATTAGTGAGAATAAAAGTACTAGCCTCTATGAGACCTAAGCCTACCATCGCAATTATTGATAAAATTGTTACTAAAAATGTCAGTACTAGGTCTATTACTTTAAATTTAAGCGTTAAACCAAAGAGAAGAAAGAAGCTCAATACAAGTATTATAGCTCTAATTGTTGAGAGTAATAAGTTTTCAATTAAATGAGAGATTACATAGGGCAGAAATGAGTTTGGAGCGAATAAAATTGCATCAAAAATGCAGTTCCAGTACCCTCTCTGCAGAGCGCTATAAAGAGCTTTTTCAATCGTCATTAATATGTCGTATACTAAAAGACCAATAAGCACATAATTTGTATAGTTTTCTATATACATTGATAAAACATTTTTATAGCTAAGGAGTATAAGCAAAAATATAATGTTATCGATTAATACTTCTATGCATATTGTTACTAATGAGCTTAACGTGTAAATCCAATTTTGGAAATCAATTTTCAGAAAGACTAAAACTCTCTCTATAATCCTCATATTCCTCCTCACCTATTCCTGTTTTGATCAAATAAGTAAAATAGTCTTCAAGAACAGGGTCTTCAACTTCAATATACAGATAGCGGATATTATACTTGGATAATTTATCTAAGAGTTCTGAAATACTATATTCTTTTCTAGCCAGTATGACTCTAAAAACAATTCTTGTGTATGGATATTTAAAAGAAAAAGCATATACAATGCTTTGCCCAAAAATCTTTTTAAGCTTATTTAAAATTTCGCTATAAATACCGTATACTTCTAGCTTTACAACCATAAACTTTTTTGAAAATTCTTTTATTTTTTCAATATTAATTGAAGATATTATTCTTCCTTTATTCATTATAAGTATTCTTTCACAGAGATCTTCTATATAGCTTAATCTATGCGAACTTATTAATATAGTTTCACGATTTTCTCTACTTAAAGTATTTTTTATTATTTCTTTTAATTCTTTTACAGATAGGATATCTAGTCCTCTAAAAGGCTCATCTAGTAATACAATAGGTGTATATACTATTAAGCACTTAGCAAGTGCTAATTTTTGTCTCATGCCAGAGGACAGTTTTCTAACTTTTTCATTAATTCTTTCTCTTAAATTAAGTATTTCTAAAACGCTGTCTATATCTCTTACGGGCTTTATTCCAGAGAAAGTATATATTTTTTGAATAAATTCTAAATTTTCTTTTACACTTAGATCTTCATAAAATGTTAGCCATTCACATGTACCTATAATATTAACTACTCTTTTAATTTCCTGAAAATCTTTTACTAGGTCTAGCCCCAATATATTTCCATAACCTTCATCGGGAAAGAGAATGCCAGATAGTATTTTAAATAATGTAGTTTTACCAGCTCCATTAGGACCTACTATTCCTAAAATTTCATTTTCATACGCAGTTAATGATACCTTATTCAATACAGTTACATACTCATAGTTCTTTTCTCTGATAGCATTCATTAAAGCTACGATCCAATGTCCTCTTCCTAAGATAACAGAGGGCTCTAATCTCGGGCTTTTTCTAAATTTCTTTGAAATATTATAAACTTCTATAACTTTTCTTCTAATCACAACCACCTCTGCCACAGCCCTTTACGAATCATATTCTTTATACCAGTATTTAGTGAAAAAGAACCAATTATTGCATAGAGAATAGCCGTTATTACCATAATTATTAAGTGGCTTACATTCATCTCTATTCCTCTTATGATATTTGCCAAGTAATAGTATGGCGAAATTAAAGAGAATACTCGAAGATATGTTGGTAAGATCTCTAACGGAAAGTATATTCCTGAAACTATCACAAAGAATGTTCTGATAAATAATACCATAGGATTAAAACCTCTAATTTCTAGACTAAGGGTAATGCCTAGACATAAAAAGCCTAGTTCTAAACAAGAATATAAAGCTAAAATAGTTACTATAATAAAATGAAGTGATAAGACTATATTTTTCTCAAGAGTATATATAAGAAAGTAAAACCAACAAACTATAAAAATAGAGTTTTCTATGACACTCCAAAACATACCTTTCAGTGTAAGAGCATATATAAGCTCTTTAATGCTCAGAGGAAGAATCATTTTTAAGTCTAGTCTTCCTGTTTTATACTCCTGAATAAATACGAGAGATGGAGTATACAATGCCGAAGAAAGAATACTATCAACTACTATACCAGTCAAGATAAATTTACTATAGAAAAATTTCATACCAGTATAGTAATCGGTAAAAATAGCCAATAGTAAGAAGATTATATAGATGCTCATTTTTGATAAAATACTCGTTATTAGTTCTAATTT
>Ga0190312_1000032_pt1 | contig 59440 bp, 70 predicted proteins | sample 487007910_MG_FD_165046 | JGI IMG/M metagenome (GOLD analysis project Ga0190312, IMG submission 165046) | Hydrothermal vent sediment bacterial communities from Southern Trench, Guaymas Basin, Mexico - 4870-07-9-10_MG | ecosystem: Environmental > Aquatic > Marine > Hydrothermal vents > Sediment ... | reverse complement strand
TATATGTGAGGAAGGGGATGAAGCTAAGGTTATAAAAGCGATTAAGTTCGCATATAATTCATGCGGTATTAAAGCTACAGTTAAGGTAACTAAGCCTGCAGACGGTGCTGAAGTTATCCGTTATGTAAAAATATTTGGGTGAAAATATTTAGTTAGTTTTGTTTATATATATCATGCTCACTCACTTATCTCGTAGTTAGGTACGACAGGAGGTAGCTTTACTAGCTTGGCGTACCATCCATTGAGAACTCTATGCACTATTACGAGTATTACTATACCTATGGGTAGTAGTATCCACCACTGTGTTAGTCCTGACATGAAGAGAGCGAACAGTACGGCAGACGCCGCCATGGCTGTTAATGCGTAAGGTATCTGTGTGTTTACGTGGTCTATGTGGTCGCTAGCACTGAACATCGATGACATTATTGTGGTATCGCTAATGGGTGAGCAGTGATCACCAAATATGCCTCCAGCGAATACTGAGGCTATTGAGGCGTAAGTCACTACGTAAGGGTCGACACCACTCATCAATGCTAGTTTCCATGCCATGGGTATCGCTATAGGCATCATAATACCGAATGTACCCCAGCTTGTGCCTGTTGTATACGATATGAAGGCAGCAGCTAGGAATATCACGAAGGGGACAATAAACGGTGATACACCCGCTGCAGTAGCTAAGCCAACTACGAAGTCGGCGGTACCTACAGCCTCAGTAGCTGACTTAATGCTCCAAGCAAGTACTAGTATGGCGTTAGGTAGTACCATTAAGTACATACCCTTTACCGTCGCGTCAATCCATTTATCAATGTTTAAGCTCCTAGTGATTAACGCGATAGCACTAGCAACCACGTAAGCAGCGAACGATGCCCAAACGAAGGCTGTAGCTACATCTGAGTTCATTAAGGCATCAACAAACGGAGTCTCCCACCACCTATCACCACCCCCAGTAATCCACATACCTATCATTAAGACACTAACGAGTATTAGTATTGAGATGACGAAGTTATGCCATGCCCCCTTAGCACTGCCTACCTCACCAAGGACAGACTCTGTAGGCATTAGCGGTCTGGCTCCATCTCTAACGACCTTACCTTCCTTAACAGCCCTATACTCGGCTTTCAACATAGGCCCGAAATGCCTCCTAGTTAGTACCACCAATAACACTAAGATTATGGCCAGTATAGAGTAATATCTGTAAGGTACGGAAGCCATCCATGCCGCGAAGGCAGATATGTCGGGTGCGGAGGCGATCATCCCTTGCTGTGCCTCATTAGCAAGACTCTCAAAGGAGTCCCTAATCAAGCTTACCTCATATCCTATCCATGTAGAGACTATGAATAATCCAGCAACAGGCGCCGCTGTTGAGTCAACTATATAGCTTAAGAACTCCCTACTAACCCTTAACCTATCAGTTAATGGCCTAACCGTATTACCTACGACTATGGTGTTAGCGTAGTCGTCGAAGAATATTATAACGCCTAGAAGCCATGTGAGGAAACTAGCTTTTCTAGCTGACTTAACCCCTTTAGCTAGTGCCTTAGCAATAGCGTGTAAGGAACCTGACACATAGAGCACACCTATGAGCGCACCTATGAGGAAGTCGAATAGGAGTATCGATGCATTCCAGGAATCGGTAACGTTAGCGATAACCCACTCAAAAGTCTTTGCCGTGGCATCGAAGGGATTCCACCCAACAACCATTAACCCACCAACCCAAACACCTATGAACAACGCTGGCAATACCTGCCTAGTCACCATAGCAAGCACTATAGCTAGTAAAGGAGGCAGCAGGGGAGGTGCTATAGCACCTATGATCAACACAGCAACTATAGGCACTACAGTCCTGATTAACCTCCCACTCAGACCCATACACCTACACCTTAAAGAACTCATAGCGACACCTATAAAAATCTTTCTGTTATTTTATGTAAGTAAATAAATAAAAACCTATGAAAAACGAGAGCAAAATGCAATTTTATGTAAAGAGCTGCATTAAGCTAATTCAAAAATCGTTATTTTATTTAATTAAAGTCTAAGTACTTGAGGGAGTATTATGACTAAGGTTAAGTTTAATTGATGGGGTGTTAATTCAGCAGATATGAAGCCAAAGGTTATTATCTCATTAGCTATAAACCTATGCCGGGCTAGAGCCTCAATAATCTTGCTTAACGTTAAGTTAATGTTTAAAGTCCCTGAAGGAGGTATTGGGAAAACCATATCAAGAAAAATCTCTAACTTACCAGCAACCTCATAACACTTAACATTAACTACGTACTTAGGTAGTTCAATAACCTCAAATACCCCACCTTCAATTAACTCAAATACGGTAAGCTTCCTTAACTTATCCTTAAGCTCCCTTAACCTATGAAGTAACTCATCCTCCTCAGATATGTTAGGCACCCACACCTTAACCTAATGTGTAAGATTTGAAGTTGTAGATTACGTTAATGCTTAGCCTTACCCCTCTTTAGCCTTAATATGTATATTATTGAGGTTAGTGGCATGAATATGAGTAGGTAGAGCATTAAGGTAACCACATTGATGTGAGTTAATGATTCCTCATGAATAACTAGGCCATTATTAACTACCTTTAAACCTAAAGTAATGACCGGAGATAAAGAACTAAAATCGTAACTAGCTATACCGTCCTTAATGATTACCTCATCACCATTTACTATTAAGCTAACGTTCTCGTCAGTAACTAACTCTTTATTAACTAAGTACCTTAACTTGATATTTACCCTAACCCCGAAAACCAAATCATTAAACCTGATCAGCAACTCAGGTTTTGAAAAAGTAACAACACATGGATTACTAACCCTAAAGTACTTTAGCCCGTAAGCATGGTCCGAAATATCTGTTACAGTTATTGTGTATGTACCTTCATTCATTATGGGTTTGGTTAAGTTAATTTTCACATAACCCTCCAACTCCTTCTTATCTAGCGCGTAGTATGCCTTAATGAAGACCTTAGGTTTAGAACCTATCAAATACGTCTTCCTAGGACATGATAACTTAATGATTATGTAATCATAAGCTATGCGTACTTCATTCGATATGAATTTACTTAAACCATACTTATAGTCATGTACGCTTACAGGCTTTACCACATGAACACCTGCCCTGCATGAAGGCTTATTAAGTATAACATCACCTTCAAAATCTTCACCCATAGCTAAGTACCTACCTCTAATCATGATTACCTCATTAATGTTTCTACATAAGTCAACCCTCTCTCTAGCAACGCTTAGGTTAATCATAATTAAATCCCAAACAAGCTTTACATCTTTAGGTGCTGAAATAGCCGTTATACCGTCGGCAGTGTTAACATCGAACCTTAACACCTCTATAGTAGGCTCATACCTTATTAAACTCACTTTAAATAACCCATTACCTAAATACTTAGCAGGCACTCCATTGACGAACACGAGGTCAGTATTACCTAAGTACTTACCTAATACTACATATTTAGCCTTAAATGAAACTGTAATTGGGGTTCCAACATCAACTACATTCTTATCGGTGTTTACACTATATATAGCTACCTTATCAAACGCTATAGCGTACTTAGGTAACTCACTTAAAAGTCCGTAGTAGACGTATTTATCTACCTTATAGGTTGTTTCTATAAGTATGGGGTCAATAACTTCGTTAAAGTAAGTGATTTTCCTCACGATTAGTAAAGCCTTAGCAGGGGTATCTGAAGTTAAAGGAATACATAATGGGTGGCTATACCTATCAAGCTTAACTACATACCTTTCTAGTGTGGAGCTATTGGTGCCGTTCATAAACATGAAGTTCTTAACGTACTCTAAAATGACCTCATGTCTGGGCTCTAATGATGCGTTACTGAGCCTAATTATCCTTAAGCATACGTTAGCACGCTCACCGATATTCAAGTGAGTCTTACTGATGTTTACTTCAACTCTTAACTTATACCATAGTACCTTAGCTGACGGGTTATTAACTAACTGAAATTCTTTAAAGGTCTTAAGGTCTATTACCGAAATTACCCTATACTCTCTCATACCTAAGGTGCCTTCCTTGATTACCGCCTTACCTATGCCCTCCTCATCAACCTCTATTGTCACGTTGTTAGTCATTATGACTAAGGCATTACTTACTGGCGTACCGTTAGTGTAAGTCACCCATACCTTAATCCCTAGAGGATTGCCCACATGGCTCTCATTTCTCTCAACAGCAAAGTATTTAATGAGCACTTTAGGTACTTTCTTACTAACATAATGCTCAATTATCTCAATAAGGCATCCGCCTTCTGAGCAGTTAATTACTCTTATCTTAAGTTTAGGTGTGGTTATGTTCAGTAAGTACTCTTCACCAACACCTAAAGTAGCGTCACTTAAGGTCAAGGTCTTTGGTTTAGTATCGAGAACCCTTATAGGACCATGCCCACTAGTTTTTGTGGTGTCAACCAAGTATATTAGTAAACCCTCATTAGATAACGTAGCATCATACCCGATCCTTAACCTAATCTCCAACGTAACGAAATGCGTTTGATTTACTGGTATTATTAAGAGCTTAAGCCCTTTTTCACTTACTTCCTGTGCTTTTATCTTAAGCGTTAATGATGTATTTGTGATTAAGGACTTAGTGCTATTCTTAAAGACTAAGTACCATCTACCTGACCTTCCGTAGAGTGTTGCTACCTCCTCGTCCTCTATCCACCCAACATAATATTTAAGTATGCCTAACGGGTGTGGTGGGGGATCTAATCTTGACCCTTCAGCCATAACACACCAATAACCAACGAATATTCGCTCTCTTTCATAATCGTAGAGGTCCGGGAACCCGTAGTTATGTAGAAGCTCATGAACATACACGTTTAAACCATCAAACTCAGAGACCGTGGCGAATGCTAAGTACTTCCTCTCCTCACTATCCAGAATTATTAATGCCTCCCCTGTCGTTGCTTCAGAAAGTATGTCTGAAGGTACTTTACTATAAGCCTCATCCCTGCCGGCATGAACTATGAGTATCGTATGGTAATTAAAAACGTCTACACCCTCATCAAGCAGCGCATTTAGAGTATCTATAAAGAACTCCTTAACCCTGTTTGGATCATCACCTTGTGCAGCACCAGCAGAGGGTTTACCATAGTACTCTAAGTCCTTAGGTAGCTGAAACCACTTATTAATAATTGTAAAGTTGATAACGACCTTACCATAAGTGATTTCATTAAAGTAATCCCGCACGTAGTTAAGGACCTTAATAATGTCGTTAACGTCCTTAGTAGGCTCAACATTACTGAAGTATGTAAAAACAACAAGGACATTCCTTAAACCTGTTTTAGGACCGTGTATGGGTTCCATGAACAATGGAAGGTTTTGAGTTGTTTGCGCAGGTACAATCTTCGTTAATGTATCACGAGTTGCCATATATTGGATATCCGTGATGCGTGTAAGGCCTGAGTTAACTATTACCGCACTTGATAAGAGTACGGCTATAGAAAGTGTTAAAAGCATTACTAATAAGTAAGTGAATTGCTTGTTTCCCATTATCTAAATACCTCACCCATTGATTACTAAATGTATCCGAAAGTCTTAAACCTATCACCTTAACTTTAAGTTACCTTCGGTATATTAACTAGTTAAGTCATATACTACATGCTTTGGAGGGTGCTAGTATTGAGTGAGGTTCTTAAAAAGCTTACTGAGACCGTATCAAACATTGTTGTTGGGCATGAGGGTGATATCAAGCTCATACTCTCCACGCTATTAGCTGGCGGCCATGTCCTTATATATGGCTTGCCAGGCTCTGCTAAAACTTTAGTCGCTAAGTTGTTTGCTGAGGGTTTAGGGCTCATGTTTAAGAGGATACAGTTCACACCAGATATGTTGCCTGCTGACATAGTTGGTGCTAAGGTCATAGACCCTAAGACAGGTGATCTAAGGACTCTCAAAGGACCTATATTCACCAATATACTATTGGCTGACGAAATAAATAGGAGTAACCCTAAGACACTATCAGCGCTTATCGAGGCTATGCAGGAATCTCAAGTAACTATTGAAGGCGAGACCTACAACCTGCCAAAACCATTCATGGTTATAGCGACCATAAATCCCATAGAAACCCAGGGCATATATCAAATACCCCAAGCAATTCTGGATAGGTTCATGGTGAGTCTAGAGTTTCTATATCCAACACCTAACGAGGAGTTAGAGATCATGCGTAGAGATCAGGAAGTATATATTGAGGAAAGGGAGATTGAGACTGTAATTAACGCTGAAGAACTTCAGGGACTCATACGTGAGTCTAGGAAAATACATGTAACTGAGCCCATAAGTAGGTACATACTTAACATCATTAATGGAATAAGGAGTGATCAAAGGGTATTTCTTGGGCCCTCACCTAGGGCTACTCTCCATGTACTTAGACTTTCAAAAATACATGCGTACCTTGATGGGAGAACTTACGTGATACCTGACGACGTTAAGTACGTAGTTAAGTACGTCCTTAGGCATAGGATAATAGTTAAGAACCCTCCAAGTACACTTATAGAGAACTTTAGAGCTTGTGAGGGAATTATTGAAGATGTGCTGAACTCCATTACTCCTCCTTAATTACCTTAGCCATCTTACCCAGTAGTAGGCATGTAACTATAAGTACCATACCGTAAAACGTAACAACAGTAGTTAATGGTGTTAGCCATGTAGCCATTACGGCTAACGTAACTAGTAGTAGGGATATTGAGACCGCCTTAATGGAGTTAGACATTAAGGACTCACCATTTATTCTAGCAATAATGTACAGTACGTAAATGGAAGTTACTAGGATCCTCAACTCTATGGGGGTTGCGTACATGAGGATAGATATAGGGATTACGTAGGCAGGAACTAAATAAGTAGTTAATGTAGCATCAAGTAAATCATTTAATGTAAGTAATGAGATCGTTAGTAATGCCATATGGTAATTACCACTCATTAAGCCAAGTACTACTGAGGCTATTATGGCGGTAATTACGCAATACCTTAACCTACTCACAAAGATGATGATTAAGCTAGAAGCTATGAATAACGCCAACGCTGTTAAGGGAATATTAGTTAAGCTAAGTACGTAGTACATGCTAAAAATAACGATTAACTTAAGGGTAAGGAGCCTAAGCTTAAATACCTTAGTAACCCAACTCAAAAACAATCACCTTAATACCTAACTCAGAAAGCTCCTTAAGCGAGTTATTCACATCTTTACGAAGCCCCTTGACCCACTCACCATAAGTTCTTAAGGCAGCTTTTGAACCTATGTAATTAGTAATTACCTTATCTTCTATAGGTTCCATAATAATCACGATTAATGGTCTCAGGGTAGACTTTCTAATTAAGTCTTTAACCTCACTTAACTTATCGGGGGAAACCACCATTAATTCACAGCGTCGGCTCGCAGTGCTGCCTAAGTAGCGCTCTATGTTTTTAATGAATTCATCGATATCTATGTCTCCTTGGTTAGTTACTACATACCTGATACCCTCCTTAGCGAGTACATGAAGTAAGTACTTGAGCTGATTCCTTCCTCCTATATACTTAGTTACGTAGTCGCCTACGGAAACGCATACCTTATCAGTAAAGACTGCTTGCTCATCAACCTCCTTAGATAGTAACTTAGTTCTAAGTCCATCTAACATACCTAACTTCCTCATATCAACAAGCCTTAACTCGTCCCCTGGTGCATACCCTCTTACACCCTCAACTGAAGGCTCCCTAATACTAACGACATACCTCCTTCCTAACCCCTCAATGAACTCCTCAGCACTGACTTCAGTATCCTTTAAGTGTGTAGGGGGCTTAAACATTAAGACCTTACTCAACATACTGGCAGGGTATTTGACATGAATAATTACGTAACCTTCATAAGGTGCGTGCGTACTTAAAGCTACATACCTCACTACATCCTCAGAATCAGTAATTGACCTACATATATCACCCTTAACAATAACTACGTCATCCTTTACACGCTCACATATTGAGACCTCATAGAAACCTCTATTCTTAACCTCTAAATGAACTTCCCACAAGTACCTACCCAACCTCTTAACAAACCTCCGTACCTTCACACCCTTAACATTAGCGGTAGATAATAGGGTAGTACTGAGGAGGAATACAGCTAGACCCATAGTGATTAAGTAATCCTTCGTAAACACACATACCAGGAACATTAACGTAATTATGTATATAAGTGCAAAGTACCCATCCCTTGCCACACTAGTTAACCTACTTACTAAGTCATAACTTGAGAAGTGTCTATGTAATGTTAATCCTAGCTCCCTTAATCTACTACGTGCAAGAGACCTTAACCTAACTACGTAATTATACGACCTCAATCTTCTTTTGAAGCTTAGTACTAACCCTAAAGACGTTAGGTACATGATTACTAAGGCTGTATTAACTATTAACTCATAAGTCAACGTAATTTTTAAACACCCTCATAAACTCCTTGAGCTTAGACCTAACGTAATCCTTAGTAACTAAGCCTCCATACGCATAGTCCTCATAAGCTCTGATGAGCTCCCATAACTTACTGGATAACTCCTTAGGTAAGTAATCCCTCACACTAAGATAAGCCTCCCTAAGCGTTAAGGTCTCCTTATACGTAATCCCATAGTTCTTAAATACTGATTTAAGGATCCCAATTAACTCACTTTTTACGTTGCTCTTACGTAACTTAATTAGTTTACTTAAATAGACTGTTATTGCAGACCCTTTACTGCTCATTATTATGAGCGACGTAACTATTAAAGCGATTAAGGCGTTATAGGTTAGGTACTTTAATGACTGTTTGACTTCGAACATGGGGTTTGTATATACTTTAATCTTCACTATTGGTGACGGTGGTATCCCTGGATATGGTTGTATGGAGTATGTTGGTGATGGTGGGGTTGGGTCGTAATGTATGTAGCTACCTAGCACATATACCTCACTCCATGAGTGAATACCATAGATTAAGGTATCGCCATTAGCGTAATCGCTATCAGCGTGACTTAATGAAAGCCCTATAACAACTCTTGAATCAATACCTATAGACCTTAATAAAGCCGTTAATGCTGAGGCGAAGTGAATACAAACACCTCTTTTAGCGTTAAATAGAAATTCAGAAACAACATTAGGGCATGTAGAGTTAATCAATTTATAATTAAACATGCCGTATCTAGCATTACTGGATACATAGTTACTGAATGCGTTAACCACGTTATCCAAGGTTCTTGACCCATTAATACTTAGGAGTAGTTTACTCGCTAACTTACGTAGGTCTTTGTAGATCTCAGTACTGACCGTACCACTTAAGTTAGCTACTAGCTCTATGGGTAGGTTCTTCACGGCCTCAACCCTACGCACATCGCCCCTGCCTTTAGCTAACTTAATTAAGACCCATGAGAAACTTAATGGTCTTTTATACGGCTTCATACCTAAATACCTAAACTTAGCATCAACAACTACTAACGCCTCTATAGGCTCATTACTTAACGGTATCGAGTAGGTCAGGAACTCAATTAAATCCCTAAGGCTTGGTGATATCGTAATGAATGGTAAACTCAGCGTCGCTGGTAGAGGCATTAAGATTAAGTCACCATAGCTAACTGAGGTTGAGTTAGGACCTAAACTCACTAATGCGTAATCAGCGTCAGCACCTTCATAACAGGCCTTTATACGCCTTAACCAAGTATTATTAACACGTATATCTATAAGGAAGCAACCGCCACTTACCTTCTCATAGCTATACCTAACAATGAACTTAAGCTGCTTACTATGAGCAAGGCCCCAGTAACAACCTTTGTATAGATCATAACTAATGAACTTTATGTACCTAGGTACAGGCCCGTAAATGGTTAAGCCTAGAGCCTCCCTATACGGGTATGCGTAGCTTAGGTCTAGCTTATCAGTAATTATGAATTCCGATGTGGGTCCCTTAATGATCTCTACGTATGTCTCAGTAACAACCGCTATAGATGAGAGCCCCTTAATTCCTAAAGACTCCCTTAACGTTTCCTGTACGTAAGTACTAGATTCTAACGTAAGTATGAGCACCAATATAGCGGCTAAAAACATTACGTAATGCTTTAGCAATCTAGGGTACTCCTCAGTAAATAGGTTGTATAGGGTTAAATTAAGTTCCTTTCAATAAAGACCTAAGTACTTAAGTGAATTCACATAAGTCTTGTAAATCGCTTTGGCAGCCCTAACAACACCTTCCTTCTCCTCTTGGTTTAAGTACTCATAGAGTGTAGGTCCTAAATCCATACCTACTTTCGTAGGTATACTAACCATGACTTCTTCAGGTATTTCGTTAAACTTCAGGGGTATGGCTATGCTTAACACCGTATCTAAGTTATTGACTATGGCCTTAACTATATCTCTAAAGGCTACTGCAGGACCGAATCTTGTTGCTCCTAACGCATTAATTATTTTCACGGAGATCCTCCTTACGTAGCTCTCTATGGAGTCCTTATCTAAACTTAAGCAGTAGGTCTTAACATACTCATTTATAGGTATGCCGAATACCCTAACGGTTGACCATAAGATAATAGCCTCCTCACCGTGCTCCCCACCAACGAACCCGTCAACTTTAGAGACAGGTACATTAAGTACTTCAGCTAGTCTAGCCCTAAACCTCAAGGTCTCTAGGTGAGTACCCGTACTGATTACGAAGCTAGCCTTCGATATTCTTCTAAATAACGTGGCCATGGCGTCAACAGGGTTAGTAACTATTACGTACCTAGCCCCTGGGTTATTTGGTGGTACTACCTCAGCTATATACTTAATTATCTCAGCGTTCTTTCTAAACAAGTCCCTTCTACTCATCTCCACCCCTGGAGGTCTTGGGAAACCAGCCGAAACTATAATTAAGTCAGCACTATGGAGGTCCTCATCCCGTTCGTAAGCATATATCCTAACATCACGTCTGAGTCCAGCGGCAGCGTGCTTTAGCTCATCAGCCAAAGCATCAGCTAATCCAGGCTTTATATCGACTAGTGATAGCTCATCACACAAGCCCTCATAAAGTAATGTGTAAGCTATAGTCCTACCCACATTACCCGTACCTACAACAGCTATATGCATAACTAACACCACTAATATGACGTAGGGAGTGATTATATGATTATGTAGCACCAAGACAGTTTTTATTTCTCATTAAGAGAGTATTAAAATACTCGTGATTACTATGATGTTTAGAGATGGTGCTGTAATCTTGGAAGACCCTTACATCTGGCTTGAAAGTATCGATGATCCCAAGGTAATTAAGTGGGTTGATAGTGAGAACGTTAGGTTAAGGGAGTTCCTAGGTGTATTGCCCGGGGAGCTTAGGAGGGAAGTGGCGAAATATGTTAAGATTCCCTACCTAATGCTAGTTAAGGTATGTAGAAAAGGTTACTTCGCTCTATTTAGGAGGGGTTCATCATTTGAGATAGTGCTTATAGGTAGGGATGGCTCAAGACGTAAGATACTGGATTCTAGGTCATTAGGTAAGGACGTTGTCCTAAAGTGGTTTTATATTGATGATGAGGGTGAAAGGTTAGCGTATACATTCTCGTATGCGGGCTCTGACGTCGGGATTACGAGAATCGTAGATACTAAGGACTTAGAGATTATCGATGAGTTAAAGGGAGTTGTCGGTGATATCACATGGATAGATAAGGAAAGATATTATTATGTCAGGTTCTATAGAGAGGGGGAAACCCCCGATGGAGTGAAGGCACCTACTGAAAGAGTCTTCTTGAGGGAGGGTGGTAAGGATGTTATGGTATTTGGTGAAGGTATACCGCAGTCATACTTTATCTCATTAAGTAAGTCTACTGATAGTAGTAAGGCCTTAGTGGCAGTGTTTTATGGGTCTTCATGGAGTAACATCTATGGCGGCAATCTAAGAGACCCAGACACTTGGGTTCTCGTTTATGGTAAGAGTAAGTTCATGACATACCCTATAGACTACGTTAATGGTAAGTACTACGTGCTCTCCCATGATGATAGAAGAGGTCTCGGTAGGGTCGTGGAAGTAGGTGATGGGCTAAGTAAGGTGGTAATTAAGGCATGGCGTTACCCACTTAGGGATGCTGTAATAGTAGGTAACCACCTAGTGGCTCACTACCTAGTTAATGCCTCATCTATCCTTAAGGTATATACATTAAGCGGTAAGTTAGTGAAACGTTTAAGGTTTAGGCCTCCAGGTACGTTATCTTCATTTAGTACTGACGGTAAAGAACTCATGTTTAAGTATGAGAGCTTCATCATCCCATACAGGCTTTACAGACTAGTTAATGGCTCTGTAGAGTTAATTGAGTCAAAGCGCATTAGAGGTGACTACATCGTTACCGAGGGTTGGGTAAGATCTAAGGATGGCACACCTATACATATATTCATTATTGAGAGAAGAGGATGTCGGTTAGGTAAAGCCGTAGTTTATGGTTATGGAGGCTTTAGTATCGGGTTAACACCTAGATATTATCACTTCATCACGCCATTCATAAATAGGTGTGGCACGTTCGTTGTTACTAACTTAAGAGGGGGTGATGAGTTTGGTGAGGAATGGCATAAGGCTGGTATGAGGGAGAAGAAACAAAACGTCTTTAATGACTTCATAGCCATTATCGAGTACTTAAGGAGCAAGGGTTATAGTGTTGTGGCTTTAGGGTCAAGCAACGGAGGCTTATTGGTTGGTGCGGTATTAACCCAAAGACCTGAAATACTTGACGGTGCTGTCATAGGCTACCCTGTTCTGGACATGCTTAGATTTCATAAGCTCTACATAGGTAGTGCTTGGATACCTGAATACGGAAACCCCGATGACCCCCGAGATAGGGAGTACTTACTCAAATATTCACCCTACCATAACGTTAAGAAAGTGCAGTACCCGCCAACACTAGTGTTTACTGGTTTACACGACGATAGAGTACATCCAGGGCATGCCTTTAAATTCGTTGCTAAGTTAAAGGAAGTTAATGCGCCGGTATTCCTAAGAACTGAAAAATTAAGTGGTCATTCGGGAGCTACTCCGGATGTGAAAGTAAGGGAGTATTCTGATATTTTGGCATTCATATTTAAAGTATTCAAGTTAAATCACTGAACTATACCTAACTCAACTAATATTTTACGTATCTTTTCCTCAACCTCTTTAGGCTCCATGGTTAATGGTGGCCTAACATAGGGCTTTACTGGAGCTCCCATAACCTTTAATGCTGTCTTTATTGCTGTAGGGAAGGAGGACGCTACCTCATATATCTTAGCTAGCTGAAGCAGCCTTCTATATTCATTTAAAGCCTTCATTAAATCCCTATTGAACCACGCATCATAAACTTTGCGAGGTATTTGAGGGTATATATTAGCAAGTGCTAAGACCCCACCATCACCCCCTAACATTAAGTTAGGCAGTAGGTAGTCAGCCATACCAGTCAGTACTACGAAGTCCTTCCTAACAGCTTTGACTTCATAGATTAGTCTCTTTAGATATATTAGGCTGTCATGAGTTATTTTAGCACCGACTATATTGCTATACTCTTTAGCTAACTCAACATATAGGTCTATAGGTATGTTTATACCTGTGGTTGAGGGGATATTGTAGATTATTATGTCAGTATCTAGGGCTTCAGCAACCATGGAGAAGTGCTTCTTAAGCCCTTCCTTACTGACCTTGAAGTAGTAGGGCGGGGTTATTATGAAGCCATCAACACCTAAATCAAGTAGTTTCCTACCTAACTCTATGGAATGTAGGGTACAGTTCGCGCTTATCCCTGGAATAACCTTAACTCTACCACCAACGGACTCAATAACCGCTTTAGTTAGTTCTATGACCTCATCGGGTTTTAGGTGGATGAACTCACCTGTTGTGGAGTTAGGGAATATCCCGTGAACACCGCCATCAGCCTCATACCTAGCTAACCACTTAACTGCTTCTACATCTATACTTAAGTCCTCATTGAATGGTGTTATGAAGGGCGATATAATTCCTGAGAACTTAGGTCTCAAACCAGTAATCACCGATACTTTAAGTACTTAAATTGTTAATATTGTTTTGTTACGGAATAATTTATAATCACTTTCCAATATATTAAGGTCTTGGTGGAGGTTATGCCTAGACCAGTAGTTGACGTAGAGAAGTGTACGGGCTGTGGTACGTGCGTATCTTCATGTCCACAAGGAGTTCTAGAGTTAAAGGAAGGTAAGGCTGTAGTAGCGAACCCAGACTCCTGTATAGGCTGTAGGGTCTGTGAGAACGTCTGCCCAACAGGGGCTGTCAAAGTACAGGACTAAAAAAGACCTAACCCATTATAAACCAATAATATTTTTCTCTACATCACCCCATCACTTATGGGGGATTCTGATTTAAAAGTTTAATAGGAAGATTAATATTAGGTAGAGTCGGTTGTAGGGCTCCTAAAGATACCTTACTATGGCCGCCGTAGCTCAGCGTGGTTAGAGCGCGGGGCTGTGGACCCCGAGGTCCCGGGTTCAAGTCCCGGCGGCGGCCCCATTCCTTACCCTATTTCTTCTTCATGCTTACTGCAACGCACACCACAGCTAATGCTATTATGATTATTATTAAGGATGCAATGAGTATGTAGCTCCATCGCGGTATCTCCTTAACGGTCTCCGTTATTGTTGTGGTTATGTATATGTGTATGGGTAGCGTTATTGTGGATGTTGTGTAAAGGTACCTGAACGTAGTTACTGTGGTTGTGTGAGTGTATGTTAGTGTCTTAGTATAAGTTTTAATGTGTGTTAAGGTCTTCGTTAACGTTCTGGTTGTTGTTACTGTTAACGTACCTTCATATATAATCATGTGTTTGGGGTATATCACTAAAGTCCAGTTAATTACTGTGAATGTCGTCCCAGGCTTCCATAGTAGTGCGAATAACGTGTAGTTTATGTCTATAAAGCCTCCTGCAGGATCAACTACCTTCATTACCTTCCTCTCATCATCATAACCAATCACGACCCTATAATGACCTACAGGGTACTTAAGTGAGTATTTCTGAAGAACTATCACAGGTATGTCTAGGGCTATATAGTACTTAATGGTCTCTATACTACCTATAAAGTCCCTAGAGAAAAAACCTAGTTCCCTTGGATACCTAACCATGTCACCAATATACGTAAGGTTTGTACTAGGATTAAATACCTCCTTGGCGACCTCATCTTGAGTTAAGTTAAGCCCCCAGTAATTAAGCACCATAGCCAGTGATGCTGGACCGCAGTAATGGGGTTTCTGTCTAATGAATCTAATGCCACCAATAATATGCGATTCAGGTAAGGAATCACTCCAGGCAAGTATAGAGCATGCTAGAGAGAGTGTAATAAGCAAACCTAGTGAGATAGCCATGAATCTAATCAAAACGATTCTCATGTCATCACTCATTAAAAATACAAGAAGGGACAGTAATATAACTTCTTAGTCATTCTTGTAGTACACTACCCAATACCTTATTTTCTCTCCTTAGATTTTAATGATTCCATGACTATCTTCTTAAACTCATCAGGTGAGATAAACTCCCTATGGCGGGGTAACTCAATCATTACTACCTTACCTTTGTATAGTCCCCTAATGGCCTCCTTGTCCTTAAACCTATATACGTCTAGTATCTTCACACCTAACTCATTGAGTACCTTCCTATGCTCCTTAAACTTCCTACTCATCGACATAGTGATCACCTAAGTAACCACACATTAATTAACGTAGGGGGTATAAAGCTTTGTTAAGTAGTTCTTCAAAGAAGTTTCAGTCCTCACACGGTTCTTCATTACTCCGCTCCGAAGTCGCTCATCATCACTAATTACTAGGTATTCGGAGAATTTATATCCGCCTATACCATAAGTGTTTTAGGGTGTGTAATTTAATGTCTGAAGCTAACGTGATTAGGGTTTCTTACCCATCAGCTAAGGCATTCGTAGATATGCTTACCACATTAAGTGAATTGGTTGATGAGGTACTAATGAAGGTAACCCCTGAGGGGATAAGTATTAAGGCCCTAGATCCGGCGCGTGTATCGTTGCTCTCAATCTCATTACCTCCAGACGTATTTCTTGAGTATGAGGTTCCTTCACCCATAGATATAGGTATGAGCATTAGTAGTCTAATTAAAATTTTGCCTAAGCCTAAGAAAGGTGATAAGCTAACCATACAGGCATCTGAAGATTTTTTTGACTTCATTATTGAGGGCTTAATAACTAGGAGGTACAGGTTTAGAAACTTGCAAGTAGCTGAACCTGAAATACCTTCATTTAATCTAGAATTCACTGTTGAAGGCACCGTACTTGCCGAGGCCATGAAAATAGCCATTAAAGACATAAGCGACGTTAGTGACACCATGAGGTTCATAGCCGAGACTGAGGACTACTTACTTGTGACCTCAGGGGATAGGAGGACTAAGCTTAAGATATCAAGAGCTACAGGTTCCTTGGTAAACCTAATTATTAAAGAGAGAAGTGAGGCGGCGTATGATATTGATTACCTCTCGAAGGTAATTAAATTAACAGGTATTGCTGAGTCCATAGACTTTCAGTTCGGCACTGACATGCCTATAGACTTAAAGTTTAGACTACTTGGTGGTGGTGAAGTAGAGTACTTACTAGCACCTAAGGGTGAGTAATATGTGCCCAAGCATTGAGGAATTAGATGAAACAGACCGTAAGCTACTCAACATAATTCAAGAGAATGCTGACTTAACATATGCTGAGATAGCTAAAATTTTAGGGATAAGTCAATCATCGGTCTATGTTAGATTAAAGAGGTTAAGGGAAAGGGGGTACGTAAGGAAGGTTATTGCAGTATTAAACACAGAGAAACTGGGTCTTAATCTAAAATGCTTTATATTCATTAACGTTGATACAAAGAGGTATGACTATGTTGTTGAGGTATTGAAGGAATTCCCCGAAATAACAGCCATCTATGATGTAACTGGCGAGTATACGTTAATAGCTCAAGCACTAACCCATAACCAGAAGGAGCTGGCATCGCTACTTGATAAGATAGGCAATATTGATGGTGTATTAAGCACAAAGACCGTAGTTGTCTTAAGGACAATTAAGGAAAATCTAAAAATAACTCTATAACCCCTTAATGGGTGCTAGGCTTGATAACTGAGAAGCTTAACGGTATTGAGTTATTTGAGGTTAAGGAATTCACTATTGAGGAGCCTAAGGTATTCGTACTCGGACTACCTGATGCTGGGCTAGTTGGCTTAATAGCCTCAATACACCTAGTCAAGTCCTTAAATGCGGAGTACGTTGGTGGTATTGAGAGCTATAGGCACTTCCCACCAATATCGGTAATTCATAAGGGTGAGATGTACCCACCACTTACATTATTCTACGCTAAGGGAGTAACCATACTTATTTCCGAGATAACTCCTCCAATACACTCACTACCCACGTTAGCTCAACTAATAGTTAACTACATAGAGAAGAAAGAGTTTAACTACGTATTCTTAATGGTAGGCATACCAACACCTAACCGTGTTGAATTAGATAAGGTTAATGTTTACTGGTTTACACCTAATAAGGAGTTAGAAGATGTTGTTAGGTCATTAGGGCTCAAGTTTGAGGAGGGCTACCTAGTAGGTTCGTATGCCATAATCCTTAAGGAACTTAACAGGAGGAGTATAAAGCACTTAGTACTACTTAGTGAGACCTACATGGAGTTCCCGGACCCTGAAGCAGCTGCCGAACTCCTTAAGGCATTCTCTAAGATAACTGGTGTTGAAGTGAATGTTGATGAGCTTATGAAGGAGGCTGAGATAATCAAGATAAAGACTAGGGAGTTAATGAGAGAGACTAGGAGGGTGCTTGACCAGATGCGGAAGTCCTATGAGTATAGGGTACCCCCAATGTACACATGAGGGGATGCTTATGGAGGATATAATTAAGAGGTTCATTAGAGATCTTGAGTTAAGGATAGAGGCTATGAAGAGGGCTATTCATGAAGATATAGAGGAGGTACTTAGGAGAGTTTCCGCTGAATTTCATGAGGAGCCTATGTGGGGTCATGAAGGGTACTTAGAGCCTTTAATAAGTGTAAAGCAGGATAGGGGTGGGTACTTAATAGCTATAAACATACCCTTAGCTGACGTAAATAAGTTATCTATAGATGCGAAGGGAAGGAAGATAATATTTAAGTGTTCATTAAGGAAGGACTTAAGCTTTAATAGATGGTCAGGTAGTCATAGGAACATAGTCTTTAAGGAGTACTATAAAGAGATAATGCTTCCCGAAGATGCTGATATATCGAGGCTGAGTATTCGCAGGAGGAGGGATATGGTACTTATTAGGGTCCCAAGGAAGTAGATCATGTCAAGTAACGTAATACCTATATATGCTCAGGGCATTTTCACGGTCTCTAAAAGCGGATATATAAATCAGATAATAGTATTCGATTATTACGACCCCGGAGGTTATTACAGGAAAGTAGTTAGTGATGGTACGCTCTATAATGAGGAGATGAATAAGTTAGCACTTAATATGCAGTCATTTCTTAATGAGGAGGAAGTACTGGTGAATAATGTTAGGGTTAGGCCTAAGGTTAGGAGTGTTAGCTTGGGGTTTAGGGGGAGTTATAGGTATCCTTACGTCCTCTTCGTAATAGGGTTTAAAATACCTTTGAGGAAGGGTGAGAACACTTACGTGAATAAGTATGAGGCCGAGGTGGCTGAGTATAACTATGAGGTGTTATGGGTTTTTGAAGAAGGTATGAGAGTAACCTACGTAAATGTAGGTTTCGAATATGACCTCATGGGTGATAGAATACTCATGTTTTCGGTAAGTAAGGGCATGAATACCCCTGGATACGAAGAAATAAGATTTATTTTAATGTAGAGACTAAGTTAACTACTCCTAACTTTCTCTTTCGACTTACCCTTCTTTAACTTCCTCAGCTCCTTGTAGAAATATGTTAGGGGTGATTTAGTACCGCACTCTGATACACACATACCTAGACTCCTCATGGTTGCGCAACTATAGGGTAAGTATTTCTTTCTTGACCCTCTAAGACCCGCTAAATGCTCAATTTGATACCTAGCTATCCTCTCATTAAAGTCCGGTGCTTTACTAAATAGCTCAAGTATTAAGTCTAGATCAACTCCTATGTTTATAAGGAATGTAGCTAAGGCGAATCTCTGGTGATGACTTAAGTTCTCGCATCTCATTAACTGATTGAGTATTTCTTTAATGCATGGTGGCATAAGAGGAAATACCTTCTGCAATTCTTTCTCAGAGCTAATCACTAATTCCTTACCGATGAGTATGGACTCAGCTTCCTGATGCATTGCCTCTATCATTACCTGGGGTTCTCTGGTAGTAATGAAAGACTTATCGAAGTCAGGTACCTCACGACTTATTTCTGACTTCACGTAGTCTATAAACTCCTTAAGCTCCTTAGGCAACCCCTCTAACTTCCTGGGTATTAAGCTCACGATCTTCTGGTAAACAACCTCACTAAGTAGCCTAGCTACCTTCCTCTTATCAATATATACATAACCACCTTTAACTACTTGATTAGTTAGTTTCCAGGCTGGATCACTAAATAGTCTCTTACCGTAAGTTAGGTAGTCAGGTATTGAGATTTGATAATCAAGGCATACCTCAATAGGGCTTAAGTCCCTAAGTGAGTACCCAGTGACTATGGTATTTACGCATGAACCTAAGTACTTCAAATCAAGACCTAACCTCCTACCTATACTTACTAATGCCTCATCACTTTCTCTCATTAACTTATCATAAACCCTCTTGCTCTCATAAACAGCTAGTCTCTTAGCTAATGACGGAGATATTAATGAGGATATAAGTAGTGCCATATAGAAGCTTAAAACCTCATCAGTAGGTGATGAGCCCTCAACATAAATCTCATTCTTAAGCGAGGCAACGATCCTCATTAAGGCCCTCTTAATGTAGCTGGCCGACCTATTAGCTAATATTATCTCCTCAAGAGTTAATGACCCATAGTACTCCCTAAGGAAGTCATCAAGTCTTACTAGGAATGGGTACTTAGCATAACTAACGATACTCAAAGCAACTCACTTCTACAGTTTTCCCAATCTTAACCTACCTATTAAAAAGATAAAAAGGTAATCACAAATCATCCCGATATATTAGCTAAAAAGAGTAATTTTAAAGCTCTCATTAACACAGTCATTTAACGGGCTACGGACAGCCGAGTGTTGCTCGGCAGGATGATGTAGCGTCGGACCCCCTAGACCTACATTAGTAACCGAACTAAACATTGACTACGTACTTATCAAGATCTATGCCGTAATTCATTTCTAAGACCTTCTTAAGTAGTAAATACACGTTCTCGTCTATCAACACATCATTTCCTTCAACAACTATCTTTATTCCCTCAAAAGGATTGAGTGGGGGGTCGGGTAAGTGGGGATCTGGTTTTTCCCTACCTATATATATCCACTTAAGGCCCCCCCTACTCTTAACTAATCTATACCAGTACCTGCCAAAGTATAGGTATTTCCTAACAATGCCCTCATAACTATATGTTACTTCATGTACAGGTTTTAAGTAGTAATTAAACTCTTTTATCCTCTCATTATACTCATAAAGCCTTCTCCTATACTCATCAAAAACTAAGCCTATTAACTTAAGACCATCCCTCACCCTAACGATCTTCTTCTTAAATGCCATCGTCCAAACCTCAGATTAAACACAGGACATCATTACTCAGTTCACAGCCGTATCATCACCGGGGGGTCTTAGTGAGATTTAACTCCCTTAACTTATTCATTACTATACTTATAAAGTAATCAATCTCCTCTGGCTCTATACCTCTTCTCTTAAGTAGTGACTTGATATATGACTCAACTTTGGCGTAATTCTTAAATAGTTCATTTATTCTACGCCAATTAATTCCCTTAAGTGCTGAAGCTAACTTAGGATTAAAAGGTAGGGCGCCTTTAGTCATTAATATAGCTATTATCGGGTAACCTACATAATTTCTATAAAATGTTCCATTATCAGTACTGAAAACTTCCTTTTTCTCTAAATCAACATATACATTATATCTCCTTGTTCCATCAGATGATGTAACTTCGTATTCTTTATCACTTAATTCCTTTATCCTACCATCACTTATAGCACTTAATGCCTCAAGCACTTTTACTCTTGGCGGTAACCTTAGTTTTATTCTCATAGACCTTCCTCTTTCTTTATTTTCTCGGCATACTCTTCGGGCTTAAGGAGATCTTTAAGTTCGTTAGGATCTTTTACCTCTATCTTAAGTATCCAGCCCTTGCCGTAAGGGTCTTGATTTATATATTCTGGGTGATCCATTAATTCCTCATTAACCTCTACTATTTTACCGCTGCATGGTACGTATACGTCAGCAACCGTCTTAACTGACTCCAGAACTGCTACCTTCTCTTCTTTACTTACTTCATTACCTACTTCAGGTAACTCAACACCAACCACGTACTTTAACTTCTTCTGAGCGTAATCAGTGATTCCTACAATAGCTATATTTCCTTCTACTTTAACCCATTCATCTGTTTTTGTATATAGAAGATCTTTCTTAATTAAGTAATCACCTACCTTTATTTCCTCACTCATGGTTCACACCTTAATAAATGGGAAATCTACCACTTTAGCTTTGTACCGTTTACCCCTAATATCTATTTCTACTTCCAGACCAAACAATGCGTATCGACTTTTTATATAGCCCATAGCTATAGGTCTACTAAGTGTTGGTGAGAAATTACCTGATGTAACGTAACCTACCTCAACATCCTCTATAAATACCTTGTGACCATGCCTAGGTATAGCCCTTACTTTCTTCTTTAACCTAAACCCTACCCTAACTTTATCAACCCCTTCCTTCATCACCTTCCTTAACTCCTCATATCCTAAATACCCGGTCTTACCCTTACTAAACACCCAGTAACGCGCTTCTAAGGGATTAATATCCTCACTAATATCCTCACCGTAAAGTACGTAACCCATCTCTAACCTCAGTATATCCCTAGCTATTAACCCAGCAGGCTTTGCACCTAACTCAAGAGTCTTCTTAAATATCTCCTCAGCATGCTTAGGGGTTGTTATTATTTCGTAACCAGAGCTCCTTACCTCCTCACCAGTCCAGCCACTTCTACTAACTAGGAAGACCTCCTTACTAAGCAACTTAACATTCCTTACGAAATTCATTATCTTAAGATCAACCGCGTCCTTACCTCCTAAAGCCTCAAGAACCTCAGGTGATTTAGGTCCTTGCAGTGCAAGTAAGGCCATGTTGAATGTTTCGTCAATAACTTCCACATCAAGACCTAACTTAACTTTCCAATTGTTTAGCCAATTAAGTATCTTCTCTCTATTAACTGCGTTGCATACAATAAACCATTCATCCTCACCTAGATTGTAGAGCATTACATCGTCCTTAAACCCCGCATTCTCATTGAGGAAGGCCGTAGGGCCGCTCATCATGTTAGGACCTATCTTAGTGAGGTCCTTAGGTATTAAGTAATCAAGTAATCTGTAAGTGTCTTTACCTTTTAACCTAATTCTCCCCATGTGGGATATATCGAATATAGTTACTGAGTTCCTAGTCTCTAAGACTTCTTTTATGGGATCACCAAAATCCATTGCTGTTACCCAGCCAGCGAATTCACCAATGCCAGCCTTTAATGCCCTATGAAGATTTATCAATAAGCTCTCCGGCATATTAACTCACAATTTACATATTCCTTACCTTAGGTAAAAAATATTGATAATGTCATAAAACATATTAGTTTAATCAATAATACTTAATGGGGATTGTGTTTGCCTCATTACTGGATACCTAATTCTCCCAATGAGGTCAAGAAAGAAATGCTTAAGGTTATTGGCGTATCTGATGTTCTTGAGTTATTTAAGGATATTCCTAAGGAGTTAATACTTAATCGTGAGTTAAGGATCGGGTTTGGTAAGTCCCTTAGTGAGTACGAGGCTTTAAGGATTACTGAATCCATACTGAGTAAGAACCGTGTGTTTAAGAATCCGCCACCATTCGTGGGTGGCACTGTATGCCCACATTACGTGCCGGCCATTGTTAGGGAGATAGTCTCTAGGGCTGAGTTTTATACTGCCTACACTCCTTACCAAGCCGAAATATCTCAAGGGTTACTTCAAGCGCTATTTGAGTACCAAAGCCTTATGGCTGAGCTATACGGTGTAGACGTAGTTAATGCATCTATGTACGATGGTAGTACTGCTGCTGCTGAAGCCGTTAGAATGGCGCTAAGAATTACTAGGAAGAGAAAGATACTAGTACCTAAGCTCATGGACCCTCAGTACCTTGAGGTTATTAAGACATGGGTGTATGGCTTAAATGTTAGGATCGACTTTTTCAATTTAGATCTCAAGAATGGTAAAGTAGATGTAGATAGCTTAATGAGTAAGTTAAGCGATAAGGATGTGGCTTGTGTCTATATTGAGAACCCATCATACTACGGCTTCTTAATAAAGAACGTAAAGGAGGTATCTGACATAGTTCATGACTATAAGTCACTAATGATCGTAAACGCTGACCCCATATCTTTAGGTATATTTGAAGCGCCTGGTAAATATGGTGCTGACATAGTTGTTGGTGAGGGACAACCATTAGGTTTAGGACTAAATTATGGCGGCCCCTACTTAGGTATCTTAGGTACTAAGATAGATATGAAATTCTTAAGGCAATTGCCAGGGAGGTTAATAGGTGCTACAAAAACTATTGATGGATCAGAAACGGCTTTCACTATGATTCTACAGACACGTGAGCAACATATAAGGAGGGAGAGAGCTACATCAAACATAACTACAAATACAGCACTTTCAGCCATAGCCGCCGCTGTTTACGTCTCATTACTAGGCTCTAGAGGGCTTAGGGAGTTAAGTGAGGTTATCCTATATAGGACTATGTACGCTTTAAGGAGGCTATCAAGTGTCGAGGGTGTTAAGGCACCTTTATTTGGTGGTATTTACTTCAAGAAAATACCATTTAAGCTAGTTAGGGGTGACTTAAGTGAGTTAAATAGGTATCTCCTTGAGAAAGGCATACATGGAGGTAAAGACATAAGTAAGTACGTTAATGAACCAAAATCATGTCTAATCTGCGTCACTGAAGTACATACAGAATCCGACATAGATCTATTCATAGAGCATTTAAAGGGGTACCTCTGTAAGGGGTGATGGACGTGTGGAGACAGGCTAAGTGGGATGAACCCCTGGTATTCGAGTTAACTAAGGCTAGAAGAGAGACCTTCAAAGTGATATCCGAGTTTAGTGATGAGGCTAAGGAATTCATTAAGGACATACTAAATGCCTTACCCAAGAACTTAATTAGGAAGGAACCACCAAGAATACCTGACCTATCTGAGATTGAGGTTGTAAGGCATTTTACAAGGCTCTCGCAGATGGCTTACGGAATTGATGTTGGCCCCGTACCGTTAGGTTCTTGCACAATGAAATATAATCCTAAGATATCTGAGGCCATATGCAGGGATTCACGCATAACAGACATACATCCGGATCAAGATGAAGAGACTGTTCAAGGTGTTCTTGAGATCATATATCTAATGCAGAAGTGGTTAGCTGAGATAACAGGTATGGACTTATGCACGCTTAACGTACCGGCTGGAGCCGCTGGTGAGCTTGCTGGTGCTTTAATGATTAGGAAGTACCACGAGTTAAAGGGTGAGGCACGTGATGAGATGCTCATACCCGACTCAGCCCACGGTACAAACCCTGCTAGTGCTGCTATGGCCGGGTTTAAGGTGATAAAGATAAAGACTGATGAGAAGGGTAATGTCGATTTGGAAGCCATTAAGGCTGTTTTAAGTGATAGAACCGCAGGCATAATGTTAACTAATCCAAATACTTTAGGGCTTTTTGAGGAGAATATTCTAGAGGTTGCTAAAGTACTTCATGACAATGACTCATTACTTTACTACGATGGAGCTAATCTCAACGGAATATTAGGTATAGCTAGACCTGGTGATATGGGCTTCGATATAGTCCATCTAAACCTACATAAGACATTCGCAGCACCACATGGTGGTGGAGGCCCCGGTGCTGGCGCTGTCTGTGCTAAAGGTAAGTTAGTTAATCTATTACCTAAACCTATAGTTAGGAAGAAAGGGGGTAAGTACATACTCGATTACGATATAAAGTACAGTATAGGTCTTATTAGGGCTTACTACGGTCACGTAATACCGACGATTAAGTCATTCATATATATAATTATGTTAGGTCCTAAAGGATTAAGGGAGGTTTCTGAAATCTCCACGCTCAATACTAACTACTTCATAAAATTAATTGAAGGCACAAAAGGAATTACATTACCTTACGACCCAGCAAGACCTAGGAAACATGAGGTAGTTATTAGTGTTGAGAGGCTAGCTAAGGAGACTGGCGTTAATGCTGAAGACATAGCTAAGGCATTATTAGATCGGGGTCTTTATGCACCAACTATATACTTCCCGTTAATAGTTCATGAAGCCTTAATGATAGAATTTACGGAGACGGAGACTAAGGAAATGATAGAGACGTACGCTAGAGTACTTAAAGAGATTGTTATTGAGGCATACAGGGATCCAAAGAAGGTAAAGGAGACGCCTAGAAACACTAGTGTTCGTAGGATAGATAATGTTAGGGCTAACCTGCCTAAGTACGTAACACCGACATATAAATTCATTGAAAGAGTGAAAAAGGATTAATTTTATAACTCTATAATCTCTACCTCCATTTTCTCAAGATCTAGTAGCGCTATAGTTGACTTACCACTTAAGTAACCAAGAACTTCCCCTGGATTCAATACTAGCGTTTTACCCACCTTCCTAACATCAACTTCGTGGGTATGACCATAGAGGACTATATCGTATGTTTTACTTGAAGCTATTGAATCTATAAGCCTCTTAGTTAATTGCTTACCCCCAAACCCATGTACTAGCAGGATTTTCTTCTGCTTCAATGTTAGTTCATGAACTGAGTTCTTTAATGTAGCCCCAGCCTTACTGGCTAATTCCTTAAGTAGTATTTTCTCCCCATCGTTATTACCTAAGACTATTATTGACCTAGGGAAGAATTCTAGAATTTTTATCAACGTAAAGGGTGATATGATATCACCTAAGTGTATTAAGAGTTCTATACCCTTCTCGGAAAATACCTTTAATGCTTTATCTACCTTCTCTAAGTTGTCGTGTGAATCACTCATAACGCCAACCAACATAATTACCCACCCTTAAGTATCTTCACAACAGTATACTCGTTGAAGCCAGTAATAACCTTAATATAGTCAGGGAATGACCTATCTAGCTCGGGATCACCAGTGTCTACCCTAAGATATTTTAGCTCATTTATCTTTCTCCTCGTTGAGATTATGATTAAATTATTTAACCCCACCTTACGTAGCACTGCCGGTGATATCTGCTGATTACCCCTACCTAAGATGAAACCTTGCTTCCCTATTGGGGTTAATATTATCTTTACCTTACCATACTTGCTTAAAAGGTCAAGGAGGTCTCTCTCACTGAGGTCAAGCTTAATTACTTTACCCCTATATACGGCGTCAACACCTAGTAAGGTCTTAGGTAGATTCATGTATTTAGCTATAGTGGCTACTGTAGAACCTGGACCTAAAATGTAGAGTGTGTCTTTATCCATTAACTCATCAACTATGAAAGCAGCTATTTCTTCCTTATTCTCTTCTTCACCTCCCGTAAAGTCCTTGGTTGGTGGTACTAAGTCCCGGTACTGAAGTGTTTTTACGTAACCAAATATCCTTACCTTAAGTACACCCTTTTCTATAACACTTTCATCAACATCAGCTATCTCGGACTCTATAACCTCAGCACGCCCTTCCATAAACGCCTTTAATATCTTAACAGCTATTTCAGGTGTTGTAGCGAATACCCCGCTATACATCTTTACACCACTAGGTATTCCTAAAATGGGTATGGATCCGTCAATGACCTCATATATATCTCTAGCAGTACCATCCCCACCAACAAATACTATCACCTCAACACCCTCCCTAAGTAACGCCGATGTGCATTCTTTAGTATCTTTAGCTGATGTAGGTATACCTATATTAACGTTAATGACCTTAAACGTAAGTTTGGACTGCCTTAAGTAATCCTCACCCATAACCTTTGGTGCCGCCACTATAACTAGCTCATTAGGGTTAATCTCGCTTTCTAATGTCTTTATGAATCTTAATGCCCTCCTGGGGGCTACAGGCTTAGCCCCTCTCTTTAACGCCTCGTAGTACAAGTTCCCATCAGTACCTTTAAGCCCTACACTACCTCCCATACCGGCTATAGGGTTAATTAAAAAGCCTATCTTTCTCAACTGCATGGAACACCGTTAGATAGCTTTAGTAGAAAGACCTTAATTCACTACCTCTTATTATCTCGTTGAAAAGACTCACTATTAGGTTCCTCTCTCTATCACCAATATCTTCATTAACGTATAGCCTAAGTATGGCTATACTATGAGGTAGCTCACCCCACAGAGTCTCCCATATTCTCTTAGCGAGTATGTTTCCTCTTGAGTCTTGAACATATATGTATTCATCAGCAAACATGGGATTTAAATGTAATTTTGGTGTGTCAACGAAGAATGCATCATCACCTAACTTAATACCCCTACCCTCTATCTTACTCCTTAATAACCTATTGATGAATACCCTATCGAGTAGGTTATATAGAAGTGCATCACGTACAGAAACAACCTCTTCAGATACAGTACTATAAGGTATATGTCTCTTAAGTATCAATAAAGCCTCAGGGGTCTTCCTAACCTCAGGGTGACTAAGTATGAAGTCATCATCGAGCTCAACATACTTATTAGGGTCTTTAACATACTCTTCAAAGCCTAAGATCTCATCTGCTTTCTTAAGTAATTTACCTAGCATATGGTCTACAGCTCTTGATGTCTTATGATAGTATACGGTCTTGAACATTAGTAGCCTAGCTAGTAACATAGAGTCAAATACCTCCTTAGCCTTAGCCTCAATAACCACCTTATCACTTACTATCTTTGAGAACTGGGCTATCCTCTGCCAATCGATCGTAAGTCCATAAAACGCGCCTGTATAGTACGAGTCCCTTAGCAAGTAATCGATTATGTCAGCACTTATGGCTCCTTTAGCAACATAGAATAATGACTTAGTGGTTATTGATTCTTCTCCTACAACCTCGTTTAAGGGCCAAAGTTCTATTGATGGGGCTTCTAAGAGATCGGCTAAGGTCTTAGCATCGATACCTAGCTCATTAGTAACCTTATCAATTATTGGGCGTATCTCACCGTTTTCTAAAATAATTCTCTTACCTATAATCTCATGTGTTGTACCGTAATTCACTAATATATGATCCTCAAATGTATGTGAGAAAGGCCCGTGGCCAATATCGTGGAGTAATCCCCAAAGCCTCATTATGAATATATATCTCTCTTTCTCTCTTTCCTTGACACCTGCCTTACTTAGTAAGTTCTCGGTTAATACTCCAGCAACATGCATCACACCAAGGCTATGTGAGAAACGCGTATGTGTTGCTCCAGGATATACCCATTGCGATGTTGGTAACTGTTTAAGCCTCCTTAGCCTCTGGAAGGCATAGGTATCGATTATCTTTAGTTCATGTTCATAAACCTTAATATATCCGTGGATAGGGTCCTTAATCACTATGTAATTACTGCTCATTGATGACTGCCTTGATTGATATTTACTCGATTCTTAAAAACCTTATCACTATGGGAAATATTCAGCTAAATAAGTCATTACATAAGTCATTACGTAACTTACATAGATCATTGACGAATTCTTTACCATAATCACTTATTTCTATGTATTCGAAGACATCACCTCCTTTCACAGTTGTCTTTACGTTTATTAATTTAGCATTTCTAAGTAGTCTTAAATCATCATCTAACTCATGTGAGTATACTGAATCATCTACGCTAACGAATCTATATGTAAACATGCCCTTCTTGGATAGGTCAAATACTAATTCATGGAGCCTTTTCCTACTTTCGATACCGCCTATACGTGATAAGAGAATTAATAACCTCACAGTATTATGGCTTATTGAACTCATGTTTCTACTCACCTAGCAACTAAGTAAGTTAGTGTGTTTCTCCTAAAAGCATTACGCCACCATGTTTAGATTACTTCCGGTTACCTCTCTCACTCTATGGGTTATTGATCATGTGAAGTATGGTCTAGTATTACATGCCACACCATATCCGGGGTTAGGTAATGAAATGTCCTGAATGTGGCTCAGTAGAGTTAGTATGGGATTATAAGGGAGGATGCGTGGTCTGCTCAGCTTGCGGTTTAGTTATTGACTCCATATATGTTAATCAAGTAAATGGGTTTAGGGATGAGGGGTTAGAGAACGCGAGAATGAAGGCGAAGGAAAAGGTAAAGACCCATAAGAAGCTTAAGGTATTGGGTGATCAGGAGATGGCTAAGAGGTTTAAGCTATACATGGACTTACTAAATAATAAGAGGGTTAAGCTAGCGTTTGAGACTAAGGCGTTAACAGAGTTTATTTACGGTAAGAGAGCTCCAGTTAAGATACTTGTTAAAAGAGGTACTAAGATAGATGAATCATTAAAGACTAGGTTAAGCGCTATAATCAACATAATCAATAAGTACCCTAGGTTAGCGTCAAGAACCGATAGAGCTAAGTACGCCTTAGCCTACATGATTTACTCACTAATTAACACCGGCAGAATAGACTTCAAGGAAGTAACCAGAAAGTTCAACTTAAGCTTCGCTCATGCTAGGAGGTTATACAGTCAGTTGAGTAGTGAGGTGATTAATGAGGCTAAGTACGTTATGAAAGAATTAATAGAACCTACACCAGTAATAACATAGTGGATGATTAGAGAATCCGGCACTGATTAATGATGAACCTAGACCAGCATGACGCTAGGAAACATACTTTTTAATTATTTCCTTAACAAGCTCATATACTAACCTACCTTCAACCTTACCCCTTAACTCCTTCATTACAAGACCCATAACGTATTTATCAGCACGTTCACCTCTCTTCCTAACCTCGTCTAGGTGTTTCCTCACGGTTTCCTCAATAAATGATTTGATCTTGCCTAAGTCAGCTAACTGTCTGTACTTACTGATGACTTTATCTATATCTACTTCAGGGTTCTTAGCTATCTCCTTAAGTATTTTAGGAATAGCTTCCTTGGCTATTACCTTATTGGCTAATGCCTTAACTACGGCTTCAATATGTTCCTCACTTATATTATCAATATTAACACCTTCACTCCTTAGGGCTTTTAATGTACTTACTAGGAGTGACGCTATGAATGTAGGCGGTACTGCATGTCCGTAGCCCTGTGCTAGCTCTATGAATAACGCTAATTTATTCTCCTTAATTAACTGTGTTACTAAGTCTTTGCTCAGGAGGTACTTACTGATTAACTTCTGCTCAAGCTCCTCAATACTCATAGGCATGAACTTCTTAGACTCTTCTATCAACTCCTTAGTTATCCTTATGGGTGGTATGTCAGTCTCAGGGTACATTCTCGCAGCGCCTGGTTGTGGTCTCATGTAGAACGTGGTGCCATCAGGATTAGCAGCTCTAGTCTCGGCAGGAACGCCTTCAAAAGCCTTTAAGACCCTTTCATAAACAGCCTTAAGAGCTTTAAACGCCTTATCCTTTGAAGAAACAACAAATACAAACGCGTCTCTTTCTAGGTCACCCTTAAGTAGCTCAAACACCTTACGTAATTCGTCCTCAGTAATTCCGTACTTAGGTAGTTCATCGCTATGAATAATGCCCTTAACACCACCCCACTGTTTGGCGTAATCAGCTAATTCAGTGCCGAACCTCCTACCAGGCTGTAACTCCATACCGACAAGTCCTTTAAACTTAGGCAGTAACATGGCGAATACCTTCTCACCCCTCCTTAATGCTGATGCTATGAACTTGCACTTGGTATCCTTAAATACACTAGTAACGTCAGTGATCCTGAACTCTATATCTGAGGGGCTTAAACCCCTCTTTTTAAGCTCATCCTTAAGTCTAAGTAGATTTAGCTGTCTTAGGACCTCATATTCAACAACCTTAGGTATGAGCTCTAACTTCTGAACGCCCTTTATCTCTATCTTAGTACCTCCCTTTATCGAGATATTGAGGTCTTGCCTAATAGTCCCTATACCCCTCTTAGCCTTCCCGGTAAGCCTTAATAACAAACCTATCTTTAGAGCAACTCTCTTAGCCTGCTCGGGGGTATGTATGTCAGGCCCTGTAGCTATCTCTATTAGGGGTATACCTAGCCTATCTAGGTTATAAATGACCGTCTTATCCTTGGTAGCTACCTTCCTTGCAGCGTCCTCCTCAAGACATAAGGTCTGTATCCTAACGATGCCTTTCCCATCACGTATATATCCATTTAAAGCTAGTAAGGCAGTTCTTTGGAACCCTGTTGTGTTTGATCCATCAATAACTATCTTCCTCATTACGTGGACTTCATCCACTAATGTCATGTTAAGTGCTTTAGCAACAGCTATGGCTATGAGCAAGGCCTCCCTATTTAGTGGAGCAGGCGGCTCCTCATCAAGCTCAACAAGGCACGATGTTGATGGTGGTACCTTATACAGATATGCCTTACCCCTTAACCATTCGAAAAGGGCTGCTGGATCAACTTCACCTATCTCACTTTTAGTGGCTCTTAACTTACGTAGTACCTTCTCCTTAAGAACCTCCTCAGTTAGTTGTGTGGGGCAGTTACAGAATAGTTTAGACTTAGTGTCTAATTGCTGATGTATTTCTAGCCCTACCTTAAGACCTAACTCCTTATAATCTAGTTCGCTAGCCATGGAACCACCTCGGGTAATGATAGGGTAGATGCCTTTCGTTAAACTCATAAACAAAGTTAGTTAGCATGAGTCTCCTAACCTCACATAAGTCCCTAGTCTGTGCTAGTACCCATGATAGCTTTACGTAAGCCGTCTCAGGTAGCATATCGTAGCCGGGTATGACCCCAGCCGCGAGTAGTCTCCTACCCGTCGTATACACATTCATGTTAATCTTACCGAAGAGTGTTTGCGTAGTCATTATCACAGGTATACCCTCCTCTATAGCCCTCCTTATGGAGGGAATGCACCTATTAGCTATGTGCCCTAACCCCGTACCCTCAATAACTATCCCTCTATAACCCCTATCAACAACCATATCAATAATTTCAGGGTCAATACCCGGATAGGCCTTAATCAGTACTACCCTATCATCAAACTTATTCATCAGTATTAATGACGACTTATCGTTAGTTCTCTTTATGTAGGTGTTGTTTATCATTATTAGTTCATTAGTTTCAGGTATGACCTTAGCTAGTGGTAAGTCATTTATTGATTGAAAAGCATCCCTACGACTTGAATGCATTTTCCTTACTTTAACCCCTCTATGGGCAAGTACGTATGTATCGCTTACATCGCCATGCATGACGACGGTGACTTCAGCGAATGGTGCCTTAATGACTGTTATGGCGGCTCCCTTGAGGTTAATCAAGGCGTCAGTACTGGGTCTATCACTACTTCTTTGAGCACCTACGAGAGCTACAGGTACTGGTAAATTCCTAAGGGCGAAAGCTAGTGCGGCAGCTGTATATGCCATTGTGTCAGTCCCGTGTGCTATTATGACCCCATCAGCACCCTCATAAATATATTTAGCCACTTGCTCAGCTATTTTAGACCAATGACTTGGATTCATATCCTCACTAAAGATACTGAATAACGATAATGCCTTTATGGAGCCCAACTTAAGTAGGTCAGGCACTAAATCAACAAGTTCATGAGCAGATAAGGCAGGTCTTACAGCACCTGTCTCATACTCGACCTTACTGGCTATAGTGCCTCCAGTACTTATGATAGTTATTAACTTATCATTCTCGCCTTTAATGTAGGTCTCCTCACCTAAAATCTCCTCATAGAGCTTTAAGCCCCTCCTCTCTAGAACCTCTATCCTAACTCCTTCATCAATACCTATACCTACGTTATACCCGTTAGGTAACTTAAGAACAAGTATATCCTTACCGGACTCTGCTGTCTTAGGCATTAATATACCTTCAAAGATGGTGTTACCCTTAATGATCCTAAGCCTATCACCTATACGCACATCAAGCCTCTCAAGAATATCGCGTAGCCTTCCCTCATAACCACGTAGAGGATCTTGACTACCCATGACTAACTACCCTAGCTACTATGAGAAATATAGTTTCTTAAGCTAATAAAGTAAGTAATGGATTGCTTAGTTATTTATCTTAAGCGAATATACTCTCCTTCTTCTTCCTAGGTACTGATGAAGGCGGGACTACCGTAGGTACTGGTAGACCCATGGCCTTTCTCTGCCTAATCCAGTACTCTCTCCTATTCCTAACCCTGGGTACTAGATTTCTCTTAGGTCTAGCAGGTATCTTAGGTGTCTGGTTACGTACCTTACCTGCCTTAGTTAATGAGCCGTGTGAAGGCATTCTTCACTACCCTCTCTTAAATCTCTACTACCTTACCTTATAAACTATTCAGCCTATCAACCGTGTTAATTACTCCATTAACTTATATAAACATGAAGTAAGACTTTAATCTATGGTGGGTAATTTGAAGGTGTACCTAGCTGAGAACTGGTTTGGTACCATAGCACTATCTGAGAAGGGTGAGAGGTTAGAGACTTCCATAACGCCTAAGGAGGCTGTTGATAAGTTAGTTGATAACATGCTCAATATTGAAGATGAGAAACCAACATTAAATACCTTAGACATTGTTCAGAAGTTAAAGAAGAAGTACCCCGATGTTGAATTCGTTGTTGAGTCTTACGAGGTAGCTAAGGAGGTCGGTAATTTAGGTGTTAAGGTAGTTGTTGAGCCGGGGACTCAAGTACTTAGGGAGTTTAGGGCTAAGTTGCCTGAGGTAGCTATTGAGTTAGGCTTTGTTAAGGACTTTGATGAGTATTCTAGACTACTCCATGAGGTTCAGATAGAGGCTGTTAGGAGGAGATTAAGGAAGGTTGCTCAGAAGAGGGACTTATTAGTTATCCAGAGTGTTAGGGCTATAGACGACATAGATAGGACCCTAAATCTCTTCGCTGCTAGGTTAAGGGAATGGTACAGTATTCACTTCCCGGAGCTTGATGATTTAGTTAGGGACCATATAGCTTATGCTGAGGTTGTTGCAGGGCTTGGTTATAGGGAGAACATAACTGAGGAGGCTTTAAGGAAGTTAGGGTTTAGTGAGGGTAAAGCACGTAGGATAGCAACCATGGCTAAAAAGAGTATGGGTGCTGATCTATCAGACTTTGATATCAAGCCCATGCAGACTCTGGCTAGGATAATGCTTGAGCTACATAGGTTAAGGAGCGAGTTAGTTGAGTACACAGGCACCGTGATGAGAGAGGTGGCACCTAACATAACGAAGTTAGTAGGCCCGGTATTAGGTGCTAGGTTATTAAGTCTAGCTGGTAGCCTAGAGAACCTAGCTAAGCTCCCGGCATCAACCATACAGGTATTAGGTGCTGAAAAGGCGTTATTCAGGGCTTTAAGGACAGGCGGTAAACCACCAAAGCATGGCGTTATATTCCAGTTCCCTGACATACATAGGTCACCTAGATGGCAGAGAGGTAAGATAGCTAGGGCGTTGGCAACTAAGTTAGCCATAGCCGCTAGGATCGACTACTTTACTGGCAGAGATATAGGTGATCAATTAAAGAAAGCCCTTACTGAGCGTATTAGGGAGATTAAAGAGTTATACCCAAGACCACCAAGAAGAGAGGAGCGTAGGGAAAGGAGGCGTAGAAGACCTAGGAGGGGTAAGAAATAACTTAATTAATCACGTTAGAATGCTTAACTTAGAGGTGGTACGATGTCTCAAGTGGTTAATGTAGCTGAGCATCACAAGTATAAGAACGTATACGTAATTGAGTTAGAGGATGGTTCAACCAAGTTAGCGACTATTAACTTAGTGCCTGGTAGGAGGGTTTATGGTGAGAGGTTATTTAAAGTAGGTAATGTGGAGTACAGGGAGTGGAACGCCTATAGGAGTAAGTTAGCGGCATCACTACTCAAGGACATTAAGGACTTAGTCATTAAGCCTGGAACAACAGTCCTTTACTTAGGTGCTGGTAGCGGTACTACCGTAAGCCACGTATCCGATATCGTAGGTTTAAAGGGTAGGATATATGCTGTTGAGTTCGCCCCTAGGGTTATGAGGGAGTTAATAACTGTAGCCGAGGAACGTAGAAACATAATACCAATACTTAATGACGCTAGATTCCCACAACGGTATAGGCACTTAGTGGAAACAGTTGACATACTTTACGCGGATATAGCTCAGCCAGAGCAAGCAGGCATTATAAACATTAATGCACAGTACTTCCTTAAGGAGAGTGGCTGGCTATACTTCGCTATTAAGGCACGAAGCATCGATGTTACTCAAGAACCTAGTGAGGTCTATAGAAGGGAGATAGAGACCTTAAAGCAAGGCGGGTTCGAGATAGTTGATGTAGTTCATCTAGACCCGTTTGATAAGGACCACGCTATGGTGCTTGCACAGTATAAGGGCAGAAGGTAAATTTTTAACTTCTTTATATAGACTATTTAAATACGGAAGTACTGGGTAAATCATGGTTAGAGGGAAGTATCAAGAAGACGAATGGACACAGCTATTTAGGTTAAGAGACGAGGTTGTTAGTACGTTAAGGTACGTCACGGATAAAGTAGAGGAGATTAACTACCCTGAGTTACAAAGAGGTAAGAAGAAATCTATAGATATAGTAGCTAGTACAGAGCATAAAGACCTCATAATCAAGATACAGAGCGATGCTAAGAAGTTAAAGAGGGATGAGCTCGAGGACTTAATTAAGAGTTCTAAAGTACTAAATGCATTACCCATAGTGATTAGTAAGTTTAGTGGGTCTAACGAGCTTGAGGATCATGTCATATATATAAAGAATAACGTCTTCATAATGAATGAGAAAACCTTCAAGGGTGTCGTTGTGGAGAGAAATACCTATGTCTTCAATGTTAAGGGTAATTACTTAGTTAAGGTTGATGGTAAGAGGCTTAGGAGATTAAGAGAGGGTTTAGGCCTTAGCTTAGGTGATGTTGCTAAGGAATTAGGTGTTACGAGAAAGACTGTTTATGAGTATGAGAGAGAGAGCTTTACAGCTACGGTAAGTACTGCTGTGAGACTCATTAATGTCTTTGGCGATGACGTAATAGAACCCATAGATATCAGGGTACTTTCTGAGTTAAGGAGAATGTATGAGACAGCTCTTAAGCTTAGTGAGGATAGGGGTTACGACATAGTTAACTACCTTAAATCACTAGGGCTTAAGGCATCAGATATCAAGTTCTCTGCACCCGATGTACTAGCGTCCCATGAAGTCAGTGAGAGGGTTAAGTTATTCATAATAGACTTAAGGAGGAGAATAAGGAACGTCACGGCTAAGATTCAGGAGTGCTTTAAGTTCTCTAAGGTTCTTGAAGGCGACATACTTGTACTAAGCAAGGATAAATCAAGGGATTACGACCTAATCGAAAGTTCTTTACCTAAGGACGAGGTTAAGGTTATAGAGGATAGTGAGATATCAGAACTAAGGAAGGTAATTACTAGGTAAGCTCTTTTACCTTAACTCAACATTTACCCAAGGGTTAAGGTAATTGTATCTACGTATATGTGTTACTGGAAGACCAGGCGTAGGTAAGTCAACGGTTGTTTCTAAAGTCATTAATAGGTTAAGGGGTATGGGGTATAAAGTTGGTGGTATCATATGCCCTGAAGAGAGGGTTAGTGGCAGGCGTGTAGGTTTTAAGATAATTGACCTACTTACAGGTAGGGAGGGTTGGTTAGCTAAGGTACCCGTAGGTAATGTATGCCCTTATTCATTAACACACGGCAAGTATTGCATAATCTTAAGTGATGTTATTAATGTAGGCGTTAATGCCTTAAAGAAAGCATCCCAAGAATCCGATGTTTTAATAATCGATGAGGTAGGTCCTATGGAGCTTAAAGTACCTGAGCTAAGGAGTGAAATCATTAATGTTCTTAGGAGCTTTAGTAGGCCGTTAATAGCTGTTGTTCACTATAGGTTAAGGGATTTTGAAATTAAGAATATATTGAGAGGCTGTAGGTACTTTGAGGTGACGTTCCGTAATAGGAACTACTTACCTAATGAGATATTAAAAATTATTTTAAACTCCCTAAGGACTTAGGGTATAGGAATGAGTAATGAAGAATTTATAGAGGTTAAGGAAGGTCTCGTTAAGCTCTTAGTACCCAACCCTGAGTTATTTAAGCGTGGTGACGGCGTTTACGAACCTTCATGGGCACCTGTATTTTATAATCCACGTATGACCTTTAATAGGGATTTATCCGTCATTATTCTCCAAGAACTTATTAACTTAGGTTACTTAAGGGATGTACTTGTTCTTGACGCCTTAGCAGGTACTGGAGTTAGAGGTCTTCGCTATGTCAAGGAGGTAAATAGGGTTAATGCCTCATTGATCAACGACATAGACCCTTTAGCCTATAAGCTGATGATTAAGAATATAGAGCTGAACGGACTTAAGGATAAAGTTAAGGCGTATAATAAGGACGCTAATGTATTGATGAATGAATTAAAGTTATGTAAGGTGAAGGTTAACTTCATAGACATAGACCCCTTCGGATCCCCTATACCTTACCTACAGTCTGCGTTATGGTTAGTTACTAAGGATGGGGTCTTAGCTGTAACTGCTACAGACACAGCCGTGCTTACGGGTAAGCATGCACATGCATTACTTAAGAAGTATAGGGCTGTGGGTTTTAAGACAGATTTTAAGAATGAGTTCGCTGCTAGGGTCTTACTGTCATCCATAGCTTTTAGGGCTTCAGAAATGGATAGGTATATTGTACCATTATTCACTATAGCAACCCAGCATTACGTTAGGGTGTTTGTTAAGGTGGGTAGAGGGGGTAAGAAGGCCTATGATACAGTGAAGAGTAAGGTAGGTTACATACATTACTGCACTAAATGTTGTTACAGAGAATTCGTAGGTTTCGATGAGGAGTTAGGAGGCGTTTGCCCATACTGTGGAGGCAAATTAATTAGATTGGGCCCCTTATGGATTGATTCACTTTATGATGAGGAGTTAGTAAAGGGTATAGATCCTGATTTGTTAAAGAGATTTAGTTACATATCAACATACACTAAGTTAACTAAGTTCCTTGAGTTTGTAAGGTATGAGTATTCTATTAACCAACCTTACTATTCATTACCAAAGTTATGTAGTAAGTTGGGGATTAACATCCCTAAATTAAGTAAGGTTATTGAGTGCTTAAGGAATGCTGGGTATTTAGCATCACGTACACACATGGATCAGCAAGGTATAAAGACTAATGCCCCATATAGGGAATTGATAAAGTGTGTTAAGGGTTTATGAAATTATGAAAATATTAACTCTATTAGCGTCTAGATATAAGGATGTAGAATGCGTGTTAGTAACTTAGAAGAGAAGGCGCTAGAGATAATAAGGAAGTACGATAGCAAGGGAGGCATAATACAAACAGAACTCTATAAGAAGCTCAAGATACCTGGCAAGGAAGGTTATAGACTTGTCTTAAAGCTTCTTAGGAAAGGATTAATAAAGAGGGAGGAGGTCATTGTAAACGGTCGAAGGACTTATAGATTAACGTTAGCCCGTCACCCGTTGGATAATATAGTTAAAGTACACCTAGACCTAATAATGTATATACCATGCTTTACATGTCGTGAACTTGAGAGGTGTGCTTTAGGGACTTACTTCAACCCAATAACATGCCCGAAGATTAATGACTTCTTAAGATTCCATAGTGATGAGGTTATAAAGGAGTTCAATAGTAGAAGAGAATGATTGAGTTTAGCTAATTACATTAGTACCACTATATTAAGCTTCTCGACTATGTCCTTATACCTATTCCTCACAGTAACCTCAGTCTTCCCCACAGCCTCAGCAATCTCTTTCTGTGTTCTCTTATGATCTAGTACGATGCCGGCCACATAGACGGATGCTGCAGCCATACCTGACGGCCCTTTACCGTCTAATGCCCCTAAATCCTTTAACTTCCTTAAGAGTATTATGGCTAATGAAGTTACTTGGCTTGGGAGTCCTAATTGTCTAGATATTTTAGGTACATATATCGATGGATCAGCTACACGCATCTTAATTATGTCACCTGCTTTCTTACTTATGTACATTAATGCTTTCCAGTAAGCATCACGTGTTATACCTACGATTCTAAAAACCATCTTACTATCTATCGCTATACCGTAAACCTTTGCTGAAGCTATCACCGCCACAGCAACTAACTCAGGTATCCTCCTGTTTTTAAGTATGTTAGCTACTTGGAACTTTCTGAGTAAGAGACCTGCTTGCTCCTTAACGACTTTTGGTAACCTAAGCTTACTACATACGTCATTCATTAACTTTAATGCATTTACTAATGTGTTATTTCCTCTAACCCTTAAGTGGTTATGGAGTCTCCTTAACTTATTATTAGAGCGTGAAGCTATATCCGTAGTTAGCCCGCCGTCATGAACTGTGAAGGATGTGGGCGAACCTGTCCTTGCTTTTCTTAATCTATCTTCAGGTGTGAAAGCTCTCCATTCAGGCCCCTCATTAATTAGGCGCTCACTTATAACTTCCCCTGTCTCAATACATATATACTCACCACGTACCTCATCGTAAATTATGTTGTTGGGATCACATATAGGGGAAGGCCTACCCATGTTTATGGGTTTGGAAACTGTCATAGCTTCTCACCTCTTATAATACATAGGCTCATGCGGAGATGGTTCGATATCCTTAACAGGCTTAATAACTGCGTAAGGGCCATGTACAGGGCCTATGATATCTATTAAATAACCTATGAAATCCCACTTAGAATTAAATACCTTTGAATATAGTTTAGGTATCCTTTTAGGATTTATTATCTTCACTAGTAGGTAACCATTGGAAGTCTTGTAAAGGTAGTACCCTAATTTACGCATGAGCCCCACCGGAAAAACAGGGTTGAGTCACTTATAAATCTCTCATAACTATTATTTAACCATATTACCCAGTAATACTAATGATAATACCATATAATGTATTACTTAAGACTAATTAGTAATATATCTAATAATTTTATGGATATTGCGCGTTAATACTCGTTTATACTTTAAATACTTCTGCAGGTAATACCTTTTCCTTATCCCCACTTGATCTTTCTTTACTTAGTTCCCCGGGACCTTAACTCGCTCAACTTCATTGCAATTTTTTTAATTAGGTTCTGTTTTCGTTCCTTGGATTTAATGTATACGGCCCCCTGCAGTTCAGTCATATACCATACTCTGGGGTATCTCTTAGTTTTATCTACTTCACAATCCACATTTAATTCCTTACATACCTCAAGAATCTCATCGAGCGTTGGCCTTATCACGGCCATATGCTTAGGTACTTTCCTACCTAACCTACGTGATAACCTACTATCGAAGTATGGAAGCCAAATAACTATCTTATCTTTTCTTAACAATTTAACACTCCATAAAGGATAATCTCATTACTCCTTAAGTAGTATAGCGTTAATAACGCCATCCTGCCCTGGTCTTGAGGTTACTTCAGCAAGCCCTAGCTCGGTCTCTATGATTGCCCCCTTAATTATAATACCTCTCCTAGCGAAGTCGGGGTTTGCTGGGGTTTTCACTATCTTTAATATCCTAACCTTCTTTGTCTCATTAGTCTCTGGGTCGTATACGTTAGCATATCTAACCTCCTTAGCCCTAACCTTGATGTTACTTCCATAAACCCTAACTACAACTCTCCTCTCCCTCTCACCTAGCTTAGCCTCTGTTGGGAATTCACCAAGCTCATACTTCCTAGGCTTCCTATGCCTTCTCTTCCTACCACCAGTCTTCTTCCTTAGGTCATTACCTTGGTAAATACCCATACAACATCACCGACCTAATTAATGCCTCTCTTAATGTATTCTAGGTCTACTAATAAGCTTAACGCGTTTAAATTAAGGATACCCATATAAAGACTCTAGTCACTAACTATATTAACGGGTATGAAGAGGGGCGTAAAGATTAGGTTAAAGAAAGTAGCTGAATACGTACTTAATAAGTTCGCACTAAGGCTAGCGTATAAGGCTTATGAGAAGTGGTTATGGAGGCAAATAGAGAAAGGACCTATGCCCTACCATGTAGCGATAATACCTGACGGGAATAGGCGCTGGGCGCGTGAGATGGGGCTTACAGTATTTAATGGTCATGAGGCTGGGTATAGGAAGGTTAAGGAATTACTCAAGTGGCTGTGGGAATTAGGCATAAAGGTTGTAACCATATATGCTATGTCCTACGAGAACTGCCTTTATAGGGGCCCTGAAGAGAAAGAGCATCTGTTTAAGCTAATTAATAATGGGCTTAAGGAGTTCATGGAGTCAGAAGACCCCGTTAAGTACGGTGTTCGTGTTAAGGTATTTGGTAGGTTAGATTTAGTTCCTGACTACCTTAAGGAGACTATAAAGAAAGTTGAGGAGGGTACGTGCAATAACAATGAGAGATTCCTAAATGTTGCCTTATGTTATGGCGGGCGTCAAGAAATAATCGATGGGATTAAGAAATTAATAAATGATGTGAAGAAAGGTGCCTTAGATATCGACTCCATAGATGAAGAGCTATTTAGTGATAAATACCTCTATACCTCTTGGTTACCTAAAGAACTCAAGAACCCCGACTTAGTGATAAGGACCTCAGGCGAGATACGCGTAAGTAACTTTCTACTCTGGCAGTCAGCATATAGCGAGTTTTACTTCTGTGAGGTCTACTGGCCTGAGTTTAGGAAAATAGACCTATGGAGAGCTATTAGGTCATACCAACATAGAGAAAGAAGGTTCGGTAGGTAAGTTAATGTTTACGCATTTCTTTCTCGACGTAAGTCATTACGAGGCTAATCGACAATATAACTATGATGAATATTGTTGTGGTTGTTAACGCGTATGTGCTCTCAAGGTAGTAGATAATGTTAATGAACGATACCTGAGGCCCTAACTTATTGTAGGCGCTGATTAACTCATTAAGTAAGTACCATAGGAATAGTACTAACGATAAGGTAATAACGTCTTTCCAGAACTTGATACTACGCCTAATTACTCTTAGTATGGTCTTAGTACCAACAAGTATTAACGTGGGAACCATGTAGTAAGGTAATACTAAGTTCAGTACCTTAGTAAAGAACGTATATAGATTAAGTTCCTCAACGCCACTCATTAGCGTATAAGTTAAGATAGCCGCGAATAAGTACACCGTAAGTGATAACAATAATGAGACTTTCATAACCGGTGATATGAATATCTTACCTAAGGATTTATCTATATTAAACCCCTTAAAGATCATTAAGATACCTATTAATGTGAAGAAAGCAAATATAGCTTCTCTAGCGAGGTTTAGGTATGATAAAATAGTTATCGTAAGTATAATTAACCCTGGCCAACCTATAAATATCTTTGCGAACCTAGGTTCTTCTATTATTTTCTTAAGATACCTACCTATCAAGATATAGGTCTCCTCAACACCCCTCATCTGCTCAACAACGACTACTTTATTGCTATATATGGGTAGTACTGACTGAATTATTGGTATGACAGTCTCATCCTCAGCACCATCACTAATAAGGATAGCTCCTGAGGGTCTCACCTTCTCAATAACACTTAATAACTGCTCCCTTATCCTTAACCCAGCTCTATGACCACCCCTCTTATCCCCAGCAATCAGTGCTATCTCAACATCCATACCTTCATTACGTAATTCTTCATATGTTCTTATTGCTTCAAAAAGAACATTTACGTCAGAGTCTTGAGGTTTTGACTTAGCGAATGTGAAGGCCGCCTTAGTAAAAACGTTATAGCCTACCAGGGGGGTTTTAATACCTACGCTACCTATGTCATCGTCAAAATCTATAGCCAATATAAGTAACTTCTCATTCCTCACCTTCACTAAAGAGTGCTTTGAACTCATCAAAGGTTAATTTTTCACCTCTACTTAACTTCTCCAATGCTCTACTCTTAAGTCTATTTAAAATCTCTTTCTCTTTCTCTTTTTGCTTCATTAACTGTATTTCTTTTATCTTCTTAAAGAGTTCACTCCTTCGCTGTATTAACTCATTTATCTCATTAGAAACTTTAGTTATTTTCTCCGATAATTTACTTATGGATTCTCTAAGCTCATTAGCTCTATCCTTTAATTTATTGAGTTCCTCCTTAAGTGATGCAATCCTCCCCTTAAGCATCCCTATATCGTTTCTAATACTATTTATCTGGTTATTGACATCGTTAAGCTCAAGTCTTAAGCTACTTAACTTAGCCCTGACCTCTAAGTACTTATTTCTAATTTCCCTAGCCTTTAACGCCTTCATTAAACATCTTTCTAACCTAGCTATCTCTTTAATGAGCTTATTCTCCTCTTCAAGAGGTAAGGATTCAGTAATTATTCTCCACTCAAGTCTCTCTATCCTCTCTTGGAGTCTGCTTACGGGTATTCTAATGAATTTCTGTAGTTGGTTAATAACATTTTTATGAGTGTTTAATTCTTCAACAGTCTCTCTTATCTTACTCTTAATTTCATTTCTAATGTTCTTTAAGTTATTTAAGGCATTTTTCTTGATATTTAGTAACTCATACTGCTTCCGCAACTCCTCTCTTAATTCACTTAACTGGGTCCTTACTTCCCTTAACTCACTTCTTAACTTCCTTAATTCCTCAATAAGAGAAAGTCTAATACTTTTTAACTCCCTAATCTTTTCAGTTACTTCGTCTATTTCTTTATAGAGTTTATCTTCTAGATTCAAAAACCATCACTTACCTAAGAATTATTCTAGCATCAGCTATCTTAGCTCCACGACCTACTTCATATGACATTATTGGGTTAAGGTCTACGTCCTGTATCTCATCAACAGTGTCTAAGAGCTTTGATGTTTTGAGAATTATGTCAACTAAGGCCTTCTTATCTCTTGGCGGCATGTTCCTATAACCGTCGAGTATCTTGCCTGCCTTAATCTCCTTAAGCATTTGCTCAGCGTCATACTCAGTTACAGGCACTACCTTAAAGCTTACATCCCTAATTACCTCAACAAATATACCACCAAGACCGAACATAACTACAGGACCGAATGTTGGGTCCCTAGTACCTCCGACTATGACCTCAAGCCCTTGAGGAACCATCTCTTGAATTAGAATACCTGCAACCCTAGCCTTAGGCGCTCTCTCACTTACGTTCTTCCTTATCTTATTAAACGCGTCTAAAGCCTCATCAGTAGATTTTATATCTAATATAACGCCACCTACATCACTTTTGTGTATAATGTCTGGACTAACTATCTTGAGAACAACTGGGAACCCTATCTTGGATGCTATATCGGCTGCTTCTTCAGGAGTTGTTGCTAGTCCGAATTTAGGTACAGGTAACTCAAACTTTTGGAGTATTGCATATACCTCATGTTCTAAAAGCTTCTTACGCCCTTCCTTCCTTGCTTGGTTGATTATTTCATAAATATCCATTAAACCACCCCTATTTTCTGTTATCAGCCAAGTTTTTAAGTTCTTTCTTCTCATAAAGCTTCACTTGGTTCTTCAGTCAAGTAATCCTCACCACCAGCCAAAACCCTCTGTATCTCAGCGTAAAGCTCGTCGAGACCTTCATACTTAGTTGATGAGACAGGTATAGGTGGCGGTGCGTGGGAATGTACGTATTCAAGTAATGAGGAGACTAACGAGTAATCGACGTACCTACTATCTACGTACATATTAAATACCTCACTTTCAGCCCCATGTTCAAAAAGCTCTAGAAGTTCCGCCTTCTTCTCATCACTTAAGTTATCGGCTTTAGATAGGACGAATAATTGAGGCCTACCTAACTGAATTAATGTGGCAGCACCATAGAGAAGGATGGAGATTAAGGAGAATGGCTGTAGAGCTAGGAATGAGTCTATGAGGAATAATGTAATCGCCTTGCTATCACCTATTATGGAGTTAAGCACTATAGGCCCACTTCTTCTAAACGCCAAAAGCTCCAACTGGCCCGGTGTGTCTATGATCACGTAGTTAGACCTCTCGGCCTCTATCTCGGCCTTAATATCACTTATATGATTAACCAGAAGGTCTATAGATACTAATAAAGCGCCATTAGGCCCTAAACCATACCTACCCATAACCTCCCTGGCATCAACGTAGTTACGTACATCAACATCAGGTGAGTAAGGTAACCAATCACAGGCAGGATCTAGGTTAACCTTAGTAACGTCCATCTTATGATCAACTATCCATTCGGAGAGCGCCTTGGTTAGGTAACTCTTTCCCGAACCTGCCGGACCAGCAATGACTATGTAATACATAGCGTTCCTTCTAGAATTATGGATCAATGTTTTTAAAACTTAAAATGACTTAACTCTTAAACTTAAGTAGGGCTTAGATTGATATTCCTAGGACTACCTAACTCACTAGGTTTTGACATTGGGTTGAGTAGAGCATTTAACGCTAAGAACATCAGTGTTAGTCATAAGGTATTTCCCGATGGTGAGACATACATTAGGATAACTGAGGAGGTTCGCGAGCCTGTAATAATCGTTCAGAGCTTCTTTCCCAACCAGAATGATAGGGTTATCGAGACTTTACTAACTCTTGAGGCGCTTAGGGAGTTAAGGGTTAAGGAGATTATTGGTGTATTCCCTTACCTAGCCTATACTAGGCAGGATAAGGTGTTTCTAAAGGGTGAGCCAGTAAGTTTAAAGGCTCTCCTAGATGTCATGTACAGCCTAGGTTTGAAGACGCTAATAACCATAGACGTACATAACCCTAACGCGGTAATCAATTACTTCAAGGGTAGGTTCATTAACTTAATGCCATCAAAACTCTTCGCTAACTACGTTAAGGAACTCATTGGGGGTCATGAGATCATTGTTGTGTCTCCCGATAAGGGCGGTATTAGTAGGGCTAAGTTACTAGCTAGTGAGTTGGGATCTGAGTATATATACCTTGAGAAGTTTAGGGACAGGGTTACTGGTGAGGTAAGTCTTAAGTCACCATTAAAGGCTGACTTAAGGGGTAAGGTCGCTGTAATTGTTGATGACATCATAAGCACCGGAGGGACTATAGCGCTAGCTACTAAGTACTTAAAGTCCCTAGGCGTTACTAAAGTAATAGCTATGTGTTCACATGGGCTTTTCATAAAGGACTCGCTGAGTAAGTTAAGGAGGGCAGGGACAGACCTAATAGCATCACTTAATACTGTGAAGGTTGTTGAGGGCGTGAAGTACATAGATGCCACACCACTCTTAGTAGAGGGTATAAGGGAAGTCATTAGTGGTTAGCAAAGAACTTCTCTACGCAGTTCTGTCGGGGGAGAATAAGGAGTTAGCTTTTTCTGAGTTAATAGCTATTCTTGATGCCGAAAGGCTTAATTACGAATTACTTGAGATTCTTGATCACGTTGTTATTTTTAGGTCTAACTCTAAGGCATTATGGACAATATCACGTAGGGCTGGCTTGGTTAGGGAGGCTGGTAGAGTAGTGGCTCTATGTGAGGCTTCAATGGATGAGGTAATTAAGACCTTGAAAAGTATTGAGTGGGGTGAATTGCTGATTGGTAAGACACCATTAGTTGATGTTACGTTCTTCAAGGAGTACGGGTTAGGACTTAATGGGGATGAGTTACTTACTCAACTATCTAAGCTCCTAGGTGGGTGTAAGTACCTTAGGGGTAGTAAAGTAGGTGAGTTCATTGATGTATTAGTTACTGAAGGCATAGCGCTAATAGGGTTAGGATCATTTAGGAGGAGGGTTTCGTCCTGGTCATATAGGGAGCCCAGTAAGAGACCCATATATAAGCCAGGGACTATGAAACCTAAATTAGCTAGGGTTTTTGTTAATTTAGCTAGGGTTAAGTCATTTAGTAATGAATTACTCCTTGATCCGTTCTGTGGTGTTGGTGGGTTCCTTATCGAGGCTTGCGACATGGGGCTTAAATACGTAGGCTCAGATATCAACATAGATTACGTCGTTGGTGCTAAAATTAATTTAAGGCACTATGGTTGTGAGCCTAACGTGCTTCAAGCAGATGCATTAAGGCTCTACCTAGTTAAAGACTCAATAGATGGGATAGCCACTGACCCGCCTTATGGTAGAATGACGAGCACTTATAGAAAGTACTTAGCCGATCTTTATGAGGGATTCATCTATGAGAGTGCCGAAGTACTTAAGAGAGGTAAGTACTTAGTATTCGCAATACCCTATGATGAGAAGCTTAAGGAGTTAACAGAGGACTCATTAATAGGTGCAGGCTTTAAGGTCGTTGGAAGGCATTTTAACTGGGTACATAGCTCGTTAACAAGACTGATTTACGAGGCCATACTGCAATGAATAAAGTAGCTAAACTCATTGTCCTAGGTTCATCAGCAGGTATACCACAGAAGGAACGTGGCCTTTCATCCATAGCCTTAGACATAGTAGGTAAAGGCGTATTGCTCATGGATGCTGGTGAAGGAACACAAATAATGTTTAATAAAGCAGGATTAAGCCTTGCTAAACTTAATGTAGTATTAATAACCCATCTACATGGGGATCACGTATTTGGTTTACCAGGGATAATTCAAACTAGGTCCATGATGGGGGTTAAGAAGGAACTAATAGTAATAGGTCCTGGGGGGATTAAGGAGTTCATAAGCAGAGTTAATGAGTTAACCCGATTTAAGCCTGGATACAGACTTAATATAATTGAAGCACCTATAGAACTTGATTTAGGCTACGTAACTATTAAGACGTTTAAGACAGAACATATAGTCCCGTCATTCGGCTACGTGGTCAATATACATTCACGTGAAAGGAATGTAAAAGTCGTGTATACTGGGGATACCTCCCCCGCATATAACCTCAATGAGTTAGGTCAAGATATAGATGTCTTAATCCATGACTCGACATTCCACTATGAATTAAGTGAAGAAGCCCACAAATACGGGCACTCAACAAGTAGAGATGCAGCGCTAATAGCTAACTCAGTAAATGCTAAGGTATTAATTCTCCATCACATAAGTAATAGGTACTTAAGGAATGAGGAATTGCTGTTAGATGATGCAAGGAGGTTCTTTAGACGTGTATATATCGGTAAACCATTACTAACGTTCATACTTTAAATTACTCTTCAGGCATCTCACTCTCCCAAAGAGGTCTCCCTTCAGCTGTTTTAGGTGCTAACCAATCAATAACTTTACGTATGTCCGATGACTCTATGTAGATGTTGATAGGGCCCATAGGTGACTCAGCATCTTCGGTAACAAATGTTAATCTGCCTGCATAAGCCGCTTGCTTATGTATCTTAATCACTAATATGTTCCTCCTAGACATCTTGAAGAATACGCTTCTAGCGGCATCAAGTATACGCTCCCTCCTTAATACTTGGTGGAGTTTAGTTAGGGGTCTTAAGCTATCAAATTCCTTAGCCAATATATAGAACTCAGGTAAACCGCCCTTAACAACATCGAGATCCTTAACATCTAAGACGTTTTTTACAGCCTTAATGACCTTCTCAATATCCTCGGTAGGTCTTACTTCAACTTCAATCTTAACCTTTACCAAACCTAACACCTAGCCCTTAAACTCACTTACAATCCTAGTTAGTAAGTTCTTAACCCTCTCCCTAAACTCTTCCTCATTAATTCCTTCATTAATTAGCATATAATCAGCTAAAGCAATTACAGACCCTATACCTAGCTTTAACTCCGTTAGGTCTCTCATCATGAATTCCTGAAAGTCCTTAGGATCGCCGACCCTCCCCCTCTTAAGTATTCTCCTAAATCTCTCCTTAGGGGATGCGTGTATGGCTAGGATAACTACCTTACCGACTTTCTTTAAATAATCAATTTCCTCGATATTCCTAATGCCATCAACTAAGACGACCTCATCACGCATGCTCAATATTTTCCTAGCAACTCTCTTAACTACAGCATCCCTACCTTCCTCTCCTCTTAGCTTCCTAGCTACTTCAAGTAGGTTCTTAGCAGTAATTTTAAGGCCTAACCTCCTAGCCTCTTCCCTAACCACATCACCTAAAGACACAACAGGAATACCTAGCTCTTTAGCGACCTCAGAAACAACTCCCTTGCCTGAACCCGGCATCCCGGTTACACATATTAGTAACTTCATAAATATCCTAGGCACCATATGTATGAGTCCTTATTAAGTATTAATGAAAACAGTAATGCTTTAAACCATGGTTTATGAATCATTAATGGTAGTGGGTTATGATGCTATATAGACTCTTCATAGCGGTAGAGATAGAGAATAGGGAAGTTTACAACAATATCTTAAGGATTAGGGATGTATTTAAAGGCATTAACGCTAATCTAAGGTTTGTTGAGGATGAAAACATACATCTAACCATTAGGTTCATAGGCGAAGTACCTCAATCATTAATCCCTGAGATAATTAATGCCTTGAAGCCTGCCTCAAATATTGAGTCCTTCGATATGAAGGTTGAGGGTCTAGGCGCTTTCCCTAGTGACGTTAGACCTAGGGTCATCTGGATAGGTGTCAGTGAGGGGGTCGAGAAGTTACGCAGTTTGAGAAACACTATTGAGGTAGGGTTAAGAAGACTCGGTATAAGACCTGAAAGGCAGGAGTTCTCACCTCATATAACCTTAGCTAGGGTTAAGAGCAGCAGAAACATAGACAAGGTAAGTAAGTTAATTTTAGAGTTCAAGAACTATGTAGCTGGAGTAACTAGAGTTACTAAGGTAAAGTTAAAGAGGAGTATCTTAAGACCTCAAGGTCCCCTCTACATAGATATCCATGAGGTGAAACTTAAGTAGGTATTTAGAGATGAGTGCCCCAAGAAGCATAAAGGAATTATTGAGTGAGGTCTTAAGGAGAATAAAGCCCACTAATGAGGACGAGAAGGTCATTAATGAATTCAGTAATGGGTTAGTTAATGAAGTTTATAATGTTTTGGGGGATAAGCTTAACTATGAGTTTAAGGTTAGTGTTGAGGGATCTGTAGCTAAAAATACATGGTTAAAAGGGGATGTTGACCTAGATATCTTTGTTCTCATTAAATATAGAGAGTTAAGTAGATCATGGCTTGAGGAGAATTTCATAAACCCGCTAATTCAGGGCTTAAGTGATAAGTATAGGGTCATACTTAGATATGCTCAACACCCCTATGTCACTGCTTGTATGGGTGATTTATGTGCTGATATAGTGCCTGCCTACTGGGCCTCCAACCCCTCCGAGGTAATTACTGCTGTTGATAGAACACCTTTCCATACGGAATACATTAAGAGGAACTTAAGAAAGAATCAGTTAGATGAGGTTAGGTTACTCAAGGCTTTCTTTAAGGGTGTCGGTATTTATGGTGCTGAACTTAAGGTTAAGGGTTTCTCAGGGTATCTCACTGAGTTACTCATAGTTCGTTATGGGGATTTCCTAAGTGCTGTAGACGGCATAGCTAAGTGGAGACCCCCAGTACTCATAGACCTAGAAGGTCACTGCATTAACGTTAATGAGTGTTTAAAGAAGTTTAAGGAGTACCCATTAATAGTTATAGACCCCGTAGACCCTAAGAGAAACGCTGCTGCCGCTGTAGGTATGAGGTCCTTAGCGCTAGCCATACTCGCCTGTAGGGCATTTCTCATTAAACCATCACTTAAGTTCTTCTTCCCTGACATAAACATATATAGCTTGGGTAAGATACTTAAAGCACTTGAGAAGAGGGGGTCTTCCCTAACTGGATTAATTGTGTATACGCATGAGGTAGCTCCAGAGAATGTATGGGGTCATTTAAGAAGTATTGAAGAGAAATTAGTCAATGGCCTTACGAAAGGTGGGTTCAATATCATATACTCAGACATATGGTTTAATGAGAAAGACCTAGCAATCATTCTCTTTGAGTATATACCTAAGGAATTACCGCGAGTAAAGATTATGGAGGGTCCTCCAGTATTTCTTGAGAGACATAGTGATAGATTCATAACTAAGCATGGATTTAGCGAAGTATTTGACGTTGGTGTTTGGATATCTAAGGATGGGAGATTACTCACCTTAGGTGAGGTTAAGTTTAGGAAGGCTCATGAACTACTTAGGCAGCTACTTAAGCAGGTTAAGATTCATAAAGGGATAGTTAAGGATATGGTAATAATTGATGATTTAGATAGCTTAAGGAATTTATATGTTGAGTTAGGTGTTGATTTTAGGAAATGGCTTACTCAATTTGTTGTAAAGACACCTACATGGTTAGTAAATTAGGTATTGAAGAGGTAAGTGAGTCTGACTTAAAGAACCTGGTTTGTTACCCCTTCGTAACGGATAGATGCTTAGGCATATTGACTAGGTTAAGGGACCTAGGTGCTAAGGTTTTAAGTGCTGGTAGGTCATGCTTGGGTAAGTACAGAGTGTTAGGTAAAGGGCATTCATCAATAATATTAGCAGGTGCTTATGAAGGTAATTTAGTCGCTATCAAGGTGATTAGGCAGGACTCTAAGAGGGATAGCTTAAGGATTGAGGGGGAAATACTTAGGAGGTTAAGCAATTACGGTATAACCCCTAAGGTCTTTTACTTTGATGACGACATAATAATCATGGAGATTATAGAGGGACCAACACTTACCCAGCTATTTAATGAGTGCATAGCCGAACTCACCTATAAGGATAGGGAGCTGGCTACAAAGTTAGTTAAGGTGTTGGTTAAGGAGTTATTAATGAAGGCTTTCCTAATGGATAAGTTAGGCATCATACATAAGGAGTTAAGTAAGCCCGGTAAGCATGTACTTATCAACTGCAAGAGAGGTAGAGCTGTATTCATTGATTTCGAGTCCGTTACCTTAGGTGGTAAGGGTAGTAACTTAACGGCGTTAGCTTCAGGACTCATACTTAGGGGATCAACTACCTCATTAATAGTTAGGGACTTACTCGGTATTGATGATATTAAGGTGTCCTTACTTAAGGCTGAATTATCTAGGTATAAAAAGTCCTTAGGGGAAAGGAAAGCTATTATTGAAAAGGTAATGAGGTTCCTAGAACTTACTTCAGTATGATGTCATTAAGTGTTGGCACCTTCAGTTTAGAACCGCAGTTCGGGCACCTACCGTTATACTTAGTTATTAACTCAGTAGGTGTTGGGAGTCCATAGAAATCTTGCCCTACTCTCACAAACTTATGAAGAATAAAACCGCAATTCTTGCAGCGGTAAATAACTACCAAGTAATCACCTACATAAATATTCCAACAACAACATATATTTAAGTAAACCCTAGTAATACATTACCGTATTACCCAAATAACAACCAACGCAATTCACATACCCGTTCTCAATAATTCATAAAAAGTTATATAAGTAATACCTATATCCGTACTTAAAAATTGTCCGTAGAGGTATACATTAGAATACCTAACATAAACAGTAATCCAGTATTAAAGAGTTGCTTTGGTAGTGAACTATTAAAAGTCTAAGGATAGTGGGCCTGCGAGGATTTGAACCTCGGACCCCCACCGTGTGAGAACACGCTAATATGCAAGAATACATATCAACTATATGCATGTAATCCAAAACGATAACCACAATAGATATTCAATTTAGATGTTATCTATCACGAGATAAGCATAAATATAGTCTACCATCACTTATAGGCTTCCTTCCTTGGTAGTATTGCATATACTATTATCTTGCGTGGCTTCTCTAATTCAAAGAGTATACGGTATTTTCCCACCCTGATTCTGTAATGATTTTTATAGCCACGTAGCTTTTTAATATCAAGCCTACTCGTAAAACCGTAATCACGAAGAACAATAAGTGCTTCTAGAATTCTATTTCTCGAATGCGGGTCTAATTTATTAAGTTCCTTTAGGGCTTTTCTCGTAATATTTACGTTGTATCTAGTCATCTCTCTTCCCTAGAATATCGTCGAGATTGACGAGCTCTACCTTACCCTTTTTCTTGTCAGCTTCATATTCCTTGATAGCCTCTACTTCATCTGGAAGAGGCTCATCTATCCCAAGAAGACGTTCCTCCAATAAAGCTTCTATGCGCTCTAGTATCGCTCTAAGTTCACGTATTTCATCATATAACTGTCCTTCTTTACTCACAGACATTAAAACCACCCCATCTCAGCCTCCAAACATTTATTCCTACTTAAAGGGTCATTAACTTATTGCAGGAAATAATTATTGAACCCAAAATATTTTGGTGGGCCCGCGGGGATTTGAACCCCGGACCTCCGCCGTGTGAGGGCGGCATCCTAACCAGGCTAGACGACGGGCCCGTTCTAGTTTTCTTCTTTAACTGTAGCCGTTTCCTTTTATTTTCTTCTCTCCACTTATTGGCTATCTCGTCGAGCCAGAAGCAGTTCCCAACTATACTGCATACTACCTTATGTATTTCTGCATCCCACCAGCACTTATAGAGATAAGGCCTGCCATTAACCTTCTTGATCTTGAAATACACTTCTACCCCAGCCCTTGAAACCAAAGCGGATTTAACATCGTTTTTAAGGACTGGGACAGTATGGTTTTGATTGTTATTGGGGGGTTTATGTAAATTTATGGTTAAGGAACTTATGAACCTAGAATACTAGTAAATATATTGGTTAAATATATTGGTGGCCCCCGGGTTTCCGGGAACCGCTCCCGAAAGGGCGGTGAGGGGCTCGGAGGGGGACCGTGATGAACCCGAGGGCGACCATAAATGACTACCAAAGACAATAAAGTATCGCTCTCGGGTGAACGGCAACTGAAGAACTTAACCCAGCCATATACACTCCCCCATAAATAATAGTTTAGTATATACTATATGATGAATAATATAGTACTGGTGCAGGCTCCATTGAAGCGGGAGCATGTCCTATTTATTTTAATTGGTGTATTGATAGCTATTAATGTTGTTACGTTCATATATTACTGGAACCAGGTTAATGTATTAACGTTAGAGAGGGATGCTCTAAAGCAACAAGTAGATGATCTTAGTTCCCTGGTAAATACTCTACAGAGCCAGGTAAGTAGCTTATCTAGTGAAAGAGATGCTTTGATGCAGGAAAACGAGGATCTCAATACACAGATAACTATGCTCCAGAACCAGATAGAGAATCTGCAGACACAGGTAGCTTTTCTACAGGACCAGATAAGCATCCTAGCTGGCGAGAGAGATTCTTTAATGCGGCAGGTTAACAAGCTCCAAAATCAGGTAGACTATTTACAGGGTCTAGCTGACAATCTCTGGGGTCAGATAAATTATTTGCAGGGCCAGCTAGACTATTATGAGAGTATTGTAAATCTTGAATTAAGCAGAGTTCTTGCTGACAATGAGGCCATAGCTATTCCTGGAAACAGCTACCACATACTCTCATATACCACTGAATATGCTGGATACCTCATCATAGAGTTTACAGCTACAAATGGTATATCAATACATGTAGGAAGCAACTTTACAGGCGAATACTACTACACCTACCCAAACAATGGAACCACTACAAACGGAACATTCTACGTACCAGTATTCCCAGGCACCACATACATATTCTTAGACAACAGAGGACCATTTAGACCTGGCGTAACAGTAACCATAATAATAACCTACGTATACTAATACTAAACATTTTATCTCTGCTCTATCGCAGTTCCATGAACACCTCACAAATACTAGATAAAACTTTGAAAATGCACCACAAATTCGTGATGTGTAGAACTTACCAGCCCCTGTGGGCAAAGAGCCCGAGACAGCAATGACTAGGCATAGTCTAATTCAAGTCTAGGGGTGCGGATAGACTCCAGTATTTTCGCGGTAAATACCGAGCGGTATACCCATATTGACAATTCCGTTAAAGACTTCATGAGGCATTCCAGGTTTAAGTAAATACCTTTCAGTTATAACAACAAATCCACCGTTACTAATTACTTCCCAGATATATCTCCGAGGCATCATCCTTGCAACAAATAATGGTTTAAGTCCTAGATAATTTACTAGATCAAGGAAGTCCTCAATATCCTTTAACTCAGGGTAATCAAGTTTATTCTTAACCTCAACACCAATAAAACCTACATCACGATGAAAAACAATAAAATCTAAGTCAGTGTCCTTCCTAGTATAAGTGATGCCATTAAAGTAATTAGTATATTTGCTAACCACCATACAACCAACTGCTCTAAACGCTTGTTCAACCAAATACTCGGCATAATCCGCATAAATACCAAAAAGAATTTCATAACGTCCCTCATACAATAAATAATATTTGATAAGCTCGATCTTTTTCCTAATTTCACTTTCAACCTCTTCCTTCTTTAAAGAAGGAAGATAGAACCATCTAATAGTAAAGGAATGATTATTAAATCTATACTTCTCGCTAAATGATGAGAGTTTCCCATGTGTAACAAGCTTTTGCAAAATAATCCTTGTAGTTCTATGTTCCATATAATCCTCAAGAGCAACTTGAACCTGCCTCTCATAAACTACTTTCTGTTGCTCAATAAACTCCAGAATCTTATACGGATCATAAATATCTCCATGAGGAGTACCGTGAGGCCATTTCAAGGTTGCGAAGCCCCATAAAATCATAAATGCTAAATTGGTGGCGGAGACAGGGGTGGTATTATTTTTCTCTTCACAACCTTCATTTCCTGAACATGGATTTTTTCGATAGTAATAATCTGTTATTGTTACTGTAACAGCTGTTATTAGTGAGAGTATAATAGCCGTGATTAATGCGATTGAGGAGTCTGTAATGAATAGTATCATCATCCCAGATAGAGTTAATATTAATGGGAATATCGATGCGAAGCCTATTAGCATTGCTTCTCCTAATGCATCACTTCTCGACTTAACCCTTATCCTCCAGCCCAGTAAACCTCCAATAAGCGGTAGAATCCCAGCAAATAGGTAGAATCCAAAATCGAAATCCACAAAACCCTTGACCAAGGATGCAAATGGGCCAGCTATAAACTCTATAGACCTACTATATATCACGATAGAGAATATAGAAACTAATAATCCATTACAAGTAGCTAAAAACCTATCAAACACCCCTATAACCATGAATACTATCATTATCACCATATACATCATCATACCTGAAAACGGATTAACAGTTGAACTAAGACTAGACCTACCCTTCCCATAGGCCTGTTCTAACGCCTTAACAAGAGTATGAGTCGCGAAGAGATAGCCTAGACCTTACAACACTTATATCAACATAGATCCATGGAAGAAACAGGGAAGCAAACAAACATATAGCAGCAACAACCACAAGAACACGACTAACCTCCAATACCATCACCAAATTAAAAACTTAAACATTTAAATTTTAAAACACTAACACCATGATCAAACAACAAATACCGGGGAAAACTTTAAAAGAGTCACAAATTTGCGGTACAGGTGATTCCAGGTAATAGCTAGTTCCGTTCTTAAGATCTGTCCTAGATGCGGCCTGCCCTATAGTTATATTGAGCGTAGGATTGTTGGTGATCTTGTATATTACTATACCGTTCATTATGGTATGGTTAATGGTAAGAGAGTGATTAGTAAATGCTATCTCGGCCCCAGGATATACGATTATGTCTCCAGGCTGCATAGTCATGAAGGCCTAGTTATCAAGGGCCTTAGTGATCCAGAGAGGATCCTAGACTACCTGGATGCAATCATAAACTATATCAAGGAACTGCCAGCACTAGACCCAGGACTAGCCAAGAAAATCAAGGCCAGAGCCAGGAAACTACTACAGCAACTCAATGAGCTCCAGGAAAAAGAACTAGAACCACAAATCTATGGTGTGAGGTGATCAAGTGATGACTGATGGGATTAGTGCTGTGTTTCCCGAGAGTGAGTAGTGAGAGATTGTTGTTAGTAGGTGTGTCCTGGAGATTGCTAGGCATATTGTCTTAGATATTATTGATAACTATATTTATCAAATTAGCCATTATTCCCAGAGACTACCTTGTAGCCTTACATGCCCGCATGAATGTTACTCTTGGAGATGGAGAGCTACTGTACATAGGGCTTTTCTCAGAGGATCCCGTTGCTGCATTGAAGAGGCTTCTGAGATACTTCTTTATTAAAGAATTTCTTTATTAAAGAATTATGTATTTTTGTTATGATGTGTTCTTCTGGATTGTCTTTTTATGTGCAGTGATAAGCAAAGCATAGTTATTCCATAAATTGCAATGAAAGTTATTATATTTTCCTGTGTAGATAATTTATTGATCATGTTTAATATCGTAGTTGCTATTCCAGAGCATCCTGCAGATATTATTGATGCAAGAGGTTTGCGTATGTAGTAGAGTTCTCCTTTCTCTGCAACTTTGAAGAGAGCGCCAAGTAGTATAACAAGTACTCCTCCAGTAAAAGCTAAGGTAAATATTTGTAATATAGTATCAAGACCATTATTATTCATTAAAGTCAGCCCTTGCAGGTAAGAGGCTTACGGAGTAGTTTTCTTGATTATTATTTTTCCGTTTTCCTCCTTAAAAACTATTAGATCGTTTTCCGTTATTCCTAGTTTCTCCCGTACTATTTTTGGTATTGTTACTTGGTATTTCCTAGTTACCTTTAACACCAATAGGACCTTCGCCATCTCTTTTCCCTATTTGTAGTATATGTGCTCTATAAAGCATTTTGAAGTAAAATATTTGTTATTTCGAAAAGGCTCTTGTATCAAAGTTATTCTCGTGAATGGTCATTAATGGATAGTAGGAATATTGTTATTGTCGCTATTATTGTTGATACTATGGCTAGGGCTAGTTCTATTGCTGTGAAATCTATTTCGTTTGCTATAATATACATAGTTACTACGTTGTCCAACGCTATTCTTAGCCTGAAGTCCATGGGTACTCCAGATGCGTCAATAAGCTCATAGATTGATGCAAATACTATTGCTACCGCTGTACTGATAGTAATTCCTACTATGAGTCTAACTATATAGTCCAGTAATCTATTCATAGTATCTATCCCTCTACGTGTATATTGCGGAGTTTTTCCACATGCAATAGCGGAAAGAGTGATTCTTGGAAATGGCTCCTTCTTTAGTGAGACTCTGGATAATGAGTGACGGAAATAGCTATTCTAGTATATAGGTTTTCTTGATCCATTAGTATGGGTATTATTATGTGTGCCATGATTAACAGTATCATCTGTGTTTTAACAATTAATATACTTAATGTCATCGCCAGTGTATCCCCATTATATACTATAGCTACAGCTGGAATACTCATTTATTTATGAGGAACTTAGACGTTCCAGAGTCTCATACGAGTCTCATAATCTATGGTAAAAGTCAATTAGTTCCTTGGCCTAATTTAATAATTTAGTTTACTTGTTTAGTTTAGTTGAGTGGTTTTTGATTTTTGCCGTAATAGTAACGACTCCATAGGGTTTAGAGAACCTATAGCTTGGGTAGTATGGTTTTTCTTATCCATTGGTCTATTTGTTTTAGTGCTTGGTTGTGCATGTGAAGTATTTCTAGGAGTGCTTCTTCCCGTGTCATTTGTGGTCTTAGGTAGCGGCTGTAGAATATTTCTTTGCCTGTCCATCCATGTGTGAACTTGGTTATTGTTTCTGGTACTCCTGCTTTTTCCAGGATCCATGTATTTACTTTACGTAGTAGCCTTGGCTCGAACTTTGGATAGATCTTCTTTATCTTTTTGAGGATCAAGTATCCCTTTTCCCTACCTATAATATAGTACTTTATCGGTTTTTCTCCATAGGTGTCTACTCATATATTCTATGATGTCGTAGACACCGGGCTTCTACCCTAGATCCCTTGTTACTTGGAGAACATAGTTTATCCCGTCACGGATAGTTTTCTCCCTACGCCCGCCAAGGCTTAGCCTTTTCCTAAAGTTCTCTATTTGCTCTGAGGAGAAGGGTATAACAGTATCACTTACATCGAGGCTCCATGGATCATAATAGTACTCATATAACAGATCCAGTAATTCCTTCGCCTCACCATTCAAAGTCTGATCGTCAAGGCGGCGTTCTGACCAGGCTAGACGACGGACCCATCTAGTATAACTAAATTATAGAGCTTCCTTATTGGTTATTGGATTGGAGAAACCTTATAAGCTTCTGTTTTTGTTTGCTATAGCATAGTCGAGAATAGTTTTGGTGGTGTTTAGAGAATGCCTATTGAACTACATAATAAGGAGGATTTCTTAAAGGTTGTTGAAAGAGCATTAGAGATTCGTGTTAAGGCTTATGAGGATAAGGGATTTGCTAAGGTTAAGGCTAGGACTAAGAAGTATCTCTATACTATTAAGGTGTCTATTGATGAACTTGATAGTTTCATTAATAAGGTTAAGTCTAAGGCCCCAGGTATTGAAGTAGTTTATTTCTAGAGTTCTAGTTTCTCTCCATTGCTAGGTATATAGATGTTTATATCTTCGCCTATTTTCATCCTGGCCATTTCAGCTAGTTTAACCCTAGATTCATCTTCCCCATGTATGATCACTATATTTT
>Ga0190312_1000029_pt1 | contig 61843 bp, 73 predicted proteins | sample 487007910_MG_FD_165046 | JGI IMG/M metagenome (GOLD analysis project Ga0190312, IMG submission 165046) | Hydrothermal vent sediment bacterial communities from Southern Trench, Guaymas Basin, Mexico - 4870-07-9-10_MG | ecosystem: Environmental > Aquatic > Marine > Hydrothermal vents > Sediment ... | reverse complement strand
ATATATAGGCGTGGGCCTCTCTTTGGACCTAAGACAGGGCTTAAGACTGGAGGGGTTTCCTGTAAGGATCTAGACAGTCTATTAAAGAGGTTTGTTAAGGTTATTGAGAGTAAACACCGTGAATTAATGGATCTACATAGTAAGTTACGTAGGTTAGTTTTCGGCTATGAGAGTATGCAAGGGCTTGTGGATATGGCTAGAGAGTATGAGTTACTTGCTGGTATAAATGATGAATCTAAATTACCTAGAAAATTCGTAGACACAACTAAAAAGATATATAGTGAAGCCAATGAGGTAGTTAGCAAAATTGAAGGCGTGCTTAATGACTTATTATCTGAGCTAAGAGAATACAACGACTTACTTCTAAAGAAGGACAATATAGAGTGTGTAAACTGTGAGACCCTATCTGAGATTTCTTCAGCAATTAAGGTATATGTTAAGGACTTTATAGAGCGTGAGCTAGACATAACCCTCTTTAGACTTAAGTACTTTAAGTCATCATTTAAGTTCATTAAGGAGGGTAAGGGCCTAAATGAGTACCTAAGCATGTTCTCAAGTAAGAACCCACTAGCACTAGAGGTTGAGGTATTAAGGAAATTTAAGAAATCCTTTAATAACGAGTTAAGTAGGTTAGATAAACATAGTGATGAATGCTTCGATAGGTTCATTAAGTACCTTAATAATGCTCGAGACTTCGTATTTAAGACATTAAGGAAATTCCTTGACTATAGGGTAATAGTTAGTAGGTCATTAGCTAATGTAGAGCTCATTCTAAATAGGCTCAGATATAGGCGGAGGAGATTAAATAGGTATATAGATGACGCCCGCTTAGACATAGCTACTAGGGCACGTGATTTAAGTGAGATATCTAAGTACGGTGCCGAGATACGTAAAGTTGAGGAGACTTCATCAAAAATATATAGTAAAGTAAGTAGGTCATACACTAAGATTAATGAGTTAGATAAGGAGTTAAGAAGTTACGAGCTAATTGTTAAAAAGATTTATAAAGAACTAGTTGGGAAGTACTGGAAACTACGTAGAGGGTTAAAGGGTATAGCTGATGTTAGAGAGGCTAAAGAGCTCTTTACTAAGATGAGGAATCTAACTAACTCTAAGTTAGGTAATTATGTTGAAATAGCTAAGGAGTATGCTGAGTTAAGTAAAGGTATTAGTGATACAGTAAAGGATCTTGAAAGCGAGTTTAGAGGTCTTTTTAATGAGTTAAAAGGAGTGCGTAGATCGATATCTAAGTACGGCTTTAAACCTAAGGTGGAGGATAATGCCTTAGATGTAAACATTAAACACGTGTGCTTAGGTCTTTACGCAGTTTTAAGGAGGGTTCCCGAAGAGATAGATAAATTAAGTATTGGGAAGGAAGATAGTGGCGCTACATGCAGACATATATTTAAGGAGGGCTTTCTAGACCATTACTTTAGGCTTTGGGGTGTTAATGACCGTACCACGTGTCTTAAATCATGCCTAAGTCTACTAAGTAGGTATATGTTTGATTATTCAGTAATGAAACCTGTTAAATGGGCTATGGCCAGCGTAATTGCTGATATAGCAAGTTTAGGTGGTCTCATATTAAAACCTACTAAGATAGCGTTAAGGCTAATTACTAAAATAGCTACTAAAGTAGCCACAAAGGCAGTAATTCACGCACTTGCAACCTCAACATCTTTAGACTTCTTAAGTAGCGTTAAGCCCCCGGTAGTTAATGAAGTCATGGCCCTAATATTCCCGGATCTTAAGGACTATCTAACGAAGGAATTACGTGATGTGATTAGCAATAAGGAAAGTTTAGGTCTCACGAACTTAAGTAAGGAGGATTTAAGTAAGGTGCTAAGTGAAAGATTGCATGGTGTGATCGCTAGATACGCTAGTGAGAGAGGCATTAAAGTGATCGAAATTTACAAGAAGGGTAAGTCTAAGGATGGATACAAATGCGGGTTAAGGGGTGCTGTGCTATATAATCCCTACACTAGGTACGTCGTTTGTATAGCTGAGTGTTTTTGTGATTTAAGGAGGGGGTTATGTAGGAGGGTATTCTCAATTGCTTACAGGATTAATGAATATGGGTACCCTGAAAACATTAAGGAGTTAAGTACGTGTGATTCAGCTGAGTATCTACTTAAGTTAAGGTTTAAGAGTTACTCACGCTAACTGACCACTACTGATTATAAATACATATCTAAGTGATCAGTTAAGCATTAACGTGGGGTAAGTCATGTGTTGCCCGCCTGAGGAGAATGAGGGTGAGGAGGCTAAGGGTAGAAAGGTTAAGATAAGAGTTGAGAGTGAGGAGGCTAAGGAGTTAAAGGAGGTATTTAACGCCATCACTGAATTCGTTAGGAACATCAAGGGGCCCGTGAAGGACTTAATGGAAGTAATCTTGAATACCCTTAAAGGTGACGTACTAGGTGAGGAGGTAGGTAAGTTTTACGTAAAGCTTAAGGAGAGCGGCGTTCCTGAGGACTTAGCTAAGGAGCTAACTAGGAAATTCCTTAATGAGAGATTAATAGTTAGTAAGCTCATTAAGGACATACTTTCAAGAGGAGGCCGTGGAGAATTTAGGGCTGAGGAGATAGAGAAGATAGTCAAGGAAGCTAAGGAAGCACAAAAGGAGCGCCAGTAAAGGTTCAAGAATAATATAATATAGAATAAGTGCTTAAACCCAAGTATTTTTATTACTAAGATTCAATCAATTAGGTGCTTCCAGTAATGTACAGGTGTGTTTAATGAGTGTTGTTGAGGAGCGTATGAGGAGGTTAGAGGAGGTTTTAAGGCTCATATTAGATAAATTAGAGAGAATTGAGAGACTTCTCTTAGCCGTTGATGCTGAGTCTGCCGAGGTTATTAAACTAGCTAGTAAGTTCACTTTACTTCTTTCCTTACCAGCGTCTAGGGCTCTAGACCTAGCTAATAGGGCTGTAAATATCTTTAGGCTTCATGGCGGTATGGATGAAGTTTCTAAAGCTATTATAGAGGCGTTAGTAGTGAAAGATGAGGTAACTATATCCGAGTTAACTAGGCTTGTTAGGTTGGTTAGAGGTTCAGCGTCACGTAGGATAGTTACTGAGAGGATACGTAGGCTTGAGAAAATGGGTTTAGTCATTACTGAGAGGAGGGGTAATAGAGTGTTAGTTAAGTTAAGGGTTTAGGTGTTAAATCATGGGCAGGATGGACAAGATTACCGCCATACTCCATGCGGGCTACCCTCTACTCAAGCTTGCTTTAGTTCTCCTGATCTACTACACTCCTCTAATCATTAAGATGGGGCTACTTAGGAGGTGGTGGTCTTGGAGATTTAAGAGAAAACTAAGGGGCTATGGGCTACCTAATGAACTAGTAAAGGCCCTTAACGATAAGTACGTAGGCGAGCTCAAGGTGGTCACTAACCCGTTTAAATTGTTTAAGGTCTTCAGGAGGTAAGTCGGTTCGCGGCCTCTAACATCACTAATCAGGTGTACGACAGAACGACCCCACCCAGCTTACAGGGTTTATATCTCGCTTAATTTATTTTTAATTTGAGGTTAAGGCGGTTTTAATGGTGTTGTTCCCTATTGACTATAGTGATAGGAAGCCCTTAGGTAAGACCGGTGAGAAGATTTCTGCTATAGGTATCGGGACTTGGGGTATTAGGGATTATAGGAGGGCTGAAGAGGCTTTAGTACGTGCTGTTGAGCTAGGTCTCAACATGATAGATACTGCTGAGATGTATGATAACGGTAGGGCTGAGGAACTTGTTGGTAGGGTTGTTTCTAGGGTTGGTCGTGATAGGGTCTTCATAACTACTAAGTTAATGCCTAAACACTTTATAGATAGGTACAAAGTCATTAAGGCAGCTAAGGCTAGCTTACGGAGATTAGGTATTAGGATGGCGGACTTAATACTAATCCATTGGCCACACCACATCCTAAGTATTGCTCAGCAAATTAGGGCTCTTGAGGTACTTATTGATGAGGGCTTAACTAGGTACATAGGCGTAAGTAATTTCAATAGATCAGACCTTGAGGAGGCTCTAACATCTATGAGGAAGTACGAGATAGTTGTTGACCAAGTTAAATATAGCATCTATGATAGGGATGTGGAAAATACGTTGCTTCCTTATGTTATTCATGAAGGAATAACTATCCAAGCGTATACACCATTAGAGAGGGGTGTTGTTGCTTATGATGGTAAGCTTAAGGCTATAGGCTCTAAGTACGGTAAGTCAGCCGTTCAGGTAGCCCTTAATTTCCTAATATCTAGGCCTTACGTAACGGCCATACCTAAGACTGAGAGAAGAGAGAGAGTTGATGAATTTAAGAGTGCGTTAGGTTGGAGGTTAAATGCTTCAGACATTGAGTTTATCGAAAATAAGCTGTATTAACTTACTGGATTACTTTAAACACGGTAGTGTAAATGTCCAGTAAGGTTCTTGGGATTATCGTAGCATTCATAGATGAGATTGCGATAGCTTTAGGTATTTTAGCCGTTATTCTCTACTTTCTTTACACTTACTACGGATTTAGTCCGCTAGCCATGACTTCCATAGGTGCTATAGTCGCTGTATTAATAGCTATAGTGATATATAAGGTAGTTAAAGTACATAGGGTTAAGCCTAAGGCAGGTATTGAGGAGCTTAAAGGTATGGTAGTTACTGTTATTGAAGACATAAACCCCTACGGTAAAGTAATGGTTTTCGGCGAGATATGGAAGGCTAGGTCAGTTGATAACTCATTTATTGGTAAAGGTGAGAGGGTGATTATTGAGAATGTCGATGGGTTAACACTAATAGTCAGGAAGGTTAAGTACGCCAAGAATTTATGACCTTCAGCACTTCTTCAACAGCTTCCTTAACTCTTAAGAAGATCTCTGATGAGTCCCTGGTCTTTTCCTCACCTATTGCTCTGTCAAGACGATCAGTAATGTCCTTAGGTATACCATCAATTAACCCAACGACACATGCTATCATGGCTTCAGCAGATCTCTCACCATAACCCCCACCACCAAGACCTAAAAAGGGCATGTTTAACTCCTTGCTTAACTCCTTAAGAGTTAACGTGACGAATCTATATGTGTTAGTACTTAACCTTAACCCGCCGAGTAAATCATCTTTATGTCCATCAACACCTAACTGAGCTATGAGTAGCTTAGGTCTGTACTTAAGTATGGCTCTAGGCACTACCTCCTTAAAAGCCCATTGGTAGGTCTCATCAGCGGTGCCCGGAGGTAACGGTATGTTTAGTGAGTAGCCATAGCCTGGGCCCTCACCCAGTTCAGCAACATCGCCTGTCCCTGGATAGAACCATGGCGCCCTCATATGGAAGCTTATCGTGAGTACGTTAGGGTCCTTATAGTATATTGCTTGCGTACCATCACCGTGATGCACATCTATATCAACTACAGCTATCTTATTAACACCGTACTTCTTCCTAGCGTACTCTATGGCTATCGCTACATCATTGACGGGGCAAAAACCCGCGGCTCCCTCCCTCTTAGCGTGATGCAGTCCTCCGAAGGGCTGGTAAGCTCTACGTAACTTACTCTCCATGACTAGCTTTAATGCCTTAAGGGTTGAGCCAGCGACCAGTAGGGTGTCCTCAAAAACGCCTTCGTAAGCTATGGTGTCTCCATAATCAAGTAAGCCGTAACCTAACTCAGAGGATCTCTTGAGGAACTTAATGTAGTCCTCATCATGAACTAGACGTAAGTATTCCTCATCACATGGCTCACCCTCAATAATAATTACCAAACTTTCAAGGTCAGTCTCAGTAAGTAGCTCCCTAAACCTCCTCATTCTCTTCATCCACGTAGGCCATAAGTCCTTAGGGGAAAAGAAAAACTCCTTAAACCTATCATGCCATACCACGTAAAGTGAACACAACTAATACCCCCGCTATTAGGTAGTACTCACTGAGTAATTACTTTATAAGTACATTAGTGCTAGTGGAGCACCTAAGATTACATTTTTATCCCTAGTATCACCATCTATTAAAGGTGCTGTACTAAATGCTTAAGATATCCGACCGAATTAGAAGTATTAAACCATCACCACATAGGGCGTTAATAGCGCAGGCAGATGAAGACAGAAGGAAGGGTTATGACGTAATTAACTTTACGGCAGGTCAGCCGGGACTCCCTCCGATGCTTGATGCGGTTAAGGCATTTATTGATGAGTTCCTTAAAGACCCCTTCAAACACTCAAAATACCTACCGACGCCTGGTCTTTATGATCTTAAGGTAGAGATATGTAAGGATTTAAAGAAATATGGCGGTGTCAACGTAGTTCCTGAGGAGGTCTTAATAACTGCCGGTGGTGTTGAGGCCATTAATTTAGCGTTAAGCGTAGTTACTGATCCAGGCGATGAGGTCTTCTTCCTAGACCCATGCTATAGTGTTTATTGGGGCTTAGCTAAGTACCTAGGTCTTAAAGTAGTTTCATGCCCCCAAACAATAGATAGGGAGTTCCAGCCGGACCCTGAATGTATTAAGGAGAAAATAACGTCAAGAACAGTAGCGATATTGTTCGCTAGCCCCGATAATCCAACAAGCCGCATTATTGATGTGGAGGTCATCAAGACTATGGCTGATTTAGCTATGGATAAAAAGGTATGGTTCATATATGATGAAGCATACAAGCATATAGTCTATGAAGGTAACCATGTATGGATACATAATTACGGCAACATAAGGGACTTCTTGATAAGCATTAACTCATTCTCTAAAGACTTAGCAATACCTGGGTTTAGGATAGGCTATGTTTACGGGCCTAAGGAGGTCATTAAAGAGATGACTAAGTTAAAGGGTTTCACATCAATAACTACGCCAACACCATCACAATACCTAGCCTACTACTACCTAAGTAGAGGTCTTAAGGAGAGATACTTGAATTACGCCTTAAGCGTTTATAGGGAGAGAAAGGAGGTTATGGCTGAAGCATTAAGAAAGTACCTACCTGAGGCTAAGTTCATTAGACCTAAAGCAAGTATGTACTACTTCCCAGACATATCAAATTACCTTAACAAGCTCGGTATGGACGATGTGAAGTTCTGCTATGAGTTAGGTAAGATAAAGCACGTATACATACTACCAGGCTCCATATTCGGTCCCTCAGGTAAAGGTCACGTAAGAATAACATTCGTGACCCAGCCACCGAATAGAATTGAGGAAGGAATTTCACGAATTAATGAGTATTTAAGGGAGAGAGGGGCTTTATAAAGAATCATACCACATTTTTTAAAGTTATTACCTCACCTATGCTGTTCATATGTAAGTAACTGTATATACCTAAGGTTTTTATTTTTAAACTTATAGTGTTACGTGAGTGGTGGTTCTTATGGTCATCAGACCTAAGATGAAAGTTATTAAGGTAGTTTCCAAGCTTGAGGAAGGCTTTAAGGTAGTATCTAAGGCTGACGGACATACAATAATTCAGGACCTACCTAAGCCTTTAGGCGGTGCTGATAGCGGCCCAACACCTACGGCCTTAATACTGGCTTCCTTGGCTGGCTGTATATGTATCGTAGCTAGATTCCATGCTGAGAGGAAAGGCATTAAGATTGAGGATATGGAGGTCACGGTAAGTGGCGAGTTCGATCCTAGAGGCTTTGCTGGTGAGGATGTTAAACCCGGGTTCCAGAAGATTGAGGTTGAGGTAAAGATAAAGAGCCCGAATACTGAGGAGGAGATTAAGAAGTTCATAGAGTTTGTAGAGAAACACTGCCCGATTGAGGACACCGTAGTCTCACCAACTAAGGTTGAGGTAAAGATCACTAAAGTCTAAACTCATTAACTAACCATAACACCTATTTTTAAGTCTCTAAACCAAAATCTTCTGGGTTAGTTATTCATGGGGGACCTCCTAATTAGGAATGGTTTAGTTGTTTTACCTTACGGAGTCTTTAAGCTTGATATACTGATTAGGGATGGGGTAATTACGGCTTTAGGTAAAGGGTTGAGTGCTAGTGGTGTTGATGTTATTAATGCTTCAGGAAAGTACGTGTTCCCTGGTATCGTTGATGAACATGTACATATGAGAGAACCTGGTCTCACCCATAAGGATAACTTTACTAACGGCACTATGGCCGCTGCAGCGGGTGGTGTAACTACGGTTCTTGAAATGCCTAATACCCTACCTCCTGTCGATAATGGTAAGGTACTTACTAATAAGGCGAAGCTTTTAGAGCCTAAGGCGTATGTGGACTTCGGTCTCTACGGGGTTATTCACGATAGTAATATCCATGAGTTTGAAGACTTAGTTAGTGCTGGCGCTATAGGCTTCAAGATATTTATGGGTCCTACAACAGGTAATATACCACCACCCGATGATGGATCCCTTTACGAGGCTATGCTTAAGTCAGCTAAGTTAGGGGTTCCGCTAGCCTTCCATGCAGAGAATTACGCATTAGTTAAGTACTTTACGGAGAAGGTAAGAAGGTCGGGACGTACGGATCTTGAGGTGCATAACGATTCTAGACCACCCATATGCGAGGAGGAGGCCATCCAGAAACTCATACTTTACTCAAGAAAGACTGGTGGGAAGGCCCACATAGTTCATATGAGTGCTGGCGGTGGTGTTAGGCTTTTGAGGGTAGCTAGGGGGGAGGGTATTAACGTAACTGGTGAGACAAACCCCCACTACCTACTGCTCACTAAGGACGATTATAGAAGGTACGGTGTTTTAATTAAGGTTAACCCACCCATTAGGGGTAAGGAAGATCAGGAAGAGCTTTGGAGAGGTGTTCTTGATGGTACAATAACGGCTATAGGTTCAGACCACGCGCCTCACTCAGCTAGTGAGAAAAGTGGTGATGTATGGAGTGCTGCTTCAGGGTTCATAGGTGTTCAGACGTTATTCCCACTAATGCTTGATCAAGCCCTAAGAGGCAAGTTACCGTTAACTTACATACCTAAGTTAATGTCTGAAAACCCAGCTAGGTTATTCAGTCTATACCCTAAGAAAGGTACTATAATGGTTGGTAGCGATGGTGACTTAGTGATAGTTGATCCTAATGCTAAGACCGTAATTAAGAAGGAGGATATATATGCTAAGTACCCATTAACACCGTTCATAGGCTGGAAATTGAAGGGAAAGATAATATACACTATACTGAGGGGTGAGGTTATAGCTAAGGAGGGTAAGGTCATCGGTAAGCCTAGAGGGAGGTGGTTAAGACCTATTAAGGGCTGAAGGTTTAGTTAAGAGAAAAGGGCTCGTTTGGAGCCGCGGCCGGGATTTGAACCCGGGACCTCCGCCTTTCTAGGTGTCCTACGTACCAGGGCGGCGCTCTACCGAGCTAAGCTACCGCGGCATCTAGAGATAGTTACGTCTCCTTGACTTTATAACTTTTATCTCCCTACAGGTAATCAGTTTAAAGTACCTTCTTAACCTCAATTACCGGATCGACAGGTGGTTGCCCTAGAACCTTCTTAACTATCTCCTTAACTACCTCAGCACTTGGTGCTTCCCACCAACATATGCCCATGCCCTCCTCATTAACCCACGTACCGTAGAAGGTTACGTCTGGATAGTCCTTAAGTACCTCAAGGAACTTCTTCCTAATCTCAGCTAATTGCTCCTTACTTAACTTAGGCAACTTACCTTTCTCAGTGAAGTGGAAGACTATAATTAATGGCATACTCCCACATGTACATATTTACGAGTCTGGGTTATATCTGGTTAAGACCTTAGTTAGACCTGCTTACCTCTTTGAGGTACTTCTTTAGACCTACGTAAAGTAGCGGGAGTATTAAAGTTGCTTCACCATAAATAACGCATCTCTTAGCGCCTTCCTTAACCTTACCCCAACTTATAGCTTCCCTAACATGGGCGCCGCTTAAGCTACCATCCCACTCAACTGCCGTGGTTATGTAGACAGCGTAGTCGAGACCACCCTTAAACTGATTCCACCATATCGCGTGGTGTTTACTAATACCACCACCAATTATTAGCGCACCTGTCTCCCGTGAAGCGAATACTATGTCTGATAACTTACTCATATCCTTAAACAGGTTTATCTTAAAGTTAAGGAATTGTGACTGAATGAAAAGCTGGGTTCCGAATGCTCCATCAACAATGCCTGGAACAAATATAGGAATCTTATGCTTGTAGGCAGCCCTTAAAATAGATTTCTCATCATTTATTAAAGCCCCAACCTCCCAAAGTAACTCATAAACACTCCACTCGCTCCTTGATTTTAATACGCTCACTAGTCTCTCCTTAACGAAATCCTCAATAACCTTACCGTAATTCTCGATAGGTATGAATATATTCCCAAGCCTATGAATACCCTTTCTTCTTAACTCGATGTCGTTAGCCTCAAACACACCCCTATAGTACTTGGATAAGGATTTAGCTATGTCATGATCTATAGCTCCGCAAGTAGTTATTACTACGTCAAATAATCCGTCGTTGATCATCTGCGCTATAAGGCCCCGAACACCTGTGGAGACTATGTTGCCTGTAAAAGCTAAGAACTTAGTGACCCCTCCCTTACTAACCATTTCAGCAAGTATCTTACAGCCTTGAACTAAGTAAGCGCTAGTGAAGCCATGGGTCTTTTCATAAATATCGATAAGTTCTTTAACACTTAAGTCCTCATCAATAAATACGTCAATAACCTCTTCTAATTTCTCACCCAATAATAACACCGGAAGCATTTAGGATAAGGGCACTAAAAACAATTACTTATCAAGGAGTTATGGGAGTTCCCCTTCTAGCAGATTCCTCAGCGAGTGAGAGTATCTTTAAGGTCTCTAAGGCATCAATACCCTCAGCAATAAATTTCTCGCCCCTAATTATGGAGTTTATAAAGTGACTTAACTCTAACTTAAGGGGTTCTTGATACGGTTTATTAGGTATAAATGTACCTTCATTATTCTCTATAACAACCTCTTGAGTTATGTAATTAGCTGTTATTAAACCGTCAGTACCTAACACTCTGAGCAACCTAATCTTCTTAGGTGTTAACCAGTTAGTACTTACGTAAGCTACTATATCACCTTCAAGCCTAAGGAGAAGTTGGGCGAAGTCATGTAATTCAGCCTTACATTTCCTAAGCTCACAATATACTTGAATGACTTTACAGCCTAAGATAAACCTAACTACATCAACGTCGTGTATACCTAAATCGTAAAGTACGTTGACATCCATTATTCTTAGAGGTCTTGGTGAAACTCTCTCTGAATACATAGCTAGTATCTTACCCACCTTGCCCTCACTAACCAGTTTCTTGGTATATGTTACTGCTGGGTTAAACCTCTCTATAAAGCCAGCCATTAACCTAACGCCCCTATCCTTAGCTAACTCAACTAACTCCTTAGCTAAACCGTAGTTAGCTGTAAGTGGTTTCTCAATAAGTATATGGATACCTGATTCAATCATGAACTTAGCTACTTCATAATGAACTGAGGTCGGTACACATATACTTACAGCATCAACATCGTACTTAGTCACGTCACGGTAGTTAGTTGAGTAGTTTACATGGTATCTCTTGGCCATACTTCGAGCCCTCTCCTCATTAACGTCGGCTATAAACGCTAACTCAGCTTCAGGTAACTCACTATAGACCCTAACGTGATTTCTACCCCAAGCACCTACCCCTATGACACCTACTCTAAGAACCATATCACTTCAGCCTTAGCAACTTCCTTAAGCTCTCCCCGAAAGGCTTGTAAGCAACCCCCTTCTCAGTAACTATACCAGTAACTAGTTCGGGGGGTGTTATATCGAAGGCAGGGTTAAGTACTGGTACGTTAGGTACGGTGATTAAGTGCTTTTTAAGTACCTTCCTAACCTCATCGGGGTCCCTCTCCTCAATAACCACGTCCTCAACTCTACTCTTAGGATCTATTGTTGATGTTGGCGCCACCGCGTAGAAGGGTACGTTATGCCTCGCTGCTAATACGGCTATGGTGTATGTACCTATTTTATTAATTACGTGACCCGTGAGTAATATCCTATCAGCACCTACGAATACCTTATCCACAAGCCCCTTACTCATTACGTAACCAACCATGTTATCCGTGATTAGTGTTACCGGTATACCCTCCTTCATTAACTCCCAAACCGTTAGTCTTGCACCCTGAAGTACAGGCCTAGTCTCTGTAGCTATTACCTTAATCTTCTTACCCTGCATCCAAGCACTCCTAATGACACCTAACGCTGTACCGTAGCCTGCCGTAGCTACAGCACCAGCATTGCAGTGAGTTAGTATCGTGTCCCCATCCTCTATAAGGGAAGCACCTATATCGCCCATACGCTTATTTACCTCTATATCCTCATTAAGTATCTTTAATGCTTCATTAACAATAGCTTTCTTAAGTTCATCAAGGTTGGTAATTCCCTTACCCTTCTCCCTTATGAATTTCTTCATTCTCTCTATGGCCCAGAATAGGTTAACCGCTGTAGGTCTAGTCTTCCAAAACCTATTTGCTGCGTACTCAGTTCTCTTAAGTAATTCATCAATACTTCTTGACTTATAGGCAGCAACAGCTATACCTAAAGCAGCCATAACGCCTATGGCTGGAGCACCCCTAACCTCCATGTTCTCTATGGCTTTAGCAATACGTTCAACATCATCACTCTCCCTATAAACCTCTTGGAAAGGCAGTAGCGAAGTATCTAACCACCTTACCTTACCATCAACCCACTCGATAGGTTTTATCTCCATAAATCACACCTTTAAGTATTTACCTCCTTAGTAAATTAAGTTTATAGGTTAACAAGTAATTAAGGGGTGGCTACCTCAGTGATTAAGGTAGTAATTAAGGACGTACCTGAAGTGGTTGAGGGTGTTAATGAGGCGTCAAGGTTAGGTATTGGTAGGGTGGATAAACTCAGTGGTAAGTACGTAGTTGATGTTATTGAAGCCGCATTCATTATTCAGACAGGTAGGGGTGAGGTCGTAGATTCTTCAGGTAAGAAACTTAGTGTGGGAGAACTATTCACGATGTATAGTAAGAACATTAATGATTGGGCCAAATTCGCTGTTTATTATGACTTAAGGATGAGAGGTAGGAGAGTGAGGATGGGCTTTCAAGAGAATGACTTAATAGTTGAGTACGGGAGTGAGAAGATAGCCGTATTCGTTACTGAGGAGAATAACCCTATAGCTGTGAGTAAGCTTCTTGAGTGGGTTAAGTACGCTTTGAGTAAGGACCTTAAGCCTATATTAGCTGTTGTTGATATGCATGGAGACATAACTTATTATGAAGTACTTGAGACCAACCTAGTGAATATTGGTTAGTGCCTACTCGTACTCCCTCCATACATGGCCGCACTTAGTGCATTTGTAAAACGTTGTTGCTGGTTCGTCAGCTCTCCTGGTCTGTATCATCCAGTAATAAGCCTCATCATTACCGCACTTAGGGCAGGTAACTCCCTTAATCTTAGGTAGAGTTCTAGGCATTTTCCCTGGCTCTAAAACAATTATCTTCTCTTTCTCGGAATGAGTTATCCTTGTTGAGAATACATAACCACCTGAAGAAACCTCCTTAATAAACCCGCACCTAGTGCATACAAGAACCCTCTTGCCCCCAACATTCTTAGGTATCATTATGCTACCGCACTTGGGGCAGAACTCCACCATATTCATCACCACATACTAGGTTAGTGTATTGTTAACAGGGCTTTTAAACCCATTCCCCAGCAGAGATTAAGGCTACATACTCCTTAAGCACCTTACTTAAAACCTTAATAACCTCATTAACCCTGTCATAAAACTCTTTCTTAATACCAGTTAGGTCATTAAGAGATATTTCCTTACCATTCTCTATAGCCTTAGTCACTTCCTCATCACATAAAGATACTTTAAACCTCATGTACTTTAAGTAAGTCATTAACCTTAGATCCCTTAAGTTAATTACGTCATCCCTACGCAGTAAGTAGACCTTCTCTAAACCCTTAACCCCCCTAATAGAGGCTAAGAGAACGTAGTCGTCATGACATAACATAACAAGTATTCTAGCCTCTTTTTTAACCCGTTGCTTACCTGTGGAGAAAATTACCCACCTCTAACATTAAGTTACTTAAGCTTCTCTTGAACGACCTTCATTAACTTATTCACGTCTCTCTTAATGCTCTCAAGAACCTCATTAAATACCTCACCTACTTCCCTATTACCATCACTAACTATTCTAATTCTTAACTTACCTACGAGTGGGTGATCAATCGTGTAGAAGGCTATAGATACGTTTGGATGCCTTAAAGCCATCTTAGCCACTAAATTACCTAACGTATGGTCTTCACCCTCAACTTCAATCTCGATCTCTTTCTCTGTCCTCTTTAGTACATTGATTTTAATTAGTTCTTCAGCCACCTTATCTCCCCTTAACACGGTATATTTAGGTTTAAATCTATTTATGAACTAGCCTCTTCAGAACCTCCCTAAGCACCTCCTTCCATTGCTTCTTAACTAGTAACCTATGACCTTTCTCAATAACGTAGTCCATATCCTTCAATATCTCTATGACTGTAAACGGGTCTGACCCCATCAGTACTGAAAGCGCCGTTACTAACTTCTTAGCTGATGCTGACGCCTTAGGCTTATAAAACACTAACTCTTCTAACCTCTTAGCAACCTCGGTAGCGTACTTCACTAACGTATCCATGGGTGCGTTAGTCCTTATGACCTCACCATCAATTTCAACTTCATAGCCACTATGTTTAAGTATGACCCTAAGTGCGTCAGGGATGAATGGCTTACCTACGGTCTTCATTAACTCACTAACCGTTATTCCAGTATGCGTACCTTGCTTAACACCCTTACCTCTCAACCTCTTTAGCTCTAGAACTACCCTGTCTATTCTCGATGGTGGGGCATCTATCTCTATAACTAAGTTCTTACCCTTAAGCTCCCACTTAACATATCTCCCTTTAACCACGTTGCTCACAAGTAACTCATTGATTAAGTCTAGACATTCATCCTTAGATCTACAGGAAATCCTCAGGGTCTTCCTCATGAGGTAAACCTACTTAGTAATTATATAGTCATAAGCTATCTTCCTCCTCTCTACATTACCGCATTCAACGCACTTAAGTAGTTCCTCACCAATCTTAATGAGTCTGCCACCACACTTACTACAGTGGGATATGACTACACCTAACTTAATGTCTCTTATAGAGAGTAAGTAAGGTATTGAGTTATTAAGTACTTTAGCCTTAATAACATCACCTACCTTTACGGCGTCATGCATTGACTGTACATACTTACTAGATACTTGAGATATGTGGAGAACCCCTGTATATGTATGTTTTATCCTCCTTAACGCGTGATCATACATTATCTTAACTATAGCAACTTCATCACTGACTTGAACAACTATCCCATGAACTATTAAGCCTTGCCTAGGTACGAAGGGCCCACCATGTACTTTCTTAACCTTAACTACTCTATTAACCATGTCATACTGAACATACCCAAGAACAGCCGCCCTAACTATGCCATTATCTTCGTAAGTACCCTCACCAGACATGAATTCCTCAATAACACAGAGCTCAGACCCAGGCACTACTGTTTTGCCCTCCTTCATGGAGTGTACCTAACTATTAACTCCTATAGACCTCATTTAAACTTTCCTTCAGTCCTAACATACATAAATAAATCAACATCTACGTAATGAATTCTTTTCCTATGCTTATTTAACATAGCTTTTATGGGGAACCTATATGTTTTTATTAGTTCAGCCTTAAAGCCGTAGTAATTAGCTAACTTAATTAGGTACTGCCTACTCTCCTCTACAGACTTATGTAGACTATAAACAACGTTACTAATCTTGAATGCTGTGATTAAGAATTCAGTATCAGCGCCCCTCCTATACACACCAAATGGTGGGTTCTGAATCACAGTATCACACCTAATACTTAACTCCTTAACGTCCGCCTGTATGAAATCAATGACCTCTATGTACTGGCGTATATCTTCATCTACACCTAGTTTTTTAAGCCTAATTACGTGCCTAGTATCTAGGTCGATACCCACAACATGCTTAGCTCCAAGTATGGAAGCTCCGATAGCTAATCTACCACTACCAGTACCTAAGTCAGCAACAACCTTACCTTTCACATCACCGTTCATAAAGGCTATCCATAAGATATCAGCAGCTATACTTGCTGGCGTTACGTACTGCTCTAAGGACTCACTAGGTCTATCTAGGTATTCGGGTATTCTCTCAAGTATTAGCTCAAGATCCTTTTTCCTCATAATCACCACGGGAATATGTACCTACCTAAATCACCAGTAAGTACCATCTTAGCCTCGCCAGGCGTCAGTACGGGCTTTTCGAATCGACCTAAATCATCAATAGCAACCCTAGGGCATGAAAACACTACGTAGACATTGAAGTCTGAATTATCTATATCCCTTAGTAACTCTTCATTCACGTACTTAGAGCTAATAAGGACGTACTTCTTGCCGCGGTCCTTAAGTAATTTAATTACTTGGTTAACTAACCCAGTTCTCCTTTGTCCCTCAACTCCGTTAATCAATACCCAAACATCACCATCAATAGCCTTAGACATCTTAAAGTATCTAATTTGGAGTAATTTCCTTACCTCATTACTTACCTCCCGTACTGAACCATTGTATGGGTCAACATGAAATACTGGTCTATCTAGGTAAGCCAGCCCAGCACCTAACGCGTGAAATTTACCGCCAGCTATAACGATGATACCTAAGGGTTCTTTAGACTCCATAGTTCTTGGTTTAGGGTAGTAACAACCGAAAATGACTTTGCTTTCATCGCGATTTAGAATGCTGAAGCCATTGAGGCTTAAGTAGTTAGTGAGTTCATCGGCTAAGTCCATATGTTGCTGTGTTGTATAGATTATTAGTGAGCTCACGTTATTAGCCCTAATTAATCTGATTAAGAGTTCTTTGTCTTCATCACTTAAGGTTAACTTACTCTCTAACTTAACATATATTGTTGGTATCTTACTCCCATAATGGTACGGGTAAGGTTCATGACCTATATGTATAAGCCCATCAACACCTAGCTCCCTAAGTAGATCCAGATGCAGAACGCATGAACCAAATATGTATTCATTAATGACCACGTAATTAATATCGCTTCTTAAACCCTTCATGACGTTAAGTACTTCATTAATGTACCCCTTAACACCTTCGGGTATCTCTACGGCTATGAGGCTACCTTCCTTAAAATTGCTTAACCACTTCCTTAAGGTGTTTAAATTAAGTCTATAGAAGTCCCAAAAATTACTTCTTTTCTTCATTACCTTTACTCCTTACCTCAAGTATCTCTATAGCTGTCTTAACAGGTAACTTAGATGAGGCCCTCTTAGCAGCTTCCTTCAGATGGTTTATGAAGCTCTTCATACTCCTAATCTCTATTATAATTGTGCCGGGGAATACTCTAGCAGCGGTACCTATGGGCTTACCGAAAGCCAGTCTCATACCGTCCTGAAGCCTATCAGCGCCCGCGAAGGCCATCATCTTATTCTCCCTGAGCACGTGGTGAGGGTATGTCCTGATTATGAGCGTGTAGTTCATATCACCTATATTCCTTGATAGGTACTTATGGGCCATAACTCTAGCGGCTTCTAAGGCGTTATGCCTTATCTGCGCTGCCTCAATAGCTTTAAGGTAGAGTATGCAGTCATAGTTAACGTGCGGGTTGCCCATAACGAACTTAGATATCTTAGGTGGTGGGACACCCTGAATATACTCTCTTCTAGTATATGGTGGCTTCTTTAGCTCCGTATAGCACCTTGCAGGTCTTAAGGGCATTACCAACACCTCATTCCAGGTGTCTATGGTTAGTAAGTAACTAAGGCTTATAAAACTACTTACGGGCCGTTCTAAGTACGTAAAGGAGTGTTTTAAGTAGCCTATATATAGTGGTTACCTCGCCCTTCCTTAGCGGGTATAGCTTAATAAACCTATTAAACACTATCTTAGCCTTATCCTTATACCTATCATCTAAGGGTAGTTGATTAAGCACTTGCTCAAAGTACTTATTGAGTATGTCTAAGCGCTTAACATCAGGTAAGTACCTCCTCTTAACACCCCTATATCTCCACGTTAAGTAAAGGATCACGGCTACGGCGTGAGATATGTTCATTACATTATACTCAGGGTTTCCTGGTATGGTTATTACTGCCGTACACTTCCTTAACTCATCACGTGTTAACCCAACACTCTCTCTACCAAAGACTAATGCAACCTTACTATACCTCCTAAACACCTCCTCAAGTATTTCAGGGGGTTCTGAATGCCTAAGTACATCATCCTCGTCACTGGACTTAGCTGATGTGCATAAAGAAATCTCAACATTCCTTAAGGCATCATCAAGTGAGTCAACAACCCTGACAACCTTAATTAGATCTGAGCCCTTAGCAGCAAACTCCACCACCTCAGGATCGTCAATGTTAAATCTAGGGTTAACTACGTAGATATCGTAAACCTCGAAATTCTTACATAACCTAAGTATGAAGCCAAAATTAATACGTCCCTCAGGCTCTACAAGCACTAATCTAACACTCATTAACACACCTATAAACAGCTATATCCTCAAAGAAGATATGCTTTAACGACTTAAGAACACATTTAAACCCTACCCTACGTAGCTCATTTAGGGCCCTCTCTACATTACTTAAGGATGAAAGCACCACATACAGGTAACCATCACACTTAAGTAACTTACTTAACTCCTCAACAACCCCGCATAGAACGTTGATACCATCACGACCACCGCACCAACTAATATCTAACCAATCATCACTACCTTCACAAGGTAGGTATGGAGGGTTAAAAACTATTAGATCAAAAAGTCTTGATACCCTAATCATCGAAGCTCCGTGACCTTGAATAACGTCTATAGTGTTTAACCTATTCATTAAAGAGTTAATTAGCGTGTTATATGCAGCATGTGGTGATATGTCTATAGATATTACCTTAGCGCCGTAATGCGCTAAAACCAGACTAGCTAGACCAGAACCTGAGCCTATCTCTAATGCCTTAACCCCACTTAACGAGCCCCTTAGGTCACTTAATACAGCATCGATTAGTAGGTAAGTATCATCTGATGGCAGGTAAACACATTCATAAACATCAATCACTAACTTAGAACTACCTAAACTTATGTTTAAGCCCTTGATACAGACCTCCTTACTTGGTCGATAATACTCCTTAACTCTACAGCCGATAGCTGAATCACCCTCTTATCACGTACTACTTCACTTATAAAGTCCTTCATATCTATACCATATATTTCCTTAACACACTTACTAAGCACTTTACTAGCTAGTTTCAATCTATGTGAGAAAGCACACTTAATTAATGGTTCAGCAATACTTAACTCCTTTAAGTCAAATCCTTCCTTCTTCTTCAGTACTATAAGTTGTGAAAGTACTTGGGGCTTAGGGATGAAGTTACTAGGTCTAAATACTGGCCCTTTCTCTTTATAGGTGAATATATCGGTAAGTAAAGTTATTTTTCCGTAAACCTTACTTCCTGGCTTAGCATCTAATCTCTTAACGACATCGTACTGCAGTACTAGTATGGCTAAATCCATATGTGACTTAAGAAACGCTAAAATCAAGGGACCTGTAACGCCGTAAGGTGCGTTAGAAACTAGGGCCTTAACCCTTACGGAATTTATGAGTTCAACCCCATCACCAATGACTAGGTCAACATTAGTTAATCCCTTCAGGCATTCTTTTAACGCTATATTGGCTAGTATCTCATCTATCTCAACGGTAATTACGTACCTAAAGTTCTTGGCTAAGAAGTATGTAAGAGTACCTAAGCCGGTACCAACTTCATAGACCTCATCAATATTGAATTGTCTACAAGTGTTAACAACGCTGTCAATTAACCTACTACTAACAACGAAATGCTGGCTTAACCTCTTCTTTATCTTAAAGCTGTACTTCCTAAGAACGGTTAATGTCCAAGACCTTAAATCCCTATCGATACTTAAACACATCAGTACTTAACCAAGGGACCTTTATGTTATAATAAAGTATTAGGCTAAATTGATAGGATTTTATATAGTCTTTCTAAGTACCTTAGAGCTATAGCATTTGGTGGGGCATTTGGTGGGGGCTCAATAAATATATAGTACTTCTCCTCACCACGTAGCTCAAGGAGTATCCTATCAACTATGACTTTAACAGGATCATTTATCTTTACCCTATTCTGTATATCCTCAAAGGACCTAAACGGGCTCTTCTTCCTTTCCTCAAGGACGAGCCACATAGACTTCTTACCTATTCCCGGAAGTAACTCAAATGCATGGAACCTTATAGTGATAGGGCCGGCCCTATTGAAGAACTCAACAAAGATTTTCTCATTCCTTAACACTAACTTCCTAACCACCTCAGGTAAGTTTGCCTTAGCTACAGAGGTTAAGTCAGCATACATGAGTCTCTCATTAAATACGTATTCAACTTTATTCCTAACTCCATGAAGACCTATAAAAACCTCCTCACCTATCTGTAGGTCAACACCTCTCTTAGGATAGAACTCAACTAATGTGAAGAACTTCGTACCTATAGCCTGGGCTATAGCCCTAACCCTATGTTGTGGGTGCCTGTCTACAGGGTTACCTGTAGGCATGTAATCAAGTACGACGGCGTAGTCATCAGGTATGGTGAACTTCCTTTCCCTTCTTCTAGAAAGCAAAAGCCTTACACCTATGTATTGATTACGTAGAAGTAAGTAAAATACCTGTTAGCTAACCGTTAGATAACGAACCTTACTTCATTAGTAATTTACGGCAATTACATATGGAGTTAATGGTCTCTAGAATCTCCTTGAGAATCTTTTCATCAGGTATCTTAGGCTCGAAAGCATTAATTACTTGAAGTAACTCATCCATAGTTCTCGGGCAGTTGTTAACTATTAAGACCCTAGTGAAGTCACTTATCTTGAACTTCCCCAACTCCTTAAGGGCTTTCTCATAATCCTCACATATAGGTATCCTCCTTAAGTAATCCATAACTCTTAAAGCAACTGAAGAAAGCTCAGTCTTCTTATGGAGTTCCTCAAGTAGCTTTAATGTCTCACCATAAGTTAATGGTCTCTCTAACTTACTCTTTTCAGCCGTCATGCGAAACACCTATTAAGAAGGTTTTATATTTGCTAAACCACCTACAGGTCTTAAGTGCTCAGGTCTTATGAATAGAACCTTTCTCTTCTTACCTAGATAGACCTCAACTATGTATGCCTTACCCCTCTTACCTATTATAGTCCCTGTCTTACCCACATACCTACTGTGAGGCATGCCCTTATGTATGGCTGGATTAGGGACTATGTGTACTTTCTCACCTACCTTATACTCAATCATGAGTAGGCTAAGCGAGGGTACAGCACCTCTCTCCCTTATGTGTTTCCTCAAGAGCTTCCTCGTCCTATGCCTAAAGCCTCTAGGTGCCTTAACCATAGCGTACACCTATGGTTTACACTAAGATGTAGTGTTGTCTAACTCTTTAAAATATTTATGAAACCCACACAACATCTAACTCAAGAACCTTAACATCACACCCAAGGACTTCAGCAAAGCTAGGTCTAGTCCTTCCTTTATCACCATGGAGTAACTCCTTGATATATAAGCCCCCCTCAGCATGTATTAAGAACTCAGCTATGTGAGGGTCTATAAGTATGCCCTTAACCTCACGAACACTACGTCTCCTTAAGATATCCTTCTTCCTGTGAAGAACCCTAAGCGGCGTTCTTTGCTCAATAACCCTACCCTTAAAGAATGAACATATGTACTCAATATCATCCTCACTTAGTGGTTTATCAACGTATATTAACGCCCTATAGACTTTACTTTTCCTAGCCTCGTTGCTTTTAAGCTCCTTAATAACTCTCCTACCACAGAACCTCTCCAGCCTGAATTTAAGCCATGGTGTAACGTCATTTACGTACTCCTCAAGCTTACTTAAGTCAGCCTCCTTAACTAAGGGCTTCCTAAACTCAATGACGAAAGGTCTACCATTACCGAAGACTCTAACATCAACGTCCTCCCTACCGGATGCGTGTAAGGATACATTAGTGGATTTGAAGGACTCTGATAAGTTCTCAAGAACTTCAGTTACTGATAGCTTATACTTCTTCCTACCATTCCTCATTACCCACTTAGATTGAGATATATACCTACCGAACTTCCAATACCTACCTAAGATCATTAATGACGGGATAATCAACTCAATACTGTCCTTATCTACGTCTATATGTATGATTACATGCGGGTTGGTGAAGTCTACAGGTATGGACGTTTCATTCATAACCTTCTTACCTATCTCCCTGCGTAATTCATTCCTGACACTCTCCCACGTAGGTATCCTGACTGTATTAGCAACCTCCTCTTCACGCCTAATTAACTCGCTATCCTTCTTTACACCAATTAAGAATGACTTAAACCCACCTTCCTCAAGTACTTCAGATATCTTAGTAGAGAATTTACTGATCAATTCATCGAGCTTACCTCCACATATGTAGCACTCCTTAACCTCTAACTCCTTACCGACTAACTTCTTGTAGAGAGGTTTAGCTATATCACCCATGTTGGGCGCTAACCTAGTGAACAGTTCTAAGGCCCCTCTATCACCATTGCTTATTCTATTATGCAGTTCCATTAGTATTAGCGTCTTTAATGCCTTACCACGGTCCTTATTAGATAGTCCGTAACCTACGAGAGCAAATAACCTACCTAGACACCTATCGCATAGGGGGTATGTGAGTAACGCCTTTACGGCCTGCCCTACGTATGTATGCGCCTCCATACCTATCAATGACGTAGTGAAACACCGTTATTAACTGATCTAAGCACATAAGGTATTGAGGACTTAAAAACCTCATGTAGGCGTACCTAACGCCGCTCACAAGCTCATTAATGACCTCATTACCACATAGAGCTAGTAGACACGCACTTGATGGGTTTCTAGCCAACTCATGAAATAAGTCAGAACTTAAGGAACCTTCACCATTCCTAAGTACGTAAAGAACTTCACACCTAAGCCTAGGTAACTTATTAAGGTAGTAGACACCCGGGACCTTCACCTTCCTCCTTAATATAGCCTTTAAGAAACCCATAGCAGACCTTACATCTGGGTTTAACCCCCTTAACTCCTTACCCCTAAACTCTATGCATGAGCCCTTGCCTGTCACTAAGTATAAGGTTGTGTCTACTCTAATGCCGTATGAAATAAGTAGAGAGTTAGTTAATATCTTAGTCACTAATAGAGGGTTATCTTTATAGCATATAACTATTACTCTCTTAATAACCAAACTTAATACCTAGCCTCTTCTCTAATAGACCTTTTCTCTTCTTCATAGTCCTAAGTAAGGTGTTTAACGTATTATAGTACTTTATTAACTCCTTCACATCATCAACTGTTGTTCCGGAGCCCCTGGCTATTCTCTTCATTCTTGACTTAGTTATTATTGATGGGTTATCAAGTTCTTCATAAGTCATTGACTCAATAATAGCTAACCACTTACGCATCTTCTCTTCAGTAAGCTTTATATGCTCATCCTTTATTGGCATGAGTGTAGCCACGGGCAGTAACTCAAGCACCTTTCTTAAAGGACCTAGCTTCCTTAAGCTCTTTATCTGCAGATAGATTTCTCTCAACGTTATCTTACCTGACATTACAGCCTTCTCAATCCTCTTTTGAAACTCTTCGCTCTCCTCAAGCGCCTTAAACTTCTCTATTAATGTCTCTAAATCACCTAGCCCTAACAGCCTAGCTACGTACCTCCTTGGGTTAAAGACCTCAAGCTCATTAAGCTTCTCACCAGTACCTATGAACTTTATTGTTGCGTTAGTAGCTACTACAGCAGCTAAAGCACCGCCGCCCTTAGCAGTACCATCTAGCTTAGCTATGACAATACTACCTATAGGTGTGTACTCATGGAATCTCTTAGCTAAGTCGAAGGACTTCTGACCCATAGCCGCATCGATAACTAGGATTACCTCATCGGGATGTACCTTACTGGCTATGTCCCTCATCTCCTCAAGTAACTTAGCCTCAGAGCCGTAGCCATGCCTACCAGCAGTATCAATTATTATTACTTCACACCCCTGCTTCTTTAACCGCTTAATACCCTCATTAGCTATCATTGCAGGGTCCTTACCGTTAGGCTCACCATAGAAAGGTACATTTATCTGCTCAGCAATCTGCTTTAACTGATCGTAAGCACCGGGTCTATAGGTGTCTGTGGTTAGCAGGCATGCCCTATAACCTTGCTTCTTATAGTATAGCGCTAACTTACCTGCAGTAGTTGTCTTACCTGAACCTTGAACACCAACAAGTAAGATTACATAAGGTATTCTCTTAGGGAATACATTAGGTTCTTTATCACCACCGAAGAGCTGAGATAACTCATCATAAACGATCTTAATGAACCACTCCCTTCTACTAACCCATGGTGGTGGTTCTGTCTTTAGGGCTTTCTCACGTATCCTACGTGTTAGGTCAAAAACGACTCTTACATTAACATCAGCTTTAATTAGTGCTTTCTGTAGTTCCTTTATGAAATCATTTACAGCCTTCTCATAACTACCTGCGCCTTTAATGAATTTTCTTATACTTTCCTTAATCCCTCCAAGTATAGATGACATTTGGTTACCTAAGAATAGTGATTACTTAAACTACTTAACCCTAACTATCTTCTTCCTACCCATAATGACCCAGTACTCTACCTCAACACCAGGGGCTAACTTACTAGCTATTTCCTCCTCAGGCATCTCTATCTCGAACGTCTCGTAGGTCTCTAAGTCCATTATCTGGAGGGTATCGCCAGTAATAGCTAGTACCTGACCTGTCCTCTTCTCGATTATAGGTACCTCAACCTTCTGGCTAACGGGGGCTACTAACGTTCTCTTAGTACCTGTAAACACCCCTATAGCGACTACGTGGGCTTTAGCGCTACCATGCTTACCTGTCTTAGCCTTAGTTATCTCAACAATCCTGCAGGGCTCACCGCCAATAACTATGTAGCTACCCTTCTTAAGGCTCCCTAATTCAGCGTAGTTAACGCCGCTCATAACATCACCTTAAAGAATTAATCATTAATCCCTAATAAACTTACAAATCTATGGAGGGGCCATACGTGCTTTAGGACCTATATGGCCTATCCTTGTCTGAACAATCACGGTCTCCAATCCCTGCTCCTCAAGTATTTTCTTCACCGTCAACATCTCCTTAACTGTAGGTCTCACTAAATCCCTCCTCCTAAACGCCGGGAAGTAATCAAGGACCGTAACCTGTATCTTGGGGTTTATAGAGTATATTTTCCTACCAGCCTCAGCAATCTCGTCGTAAGTTATTAAAGCTTTGTTATAGACTAACCCAACTCCTAGGTAGACCTTATCCTGATATCTTTCGTTTATGTACTCAATAGCCTTCCACGCAGTCTCTAAGTACTTCCTCGCTAGGTCTAAGTCTTTAATTCCCGTTATTCTCATATAGGTCTCTGGACGTACGCACTTAGGTTCGACACCTATGTTATTACAGCCAGCCTCTACGAGCTCATCTATGTAGTCAGGTCTAAGGAGTGTCCCGTTACTATCTAAGTGTCTCCTAACCTTAGGACTAACCAGCTTAGTGACCTCCTTAAAGAACTCAATAATCCACCTCCTATTCAGTGTTGGCTCACCACCACTTACCGCCACTCCCTTAGTTCGGTAGGCTTGATGACACATAACAACGTCTCTAGCAGCTTCCTTAGGTGTAAGTGGCTTCGAGGTGTTATCGTAGGTGACGTGGTAGTTCTGGCATTGGGGACACCTTAAGTTGCATCCAGCGACCCATATAGCTGCCTCAACGTAACTCACGTAATCAACCTCCCACCAAGGTGTTGCCTTACCACCAACCGTATGGGGTTCAGGCCCGTGAACAATCCTTGGAGGTGTCTTACCTTCAACATCAGTTTCGATACACATACCATCCTTAACAGGCGTTATGCATGTCCTCTCTAACTCGCCATCAATTACTAAGGCACAAGCCCAGCAACCACCTAAGCGGCATGGGAGGCTAACACCTTTAGTGCCTGGTTCACTAAACTCAAATCCTATGTACCTAAGGGCGTCAGCAACACTAATCCCTGAAGGCACTTCATACCTCACACCATCAACATGTATGTTGACGTATCTCACATCACTAACCTCATACTCCTCAATAATCCTAGCCTCGTAAGGGCATGCCCAGTAACAAACTAAGCAACCAATGCACTCATCGGGACTATGACACTTAGATACGTAACTACAGAAGTAACACCTACGACATTTAGAGTAATCTATCCTTACCCTAACCCTACGCCTGGTATTACCTTCCATACCTCTTAAGTATTCCTATAGAGAGCTGAAATACCCTTATGAAGTTAAAAATATAACGTACTTCGTAGTACCTTTAAATGTTAGGTGGTTTCTATGGGTGAGGCACATAGGCCTAGGAGAGTCACTACTTTTGAGGAGTGGAGGGAGTTAGCCAGGACAGGCCCTAGGAGGTGGATTATCTACGGTGTTGAGGATAAGCCGGACAATATAGTATTATCGGTACTCCTAGGTCTTCAGCAGTACCTAATAATGTTCGGAGCTACCGTAGCAGTACCATTTATAGTTTCAGGCTGGATAATAAGCACTTACCAGATAACAGACCCTGAAGTCGCCAGCTTATTCAGGGCTAACCTCATAACAATAACATTCTTTGCTGCCGGAATAACCACATTACTTCAGCTATGGCCGAAAACAGGTAGTGGTCTCCCAATAATTCAAGGCTCTTCATTCTCATTCCTAGGTCCTGTATACTCAATCATAGCATCAACACTCATAATAGCCCAGGCTGAAGGCTATAGTAGTTTTGAGGAGTTCATCGCAGCTACAGATGAGTGGACTAGAATCAGTATAGTCATGCAGTACGTGACTGGAGCTATTTTGGCGGCGTCGTTTTTTGAAATAATTCTTGGTTATTCAGGTATTATGGGTAAAATAAAGAGGTATATAACCCCCGTATCCATAGGCCCAACAGTAACTCTCATAGGGCTGACACTATTCAGAGCGCCCGCAGCTATGGGTGTTCAGTACTGTGCGTGGGAGGCGTTCTTAGTAGTTTTGATGATAGTCATACTTAACCAGATAATTGGTAAGAAATTCATTAGGGTCCAAATATTCTCGATACTAATGTCGATAATAATAGTGTGGGCATTCGTAGCTATACTGACCGCCGCAGGCATCGTTCAGCCACCATGCGCTGTTAAGTTCGAACCATTAAGAGATATGGTTGAAAGAGGCTATTATGTTAGGCCGCCCATACCGTTCCCATGGGGCATACCTAAGATATTACCAGCCTTTGCTTTAGGTATGTTGGCTGCTTACTTAGCTTCGATGGTTGAGTCTATAGGCGACTACCACTCAGTAGCTAGGCTAGCTGAAGCACCACCACCAACTGAAGGCATGATAAGTAAGGGTCTAGGTGCTGAAGGTCTTGGATGCTTAATAGGCGCCATATTTGGTGCCGGCGGCGGCTTCACTAGCTACTCAGAGAACATAGGCTCTATAGGTCTAACAAGAGTTGCTAGTAGATATGTATTCCAGTTAGGTGGTATCATAATCTTAGTGATCGGTGGTATAATCTACGCTTGGGGTGCTTTAATGGCCTCGATGCCTGATCCACTAGTTGGCGGTATGTACATAGCTGTCTTCGGAATGATTGCGGCTGTAGGTATTTCATTACTAATGTTGTCTGACATGAAATCACCTAGGAATATATTCATAGTCGGTCTATCACTATTCGCCGGCATGGCGGTACCTGAGTTAGTTACTGATGAAGTAGCTGCAGCTATGAGGGCAGCTTTCGGTGGTTTAGCGTGGGTTGCAGACATAATAATCATCATAGGCAGAACAGGTATGGCTGTAGGTGCTATAATAGGTATAATACTAGATAATATACTACCAGCAACACCTGAAGAGAGAGGCTTAACCCACCCAGAGTGGACCCTCTAGAGACCCCCTCAATATAAAAACATACTTTTACTTCATAAGCAAAACCCTTTAGGTTTATATCTTAATTAAGCGTATTTTAAGGTAGGGTAATTACTTTGGTGCTTAATAGATTAATTACTGAGACACTAGATGTTGATGTAAGCATATTATTTAAGTTCCTCAACGACCCTGAAGCTCACTTCAGTTTATGGGGTATTGGTAAGGACTTCGTTAAAATATCACCTAAGGCTTTTGAGATTACGTTAGCCTTTAAGTACTTCCCCTATAGAGTTAGGTTTGAGATTACCTCTGAAGAAAAGAGGGAGCTTAAGGTAGTTAGATATAGCGGTGTAGGCATTAATAAGGCATTAAGCATTAGGATTGAGGTCAAGTTAAGTAAAGTTAATAATAAGACCTACATGGAGTATAGCTTAATGCTTAAAGCCGGATTCACACCGGAGATCAGATTAGATCCTGAGATTAAGGAGATAATAAATAGGATAAGAGGCAATATAGCTAGACAGGCGCTCGAGTGGGCTTCAGCTAAGGCATTAATACGTGTACCTCCAGCCGTTGTGGCGCCTAAAGAGTTCCTTAAAGGTATTAAGCCCTCAGAGGTTAAGGGGGCCATATTTAACCTACCCATATCCGCTGATATAGATAAGTTAAGTTCGGAGACTTTCTCTGTTGAGAAATTAGCTACATTACTAATGACGGGTAAGTTCGTTAGAGTAAGGAGGATAGGGCGGGGTAAGGCGCTAGACCTTAGGGGTGTGATTAAGGATTTAAAGACTGAAGCCCCACTACTCATATCACTTACATGCGGTTCCTACATCTATAGGTTAATGGTTCTTGGAGGACAGGTAATATCAGTAATGCTCGAAGCTAACGGCACAACTTACTACGGTAATGAAGCTATTAAGAAGCTGGATGAGTTCATGAAGGTAGAGTGTAATGAGTACGTGATTAGGGTTTACGAAGTAAGTACTTAAAGAATTAATGGCGCCGCGGCCGGGATTTGAACCCGGGTCACGGGCTCTCTGTACGTCCCTCCCCCGTCGCCTAATTGAGGTTATCTATTATAGTGTTAATAAGCGTTTCTATTTTCGACCTGATTTATACATCGTTTATTCGTAATTGACATATTCCGTAAGTGGCCCTCCTTCTAACATGCTTCACTTTCCTCCTATATGGATAAACCTTTATTTTATCTTGCGGTGCCCCTAGTAGGTTCCTCAATATTGCTTTATGTATTTAGGTGTAAGTTTAGATACTTCAACGTTGTATGTTACGTATATGGAAATTTTCTCTGGAGGTATTTCTAAGTGCTTTATTAGGAAGTCATAAACCAGTTTAATTATCTTAGGGTTAGTATTAGTGAACGTAAATCTCCCTGGATTTCTATGGGATTTCTTACCAAAGCTTCCTTAAGCCACTATTAATCCTGCAATGAAAAAATGTAGTGGAGAAGGGCGACGGGGGAGGGACATACGACAGGCCCGCATACTAGGCCGGGCTATACTACCGCGGCTCTTGAGCCCATTAATACTTCTATGGCTCACTTATAAACTTTAATTGGGGAGGCTTAAAACCTACTCCCTACGTAGCTATTCTGTACAGTGCTTAAGTTAGTTCGTGAATGGCCGTTAAGGATGTACTTATACCTACTATGTGGTTAGTGATGTTTAGGTGCTTTACGTTAAGTACTTACTTCAGATAATTGAATGCTTCTCGACATTACTTAGCTAAGGCTTATTTTGTTGGTCGTAGATTGATTAGTGAGATTATGACCCAAGTTTTTCGTTATGTTGGTAAGAAGTTAGTTAGGGTAGATGGCTATACGAAAGTTACTGGTCTTGAGAAATTCACGATAGATATTCAGCTACCCGGTATGCTCTATGGTAGGATATTGAGGAGTCCCTACGCACACGCTATCGTTAAGGAGATAGATACCGGTGAAGCTGAGCGTATGGGTGCTGTGGTAGTTACGTTTAAGGACGTACCTAAGGTACCGTTTAACCCTAGGTTAGTGAGTATCCATGAGGTTACGTATAGGGATTGGTTAGTCCTTACAGATAGACCACTCTACGTAGGTGAGCCCATAGCCGCTGTAGCGGCTGAGACTGAGGAGAAAGCTCAGAGGGCTTTAGAGGCTATTAAGGTTAAGTACGAAGTACTTGAACCTATACTAGACCCTCTAGAGGCTATGAAGCCCGGTAAGCCACTACTCCATAAGCGTATTTACTTAGGTGATAAGGAGGTCGAGGTAAAGAACAACATAGCTTGTGAGTTAAGGTATAAGGAGGGAGACCCTGATAGAGGGTTTAAGGAGTCTGATATTGTTCTTGAGAGGGTCTATAGAACCAATAGGAGGTACCATATGCAGTTAGAGCCTAGGGGTGCTGTATGTAGGCCTGAGCCTGATGGGGGTATAACCCTATGGACAACTACCCAAACAATACATAATACTAGAATACTGATTAATCAGATATTCGGTATACCTATAAGTAAGATCAATGTAGTTAGGCTACCCATAGGCGGTGGTTTCGGTTCAAGTATACATGCTAATATGGCTACACTCATATGTGTCGCCTTAGCCTTAAAGGCTAGGAGACCCGTCAAGCTAATCTACACTAGAGAGGAAGATATGCATGACCATGTAGGTTTCTCCATGATCTTCAGGATTAAAGGCGGGGCTAAGAAGGACGGTACGTTAATGGCTGGTGAGTTAGAGACAGTTGTTGATGTTGGTGCCCATCAGGTACAGCCATACCCACTCCTTGGGTGCCTCTTAGGTTGGTTCGTATCCCTCTATAAGTGGAGGAATGTTAGGTACGTAGGTAGGGCTGTATATACCAATAAAGTACCTGCTTGCGCCATAAGGGGCTTCGGCAACCCAGAGCTTCATTGGGCTGTTGAGTCTTTTCTTGATGAGCTAGCTGAAGAGTTAGGTATGGACCCGATAGACCTTAAGCTTAAGAACTACGTGGGTTTGGGTGATGTCTTCTGGGGTCAAGGACCTACTGTTAGGTCCGTCATAAGGAGTGATGGTGTTAAGGAACTCATTAAGGAAGGGGCTAAGCTCATTGGTTGGGATAAGAGGCTTAAACCATCTGAGCGTAAAGGCACGGTAAGACGTGGCGTAGGTTTCGCTAGGGGGTTCCACACATCAGGTACTGGAGGGCCTCTTTCAGGGCACGTTATTGATCTCTCATGGGCTTTAGTTAAGGTTAATGTTGATGGGAGTGTTGAGTACATAACGCCACTAATAGACCATGGTGGTGGTACTTTATTCGCCCATGCCAAGATAGTTGCCGAGGAGTTAGGTGTGCCGTTAAGTAAGGTAAAGATAGTTCCTTCAGATACCCACATGACTGGTTATGACGTATGTACTCATGCCTCAAGAGGTGTTTACGTAGGTGGTGAAGCCGCTAGGAGGGCTGCCGCTAAGGTTAAGAAGAAGCTCCTAGAGTACGCTGCTAGGATACTTGACGTACCTAACCCTGAAGCCCTTAGGATAGAGCCTGATGAGGAGTTAAGTCAGGGCGTGATATATGTTGAGGGAGCCCCAGAGAAGAGGATCACTGTTGGTGAGGTAGCTAGGATAGCGTGGCAGAAGAACTGGGGCTCTATAGCCGAGCTAGTTAGCTATAGAGCCACTAACTGCCCACCAACATTCACCGCCTACTTCGTTGAGGTGGAGGTAGATACCGAGACAGGGGTCGTTAGGCCCGTCAAGGTCGTTGCTGGAGCTGACGTAGGTACACCAATAAACCCAGACTTAGTTGCTGGTCAGCTGCATGGGGGTTTCGTCATGGGTTGGAGTATGGCTATACTTGAGGATGTAGTCCATGACCCAAAGACAGGTGAGTTGATGAATAAGGGCTTCATCACTGACTACAAAATACCTACAGCAACCGACATACCACCCGTAGATGACTTTATAGTGATTCTAGCTAAGACTAGGGAACCTACAGGTCCCTTCGGTGCTAAAGGCATTGGTGAAGCAGCCACTAACCCTGTAGCCGCTGCTGTAGCTAACGCTATCTACAATGCCATAGGTATTAGGTTCTATGAACTACCCATAACGCCAGAGAAGATACTTAAGGCATTAAAGGAAAGGAGGGGGTGAGTGTTATGGTTGATATAAGTAGGTTCAATACCCACATACTCCCAGTAAGGTTTGAGTACTTCGCTCCAGAAACCCTCGATGAGGTTATTGAGTTACTAAAGACCTACGGTGAGGAGGCTAAGATTCTTGCTGGTGGTACTGACCTTCTTGTTAAGATGAAGCAGAGGTTAGCGAGTCCTAAATACGTGATTAGCTTAAGGAAGGTTAAGGAGCTGGACTTTATTGAGGTTGGGGATGACGGCATACATATAGGTGCAGCAACGAAGCTACGTAGATTAGAGAGGTCTGACGTTATTAGGAGGAGATTACCAGTGCTTTATGAAGCCATTAAGTCAATGGCGTCAGTACAGGTAAGGAATATGGCTACTATAGGCGGTAACTTATGTAATGCATCACCAGCAGCAGATACAGCACCACCGCTACTAGTCTTAGATGCTAAACTCAAGATCATGGGTCCCGAAGGCGCGCGTGTAGTACCTATAGATAAGTTCTTCTTAGGTCCTGGTAAGACCGTACTTAAGCCTACGGAACTACTTACTGAGATAATAGTGCCTCATCCGAAGGAAGGTACGGGTACTGCGTTCATTAAGGTCTCTAGAGTTGCTATGGACTTAGCTAAGGTCAATATAGCCGTCGCTTTAAGGTTAGGTAGCGGTGACGTGATTGAGCACGTAAGGATAGCTTTAGGTGCTGTAGCCCCAACACCTATGAGGGCTTATAAAGCCGAGGAATTCCTCCTAGGTAAGGAGTTTAGTGAGGAGAACATCGTTAAGGCAGCCGAGATAGTTAGTGGTGAGGTAAGACCCATAACCGACATTAGATCAACAGCTGAGTATAGGAGGGAACTATCTAAAGTACTCACTAAGAGGGCATTAAAGATAGCTTATGAGAGGATACGTATGAGGTGATCACCATGGGTAAGGTAATAGAGTTCATACTTAATGGTAAGCCGGTTAAGGTCTATGTAGAGCCTAACGAGTTACTCATTAACGTACTTAGGGATAAGTTAGGGCTTACTGGAGCGAAGTATGGTTGCGGTATAGGCGAGTGTGGTGCATGTACAGTACTTCTTGATGGCGAGCCAGTACTCGCCTGCCTAACCTTAGCTATGGAGGTTGAAGGAAGGGAAGTAACAACCATTGAAGGGCTAGCTAAGGATACCGAGCTAGACGCCATACAGAAAGCATTCCTTGAGGAAGCAGCAGTACAGTGCGGTTTCTGCACGCCGGGCTTCATACTAACTGCTAAAGCACTACTCAAGGAAAATCCATCACCATCAGAGGAGGAAATCAAGGAGTACTTAAGAGGAAACTTATGCAGATGTACAGGATACGTAAACATAATCAAAGCAATAAAGAAAGCATCAGAAAAGTTAAAGAAAATGGGAACATCATCTTTTTAAGTCAACGATATCAATACATGCTTTATATGATATTTGTCTTATATGAGGTTACTTAAATCCGTATTTTTCAGGATACAATTACCCAATGTCCATCTATATAAATGGGTCTTAATATACCTACTTAATAAGTAGATATATATTATGGGGTGAGTCTTGAGTCTTGAGAAATGCGCGTTTTGCGGTAAATATGTGTTTAAGGCTTATGTTTGTCCATATTGTGGTAAAAAATTCTGTTTTGAGCATCGAGCACCTGATAAACATAATTGTAAATGGGATCTCTTTAGACTGAAGGAAAATATTAGAAAGAAATTTCTAAGAGATAAAATTCATCAACTAGTGACTAAAGTAATTAACCCTAAATTAGTAAAATTCCCCCTAAGCTTCATTGAGGAAATCAGAAGTGAGTTAATTGATGAATTTTGGTACGTGAATAATGTTGAAGAGCTATGTAAGTTACTGCGAATGTTACCTAAGTTCTATCTTTTACTCCCTGAAGAACACAAAGAACTATTTAGGAAATTACTATTAAGCATAGATGATTATGTCTTTAAAGAAATAGGTTATAAATTAAACTTACGTAAAAGTCTAAGAACATTCAAGTTAACTGTTAAGGTAATGGATGAGAAAGGCGAAGTCTTTCAAGAATGCATTGTATCATTGCTCTTTAATGGCAATTTTATTTGTAATTTAAGTAATGAGGAAGGTATTACTACCTTCAATTTACTTAAGGGCACGTACATTATTGAGGCGTACAAGGCTGGCAAGGACTGGTACGTATATGGTAAAAAAGTAGTCCATATTATAGATAAAGACGTAAACATAGACGTCATAGTGACTAGAAAGAAGTGGAGACCTCCAGAAAGAGTATTTAGAAGAATAAGGATACTTACTTTACCTATTGAGATACCGTTACCCTCATTACCACCTTTATGGTCTATGTTCATAGATATTCACGAAAAATATATGCAAATGGCTCTTGCAGGTCAGCTTCGATATCTGGGTACATTTGTAAATGAGAAGATAGTCGACGTCAGACATAGTTTTACGGGTTTCAAGAGAATGTCGCCATATTTTAATCCTACACTGAGGCCACTTATAGTACCTAATGAAATGGATATTCTCATATTAACGGAAAATAATAAGTTAATTGGTTTAGAATTAAAAAGCAAAAAGGGCTTAGAAAGGGGCGATATAGGTATAGAACAAGCATGCAGGTATTATGAATACGGTATAGAATATGTTTACTTAGTTCATAGAGAAGTTGATTGGATTAATCCTCAAATAATAATAGATCAAATAAAACGTTTATGCCCAACATTAGGCTACGCAATATATTCCCCAGGCAAACTTAAGATTCTAAAGCTGGCTGAGTTAAACCCTTATATCTATAGAGATGATGTAAGGAAGAGAGGGGAATTCATAAAGAAAAACTTTAATAAAGCTGGAGGGACATCGGGTCCCTACGGTTCTTAAACAAACCTTATAGGGTAACGACACTAATAGACATTCAGGTAAACTTTAACCACCTTCTCATGTTATACCCATAAAAGACTCTATCACGGTAATCTCTTTACATAGGAAAATATAGCCTTAACATTTAATATATATTGATATCAAAACAACTGGTAACGGAGTCTTGCTTTGGAAATCTAATATTAAACAAAATCAATAGATGAATAAGTAATATAAAGTTCTGTAAGGGGTTGCTCTCACGCTGTAAGTCCCCCATTAAAAGTGAGCAGTAAATGGAAAGCTAAGATGCAGGGTGTTGCCATAAAGTACTTGCTAAAAGTGTTCCTAGCACTTTTTAATACTATAACTAGCCTTCATCCCTGCATACCAACTTAAAGTTGCACTAGGACCGAAGATCTTTAAATACTTGTATCGCTTAGCTTCTTGAAGTAAAATTTCTCCATGCTCTCTTATCATATGATACTTAAGTTTCACTTTCACTATATCACGGTCCTTATCCTTGAACTTTCTCCCGCAATAAGGACATTCACCACAGTACATATCAAGGCCTACAGGTATAAGTCTAGATTGAGAAAATATAATATATCATGAAATTTATGCCTTTAATTATGGTAATGGATACTGAATTAATTTCGGAGGATTTAGTTATGTAATAACTCACTTACTCAATCTATTCACTTATGGTAGATGTAGATTATGTATAGCCTTAAAGGACTATTTTTAATTTCGTAACTCACCGTTAACCTTAAGGATTCAAGTGATGGAGACTACGGGCCCTCACGTTAAACTATAATGAATTATACTAAGCATTATATATAATTCATAACGCTGAATATACAGTTTTACAATACTGATGAGTTAGTTAATAGTCGAGGGTTAAGAATGTGGGTCTAAGTTTTTAGTATTGATGCCCGTTATGTTTGCTGCCAACATGATCATAGGTTTCGTTATTGGCGATATAGGTGGGAGAGTTGCTTCCGAATTAACTAAAACTAAGATAATTACTATGTCCAAGACCCTTACACAAGCGCAAGTCGAGATTAAGACTGTCACAATAACTGTTACGGTCACAGAGGTAACTACCGTCACATCTACTTTACATTTAAAGCGAGGGAAATGGAATACAATAATAGAGTTTATGGGTTCAGCAAGCAAAACCACAGAACTATTTTACATCCCGAGTGACACATGGCGTATAAATTAGAGCTTTAAAGGTGGGAAGTCCTCAAAACTTCGGGTTCCTTGTTTTCCCAAAAGGAGAAACTGTTAGTTTCATTGAATACCTTTATGTACTTGGACCGAGCAAGTCTGATACCACGCATATCTATGATGGCCCAGGCTATTATTACATCAAGGTACTCGTAGCAAATGTAGAGAAATGGACGCTTATCATCGAAGCATATATCCCAGAATAAAAATTAGGCACCATTTTTCTTTTATTTTATTTTACCTAGGAGTTCATGATAATAATCTATTTAGGTCTGAAGTACGTAACTTGAAGCACATAATTTGATTTTACTTACTATGTTAGTATGCGTGCTTATGCATTTACATTTCTGTATTCTTATAAATACTTACTTAGCATTCACAGCAGGCTTAAGAGCCCTACCGTAATTTATTGGTCTCAGGGATATTAGAATAAAAGCAGGCTGTACGCATCAGTGATCTTCACGATCCTCCCTAACACACCTAACGACTGTACCTCTAGGCACTTCAGGTAGATGCTCAATAACCTTACGTACTTTCTTTAATACTTCCTTATGATGAGAAATCCTAATGTAGTCCTCAATAAACATACGGAACCCCCTAACTAGTCTCAGGGTTATAAGGTGAGTTGTTTGGTGCGGCGGCCGGGATTTGAACCCGGGATCTCCGGCGTGGAAGGCCGGCGTCCTAGACCAAGCTAGACGACCGCCGCCATGATGTCCTTATGTGGTTTAGCTAATAATCCTTACTTTAATTCTATCCATAGGGTTTGGTTAAGTGGATTTAATTCTTAAGATCTCCATTAATGTTTTAATGAAGTCATACACCTGCTTTAGCCTTGAGTTACTTACTAATCTTGCTGACTCCTCATAAACCTCTAATGTGTAATATGAACCATCATCAAACTCTACTCTTAGGTAAGCGGTGTCTAATGGGTTTATATCCTTATGGATTAACATACCTAGCGCTAAACATAAGTCAAAAACCTCCCTACCGAAGGCATCCTCTACAAGCCTCCTTAACCCATGAGCATCAAGACCCCTCAACACCTTAAGTAACTTACCGACCTCATCACCTTCGAACTGTATTATTGCGTGAGTCACTGTTAGGTCATTAAACTCATATATACTTACCTTCAAAATACCTACACCCATAGGGCTTATTATTTAGGGACTCACCTCATCCTCCAGACAAACTTCTTACTAATTACGTAGTTAACTATGAAGCCTAGTAGTATCCCTATGAACTGGGCTATTAACGCATGTATGTGGGCTATATAGTATAGGGCCTGCGACACTCCATATTGTGTTAGTAGTCCTAGAGCTGATGATAGGTGGAACTTAAGTAGCCTAAGAACCCAAATACCCTTCCTAAACCTCCTAAACGTCCATATGTCGTTGAGTATGAAGTTATTTATGACTGATACCTCAATAGCTACGGCACTAGATATTACATGCTCGATACCAGCAATGAACTCTAGTAAGTAGAGAACTCCTAGATTAACTACAGTGCCTGAAGCACCAACTATGGCGAACTTAATTAGTGTTGAGTAGGGCGTTATTTCTAGCACGTGAATTAGGTAGTTAATTATCTCCTTAGACGATAACTTACTCTTACCCCTATACCTACTCCTAAACACGTAAGGTATTTCAGCTACGTTACTAATGTTGGTCTTAGCAATTACCTCAAGTAGGAACTTAAAACCCCTTGGGTTTAGGTCCGTGATTGAGTTCATGATTACGTCTCTCTTAATTATAAAGAAACCTGACATGACGTCTGTTAAGCCCCTACATCGAGGTACTAACACCTTAGCTATCAGCATAGCTCCTTTAGATATCAACTTCCTAAAGAAACTCCATCCCTCAGTACCCCCTCCCTTCATATACCTAGATGCTATGACTAAATCATAACCTTCCTTAGCTTTATCGATTAGCTTAGGTATGACCTCAGGCGGGTGCTGTAGGTCAGCATCCATAACAAGCACGTAAGTACCTTCAGCGGCTTTAACACCGTCCAGTATCGCTGATGAAAGACCTAACTTCCCTGGTCTCTTAATCACCTTAATATTCCCATACTTATCAGCTAGCTCCATAGCTAACTCTGCAGTACCGTCGGGGGAGTTATCGTCAACAACTATGATCTCGAAACTGTAGTCATCCTTAAGTATGTTGATTATCCTCGGTATGAGTACCTCTATGTTCTCCCTCTCGTTATATGTGGGGATTACTATACTTACCTTAACCAACCTAGAACACCACCACCATAAGTACTACTGACACCATCACTAGGAATATAGAGAGTATGGGGTTGTATGTAAATATCTTAGAGCCGTCGAGCGGGGGTATGGGTATTAGGTTAAAGAAAGCTATCCAAGCATTTATTTCTGCTGCAAAATTAAAGATCCTTAAGTAGGTTAGTGGTAGTGGAGCGTATGTTAGTGAGTAGAAAATAACTGATAAAGCTATGTTCGTTAATGGCCCAGCCATAGCTATTAAGGCGTAAAGCCTTTTAGGGTCTGTATAGCCGTAGCCATAACCGAAGGTGTATGGTGGTGGGCATACGATACCTACGTAGCCAGTCATGATTATCTTGATGGGGGTAAATACCGTAAGTAGGGTTATTATGAGTCCTAAAGGGCTGATTACGTACCTAGCATAACACCCGAACTTCCTAGCTACTGCCCTATGAGCAAGCTCATGGAAGAGAAAGGCTGTTGATACACCTATGAATGCTGTAGCTAACCTAAATTTATTTGAGGTGATTATCCCTTCCCAACCGGTAAATACGAGGGCTACGACAATAACTGAGAGAGCTAGGGCTAAGTACTCATTTAGTTCATATCTCCTACGTAACTCAACATACACCTAACTTAGCACCTACCAAAAACATCTTAATCAACTTAATAAATATTCGACACTTAGTCACCTACCCATAGGACTCCCATAACCTACCTATCTCATCCTCAACGAATTCCTCGAAATAAGCAGAACTACCGTCCCCCCTAACTATGGTAACTCCCTTACCATGCACTACCTTACCTATTACTGAAACATCAATACCTAAACCTTTAATTATCGATATAGCCTTGTTAACTAGATTGTGTGGTATTGTGGCTATTAAGGTACCACTACTTATTAACTTAAGTGGATCTACACTTAACACCTTGGTGATGACCTTAGTTTCCTCTCTAACGATTACTCTCTCCTCAAAGACTTTGATGCCTTTACCTGAGGCTAGTGCTATCTCTATAAGCCCATTAAGTAAACCCCCCTCTGTAGGGTCATGCATTGAGGTAACTAAACCCTCCCTACTTAATGCTAGGGCCTCAGGAAGTACGCTAATTTCGTTAAAGAAACTTTGGGCTCTCTCAATAACGTCAGTACTTACGCCTTTACTTAAGAGTAGTTCCTTGAAGTCTGAGGCTATTATTGCTGTACCCTCAATACCAGCGCCCTTGGTCATTACGACTACATCACCAACTTTAGCGCCTGACGTTATCACCACCTTATCCCTATCGCAGATACCTGCCGCAGACACAACAACGATGGGCTTCCCAATGCCTGGGGATACCTCGGTATGGCCACCAACTATCATCGCGCCTACCTCCTTGGCGGCTTTATCTAACTGCTTAGTTATCTCGTCAAGAACACTGACATTAGCTCCTTGAGGTAATAATATAGTCACTAAGAACCAGCGGGGTTTAACACCCCTAACGGCTAAGTCATTACTAGCTACGTGGATAGCTAACCAACCAATCCTCTCAATAGCCTCGGTTATGGGGTCTGAATGAATAACTAGTACACGGCCATTACCAATATCTATTATGGCGGCATCCTCACCAAGTCTGGGACCCATGATTACGGCGGGGTCACTAACCCCTAACCTACTAAGTACATACTTAAGGAGTAGTGATGGGTGTAACTTACCTACCTTCATACACTACCCTAAAAATGATTGTATTAAAGGAAAAGTAACTAACTCACTTGCCTTCCTTACCTTCCTCCTTACCTTTCTCTTCCTTAGCCTTTTCCTTCTCTTCCTCCTTCATCTCCTTCTCAAGCTTCTTAAGCTCCTCCTCTAATTCCTTCTCTATCTCTTCAATGGGCTTAGGCGGTGGCGTTGTAGCTAATGTATAGCCTATCCAGCCTAAAATACCGAAGACACCCACGACAGCTATGAACCCAGTAAGCTTAAGAACTAATTCCCACCATTCACTAAGGAATACAAGCCAGCCATAAATAACAATCACAACAGCTGAAATAGCTATTAAACCAGCACCAACAACTTGGTCCCTACTAGCCACATCAAACACCTGCCTGTAGCTATAAATACGAGTCTTAAAATAAAAGCTTTATGCGTTAAGTACACCTCAAACAATTAAAAACTTAAAAATAACTGTAGTATAGTATAGAGTTGAGGGCCCGTAGCTCAGCCCGGTAGAGCGCCCGGCTCATAACCGGGTGGTCGGGGGTTCAAATCCCCCCGGGCCCACCACACCCTTATTTCCTTAATTTTACTAACATAACCACTAGTATAGCTATTATAACTCCACATATCGATGTTAAGACTATTAGGAGGTTAAAGTAGTTTCTTAACCTTGAGACCTCCCCTAATGAGTTCTCATACTTTCTGCTTAACTCTTCATAGGAACTCTTTAAATGTTCGTAATCCGATGTTAGTGCTGTATGCTTACGTTTTAAGTCATTAAACTCCTTAGTTAACTTAAGATAATCGCTTCTTAATGCTTTATAGTCTTTTAGTAGTGATGTGTAGGTCTCGTTTAGCTCTCTGTAATCACTTAAGAGCGTTGTGTAATTTAGGGTTAAGTTGCTGAGTTTCTTCTCTAGTTCATCTCTCTCCTTGCTGAGTTCCTGTAACTTACCGTTTAGTGATGTTAAGGTCTTCTGTAGTTCCTGATACCTTGACTTAAGGTTTAGGTAATTGTTTTCTAGTGTCTCATAATTACTGGATAGGGTTTCGTACATCGCCTCTAGGTTCTCATAGTCCTTAAGTAGTTTTGAGTACTTACCTTCTAGTGCAGTTAGGTTTTGTTTGAGTGCTGATGTGTAGTTGAGTAGGTCTGTATAGTTACTGTAGAGTTCTTCATACCTCTGCAGTGCTTCATCGTAAGTTAACTCCCTAACGTAAGTTATGTTGAGTAAGGTGAACCCATGTGCTGTTATACCGTATACAGTTGTTAATGAAGCAACCACTAATAGAAGCCTCCCTGATGCTTGCTTAGGTACGTATATGGATATGTCCTTAAGTACGTAGTCGCCTTCATCCATACTTAAGTTACTAATTAACGTAGCTTTATACAGTCTTGACCAACCCTCACCTATGAAGGCATACACAGTCATGTTGAAGTAATTAAGGTATAAGTCAACACCAGCAACAACAAGCACACTTATAGTAATGAAACTCCCTGGATGTGTTTCTTCAGGGTACTTAATGTAGCCGTAAATACCGTAGTAGCAGAAATCTATTTCTTGTACCTTAATATCCTCAGCTCTAGCCACATGGGTTATAGGTGAGTATAAGGTCAGTAGGAGTAATGTGATTAAGGCCGACGTCTTAAGATAGCTTAATCTCATCCAACGCCCCCACATAATACGTGCTTATTGAGTGTATTTAAATAAGTGGTCTCGAACGTTGCACCAAGTAGTACTTAAATATTTCAGTACGTGACTAGAGACTTGAGGGATTCATCTTGGTCAAGATATATTTCTTAGGTATTGGTGGTTGGGACTCTCATAGGGTTTTAGGACATACATCAATACTTATTGAGTTCAGACCTGACTTAAGGTTCTTGGTCGATGCTGGTGAAGGCACTTACTTCGCACTTAAGGAATGCACCTGCTTTGATGTTAAGAATATTGAGTACATAATACTAACACATAGACATGGGGACCACATATTAGGTATGGCGACTATATCTCAGTTCGTGAAGTTTAAGGGTGTCAGACCTACAGTGATATGTAATGAGGACGTACTCAATGCGCTGAAGGAACTATTTAACGCTGTGGGGGTACCCAAGCATTTTGACCTATTTAACTTCAAAGTTATTGACCCACCCACCGAACTCTTAATCAAGGACGTCAAGCTAAGGTTCATTAAGGCTAAACACCCACTACCATCGTTCTCAGTAAGATTCGATTATGGCGGGAAGAGCGTGGTGATTAGTGGTGATACAGCCCCTAACGAAGAGTTGATGAATTTAGCTAGGGAGTGCGACGTACTTATCCATGAAGTAAGTACTAATGACTATAGGCGTGAGGAAGCACACACCATAGGACATAGCTCAGTATCTGATGCCTTAAACATAGCTAAGAAGTCCTCTGTGAAGTATCTAGTGCCGCTACACTTCCCTGAGGAACCCATAATCTTCAGTAATGCTGATGGTGTAAACATAGTATTCCCGTATAGATGTATGTGTCTTAAGCTATGATGCTTAAGTATTAAGCAAACTCCATGGCTAACCTATACGTCTTATCAACTAACTCCTCGAAGTACTTAACATCTAATTTAGCTGCTACGTATATGGTGTTGTTAGCAGGTACTATGGCTATGTGATTAATTACTTTGGGTTTAGCAATACTTTTAACAGTATCTAGTAACTTCCTCGCTAGTGAGGCATCGTTAAACACCATGTAGTAGGTGGTGCCATCGACCTTGATTTCACTTACCTTCATAATGTCTATATTCGTTATGACCCTCCTAATACCTAACCTATAGTAGCCCTTCCTAACGAGGTGTGCCTCCCTATAGAACTTCCTCTTAAAGCAGTAAACCAAGAATACTCTATCAAACCTTGACGTTAGAAGGGCTATGGGGTAGTATAGTAGGCTCTGCCTAGGTATTAGGGTGAGTGTTACCTCAACTCTATCTAAGGTCTTATTCCCTATCTTAAAAACGGCCTTATACCCTACGTAAAGACCTAACCACTGATATATCTTATCTTTAGGTTTAAGTATCTCCTCAAATTTACTTGCTGTGTAGTTCATTAGTATGAGGTTTATTTTCCTACCCTTAAAGAACTGGGCAACAGCTACTAATGCAACTACTATGGTAATTAAGAGGAAGTCCGTAGGTGTTAATTCGAAAACCAATAACCACACCTAATCTATATGTAAGTACTCAGAGATTTTAATCAAGTCATCAATACCTCTAGGTTCCTTAACCATTAGCGGTATCTTAATTAACTTAAGCCCCCTGAAATACTTATCAACGAGTTCTAAAGACCTACGTTGCTCCTTAACCTTAACCCTAAACCTCTCAGGCACGCTTTCCTCTTCGACGAGCTTATTAATAATTAAGTACTTAACGGGTATCTTAAGCCTTAATAAGAATTCGTAAGCCCTTTTAGCCTCAAGCATAGGTAGTAACTCTGGGTTAACAATCATAACTACAGTACTTCTCTTACTATCCGTAAGAATCCCATTAACTAACTCAACCTCCTCCCTAATGCTAGTTAGCTCCTTGAATATAGGGTCTTCAGTAATTGATGACGGTAACTCAAGAACTTTATCACCTATTTTAACCTTGGCTCTCTCACCTAAGATCCTCTCAAGTACTCTCCTCCTCTCAAGGATTGCTAACCTAAGCTCTAATAGCTTCCCTATCCATAACAACGTAACTGAGGGTAAAGCCATGACCCTTATGGTGAGCCCCGTAGGTGGGGTGTCGAATATGATTACATCATACTTCTTTCTCTCTATGTTATCTCTAAGTATCTCTGTAATCTTATCTAAAGTTGCGTACTCTTCAATTCCCGGTGAATGCTTAAGTACATCGATATACTTATCTAGGTTTAAGACCCTTAAATAGCTATATATGTCCTTAATCTTAGCACTAAGCTCCTTCAAGTGCTTGGTTATCATTTTCTCGAAATCAACCTCAATAGCGTCTAGATTATCCATAACTCTCACGGGTGTATCTGTTAGTGATTTATCAAGGACATCTCCTAAATTATGTGCAGGGTCTAGGGAGACTATTAATGTCTTAATACCTTCTTTAGCTAACTTAACTGCATATGATGCTGCACATGTAGTCTTACCTACACCCCCCTTACCTATGAAGAAATAAGTCCTAAACTTACTACTCATTTAATCACCTCTTAAGTTATTTCGAATAACCCTGCCATTTCACCTAGCATGTCGTCAAGACGCTCACTAACCCTACTCATGATTACTAGCTCTCTAGCCATGTAGGGCATTAACCTAAGTGATATGCTTGTTGGAGGGCTAGGTAGTCCTATGAATGAGCCCAGTAGTATTAGGGCGAATATGTTCTCCAACTCCCTTAACTCAACCTCAATATACTCAGTTGACTTAGCCCTTAAGGTACCGGATAGCGCATTAAGAAACCTTCTTACTAAACCTTCTTTAACCACTTCCTCAGTACCCCTCCGAATCAATATTGTACTTCAATATTTTTAAATAGGTACCTCTGCACCAATGAAAATTTCTCTCATTCACGTATTCATCTATTAAACAGTATTTACCTACTTAAACTATTTAATTTTAGGTTAAATTTATTAAGAACTCCCTTTAGTTTTACTTGAGAGAGAAAGGTGTTATGGAATGGCGGCTACAACCCTAGTTATTGTCATAGGCTTAGTCATCTACGCACTATTCTACATGACCCACGGCAAGTACATTGAGAAGAACGTTGCTAAGGTAGATCCCAAGAGGGAGACCCCAGCTAAAAGGCTTTACGACGGTGTTGACTATGTACCAGCAAATAAATACGTACTATATGGGCATCACTTCGCAAGCATCGCTGGTGCTGGCCCGATACTTGGGCCGGCATTAGCTCTTGCATGGGGTTGGCTACCTACGTTATTATGGGTTTGGTTCGGTAATGTATTCATAGGTGTAGTTCATGATTACTTAGCCTTAATGTGTTCAGTAAGGTATGACGGTAGGACTATAGGCTGGATAGCTGGTAGATTAATGACTAGGAGAGCTTTCTTCGCCTTTAACGCATACATATGGTTCGCACTACTACTGGTAGTCGCTGTATTCCTAGTAGTAGTTACAGCGTTATTCACATATATCCCAGGCACGGCTACAGCGTCCTTACTGTTTATAATCATAGCTGTACTGACGGGCATCTTAATGTATAGAACACCATTAGGGTTTAAGGGGGCAACAGTGATAGGTTTAGTATTGCTTGTGGCCGCCATATTCACTGGTGTTTACTTCCCACTAAAGCTTGACTACTACACATGGGTTGCTATACTGGCGATTTACTGTATTATAGCAGCCTCGTTACCTGTATGGGTACTGCTTCAGCCTAGGGACTATCTAAACGCTTACATATTATGGGCTAGCTTAGCGATAGGCGGCATAGCTGCTATACTAGCATTTAGGGGTATGGAGTTACCCACAGTAACCACATTAACCGAAGCTAGAGTAGTTGGCGGGCAACCATCACCATTTTGGCCAACAATCCCCCTAGTAGTTGCCTGCGGAGCTTTATCAGGTTTCCATAGCATAGTAGGGTCAGGTACTTCATCTAAGCAGTTAGCTAACGAGACCCACGGATTACTAGTAGGTTATGCTGGTATGTTAAGTGAGGGCTTCCTATCAACCATGGTGATAGCCATACTAGGTGGCTTCGGACTTACTGCATTAGCTAATATCGGCATTAAGCCAGAAATTATTGAGTCACTTAAGGATCCAATGGTATTTGCAGCTAAGTGGACTAGCGTAATTAAGGGTGCTAAGTGGTTCGTAGTAATTCCGCACTCATACGCGGCAGCAACATCGGAAGTACTACACCTGCCTTACGACGCCATGACTGTCTTCGGTGCTTTATGGATCTCAGCATTCGCATTAACGTCTCTAGACACAGCAACAAGGCTAGGTAGATTCGCATGGCAGGAACTTATGGAGCCCCTTAAAAAGGCATCGCCTGAGGCATATAAGGTACTCGCCAATAGGTGGGTAGCATCAATAATCTTAGTAGCTATAGGCGCGGCACTGGCATGGACTAAGCTATGGCCAGTCCTATGGCCGGCTTTCGCAGGTATGAATCAGCTACTAGCTTCTCTAGCCTTAATGACTATATCGCTATGGGTAGTTAAGGTACAGAAAGCCCCGCCATTAGGTAAGGGATTAACGTTAACACCAGCATTCTTCTTATGGATTACTGTAACGATAGCGTTAATATGGTATGAGATAGTTGTGATACCACCGATGTTAGCTGCTGGAGGTATGAAGACAGCTACAGGTATTGCCGTAGGTATAATTACAGGTATAGGGCTAGTACTAAACATAATGTTACTGATTGACTTCCTACTAGCTTATAGGAGGCCTGAGGCAACGGCTTCTTCCTAACCTAACCTATTTTTATTTAGTTCTTAAATACATAAGTTCCCTACCTTTAACTAACTTAGAGTTCAGAGTGTGTATTGGGTATGAGGAAGGAGACCCACATAGCCTTTACCCTAATGATATCATCGATCATACTGCTCTATGAGATTAAATTAGGTATTGATTACGCTAGGATGATTATCCACATATTTGTTTGTGGGCTTGGGGGCGTAATTCCTGACTTCGATACTAAGTTTAAGCATAGGGTACTACTCCATAACCTCTGGGCTTTACTCATTATCTCCATAATGTTGTGGATATTCATAACGCCCTTTGACCCCTTACTACCTATTTACTTCATCGCTGGCTACTTAAGCCATTTACTCTTAGACTCACTAACTGTGAGAGGCGTTAAGTGGTTCTATCCTTTCGGTTATTTAAGTGGTTCTGTAGTTACTAATAGCTTAAGTGATAAATTCATAGGCTACGTGTCTTTCGTGGCATCACTGATATTACTCACGTACGTTAACTACGTATCTATGGTTAAGGGTTACATACCTATAAACTTAAGCGAGGTGCTATTCGGAACAACTACTGAGCTACTTACGTTAATGGTTTCAGGGTTTCTTAGTTTCCTAATACTGATGGTCATCTTTAGCTTACTTAAGGCTATTAGGGTGTAGTTACTTACTGATTAATGATCTCATCAACCTGTAAAACCTACGTGCGTTCTCCAACATGTCGTGGTTGTTATTGAAGAATACATACATTCTTTTCGGTCTTAACCCCATAACCTTACTAGCTACCTCTATAAGCTCCTCATCTGTATAGTAATGTGCATACCAGTAGTATCTACCGTGCATCCTAAGGTAAATGGTGTCATTAGACTTAACAACCCAAACACCTATAGGTGAATCCACAGACACTAACGTAACTCCTGCACTACTTAACGTATCTAGAACCCTCTTATTCTTGAACCACGAAGGATCTCTAAATTCAATGGCGAACCTACTACCTAACCCGCTCTCCCTATGGAACTTAAGTATCTTCTCAAGAAACCTTTCTGAATACTTAACTGATGGAGGTAACTGAAATAAGTAGAAATCTATTAGGTTATCCATAGGTTTAAACAACTCCCTAAACCTAAACCACGGGTTTAAGGCCTTATCACTTAATTTGAATAAGTGTGTTATTGATCTATGTACCTTTATAGCCCACCTTAACTTACCACCTCTCCTTAACCACCCGATTATCTGGTTCTTGAATGGATATCTGTAGAAAGACATGTTTAACTCAACGGCGTTTAGCCCTGAGTACTTAACGTACCAATCAAGTGAGCCACCTAAATTCCAGTCATACACCCAGCCTGATGTACCTACGTAAACCTCCATACTTAGTGCCTCCTAAGTAAATTAGCTACCTCCTCATTTAACTTAGGTAGCGTATTCGCTATTAGTGAAGGCCCATAGTGACTTAAGGAATTTTTAGGCAGTATTATCACGCTACGTGATTTAATAGCCTTGAGAGACCCCCATAACCTACGCTCAACAAGTTTCCTCCATAATCTTAAGTTACCTTCAGTATTACTTAGTGGGCCCTCATATATAATTATGTCAGGATCTAACTCCTTAACCTCGTTGATCAACTCATTACTAACCTCAATAAATGATTGAGGCCTATACTCAAAAATATTCCTTAACCCAATAATGTTCAGTAGCGAATTAACGTATGTGAGTGATCCTGTGGTTATGTTTGTTCCTACGTTAATCTCTACATAGGTGTCTATATACTCCTTACCTCCTTGAGCCTTTATTTCATTAATTAATTTACTTAATGATATGGCTAGCTCCATAGCCTTTAATGGCTTACCTACAATGCTACCTATCATGACCGTATTATCTAAAACACCATATATACTTACCGGTATGGGTACTGTCACCACGTTAAAGCCCTTATCGATAAGTTCCTTAGCAAGCCTTAACTGAATGCCTGTAGAGGTTATTATTAGGTCAGGGTCTAACTTCTTAAGTAGCTCATAATTTACTCTTAAGTAATCACCAACCCTAGGTCTAGACCTGACTTCAGGAGGTATGAAACACCATGAACTAACACCAACAACCTTATCAAAAACACCAAGTAGGTAAAGGGTTTCGGTAGCCACAGGCGTCAAACTAACTATCTTAGTAGGCACATGTACGAACCTAACGTAACCTAACACGCGTACCTCATGAAACATCACATATACCTAAGAGATTATATAAACACAGAATCTTATTAGATTAGAACATCATACTGATATGAATTAATTATGCCCTGCTAGTCCGTGTAGTACGCCTTGATTTTTTGCTCTTGAAGACCTAATAGAATAATGAATACTTAAGTATACTGAGAATTAGAGCAAGGGAAAGATTATTCAACGAAGTAACCATCATAGACACACCTAAGGGCGCCCTAGACATTCTTGTTACCATGTGCTTTGTGATGCTCACCAAGCTAGATAGTTTAACTTATATATGAGTGGTAAACCTTATATGGCTGGTTAACCTACTTTTATAGGGGGTTCAAGTGAGGGTTATTTTGAAGGTTAGGAAAAAAGGTATTCTTATTTTACCTAAGAGGTTAAGGGAGGTGACTGGTATTGAGGAGGGTGATGACGTTATTGTGGAGGCTGAGGAAGGAAGGTTGATTATTAAGGTTTTGAGGCCTAAAGTTGTTGATGTAGATCCGGATTTAGTAGAGAGATTTCTTAGGGAGGAATACGAGCTTGAGAAGAGGAAATATGAGGGATTATTCTAGTGATGTTAAAGTTAGTTCTTGATACTAGTGTCATTGTGGAGTACGTAGTGTTAAGGTCTAAGTATAGGTCTAAAGTAGCTAGGTTATTTAATTTAGCATCGACCGGCAAGATCGAGTTATTTATTAATCCTATTACGTTAAGTGAGACCTTTTATATTGTTTCAAGAATATATAGGGTGGCTGGATTACCAAACCCTAATGCCGAGGCATTAAATTACATTGAATGGGTTAAAAGAAGAACAAAAGTTGTGGGGATTAATGAGGACATAGCTATTAAAGCTGGTGAATTAAGGAAATCATTACGTTTAGCACTACCTGACTGTTATGTTATTGCGGTAGCTAAGTCTATAGGGGCTATACCGACATTTAAGACTATAGAGAAAGAAATGAAGCCGGTAATGGATGAGTTAAGGAAGTTAGGAATAAAGTTCTTAGATGAGATACACCTAATAAGCTAAGCGCTAAGCATTAGAAAATAAGCATTACGTATACCTTATAATGCGCAGTAATTGTTGAAAACCCACTCATCAACCCTAACAGGGAAAATAAGAGAAGAAAGTTTTGCTTTTAGTTATTGTCTTACTTTCTAGCTACTCTTCCTATGAGTACGCCTGCTATTAGCGCTATTAATGCTATGGTATAGGTTATTGGTTCTTTCCATATTTGCTTGCTTACGGTTGTTGTGGTTGTTGCTACAACGCTAGTTGAGGTAAAAGTACTAGTTACTGTTGACGTTACAGTCGTCACAGTCGTCCTAGTTAATGAACCGCTAACTATTGTAGTCGTTAGTGTTGTTGAGGTGATTAAATACGAAGTTGTTGTAGTCCTTAAAGGTATAGTTATTGTTGTAGCTTCCGTAGTAGTGCTAACACTAGTGGTTGTTACTGTTGAACTAACAGTAGCTATACTCGTAGTTGTTGCCGTTTCCGTAGAAGTAACTGTCACCGTATTAGTTAATGTTTTTGTTAACGACCCAGTCCATGTAGTAGTCACGAGTGGTGGCGTGTACGTATAACCCTCACTAGTCACTACGTTTAGCTGTATTGGGAACATACCACCTGAAGTCATTACCTCAATACCAAGAACCTCAATAGGTGGGGAGTTAACCGTGAAGTTAAACCACCCACACTCCTCAGGGTCTAGACTCGTATTAAACCAAACAACAAAGTCAGTATGGAGAACCCTAAAACCATGAATAAAGACACTTGAAGACCCCGTATTCTTAAAGAGTAGTGAGACGTTTAGTACTCCATTAGAATAGTAAGCCTTCCCGAGAATGAGAGCTAAAGCAGAAGGTGAAGAACCATAATAAAGCGACATAAAGTAAGCTACCAAACCCAACACAACCGCAACAGCAAACACAATAAGCACAACCTTAACAACACCAACACTCACAAACAAAGAAATAAATGAAAAATAAAAATAATGTGTTTCGAAACATTATTAACCTGTTAGTCTTACCATCCCTCACATTTTTATGGTGCATAAAAATTTTTAGGTATACTTGTATTTTATGTTTTGGTGTGCATAAGTGGAGTATGTCATTAGGAATGTGTTAGGTGCGTTGAGTAGTGCTTGCGAGAATTTAAGAAAGGGGCTTTATGCTCTAGTTATTGAAGAGTGCTTTTTAGCTTCTGAATTAATTGTTAAACTACTGTGTGAGTGGGCTTTTAAGAGAGGTTTCATTGCTAAACTCCCTGTGAGTCATAGAGGTAGGCAAAATGCTTTAACCATACTGCATAAGAGAGGTTTGGTCCCTCATGAAGTTGTTTCTGCATACAGTGAGGTGATGAGGTTAAGAGAAAGAAGTGTGTATGCACTAAAGAATGGGGATTTAGCAAAAGAAATGCTGCATCTTTCCTACACCTTAGTAAAGGATGTACTAGAGGTATTGGGTGTTAGAGTTGTTGTGGAGGAGTGTAAGGGAGTTTAAGGAGATTATTGAGAAGAAGGTTAGGGAGCAGTTAGAGCTAATTGAGGTAGTGAGGAGAGTCTGTTTTGAGACTTCACTTAAGTGTGGTGGTGTTTTTGCTTCAATTCTTTATGGTTCGTTAGCTAGGCTAGAATTTGGTGAGGGCAGCGATATTGATGTTCTCTTCATAGTTAAGGACAAGAACGTTGAGAAGTGCTTGGTTAACGAACTTAGTGGTAAAGAACCATACATCAACTTCCTAACTTTCACGTTAGGAGAATGGAAGGAAGTTAAAGAAGCATTCAGATTTGAGGTTATTAATAACGGCATCATACTTTACGCTAGTGGCATAAGCATTAACGAATTACTTCAAAGTAAACCATACATACTGCTTGAATATTCCCTGAAAGACTTAACACCAGCGGAAAGGTCTAGGTTCACCTACTTAGTTTCAGGTGCTAGGGTGAAGAGTCATGGTAAATATTACAGAAGTAAAAGTTTTCTCAATAAGCTAGGTGGTATGAAATTAGGTGAAAGGGTCATTTTGGTACCGTATGAGCAAGCAGAGAAGTTAATGAATAAACTACCAGCAAAAATAAAAATAACCAAAAAACACTACGTGCTATGCACAACATGTAAAGAGTAATGTCTTTAAATATGGCCATTACGGTAAACTACCTGTAAATACGCATGGTAGTCTCTCAATAAAGAAAGCCAGAAATAATGGTTACCTTAGTATATATTACCTCACTTATGTATATATTTATGGTGTAGTGTCTGTATGGGGTTTCATTTACGGTGTTATTGAAGAATTTTCTTGCATGAATTTGTGTGAAGAACTGTGTGTTAATGATTTTTTGTGAGTTTTGGGAGGCTATTGTGGACCATGTTGCAAAACTGTTGCAGAATTATGGGAGTTTTATGTTCATGGCGCCGGGGGGAGGATTCGAACCTCCGACCACCGGGTTTCTGCCTTAGTTAACAGCCCGGCGCTCTACCGGCTGAGCTACCCCGGCTCATTACTACACAGATAACCGGAGCCTAAAAATCTTCCGCTCGTAGTTATAGTTTCTTATGTGGTTTGATTAATGTGTTTATTTGGTTGTATTGAATTTATTGGTGTTGTCTATAGTGTTTATTTAGGGAATATTTACGCCCGTAAATATTTTTATAGGTTCCCCGGTATTATAGCTAGGTGGTTTCTCCCTGCCTAAGTTGAGGATACCTAAGATACCCACACTTAAGGACTTAGACGTGCGGAGTAAGAAGGTCCTACTTAGGGTGGATATTAACTGCCCCATAGACCCTAAGACAGGTAAGATAATTGACGATTCAAGGATAAGGGCTCATGCAGAGACAGTTAAGCTACTCATAGAGGAGTACGGTACTTCGCTAGTCATTATCTCACATCAGGGAAGGCCAGGCGGTCCAGACTTCATTAGTCTTGAAGAGCATGTTAAGTTACTAAGTAAGTACTCAGGTATTGATGTGGGGTTTATTGATGACGTTATAGGCCCAGCGGCTAGGGAGAGGATTAAGAAGTTAGGTAAGGGTGAGGCGTTATTACTTGATAATCTTAGGTTAGTGTCTGAGGAGCTTATTGAGGCACTACCTGAGAAGCAGGTAAGGACATACCTCGTTAAGAGGTTAGCACCTCTTTTCGATATATTCATTAATGATGCGTTCGCTACAGCCCATAGGAGTCAGCCAAGTATTGTTGGGTTTCCTTTAGTAATGCCCTCGGTTGCCGGACCCATAATGGAGCGTGAGGTAAGTGCCTTAAAGAAGGCTTTTGAGGGCGGTGAATCACCTAAGGTATTCGTACTAGGTGGTGCTAAGGTACATGACACGTTAAGGATCATAGAGTACTTAGTTAGGAATAAGATAGCTGATAGGATATTAACGACGGGCCTTATAGCTGAACTCTTCCTCGTCGCTAAAGCAGTGAATATAGGTAAGGAAAACCTAAAGTTCCTTGAGGAGAAAGGACTACTCTCGCTAATTCCTAGGGCTAGGAGGATACTACTTCAGGGAGCACCTATAGAGACACCCATAGACTTTAAGACAGTCATTAACGGTGATGTGCGTGAGGAGGTTGTGGGGAATGTTAAAGGTCTAATTAGGGATTTAGGACCCAACACAATATCGATGTACGCTGAGTTAATGCGTGAAGCTAAGATAATAGTCATTAGAGGCCCTGCAGGCGTTATTGAGGACCCCAGGTTTAAGGAGGGTACTGAGAGGTTAGTTGATGCTGCTCTATCCAGCGGTGCGTACACGATATTCGGTGGTGGGCACTTAACAGTGATTGTTGAGCGATCAAAGCTTAAGGAGAATGTAGGGCACTTATCTACTGGTGGTGGTGCGTTACTGATATTCCTATCGGGGGAGCCCCTACCCGCCTTAGAAGCTCTCCACTTATCTGCTAAGAAGTTTCTTGGGTGGTGATTATGAGTAGGGTAGTTCGTGTTGGTATCAATGGTTATGGAACCATAGGTAAGAGGGTTGCTGATGCGGTGATTAAGCAGGGCGATATGGAGTTAGTAGGTGTTGTTAAGGTAAGCCCTGACTACTCAGCATTAACAGCATTAAAAAAGGGTATTAAGTTATACACCCTGAGTGATAGGGTATCTACTTTCAGGGATAGAGGTATTGAGGTTGCTGGCACGTTAGAGGACTTACTAAGTGAGGTTGACGTAATTATCGATGCAACACCAGCCGGTTATGGGGCTAAGTACCTCAATATGTATAGGGAGTATGATGTAAAGGCAGTATTCCAGGGTGGGGAGAAGGCGGATGTTGCTGAAGTGAGTTTTAACTCCCTATGTAACTATGAAGAAGCACAAGGTAAGAATACTGTAAGGGTAGTTAGCTGTAACACTACTGGGTTATTAAGACTTATATGTTCCTTAAACAACGCCTTTGGGGTACGTTCAGTTAGAGCGGTCATAGTTAGGAGGGGTGCTGATCCTAAGGAGGTTAAGAAGGGACCTATAAACGCCATAGTACTGGATAAGGCGGGCATACCCAGCCATCATGGACTAGATGCGAAGACAGTACTCCCGTGGCTAGATATACTTACAGTAGCTGTTAGTGTCCCAACGACGTTAATGCACGTTCACGTAGTGAATCTTAGGTTAGGTCATGAAGTGCGTGTTGAGGATATTGTGAAGGTGCTTAAGGAAACACCGAGGATAGTCCTCATTAACTCTAAGAGAACGTCAATAAGGAGTACTGCTGAGTTAGTCGAGCTTAGTAGGGACTTAGGTAGGTTAAGGTATGACATACCTGAGTTAGTTATCTGGGAAGACCTCATACATGCTGATGGTGATGAGGTAGTACTTATCCAAGCAGTTCATCAAGAGTCCATAGTCATACCCGAGAACATAGACGCTATAAGGGCTCTAACAGGGTTAGCTAGTAAGTGGGACTCCATAAGAATGACTGATGAATCCCTAGGTTTATTGAGAGGTGAGTTAATTGGTTAGGGAGTACGTACCTGAACCTACATATAAGATAAGCTTCCTATACAGAAAGATATTAGTCCCCATAGACGGTAGTGAGAATAGTTTAAGGGCCTTAGACCTAGCTATAGACCTAGCAGAGCGCTACGGGTCTAAGGTAACCGTCATTCACATAAGGTTTAAGGGCATCAGTGAGGCTGAGGATCCCCTCTCGAAGGCTAAGGAGAGGGTTAGTGGATATGGAGTACCTGTAGAGTTTAAGCTTATTGAGGTAGACCCTAATGAGGGTAGCGTACCTAAAGCCATAATTGATGAAGTGATTAATGGGGGTTACGATATGGTGATTATGGGTGCTAGAGGGAGAACGATTAGTGAGGAACTTAATCTTGGGAGCGTTGCTCTATCTGTAGTTACTAACGTACCGACGACTGTGATAATAGTTAGGTAGGACTATAGCTAAGGGATATATGACTACAGTAAGCCCTTAGCCCTAAGTATGGATCTAGCCAACTCTACGAAACCCTCACCACTAGGCTTGCTAGTAACTATCAACGCTACCTTCTTCAACTCCTCATCAGCATTACTAACAGCTACAGGCACTCCAACAACCTGCAGTAGCTCTAAGTCAGTGACTGAATCACCTATAGCTAAGGTCTCACCCCTATTAACACCGTTAAGCTCCATTAACTTAAGAGCCCCTAAATGCTTGCCGCAACCCTTAGGTATTAAGTGAACAGCGAACCCTGATGACCTAACCTGAATTAAGTCCCCGTACCCTAACCTCTTAATGACACCATCAATGACTTTAGCTAACTCATCATAACTTAAAGAACCCTTGACCTTGAATGCGGCATCACATAACCTATACCTATCCTGCCAAGTCCTCCAAGCAACATCACACACCTCCTTCTCCACCAAATCAGCTATCTTAAGAACCTCACCACATATAGGACACGTAACTATTATCTCATCACCATACAGAATAACTGAGCCATTCTCAGCAGCTAACCCCCCTGAACACCCTAAGTACTTAGCAAGGCCGAAAAGTACTGGTAAGGCATTACCCGATACTAACCCCACCTTAACCCCACCATCCTCAAGTATCCTAACGTACCTAACGACTTCTGGGTGAAGATTATACGTATCCCTATCTATGGTTAATGTACCATCAACATCGCACAGCACTAATTTAACCTTAGCCAAAACATCCCTAGTCTCCATCCTTAGCACCGCCATCATTACTTAAGGTATTACAGTAATTTATTACTTAAACAGTATTTAGCGTATTAGGTTTAAGAACGGATTAACTAGATACTATACATGGTTAATCAAGGTGCCTAACTAGGATGAGAAGTGAGTTGCTAGGCTATCTATGTTGCCCAGTATGTGGTGGTTCATTATCCCTAAGAAAAGCATCAGCGACCAAGGGCGAGATTACCTATGGTGAATTGGTATGTGAGGTTTGTGGTAGACTATACCCAATAAGGAATGGTGTCCCTAACTTCATCGTTAAGGAATATCTTAAAACAATTAATAAAGTCTCAAAAATATTCTACAACATTTACGCACCACTACACGATACTGTTGAGAGAAAATTAGCCACACTCTCGGGATTTAAGGAAGAGGACCTAAGGAATGAAATCGTTTCAAGGATGGATATTAAACAAGGTCACAGCGTCTTAGAGATAGCTGTAGGGACTGGAGGTAACATACCTTACTTCAGGAAATACACTGATGGGTTGATAGTAGGTCTAGACATATCTGAAAGAATGCTAGGTACATGCTTGAATAAAATTAGGAAATACTCATGGGGGAATATAGAGTTAGTTCTTGGGTATGCTGAATACCTACCGTTTAAGTCGGATATGTTTGATAGGTTACTTGTTGGTGGGATAACCTACTTCGGTGATGTTGGGAGAGCTTTAAAGGAGGTATCGAGGGTGGTTAAGAATAACTCTAAGGTAGTTATTTACGATCAAGTAACATTCATCGATAGAGTAAGGGAGAAGGATAAGGTAATCCTAAAATACCTACCTAAGAACCTAAAGTTAATTAATTACACATACCTATTTGATAAGAGGTTCTATGTTATCGAGTTACTCAAGAAGGGTTAACAACTCAAACCACTAGGTTTTTAACTCCTTATTAATCACTCATACGTAGTTAGGGTTTGTTACGTATGGTTTTAGTGAGGAGAATCCGTATCAAGAACCTAACCTCACTACTTAACTATGTAGGTAAGGAATATAGCGTTAAGGAGGGGGAACACACTATCTTACCAGACAATTCTGAAATATGTATTTGGGAGGTTTATAGGGGTGAGGCTTTAATAGGTAAAATAATCGCTCACTACATAGATAATCATTACCTAGCATTAATTAGGTTACCCGAGACAGCTACTGATAGAGATGTTATTGATGCATTACTTAGGGAGAAGGAGGTTAGGTGGTTAGTAAGTGTTGAGGAGGTCTTAATTATAGGGCATAAACCCCTCCATGACCTAATATCTAGTTATGTTGATACTGAGTTAAGTAGTGAAGCCAGCGAGGCTTTAGTTCACTACGTAAGGAATTATGGTGGTAAGGTAATAGACGAAATACTGAGTAGGGTTATTGGTGGCGTTAAGTAAGGTTTAGGTACTATACTTGAGGGTTAGTTAGGTAAGAGAGAAAAGTTCTTAAATCCCTACCTACCATAAATCCTTTGAACCTAAATATTACGGTCGGGATCTAGATGGATTTAGGGGTTAAGGAGGGAGAGCCGCTCAAAAGAATAGTAGGCAAGCATGTCTATGCTAACCTATATGGTATCGACCCGAAAATACTTGATAATGAGGAATTACTTAGAAAGACAGTTATGGAGGCTATTAATGAGGCTGGAGCCACTCTGCTAGAGATAAAGTCATGGAAAATACCTGGAGATAAGGGAGGGGTATCGATAATAGCTATAGTACTCGAATCCCACGTAACTCTACACACATGGACTAAATATAGATACGCAACCTTAGACATATATACATGCGGCGAAAAAGCAGATCCTTGGAAGGCATTTAACTACATACTCAAGGTATTAAAACCCAAGTACTATACCGTCAACTACGCAGATAGGAGCAGCATCCCCATAGCTTAAAGAGTTTATTAAGGAATGCCCTTAGTGAGGGATAGGGAAAAAATCAGCTCTTTTTTCTCTTCTTAATCCTTAAATACCTCCTATATAGTGCTTCAGCAGCTACAAATACCGGAGACAACAGTGCTGCATGCTTTGGTTGGTAAACCGTCTCTAAACGCACGATGTCCTCTACAGTCTTGCCAGCCTCTATGAGGGCTGTAAGCATATCCACGTACCTAGCTACATTAGCCTTACTTACAACTTCAGCGCCGACAATTCTATAATCGTCAGACCTAACGATTAACTTCATGAGTACCCTATTGACTACCTTCTCATAGGGCTCAACATCGAGAGTCTCTACAGCTGTGAACGTACATTTAATACCCTCCCTAACGCATTGGTCGTAACTAAGACCTACACCGCCTATGTTTATTGGTTCAGTAGCTACTAACCAAGGTATTAGTGTGCCTGGGTATTTCTCCTCAATACCTGAGACGTTGAGCCCAGCAACCCTACCCTCCTTAAAAGCTGTTGATGCGAATAGACCTAAGGTCGGTTTACCAGTTATTAAGTGCTTAACCTGAACGACATCACCAGCAGCGTAAATGCCCTCTATGGAGGTTCTCATATACTCATCAACAACAACACCACCTAACTCACCTATCTTAAGACCTATCTTCTTAGCTAGGTCGATATTGGGTCTTAAGCCTATGGCCATAACGGCGAAGTCAGCCACGAACTCACTGCCGTCCTTAGTCTGTACTTTAACCTTACCACCGTGCTTCTCAACATGAACTACAGGCTTATTTAGAACAACCTCAACACCGTAAGCCTTGATCTTCTCTAAGGCGTAATTAGCTACGTCATCATCTAGTAAGGCCGGTAAGATCTTACTTAAAGCCTCAATGAGTATGACCCTAAGTCCTAACTTCTTAAGTGCAGTAGCTATCTCCAGACCTATAGCTCCAGCACCAATAACTATAGCTTCCTTAGACTGAAGAGCCACCTTCCTTATGGCGATACCGTCCTCAATATTCTTAACAGTAAATACCTTATCAACCTCTAAGGCATGTGCTAAGACCCTAGGAACAGCAGGTTTCGAGCCTGTGGTTAAGATTAGGTAGTCATAGTTCATTTTATGTTTAGAGCCTTCCTTAGTGAAGTAAACAACCTTATTTGAGGTATCAACATCATTAACTTCAGCTGAAGCTATGAACTCTATACCCTTAGTTAATGGTTCATGCTCAATAAGCTTCTCACACTCTATATCCCCAGATATGCAGTCAGGTATTGAGCACGGGTGGTAGACGGGGTACGGCCTTTTCTCAATAACGGTTACGTCACAATCCCTACAGAACAACTTAATATATGCTGCGGCAGCTGAACCTGCAGTACCGTATCCAACAATAACTACCTTCTTACCCATCAGAACACCCACATATTGAGATGTAGGGAGCGGTAAGTAATAAAACTTAATATAGGTAGGTTAATGACTTAATTACTTGATTAAGGGAAAAGACTTAAGGCGGGCAATACGTGTAGAGGTTTTCCTTAGGTGAGATGAGTAAGCATTAATTCCTTAGCTGCGTAATTAAGGTATTGGTTAAGTGGGGAACCATGTGTAGGTTATTTATGTCCGTCTTTAGTAGGGAGGAACTTCAGCTTATCTCTAACCTTATTGAGCTCTTCATAAAGTCTAGTGAGGAAGACCCTTACCTACGTGAATTAACTGGTGGTAGGGCATCCCACAGTGATGGGTGGGGCATGGCTGCTTTAATGGTTAAGGAGAGAGGGGTTGAGGGTATTTACTATAGGATGGGCATGCCAATATATGTTAGGGAGTCTAAAGAGTTAATAAAGATGTTTATCAGTTTATTAAGTGCTTATGAAACCATATACCTACTCCTACATAGTAGGGCAGCATCACGTAATCTGCCATTAGGTAAGGAACATGCCCACCCATACATGGAGAACCTATCATGCGGTACGCTGTGGTTTGCCCATAACGGTTTGCTGAAGAAGGAGGAGTTACTTAATAAGGTTAAGGGAGAACACATCACGTTACTCGGTCATGAACTTACGGACTCAGCCTTAGCTAGTAAGTACTTAGCACACACGATTGAGAGTAAGGTGTGTAAGGGTAATGAGGAACTTCTTAAGGTGGTTAGGGACGCATACATCGAGTTACGTAAGTACGTGATTATGAGTTCGGCACTAAATACGGGTCTCTTAATGGCTATAAAGTTTAAGCCTATGCTTATAGCTAGTTATGTAGTTGGTGAGGAGGTTAGGTTAAGTAAACTAAGGAGTGATTACTATAAGCTATATAGAATCGAAGTATTAAGAGAGGGTGATAGGTCGGCAATTATTATCTCATCATCAACACTTATTGACTATTACTTAGAGAGTTCTAAGGGGTTAAGGATAAGCCCTGTAAAGGATGAAGGTCTAATAGTTATTGAGGACCTTCAGAAAATTAAATTCATACCTTTATAGCTTGTTAGTTGCACGATTACTTAATGCTTAAAAGTCTTTACAAAATAAATTCATGTAAACTCAGGTTGTGCGAGTTGAGGCTTAGGTACCTACTAAGGACACCACATATTCAGTCACTAATTCTTAGCTTATTCATAGTTCTGACACCTCTCTTCACTATAACGTTATCGATAGCCCTATCACCCTGGTTTGATATATTTAATAATGCATTAAGTGATTTGGGTCATGCAAGGAGGGGCGTCGTAGCCATAATATTCAATTCAGGACTACATATTACTGGATTATTGCTAATCATTCACGGTTTAATATACTTACGTAGGGTATTCCCGTTTACGGGCCCGGCATTATGCGTCAATGGCTACTTCATGCAGTTAGTGGCGTTGCTTAATGAGGTTTATGGCGGTGTTCATTATTTAATCTCCATAGCCTTCTTCATATCCGTGGCCATAACTATGTCTATATACATAGTTGAGGGGAGGTCGTTAACAACATTAACAGTACTGTTCATAGGTGTTTTATCATGGGTCATTCACTTCCTAATAAATAGCCCAGGAACTGCAATACCTGAATTAGTTAGTGTTGCGGGAATGATCATATGGTATGTAGAGCTAAATTACGCATATCGTACAAGGATAATTAAGTCTATGTTAAAGGTTAAGAAAAGGTCTCAGAAAAAGCTATATCACCACTTAATGAGGTGTTATCCAAACCCTTTGCTAGCTACTTAACCCTTACGTCCTTCCTTCTTATAGAGGTATTCCTTAACCTTCTCTATATCACCTGATAATAGAGCGACAAGTACCTTAGCAACTTCCTCAGGTATTTCCTCACTCTTAAGTGGCTTCTCAACAGGCTCTCCTCTCAATACCTTCTCTACTCTCTCCTTAAACCCGAGAACTACCTTACTTAACTCATCATACTTAAGAACACCCTCATACTTCTCTTTATGGACTATCTTACCGTTAACAACGCCTACAAGCATAGTTGTTGGTGATGCATGAACCTCAAAGTACTTAAAAGTCTTTGACGCTACAGGTGATTTACACCTCCTTGCGAACCATTCACAAAGTATGATTACGAACTTATGGTCCTTAAGCCTAGGTGCGTATTTTTTAGTGAAACTAAACCATGATGGGTCGTAGCGCCTACATGCAGGGCATGCGGTGTTATCAAAGTAGATTATGTAGTACCCATCCTCCTTAGGTACCCACGCCTCACCTCCAGGGTTCTCAATATATCTCCACATTAGCTTACTGACATCAAATATGTACAGTCCATGAGGGCTTTTCTCATTAACTACCTCATGGAGAGTCTTCTTTTCTTTCTCTTTAATTAAGGATCTTACTATTCTATTAAGTATTTTAGATACTTCCCTATCTTCTTGTTCACTCATTTGGAGTCCGTATCTTATCTTACTCAAGAAATATAAAAACTTAAGTTAAGTACTCAAAACACTCAATTAAGTAGCACTGTGTGGTGTTATTAACATTAAGGTCTTTAAGGTCTAGTTAATCTATGACTTTATGGAGTTCCCCGTGGTTAAGAAAGTTGTTGTTACAGGCGGTAAGGGAGGTACCGGTAAATCCGTTGTTGCTGTAAACC
>Ga0190312_1000027_pt1 | contig 65387 bp, 76 predicted proteins | sample 487007910_MG_FD_165046 | JGI IMG/M metagenome (GOLD analysis project Ga0190312, IMG submission 165046) | Hydrothermal vent sediment bacterial communities from Southern Trench, Guaymas Basin, Mexico - 4870-07-9-10_MG | ecosystem: Environmental > Aquatic > Marine > Hydrothermal vents > Sediment ... | reverse complement strand
TTACACATTTGCGTAAAGCTCCAGTGGGCTTTCTGGCTTCTACGCCTACTTTTTTGAGTACGATGCCTAGTGCGTGTGGTGCTCCTTCTAGTGGGTCGAATCGTTTTTTGAATTGTAGTACTCTTCGTTTGTAGTCTAGGTCTGCCCATCTTGCTTTCTTTCTTTTTCTTCTTAGGATTCTTGCTGCGTATTCTCCTCTTGGTGATTTTGTTACCATGTGGGTTCCCTCCCTGTTTTTTCTATGTTATCTATGTACTTTTTTTGTTTTTTAAAGGGGGTGTTTATCTGTTTTTGGTTCTGGTTTTTCTGGCTGCTGCTGTGTCTATGGTTGGTTTTGTTAGTGTTGTGAGTGCTTTTCTTATGTTGATTTTCTTTTTTGCTGATGTTTCTATGTGTGTGGCTGGGATTTTGCGTTGTTTGGTTTTTCTGCGTTTTTTTGCTTGGTTCTGGGGGTAGGCGCTTTGTTTTGTTTTTTGGGTCTATCTTGTTGCCGATGAGTACTGTGGGTGCTGTTTTTTCGATGGGTTGGAGTATTCCTTTATCCACTTAGGTGTATCGTAGAAGGTTTTTGGTCTTGATATGTCGGAGACTACTAATGCTCCTAGTGGCCCTTTAATGTATGTATGGTGGGGCTCTTTGGATGTTGGTTGTTTGGCGATGTCTCGTATGATGAGGTTGGTTGTTTTTGTCTGGTTTTGGTGTTCTGTGGGATCTGTTTTGGAGGACGTATCGGTGTTTATGGTGGTGTGGTATTTGCCGTTGGATTTGTTTGGGATGTATGCTATGCGTAGTGCGTTTTTTTGTTGTGCTGTTATCTATAGTGCATATGATTGGGTAGAATGATTCTTAGAAATACTCATTAACCAATAATCATCGGCAACAGAAGAGGGTGGTGGGCTCCACATTTTGGATCGTCTTGGGGTATTCGTTGGGTCTGGGGTCCTGTGTAATATCATCTCAATACTACTTTTGGTCGTGGCTTCCCGTATGGGCTGGGGGATTGTGGGGCTGCTAGATTTTGTGATGGTAAATCTGTTTTTGCTATTCTATCGGAGATATTGGATCTCCACTTAACATTGGTGCTCATGCTGAGTGTGGGAAAGAGATTGCTATTTAGAAAGTTCCTGCTTCGGTGCTCATCCGATTTATGGGTTAATCGCTTTTTGCGGGACTTATAGTCTCTCTAACTGAGGATCAGAATCTTATCTCGGCGGGGAATAATAGAACATCACGCATTTTTTCTTTTTGAATGAAATTCCTCAACTCTTCATCAACGGTAAGCAGTAGCATGTTGTATTCGTCTGCTATTCCATATAGTATGTTGTCTATGATGTCATGATGCCCTAGGAAATACATTTTAAGTGCTTTCTCAAATACTCTTGGATTTTCCTCAACAATTACATATTTGCCTCCCCTTAGGATGCTTCGCATACCCAGCATGAATCTTTTCTCATTGAACTTTCCCTTCTTCTTTAGTCTAATAGCTATCCACAATGACTCCAAGATACTGAACCTTGAGACAAATATATCACAACTACAAGACTTCAATTTGGTAAGACCAGACAGCACATCATCTCCTACGTCTATTCCCAATGTTGGAAGTATAAATGAAGTGTCAAGCAGTATCCTCAATTTTTCTTTTCTGCTCATCTAAACTTACCTCTTCAACATACTCAGGGGGGATCTCAGCAAATTTGTCGCCACTAAGTGCTAACTCAAGCGGGTCAGCGATTCTCTCAAATTCTAGCTTTCCATCACTTACAGTTAATAGGAGTTTGTCTCCCTCTCTTATCCCTAGGATCTCTGCTATCTTCTTTGGTATGTAAATGGCGAGTCTCTTCCCAACCCTAACAATTACACTCTTCATAAATCATCGACCTCTTCTGAATAAAGGATATTTTTCAGATAAACAATAAAAAATCAGATTAATTTGGAGTATATTTTATATTTTTTGATGAGACCCAGCTAATGTAGGCCGGTACCATACTAGATATTATTGTTCCAAAGAAGCAAAAATGTGTGGTTTTGGTTTCCTATTCTATTTCCGTAGACTTGTTGTGTTTTTGAGACTGTTTACGGTTTTTGTTAGCAACATGGATAATATATAAAATCTAGGTCTTATCTGACACCCCCAGTCACATGTTGCTTTCCGTTTTGGGTCTGGAGAAGCATCCTATCAACCCTAGCTAAGGGATGCCCTCGTGAAGCTGTTTTCGCTTTTCCGTTCTGGGGCATGGATTCATTGTTGCTGTGTTGGATTTTTCTCAACGTAAACCTTAGATATAGCTGGGGTTGACAGAATGGTAGGCGTGATTATTGGGGTTCCATAGTAGTAGCTGTTGTCATCAGTGGGAAAACTCGAAATAGTAAACATCGGATCTTGGGTTGATCCTAAAATGAGGATAGCTTTGTGTGTGGTCTATATTAATGAGCGTTCTGCATAACATCGTAGGGAAGAAGGTAAGGAGAAGAGTATTGAGGGGATGAAGAAACGCGATGCGATAACAGCACTAATCCTAACAGGACTAGCTATAAAGCGATAAGTCCTGCTGGAAGGAATACTGCGAATCTATCTAAATAAAAACTTTTTCTATCTGACAATGCGATTAGATCCTTAATACCATCTTTTATTTATGACAATACCCATTATTGAGATATCAAAGGTTTTTTAGGTAGAATATACATGCCCAATATTGTTCTTCCAGAAATTGTAGTTAACAGATTAATCGCTGAGGCTAAGCGCATCGGGATCCCTCCGGAAGAGTTGGCTAGTGAAATATTGATCAGAGAATTATCCAGAGATCCAGAAGACCACATTAAATTGTATTTGAGCTTGTATAAGAAGTACATCCAGGAAGCGGAGGGATTTATCAGAAAGAGAGATTATGTACAGGATTCAGAGAAGATATGGGGTGCTGCCGCAAGTATAGTTAAAGCCGTAGCATTAAAGAAACTTGGAAAAAGACTTGCAAGCCACGGAGAGCTCTGGGAGTTTGTTTCGAGTATTGTAAATGAGACAAAAGACCAGGAGGTAGGACTATTATGGAGGACGGCAATAAGCATGCATATTAACTTTTATGAGAATTGGGCACCACCGGAAGAGGTTACTAGAGCACTAGAACAGATTAAGGTCTTCGCTAAAAAACTTGCTAAGTATGCTGGTATATCAATTGAGGAATAGTAAATTATTGTTGTGGATTCGCGGAAGACGCGGACCATAAAGTATCAGTCTACATACGCTATTAGCCTTGAGAGCAGCATGATAAGCGTATTTCCGCCCCAAATAATCGAGGGTTATCAATAATTCCCCTTACCTAGAATGCCAAGAATCTAAGAATGAAATCTGTTGTCTGGTGTCCTGGGTTTAGTATCTGTGTGCGTATTTGTGGCCTAGGTTTTTTGTTATGGTTCGAATGATGTTTCTTCTAAGTCTGTTTATGTGTTTGGCGAGGGATCTGAGGGTGTTGCTGGAGATGTTTAGTCCGAGGCTTTTTAATGTAGCGATTAAGATTTTGTTTTCCCTCATTTTTAGTGATCTGGCTAGCAGTATGCTGGGTATGACGATACACACGCTTATGGCCCAGGCTAAAAGGAGCATTATTGGTGATCCGCCGCTAATAATAGCAATTAGTGTTGAGGATGCTGCTAGGGCTGTGCCACCTATGGTGAGTAGATCTGAGAGGAAACTATGTTTTCTGTGTATTGCCTTCATATAATTAAGTTTCTCAGATGGGATTCTCGAGTAGCTGAGTTGCTTTAGAAGACTTCTGAGCACCCTTTCTATTTTCCTGTTTTTCTGTGACAATGCTTTTGCTGCGAGCTCTATCTTGGGTAGAGAGCTCAGAAGCACGCATATTCCGTAGGGCTCTAAGTCAGTTAAGTATGACCATGCCTCGCCCAAGGAATTCAGGACAATCTCTGCATCTTCGCACCTCAGATTACCCACCACATATAAGCTCATGAGAAACCTTCTAGCGTTGTTGATCCTCCTATAAATATACCTCGCAGGCAGGATGATCGCTATGATATGCAGAAAAATTGTTGCTGAGGCATAAGCAAAATCAGCTATACCCCTCACAACTACAACCACTGCAAATATAAGCACAAAGGCAAGGTAGGGCATAATGAGTATGTAGCCCAAGAGAACGCTCCTAGTGGGCACATAGCAGCTCACAAACTTCCTTTTGAGAAGCCTCTGGAAATACTTCTTCGAATCCGAATACCCCGCAAACAGAATAGGAAAATTAATCACATAGACCATACCCAACATCAGCGATATTATCGCTATTCTCTCCGCGAGGGCTTCGTAGATAAGAACGCCAACAAATAAACTGACGGCAGACGCCAAAGGCAACAGAGCAGCACTCAGAACAAAAACCATTCTCCTACAAGCAAAACAAACTCTAATTGCCCTCCTAAAATCGTCAATTGTAAGCATCACCATAAAACACACCACCAAGCACAAAAAAATAACATAAAGATTCCCTACTGTGACCTCAACTACTCGGCAGTATATGTGCCTCTATGGCACATTCAGCACCAATTATGGGTAGCTTAGACTTGGTTTCTGAGCCCTAAGTACCAGCAGTACCCCCCACCCAAACACCCAAAACATCCCTCGCACCATACAAAAACCGCACAACAACGCCACAACATGCAAAAATACGTAGAAAATTCTCGGATATAGCTATGTTTTTAAATAGCACATTTGATATTAGACAAGTAGCAAACATACTAACAAACGGTGAAAAACAATGGCTGAAAGCGAGATCCCCACCATCTACGTGGGCAAAAAGCCAATTGTCCGCTACTTGATGGCCGCCATCTCAATATTGCTAAACGAGAAGCCCGAGAAAATAAAGATCAGTGCGCGAGGAAGGATGATCAGCAAAGCGGTAGACGTAGCAGAGATGTTGCGCACTAGGTACCTTCCAGGAATCGTAGACATAGAGACCATTAAAACAGGCACGGAGGAGCTCGAGAATCCAAATCAGCCTGGGAGGATGAACAGAGTTAGTACGATCGAGATCGTTTTGAGGCGTACCGGTGAGATATCTATTTCTAAATGAGTTGTACCATTGTACCACCACCTCTTTTTTTCTATCTCCTCTCCGAGTTCTGCTTCGGGTCTTATCTATTTAGTAGCCGCAATTATGCTCTACGTAGTATTTTTCCTAGCTGAGTTGATCCTCGCTATCTATACTACATATTGTTCTCATCGGCAATGATTGTCGTGTTTTGGGAAAACTAGATAATAGTCACAGTCGAATAGCAACATCTAATGTTGAACTAGACTTCAAAAGTTTGTGGTGACTGTATTTTTGTTTTATGTGTGCTATTTTTAGCTTTTTAGGGGAACATGGTGTTTTTCTATGTTGGAGTGGGAGCTTCATAGCTGGGATGAGATCCGTGATCTTATTCCTAGGCTTAGGGCTGTTATTTTGCCTGTTGGCAGTGTGGAGCAGCATTCGTATCATCTTCCTCTCGCTACAGATTCCATAGGCGCATATAAGATTTCTCTCGAGGCTGCCAAGCGTTTTGGTGGGTCTATTCTTGTTCTCCCACCGATATACTATGGTGTTTCTGAACACCACATGGATTTTCCGGGAACAATAACTATCTCTCCAGAGACTCTCCTCAGATTGGTTTGTGAGATTGCCATTAGTTTGAAGCGGCATGGTATTAGAACTTTGATAATAATAAATGGTCATGGAGGGAACATTAGTGTTCTTTCTGAGGCTGTCCGTAGGTTAAGGTTTGAGTTCGATATGAATGCCCTTCTCATAAATCCGTGGGAACTCATATCCGATGTTATAGAGGAGACCCTCGAAAGTGATGTTTGGGGGCATGCTTGTGAGTTTGAGACTTCAGTAGCCCTTGTCGAAATGCCCGACCTTGTACGCACAGATAAGATTGTTGATCCTCATCTCCGATCGCTAGGAAAGTATTTTGATCCTGCTAGCAAGAACAGGGCTATCTATCCGTGGCGAACAAAAGATTTCAGCGATACCGGCGCATTGGGTTATCCTAGTAAAGCATCTAGAGAAAAGGGAGAAAGACTTGTCTCAGCAATGATTGATAGGACTGTGGAAGCAATAAAAGAATTCTTAGAAAAGATAGGTTGACACTATCTGGCGGCTTCCGCGATACGCTCTAACTCTATTTTTCTGCTTATCGCTATTGAGTTCACATTCTCTGGGCTCCTAGCGGCCTCGATTATCTCCTCTGCCAATGCTTCGGCGATACTCAGCGGTGATCTCCATGCACGTTGCCTAGCACCCAACACAAGGAACTTTACGGCTAGGTCTACTCGCCTTTGTGGGCTTATGTCGACTGCAAACTTCTTGATTATACCAGCAACTCGGAAGGACGTATAATCTTCCCTTGGGGCACAGTTTTCTACTGCTCTGACGAAGACTTGTATCGGATTCTCACCCGTTCTTTTCTCTATGATCTCAAATGCGGCCTCCACAATTTTCATAGCATGGAGCTTCTTCCCTGTGAATCTACCAGTCTTAGGTAGGCCTCTCTCCCTTCCAGGTGTCATTAGGCGGTTTATTAGTCTCTCAACTATGTTCACCTTTGATTTCGCAAATCTTGTCTTTTCGTGCCTACCAAAGCTATGTGGTATGTATACGGGTTTAAGTGAGATGTATGCCACTAACCCTGGATCCCTCACCTTTACTCCTTTCCAGCTCCATCTCCCAAAGAGTTTTATTTCACCTGCTCCAAGTTCCTCCATTATTCTCTCTATGTTATTCTCCGCTACTTCGGATTGTTCGCTCATCGACTTCACCAGTGCTATGCGAACAATTCACACACAATAACTATATTAAGGATTATTAAAGTTGATAAGTAGGTTATTCAATTCACAGCTTTCGAATTTTTGAGTATCCTACGCAGAAGGTGCCACAACTGATAAAGAGCATCCGCCGCCTATTTATCATCTTATGCTTCGTACTTATCAATGCGTCACTAGGTCTTGTTGGAGAGAGTTTTGGATATGCTGTCTTGGACAAGGTTGGGATAGTCTTCGCTGCGGGACTCCTAAGTGTTTTAGATACAGCAATAATAGGCATTCTGACACCTCTGGCATTAGCCACACTTCTGGGCGACCCACTCTTAGCTTGGAAGGTACCATCATACGCCGTATATTCACTCTTTCTGGCAATAGCCCTTAGCTTACTCCAAAAGAAGCTAAGACGACACGGACCAACACAACTTTTCATTTCAACTCTCTTTATGAGCACGGGGGTCTTTCTGCTACTCTCACCCAGCATAGGTATTCGTATTGGAGGAATATCCCTCATAGGTTTGGGATCCTTCCTTTTAATAACATACTTTATGCCTACGCTTCTACGCATAGAAATCTCCCCCCAAACATTAGGTATGATTATGCTCCTTGTAGCACCATCAGCGTTGGTACTCATAGATCTTACGATATACTCTGTACTGTTCATAAATGTGTTTTCTGGTGATATGTTCAGCATAGTTAAGTCGACAATATACTTGATGATGATAGACAGTGCGGGGCCTCTTATCCTCTATGGTATTCTATGGCTCACATTTGACCTTGGCACGATTCTCTCCTCAACAAAGGGAAAAATAAATATTAAACGACAGACACTTGGCTTATTCTTGCTGCTAATAATTATAGCACCAGCAATGATCGTAGGAGGGTTCTACATGCTCTCACCAGAAAGGAGAATACAGGAGAGCATCACATACTCGCTACCCCCTGGCGATTGGAGTGTATATGAGATGAGAATGTCCTACATTTGGTCACCACTAGGTGTTACAGGGACAGCCTTTGTAGCGTATCCCACTCAGCATATCGACAGAAACAGTTCATGGTTCCAAGCAGGCATAAATCTATACTTGGTACGCGGAAAAAGAATAGCTGATCTACGTACCGGCTGGCTAGACATACTTCTACTCCAGAAAATTGTGGCTTTGCAGTTCCTTGCTTGGCTTAGATTACAGGGCATCGGAAACGCTGTTCCGAAGATCCAGCATATGTATATCTTGGGTACATACCGTACTAACCGAACATACCTTATGCTAAACGCATCTCTCAAAACTGTGACCGACATATCACCACATATCGGGATTACTCTCAAATGCCAGATATTTGTCACTAACATAGAAGAATTAGACAGAACGGGTATAATTATTCTTTATGGGATAGATTATAACTATGCGACAATACAACAAGAACTCATTGGATTTGTGGATCGATTTGATTGGCTATAGGGAAGATGGCCGAGAATAAATTTGGAAGCTAATATCTACTTCTTTTTTATTGATCTCCTCCCCCGTCTCATGCAGGATTTCACTAGCTGTTGCTCCTCAGGAGTTAAGTACTTCATTATTACAGGTAGTATGTCCCTTATCGTTATTGGTGTTGTCTGGAATATATCCGCTATGTCGAACTGTCTTATTTTGATGCGCTCTTCATCCGGCAACACTAATATTGCTGCGACATATGTAAGTGCTGTCACGATCGATTTAGGTATCTTGTTCAGCTTTAGCAGATCATTCTTCGCTTTCTGCCAAAGCTCATTTACTTTTTGAATGATTGCTTCAACATACGCCATGAGGCTGGGGACCCTCTTGAAGCGTTCTCTGTACATTTCGAGAAGCTTTATCGGCTGATCTCTATCCCCACCCACAAGCGAAGTTCTTAGCCTGAGCAGACTTGTTATTTCACGTCTCTTAGATCTTATCTGCTTAGCCATTTTCTTTAGTTCGTGAGGTTGGAACCTTTTTAGGGCTCCTAGTAATGTCTCCTCGGTAATTGTGTATCCTAGGTTCCTAGCAGCTGCCAGGAACACAGCATATACCGTGATCTCAAGGCTATCACTCCTAGTCTTCTGAATCTTCAGATATCTAGCAAAGAGTTCCAACGCTGTGTTAACAACCACATTGCTTGTCGATAAGCCAAGCGCCTTAGCCGCTCTGCGGATAATCTCAGCAGCTTCTTTTAGATGCTTCTTTCTGATCTCACTTTCTATCGAGTACTTATCAGCTAGGCTTATCTTTCTATGTACCTGTATCGCTTCTTCTTCAGAATCCGGCTTTGGATACTCTACCTCCATGTACGGTTGCACAAAGCTATCGTATACTCTACCACACACAGGACAATATACCTCGTCTGTATCGGGATTATATTCAAGTGGGACCTTACATATCTTGCATATGCCATAGCGCGGCATTACTATACCGCTTTCATCGATGCTTACATCCATAGTATCCACCACTGTTAGTGGTATTACGACTTTCCCCTCTTTTTTCTTCACATATGTCCCCCCCACACATATCACCCGAAAAATTCATTAATTTTGTCCCATAGAAATATATATCTTTATTTACTTTAAAAAACTTTGTGTTGCATATACCTTACTTACAGCCCACCAATCAACGTTCGCGTAGGCTTTCATTTGGATTTTCTATTTACGAGCTAGGATATAGGTAGGCAGGTATCCAAATCTCAAAATTCATTTATATAGGTGTGACATATACAGTTGCCAGTTACTGATTCGCCTTGATAATTCTAATATCAGCTTTTTCTATAGCTTCATCTATCGGGAGGGAGTTTAGAATCTCTATAAGTTTTTTGGCAACTTCTAATTCTGTGTCTACTGCGGGTCTTCTCGGAGCTAAACGGCACTTTCCAACATCCATACTTACAATGCGATAGAGTCCTATTTTCTGAGCTAGAGAGTCAATCTCAGCTTTATCCATAAATATTAGGGGCCTAAGAATAGGATATCTCGTCACTAGGTTTATGGCTCTTAGATTCTCCGGGGTCTGTGAGGCTACTTGGGAGAGACTCTCCCCCGTTATTATTGCGTGGGCGTGCTCTCTTTTTGCTACGAGCTCAGCTAGTTTTATTAGAAGCATCTTACAGAAAACACACCTATACTTGTTTACTGGAAGTTTCGCTTCTTCATGAAGACTTGCTACGGGAACTATATATGCCTTTAGTCGGCCTGAGGGAACCCAATCCGCTAGCCACTTAAGAACGGATATAGCTCTGTTCCTAGCCTTCTCCGAATAATAAGAACCCATGTCAGCGTGGAGAACAACAACTTTCATACCTCTCTTCATTGCCAGCCATGCTGCTAACGAACTGTCAATACCCCCCGAGACCAGAGCTACTCCCTTTCCCGAGACTCCATATGGTAGGCCTGCAAATCCAGCCACCCTGTTCCTGTATATGTAGGCGCCGTTCCTCCGAATCTCTATTTCTAATGTGAAATCTGGGCTACTCAAATCGACCCTAAGGTTGTTGTTTGCCTCAATTATTGCTTCACCGACAATGTGATTAATCTCTATGCTAGTATATGGAAATTCCTTGTATGCTCGATTAGTCCTCACAGCAAACGTTCCTTTTAGTCCTTCTGTAAGCTGCTTTGCGGTTTCAACGATACTCTCGATATTCAGGGAAGTTCTAATAGCTACTATCGCTTCTTTTATTCCAAAAACTTTGGCAACTTGTTCAGCAACAAATTGCGCATCTATGTTTTCTCCTGGCTCAATAAAAATGCGTGATTCTAAGCTATAAATAGCCCTAGGCTTTACGTTCCTCCTTAGAAGCCTCTTCTTTATATGCCTTAGGATTAAGTTTATCCACTCTTTTACTATGCCAGGCGACTTAAGAGTGATTTCGCCTGATAGTCTCCCAAGAACTACTTCTTCCATTAAGCAGTCCTCTGCATTCTTCTCGCTCTTGACTCAAGCAAGTAGAATCTCAGTATTGTTCGTGCAAGCGATTCGAACGCCTGCTCTATATTTATGCCCTCCTTAGCTGAAGTCTCCACATATGGCACCGGAAAACCAAGTGCTCTTGAGAGATCCTCAGCGTACTTGGCGCCGTATTCGTAGGGCAAACAGCTCACTTTGCCTCGGAGATCTATTTTATTTCCTATGATTATGAATGGATATCTTCCACCACTATATCTCCAGAACTCACGTATCCAGTCAGGTACTGATCGGAATGTTTCAGGCCTAGAGACATCAAAAACAATTATTGCTGCTCGGGCCTTATTATAATATATGGGCCTTATAAGTTCAAAGCGTCGCTGACCAGCCATATCATATATTATCCACTCGAACATAATACGCCCAAAAGGCTCTATGTTATATGATTCGCGCTTCACATAGAAATCGGCTCCAATCGTGCTTTTATAGTCCGCAAGAAACGCATCACCCATATATCTTCTAGCTATAGAGGTTTTCCCAACGGCTTCGTCTCCTATGAAAACAACTTTTAGTTTTACTAGTCTGTGAGCCTCCGCCATCGGTACCCCTAATACTAGCAAAAGTTTCCTAAGGGTTCCAACACTACCAATATGTGAGAGAAATAATTTTCGATATAAATAAGCACTGAGTATACCATCAGAGATTTCTTTTCGTCATTATTTATCTCCGATGACCCTCTTCTCATCATCACCAATATTAGATATGCTTAACATATCCCCTAATAAAATCTAGCTGAAAATCATAGTCGAATCCAATGGGCATGATGTTTGGAGTAAGTCGAAACAATAATTTGAGTTTAATTTTTGGATCTCCAAGGTAGAGCATTTTTCGTATTGTAAGCATAAAGTTAAGATCGGCCCCAAATATTCTTCTCCATATTCTTTCATACCATAAGAGGTTTATATCGCCACGAAGGTTTAGATCAATTACTTTAGCAAGAATAGACGCCGCAAGACCGCCCCAAACAACTCCTCCCCCAGTTGTTGGTTTTGTTTGCCCAGCGGCGTCACCAACCACGGCGATTCTCCCAAAAACTAGTCTATCAATTATACCCCCAACATTAACGATACCCCCAAACGTTTGGATTATCCTGATCTTACCATGTCTAGCCTCAGCTAATCGTTTTAGGAAGCGATATTTATCCAGAATATATTTACTGGCTACTCCAACTCTAATTTTGTTTTCTCCGATAGGCACAACCCACGAAAAGAAATCAGGTACATTAACATATACCTCTATTATGCCCTCAGAGTTGTTTGCGTACGTATTTAAATCCATCTGTAATGCTGGCAAAGTTTCTGGGAGCTTGTTTAGGAATCCTTTTATTAGCCTCCGTGATGCCCCCTCAGCGTCAACAAGTATCTTCGCTTTATATGACCTTCCCCCAACGCGAAAATAGCCATCTCTACCAATTTCTCTTACTTTCTCACCCAAATAGTACTCCGCACCGTAGTTACTTGCTTTCTCGAACACTATCGTATCTAGGAGGGGTCGATCTACTACTAATAACTTATCGCTCTCCAATCAAAATATCTTGACACATCCATCCACAATAACTCTTAGACACCTATGAGTGGATAATACTGCCCCCTCTTCTACAACATCTTCAAGTATTCCGAGTCTTCTCAAACCTCTTTCACTTATTATTCCTGCACAATGTGGCGGGTACCCTATCTTTCTATGCTCCTCATAGACACTAACTTCTACTCCTCTCCTCGCGAGGAGATATGCAAGAAAATTACCTACGAATCCCCCACCAACTATTACGACTTCTGACAATTGGAGCACTTCCCCAAAAAAGGTATGAGAATATCATAATCACTCCTCGAGTTCTTCCAATCTTTCCTTGATTTTATCCTCTGGAAGCATCTTGGGGGTATACATCTTAAGGCTACGTATCGTTCTTAGCATCTGCTCGAATAGCTCCTTTAACTTCTCTTTAAGCTCACTAACCGTGACACGTTCAGAGGTTTCTGGGATTATCTCTGGGACAAAAGCAAGAGTACTGAGTCGGGAGAATGACCTCGCCGCCTCCTCAATCATAGGCCATAGCTTCATAATTATGTTCCGCTTCACATCGAACCATATCAGCCCATCCACAGCGGCTACATCAATGAAGTTGATGTCGGAGAATAGTGCCTTGTATTTTATGTCTAGGAGCCTTACAATGCTTTCAATGACATTAAGATCTACCTTTTGTAGAGCTCTCTTCCCTAGAATCAACGCTGCGTTTTCAACTAAGGACTCCATCTCACCAAGTCTCTCCCTGAGTGCGGACAGAACTTTCTGGCGGAGCTCAAGAAACTGCTTAACATCCATCATCCTTAGATCACCACATATGCAAGATAACACCCAAAATATTCTATTTGTTAAGATTTTTAAGAAGAAAGTGGACATACTACAGTAAGAATAAATATTAGAAAAAGAAAGCTTCTAAGGCTCCTCCGGCTTAGGAATAATACTAGTTTTTGATATATCGATATGCTTCCTACCCATGTATACCAATCTTTAATCCCTGAAGATTTGTAAGACTACAGCTATTTCCCGTGACTTCTTATAGGCACGAGCTACTTCTCTTAGTTCGTCTACCCTAACAATCTTCGCTAGTTTCTCATATAGCTGTTTATTTGCCGATAGCTTGATAAGTAGGCCTAGTAGCTGCGTTACTATCGGTCTCTTAAGAAAAAGTGCCCTTTCGACATCAATTATAAAGGGCTCCGTGTCGACAACTACCACATTTTTGGATAATGCCGAGAATTCAGGTATGTATATTCCTAGGTTCTCAATGCCATTCAGCTGTTTTATGAGTTTTATTAGGAGCGCCTTCAGCTTATCTGGCTCCATTACATACATGGCATCCCGGAAGAAAATCCCCTCAATGTATTCTCGCACTAGTATGACACAATTATTCGAATCCACCAGCCTCATAGGTTCTGGGACGTTAATACCGTGATCATGAAGCTTCTTGAGAACTTCAAATTCTCTTAAGGCTCTATGTCGGAGACTTGTTGGATAAATCTTTATGTTGACATGCTTATCCTTTAGTATGATGTTTATTGAGTGATGACCAAACTCTATCGCTATTCTTTCCCCCATAGTTCCTTTCTCCTAGCCTCCAAAAGATTTAGAGGTCGACCCATGAATTCTGCCGCAGTTATGAAATTTCCAAGCGACCCAAAATATTCTCTATACCTAAGATCTCTTAGTAGATGATGATCCATTATTAGTATTCCTGGCTTTACAGCACGAATAACCTTATCTATGTTCTGCAGACTCAGATCAATAAACTTCAAAGCTTTCCTTTCACCAAGATATGTCGGAAGCCCATCTAGGTATATTATGTTGGGTTTCATCTCTACTATAAATTCCGCTTGTGAGTTATCTAGAAGCCCCTCCACATCTGATGAAAAAAGAAAGCTGTCATCGCCATCAGATATATAAACCTCTAATACGTAGCCCAGCTTCGTGTTGGGCTCACCATGAGGGACAGGTTTTGAGAATACTATTTGTGTATCCCCAACGAAAAACTCCTTGCTATCAACCACAATTATTTGCTTAGGTAGACCCTCAATCTTCTTCAGAAAAGCCCTTGCACGCCACCTCTGACTATCATTAATAAACGAGTTAGGATCCTTTATCATGAGAATCTTATCCTTATATATCTCCAGATTCCTTTTACGGCTATGATGATCGTAATGATAATGCGTAACTACTACTATCTCAGCATCCTCCGAGAACTCCGATATTTCCTGCCAAGCACTTTCAAGAGCCTCCAATTCTAGTTTGTGGGGTGGAAGCCCATATCTCCTAGGCCCCAAAGCCGCTGCCGGATCTATAAGTATTAACGTGTCCGGAGTCTCCACAAGCGTCGCCATTGATCTTACGCCGAGTGAGTCCGCAGCCAAAAACTTTATCTTCATACTTTCTCATCGTATTTCCTCTAATTGATGTAGGATATCTTCAAGTGTTAGGTAGGTCCAACAATACGCACATCTCAGCTTTAGGGGGTTCCTACAAATAACCTCGAATACTGTCTCAACATGCTCCTCTGTGTTGGTTACGCATGTGGGATTTACGCATCTAAGTATGCGTCTAATCTCCCGGGGTAGCTCAACCCGGTATTTCTTAACCACCTGACAGTTTCGGATTATGTTTATTGTTGCTGTTGGTGCTACAAGAGCTATTAGGTTTACTTCGTCCTCAGTAAGCTCTCGCTTCTCAATCTTAACAATATCCTTTCTCCCTAGCTTTCTTGATTCTACATTAATTAGGACAGCAATTGTGTTCTCTTCGTTGCCAGTCACTCCGAGAATTTTTAGAACTATCAAACTTCGCCCACGTGGAATGTGGTCTATTACTGTCCCCTCGGCAATCTTCCGTACTCTTAGCTTATCCTCCTCCAACCCTACTCCCTGTAGGCTATCACCGATATCTCCAACATAACATCCTTCGGGAGGCGAGATACCTCCACAGTGACTCTGGCTGGCTTCACATCAGAGAAATATTGAGCATAAACTTCGTTGAATTCTCCGAATTTTGCTAAGTCATTCATGTATACAAAAACCATAACGACATCGTTGAGGGTGTACCCAGCAGCCTCCAAGATAGCCTTTATATTCTTCAATACACGAATCGTCTGCTCTTTTATACCCCCCTCAACCACCCTGCCCGTCTTTGGGTCAATTGGTATTTGGCCAGCTACGAAGAGAAATTTCCCAGCTTTTATAGCTTGGGAGTACGGGCCAACGGGGGTGGGAGCGTTTGGTGTAAATATCACTGTTACGCCTTTAGCAACTCCCGCTACTTGTGCCTTAAGTTTTTCATCAATGATCATCTGTAGTTTTATAGGTATCTCCTTCAAAATATATGCTTCTTCTTGTTTGCCTCCTAAGGCGATTCTTGTTGGTTTCAGCTGAGTCATTACGACTTCGAATTCTGGGAATTCCTTGAACACAGTTTTTATTTTCGCAACATGCACTCCAAATTCCGAGATATACGCCTGCACTATCTCACCTATGAGAACACCATCTTTTGTATATACTTTCTTTCCTTCTGGCATTGGGATCAGACTCAAATTAGGCCCCCCTCGGAAGAATTTATCCTAATGAATAATATCCCAAAACCTGCAAATATAATCTCTACCATTCTAACAGTCAAATAGTTAATCATCTTCTTGGAACAAGTCTAGATAGTCTTTTCAGCATTTCGAGTTTTTCTCGTCTACCTACTTTCAGGTCTTCAATTATATCCTCCAAGAACTCCGCTACTTTTTCCATTCTTTTCACATTAACTGGATATGGCACACCATCTTTTCCTCCGTGAGCATACGTATAACGTATGGGGTCCCGCCAGGAGACCTCAGCGTCGTATATAAGCTCCGCTATCAGAGCCAATGCTCGAATCGTACCAGGACCAAGACCACGTATCTCAACAAGCTCCTCGTAGTTCCTAGGTTGGATTTCATATGCCCTATTCAGCGCATCCCAATTTATCCGCATTGGGATTATCTTGGCTACAATCTTATGTCTAGGCTCGATTCTGATCCTCCGTCTAGATAAGAACATATCTAGCGAAGTTAGGCCTTTAGCCAGCCTAATTAAGGTATTGAAGTCCCTGCGGAACTGATCTACGCCCTCTTTTACAATATCAACCGAAATTTTCTGTGCCTCTAGTGATCCGCTCGACGCCATATCGAGAACCCAAGGGAGACGCACATCACCGATTATTTCGTGCGGGTCAACAACAAAACTCTTGAGACCATACGAGATCCAGTGGTATCTTCTAGCAGTTTTGCTTTTTGGACACATTCCCTGCTGTATTATTGCCCAATCACCATGCTTACTTACAAACATCGCGTGATGATATAGTTGGTGCTCGTCTTGAAGGACAGCGTTATCAACTTTAGCAGCAAGTCTACTTGCTCGGATAAGAAGATTCGTTTTCTGCTCCGAAAATCCAAATTCTCTGGAGATCTTTATTATATCTTCGGGAGCCTGCAAACTTCTCTTTCCTTTACCACCAGCAACCATTATACCAACATCTGGTGAGAGAACTTCCCTAAGTACTCCCACGGTTACCGTAGTAACTCCTGATGAATCCCAGTCATAGCCAAGAACATAGCTTAACGCTTGAAACCAGAGTGGGTCTGCAATGCGCTCAAGGAGAGTCTTAACACCAAAATTCATTACAACCAATTCTAATAGCGGTTTCGCAAGTTTCCTCATTCGTGATACTAGCCAAGGGGGAGCCTTACCTCCATGCAGTTTTAATTCTACAACGCCAGTCTTTTTCATACACTGACCACTTATTCTTATTGATCCCTAAAAGACAATCTAAAATAATTGTATATTTGTGAATATGCATTAATATCAATGTAGAATTAGAGGGTGTTGACTAGTATTTCTCTAAGAGCTTGTGCTAGTTTTGTATCTAGAATATCCCCTGGGTTCCCTATAGCATATTCATACTCTGGGTCGAAGGGCACACTGCCAAGAAACCTCACTGAGAGATCATCAGCTAACTTTCTAACTAGAGAATCATCTTCTTTCACCATATTGGCTATGATCCCAATAAGGTCAAATCCACTTTCAAGTATGTACATCACCAATCTTTTGACTGTCTGTATAGAGAGCATGGAGTTTGTTGTTACCACAAGAAACTTTGGGTTCGAAGTAAGGCGCATAAGATCTAGGAGTGGGTCTCCCATACCTGGAGGCATATCGATTATCAGATAGTCTAAGTCTCCCCAGTTGAGTATTGACATGAACTCTATCATCGCATTTGACAGTGCTTTTCCTCTAAGCGGAATGTATTTGTTCCCAACGAACGGATATATGGATGCGAACAAAAGATCGTTTATCTTATATGGATTTATTCCTCTTTCCTCCTCATACTCCATCTTATCTATTCCTAGTACCACGTGGCAAGAGGGGCCATGAAAATCTAGGTCAAGTAGACCTACCCTGTTTCCTTCTGAACTCAGAAGGAGACTCATAACTGTGGAAATTGTTGTCTTACCAACACCCCCCTTTCCCGATACTACGCTTATTATGTTCTTTACTCCACTGAGTGTTTTTTTAATCCTATACACCCTCGCGTCCAGCATCATCTCACAACCTTTATTCCCTTTAGAATTATCCCTCTTCCCTCGATTATCTCAAAATCGTTGCTACCACATTTAGGACACTTGATGAAAACATGGCTTAGTTCTGGTATGAAGTGTATCGATTCTATCTCCTCCTCAGATAGAATCTGGCTGAGATTTTCAAGTTTCCATTCATTGCCACATACATTGCATTTGAATTTTGGTTTTTGCTCTATGAATCTAATTTCTGCTTTTTCGGCGATTGTTCCTTTCTTTATTTCATCTAATGCAAATTTGAATATCTCCATGTCTATGGTTTGTAGCTCACCTACTACTAGCTCTATCTCTAATACTTCTTTGGCATTCTCTCGCTGGGCTATATCCATGACCGCAGCTATGATCGATTCTGCTAATGCCCACTCGTGCATCAGCATCCCCAAAGGATATTCTAAGCTATGATCACCTAACAACCGCAAGTATATATAAATTAATTCCAGAAAATCAGTCAAGTAGTGCTCTTAAATTTGCCTTTTCAGCCCCTATTGTTGTTGATTTTCCGTGTCCAGGATAAACAACAGTTTCATCGGGAAACATACTTAAAATTCTCTTCACAGAATCAAGAATCTTCCCATGATCACCCCCATAGAAATCCGTTCTGCCTATAGCCGCATAGAATAAGGTGTCTCCTGTGAAAATTACCCTCTCGTTTAGATTAAATAGGCAAATACTACCAGGTGTGTGCCCTGGCGTATGTAAAATTCTCAGCTCACTCTCTCCGAATTTTATTATGTCACCTTCATCGATAAACCCATCGGGGATTGGTTTCTCGCCAATACCATAGGCATTCCAGGAGAAGTCTAGGATCTCCAGATCCTCTCTATGTATTAAGAATCTCGCCCCCGTTATTCTTTTGAGTTCTGGAACCGCGAGCACGTGGTCAAAATGCCCATGAGTAGCAATTATCGCCTTGACCTTAAGATCCTTGATCAATTCCAATATCTTGGCTGCGTCCCCACCGGCATCTATGACTATTGCCTCATTTCCCGAAACAACGACATACGTATTCGTTCGCAGAACTCCTACTTTAACTGTTCTTATCTCCATATCTCCCACCCAAAGGCGTTAAGTAAACATATATTCCTTATCAGTATATCCTCTAAGTCAAAAGAAGTTACGGCGGAGTCTTCGACCGCTTCGCATAACACCCCCACATCTTTGGATAATATTTTTGCTATTTGCTCATCTACCTCGGCAACTCTAAGCTCTCCTAATTCATAGATTTTCCTTGAGAACCTATCGGTCACAGCCCGCCCAATACCCGCCTTCTCGGCAGCCTCCAATAGCTGGCTATCTGTGTATTTTGCTAGGGGATAATACACACCACCCAATCTAGGTTCAGGGCTAATTACTAGATCAGTAAGACTCTTACCGATTACAGGTATCTTCCCCTCCGCCAATGCTATGCTTTTTAGAAGAATCGTACGAACCATATTTCTGATGGTGCTCATAGGAACAGACTCTATCTTTGTATATGGTTTAAGTCTGTGGGCAATTAGCGATGCTATATCTTCCGCTTCGAAAACGATGTAGTCAACCCCATATTCCATACATTGACCTATCAGAAAAGATATATCGTTAGGAGAAATCACATTCGTGAATGAGAATATCACCACATCTATTCTAGCTTTAAATTCCTCTGAGAGCAAATTTAAGAGGAAAAACGACCCTATGTTTAGCTCCATGCTCAATACTATTTTCTTGTTTTTGATCTTCTCCAGCTGCTCTTTTATATCCTCCAAAGGATCTTTCAATGCTTTTCACAAATCAAATTTTTACAGCTCCGCAAGTATTTTGTTTACTTCTCCTTTTACAGCGATATATATCTCCTCAAAATGGGGTAGACCTTCCATTATTGCCTTCACATTATCGGAAGAGACCTCCGCTTCGCTGTGTAGAATCAAGTTTCGAAGTTCTACCATAAGCTTTGCCTGCGGTTCTAGGTGGTCTGGGATGATGTCATTATCTATAAGTATTGATAGGCTTTCCTGGAAGTTCCTAGGCAGCTCCAATTTCCTCTTAACAATTATGTAGTTAGCGAGTGTCAGAACTGCTTGCGAATATACAACGAAGCAGTAGAGATATGCGCAGAAAAGCTCTCTATCTTTTACCAGCTCATCAACCGATATATTTGTGCATTTCTTTATGAATGCTTGGGCCTTCTCGGCATTTTCGAATATTTTTCCTATTTTGTCTTCCGTTAAGACCAAACACATTATTATCCCCTGATCTTATCCCTTAGCTTTGCCAGAAAGCGTTCCCTATCAACAATAAATCTCTCGTGGATACCCTCCCCAATTAACTCCTCGTTCCAGAAAGCTTTTACCTCGAATACGAGCTTTCTTCTATCTTGCTGAATAAGCTTAGCTGTAACCCTTATTTTTCCTCCTTTCGGGGCGGGTCTAAGATGCTTAACATCCACACGTATACCAACGGTTGTTAAATTCTTTGGGAGATGACTCTGAACAGCTTCTAGCGCCGTGCGCTCCATATATGCTATCATAGCGGGCGTTGAAAGAACCTCAACATCGCCTGAACCTAAAAACTTTGCTGTGTCTTCAGAGCGAACCATGTATTCCTTTGTGAGTTCTAAGCCCGCTGGGAGCTGTGGTACCTCCATCCTAACACACACCCGTGGCTATTCTACTTCTATTGACCTAAAAACTATGAGTGTATAATCCATATGCCTGTAGAATTCTATTTTATACCTTTTTAGGCCGACTACTATGCCTACGACCCTTCCCGCTATGTTCGGTGCTTTTTTCTCTAGGGCTTCGAAAACACACTTATATACCTCAGAGGATATCCCACCTATGCTCTCTACAATTTCTAGCTGATTTTCACTCATGGGATAAGCACCAACGACTAATCCACTCTCATCGGTAACAACGATCAGTTTAACATCTGGGTTTTCGCTTGCATATTCCTTCAGAAGCTCCTTTATTATTTCCACCGTGGGTTTCGAGGCTTCTTCCTCAGAAGCTATTTCTTTGGGTGTTTCTTTAGCCTCATTGTTGGCGTTTGGAATTTGTTCTAAGCGTTCTTCAGTTCTTTCTAATTCATCTCGCTCTGACATAGAGATCACCCGAATTTAAGCCATATTGCCTTTGTGGGACATACTTCCATACATTTGAGGCACATAATACACTGTGGATGTCTTACCTCGCCCCTATCAATAAAGCTCAAAATAGGAATATCCATAGGACACGCACGTTCACACACCTTACACTCAATACATTTCCCCTTGCTTATGTGAAGGCTAAGAAGCGCGAATTCTGAGCCGAGACCCATTATTGCGCCTAGCGGACAGAGCGCTTTACAATAAAATCTAGGTATGAAAAGCATCCCTATTATCACTATAGCCAAAAAGAAGAGCCTCCAGTAAAGCTCTGCAGGTAAGTTAAACCAACCAGTGATGTCCTTAGGCCACTTATTGCTATATGTCATCCAGAAAAGCAACGAAAATAACGTTGTTACTGGATCTATAAATGTTGTAGGGGCATCTCCAAATGCACCGAAATAGTTTTTGATGCTACTCCCAACAACCTCATTATAATATATTGAAACATCAATAAAGAGGAGAAACCCTGCAATGAACAAAGCGAATTTCCATAGTCCAAGCGTTGTCCGAGGTGAAAGTTTCTTCCTTTTGCCTAATGCGCCGAGAATATCATTTATAAGGCCGAATGGACAAATCCAACCACATGTCGTCCTTCCCAATACCAATGTGAAGAGAGCGATACTCGCTATGGCTACGAGTGGAACCATAGCCATGCCAAACATTATCTCCATGAGCATCCAAGCGTCAGCTACTATGACAAATGGGTTGCTTAAGCCAACTCTTATCGGGAGAACAAGTACTGTTGCAGCATACCCTAATACCCCTCCAAACACTATGATAAATGATAGTATCTGCGTGATTTTTCGTGATATTGTGATGTAATATCGCCTAGCTCGCCTCTTCGTTGTAATCGACACATAGAACACCTTCTAGAAGGGATAGCCAGCCAGCTCCTGATCCAGAAACTTTGATAGAAGCTCTTTCACAAATTCAAACTGATCTATGTATATGGCTACAGCTAGGGATATAACCCCTATTATTAGCAATATTAGTCTAACTGCCCTCAGCCGTATGTTCATTGCACACACCTATTCTCTATACGCCACTAATGAGTTTCTCCACGATGCTGAAGCCTGCAACAACAAACCTAAGCCATGTCAGTCTTTTTGATCTCACATAAATATCGGGATCTACCACTATAGGAAGCTCATCAAGCTTATCCAATATGCCTTCATATCCGAGAACTCCAGGTATACCTCTATGAAGCTCGTTTTCAAGTATATGCTCATATTTTCTACTGGTGATAAGCACCTTATTCATAGAACCTTGCCACGCACTAAGAATATATGCATCATCCAGCGTTATTCTTCTTCCAAGTTTTCTTACTACTTTAAGAAATTCTAGTATTTGTTTTGAAAGCTTCCTAATTGTTGAGGAGAAGAGCTTCATAGCAAACCTATTTTTTGCTACTTCTCCAAGAGGGATCCTTACCACATGTTCCCGGAAATATTCGCTGAATTTGGGTACAGAAAGCTGCTTGGGGCTTTCAATCGCTGTCTCATAAAGATGACGCTCTAAAATCACGCCATCAATAGGCAGTGAATACATCGTCGGCTCTTTCCCTGCTTCTGGGATAAACTCAGTGATGTAACCGCCTAAACCAAAAATACCAACGCACTCCTCACCGCTAAGCATACGGTAGATCCAGATATTCTTGATGGATGGGATAAGAATTACCACACTAGCCCAGAGAATCTCTTTTACTGGGCGCCCCTCAAACATTCCTTTGGAAACAGCTCCAATCAGACTACGCCACTTTGGGAATACCCAAAGTTCCATTTCCTGGAGAATCTTTGCCTTGGCATGGTCATTTTTCGCTCCAATCTCCTTGGTTATCCGTTGAAGATTAGAGAGCGAAGGTTTCCTGTTTGCTCTTAATTCTGGGAATATCGATAATAAGAAAGAAAGTTCCTCTCCAGTTAAGCCGTAGTCTCTTCTTAGCGACAACAAATCATACTTATTGTTAGAAATAGCCTGCCTGAGTATTGTAAGTGCTATAAGCTTATTTCTCGTTTCCCTATACTCGTCGAAGCCAAAGTATTTTAGCTCGCTATCCGCATACATAGGCACACACCCTAAAACTTCGTTGGAAGAACGCCTCCAAGTCTTTTGTGAAGACGCGCCCACTTCATAAAATTCACAGCACGCCGATATACTTGAGGATACCTTGTTATTTTTATAAGCTCGGTATATACATAATAATCTTCGCGGCTAATCAATTCTAGTACGCTTGCTAGGGCCATCAGATTCTCCTGATTCGTGATATCGTTTCGTGCTATCCAGTTATCCAATATCGTGACCATCTGCCTTATTATTATTGACCGCCTCTGATGATGACTTGGATGTATTCTCCTAAGTTTATTAAGTAAGGATCTTATTCCGAGTTTCTCTAGCATCATTTTCTTGCTTCGCCTTGACTAATCTGGATCATAAGGACATGGAAAACTGAAGGCTATACCTAATATTCATTTAATCCTATTAAAACTTAGTGAACATAATAGCGGAGGAGGTGTAAGCAATATGCTAACTGGTCGCGACTTTCTCACGCTACTAGAATTCTCCACGGATGAGATATTGTATCTCATCGACCTCGCAATTCGTTTCAAGCAGGGTAAAATCGATAATAGTAGATTATTAGGAGCACGCAACAAAGTTGCTGCACTCATCTTCGAGAAGCCCTCCACGAGGACCCGCATGTCTCTCGAAGTTGCCTGCCACCATCTAGGTATGTCACCCTTGTATATTGAAACAAAAACAACGCAGCTGGCTAGAGGAGAACCATTGGAAGATTTCGCCAGAGTCATTGATCGCTATGTCGACATCATTGCTGCGAGGGTATACTCTCATAGAACTCTCGAAGTTTTGGCGGAGTATGCTAAGGCCCCCGTTATTAATGCACTGAGCGATCTATATCACCCACTACAAGCCTTAGCTGATTATATGACAATTAAAGAGAAATTTGGTGAGCTTTCTGAAATAAAGATAGCATTCGTTGGTGATACTGATAACAACGTCGCACACTCGCTGACAATCGGAGCCGCAAAACTAGGGTTGGAGATTAGACTTATTGGGCCTAAGGAGTATCGACCTAAAAAGGAGTTTCTTAACATGGTAGACAAGGTCGCAAAGAACACTGGCGCAAAAATTGTGGTCACTGACAATCCTACTGAAGGACTAAAAGACATCAATGTTGTTTATACCGATGTATGGGTTTCTATGGGCCAAGAAGAGGAAAGAGAAAAACGAATCAAGATTTTCCGGCCATATCAAGTAAACTTTGAATTAGTGAAACCTGCAGATCCAAACTTCATATTTATGCATTGCCTACCCAGACATAGGGGTGAGGAAGTAAGTGATGAACTTTTCGAATCAAAACATAGTGTGGTCTTTGACCAAGCTGAGAACAGACTACATACAGCTAAGGCGGTCTTCGCAGCGATATTACTCGAAGAGAAACTCTAAATACCGCTGGGAACTAACCTTGAATCATAATTTTATTTCAGAGGAGAAGGGAACATATCTGCTCGTCTTGAAACTTCCAAAACCCATCAATATCAATGTTGGGAGCCTTGGCACAATATCCTTTGACAAGGGGATCTATCTGTATATCGGCTCAGCACTTGGAGCTGGGGGGCTCCGAGCAAGAATCCTAAGACATCTTCGTAGAAATAAGCGACTCTTTTGGCACATCGATTATCTCCTAAAGTATGCCAGAGTTCTTGCGATATATACTATAAGGTCCCCACAAAAACTTGAATGCAAGATAGCCCAGCAATTTATGGCGAGAAACATACCCTATGTGCCGAGATTTGGTTCTTCTGATTGTCAGTGCAGAAGCCACTTATTTAGAATAGGGGGACTAGATATCATCGACGAAATCTTGGGTGAGCTTAATCTACAATTCTCCAAGATCATATTAGGTGAGGATGCTTGAACAGACTCTACGCACACATGTTTCTTTATCCTCTGCGCGAGCAAGTTAGGATTTGCGTTGAGAGGAAAATAAACTGTTTAGCTAGCCTCACAGCGTCTATCCTTATGAACCTGGGGAAGGAAGAAATGGAGATTCTTAGGAGCGCCAGAAACAATATTGCCATTGCCTATCATGCACCCCCACACGACATATTTCCTGGCTCTATAGATCCCCACATAAGATTTGTTGCTAAGCAGAGACTTTCTGAAACACTAATTTTAGCAAGAAAAACTGGTGCTACATTCATAGTAGCTCACATAAATTATCTTGAGAAGATGCATAAGTACCATATGAAAAGTTGGATTGAAAATTGCTTTGAGCTTTTCGATAGTCTCCTCCACGAATATAGAATTCCTATTCACCTAGAAAATGCTTATGAGCGCTCACCAGAGATATTCCATAAGATCCTAAGAGAGGTTAATAATGAGTTGTTAAGGTTCACACTTGATGTTGGACACATTATCGCATACTCTAAGGTTTCTTTACGTGATTGGATACTAACCTTATCAAGCTACATCAATGAAATCCACATGCATGAAACCAAAGTCGGGGCCGATGAACACTTACCCGTCGGATCAGGATTAGTTGATTGGGATGAAATCATAGCTCTACTTGAGGATAGTGGTGTCGATATACGCAGAATCTACATTACCGTTGAACCAAGAAATATAAACGATCTGGATAGGAGCATCCAATACATAAAAGAGAATCTAGGGATTCTGTGATCCTCTTATCTCCCCGTATATTTCCCTAGCAGCTCTTTCTACAGCCTCGCTAGAGTTAAGGCTGGGCCTCCACCCAGTTTCCTTTAGCTTGTTAATATCTAGAAGCATTAGTTTCACATCTCCAATCCATCCTCGGCCTCCCTCAACACCGCCAGTAAAGGTATACTTTGGATTTACTCCGAGGACTTTAGAGACTATGTCTGCTATCTCCTTGACTGTTATCCAGTCCTCGTTTCCGACGTTGTAAATCTCGAATCTGCTGTTGGATCTCAAGAATCTCTCAAAAAGATGCATCGTCGCACTGATAGCATCACTTACATGCAGATAGCTCTTGCGTTGTGTTCCATCTCCTAGTATTTCGAGCTCATTAGGATTCTTCAGCAACTTCATTATGAAATCATATATCACTCCATGCCTTAGACGTGCACCAATTATGTTAGCGTATCTAAGTATGAGACCACGCATCTTAAAGGTGTTCGCATAGCCTAATATCAATGACTCCCCCGCAAGTTTTGAAGCTCCATATATTGATATCGGCTGAAGAAGAGCATCCTCTGGCGTAGGAAGTTTTACTTGATCTCCATACACCGTAGATGATGATGAAAATACTATGGATCTAACGTTGTTGATGCGCATAGCTTCCAAAACGTTGAATGTTGCAACAACATTGTCGCGCCACATTTTTTCTGGGTTTTTTACTCCTATCCTAACATCGGATTCTGCTGCAAAGTGGAACACAACGTCTATGTCTTTGAACGCATCTATTATCTCATCAATGTTCACTAAGTCCGCCTTGATGAAACTAAACTTCTCATCACCTTCCCAGTGAGCTATGTTTTCATACCGACCTGTGGACAGGTTATCGATAACTATCACCTTACTAAATCTCTTATCCCTCATTAGAACATCAACTAAGTGAGAGCCTATGAACCCTGCCCCTCCTGTTACTAGTGCTCGCATAATTTACACCTCATGGCTTCTTAATGATCTTGTTAATCGCACCCATGATTAGGAGAGGTAACAACACCATCACAAAGAATGCTAATAATGAGCCTTCCTTGGTACCCTCAGCTGGATACTCCGGAAGAAACTCCTTGACCTCTATGCTAGCGTCGTTGATTCCGAGTTCAAATTCCTCTTTGAGTTCTCCCTTTGTTCTTACCCCAAATATTCTCCCAGAGACGATATCATATGAGCCTTTCCTCTCAAATTTCACTGTTACCCAGTGTACGAAAATTGTTTTGGGCCCTACGTGCTTAATCTCTATGGTTATGTTAACGTACTCCTCCCCCTCAAACACATATTTCGTCGTAGAAATATTAGTAATATTCAGAGCATCCACAATACTCACCCCTGTCGCTGGTTTAATGAGAAAATAGCAGGTTATATTATGAAGAGTCCACGTCTCTGGATTGTTTATGATAGTGTAGATCTTAACTGACTGACCCGCGTAGATCTCAGTAGCATTTAGGACACGCGCCGTGTGGAGAGTACCTTGTGTATGTATAGGCCGAATAGCGCCTCCCCTGAGGCTTGGAATCACCGCTAAGGATACCATGATAAAGAGCATTAGTTTTAATCCTTGCCTTCTCACTTTGATCCTCCACGCCAACCTCTCCGATTTATGAACAGATAACGATCATAAAAGTACTAATCTTCCATATCCGCATATTTAAGTGCTTGTTGGTACATCTTTATAGCTCTAGCAACAACTGGACACACATCGAAATCACATTTTCCTTCTATTTTTTTGCATTTTATATTTTCAGGGTCCTCCAAATTATACTCAGCATATACACAGACAACACGGAAATACTCCCAGAGCTTATAATAAAGGGTGAGCTTTAGGTCTTTCTCTTTTAAATCTGGGGGGAGATAGCCTAGCGCCACGAGTTTCATAATGTTGCCCATATCCTAGAGCCTCCTAATTATTCCCAAACTCTCATCGGTCTTCTTGATGCTCTTCTCAGGCTCCTCTATTATCCGCGTCGCCGCACGTATCGCATCTATGTTCTCTGGTACAACTATAGCTTCTTGATGAACAGCATAGCATATCCAAAGCTCATTATCAAATGCCCTTATTGATCTATCAAACACCATCACTTCATAGAGATCGTTCCTCAGCCTCCCTAAATCCCTTGCAAGTTCTATTAGCGCCGCTGTAGAGTCCAGCTTTAAGTCTACTGGCACTACCACAATTCTTGGTGCGTCCTCAAGAGCATGTCTAATATCATCCTCACTCACATTCCCCTCGAATCTCACATTAAGGATGTGTAAATGCATTATCGTTGTTGGCACAACAACAGCAAACGACGTTATGTCAAGGTCGCCAAGAACAGTTTTGGCATCTGGAGCATGGTGGCTGGGTATCTTCAGACTTGGAACAATAGCATTTATTGGGCCTTTTTTGACCTCCCAAGGATCTGCCGCTCTGCGTATGAGTATGACCCTAGCGCTCTTCACTGGAGCAATACTTCTTAGGGTATGGATAACTCTTGAGAGGCCAGTTGTATTACAGGAAACCACGCGAAGATACTTTTTGCCTAAAGCCTTTTCATAGTTTACTTGAGCTACAAAACTCACTTCAGCTACGGATTCGTCTTCGCCACCCTGAAATACAGCTTTTTTACCATTTTTCTGATAGACCTCCTTGTTTTTCTTACCTATGCCCTTTGGGGCCGCATCTACAACTATATCAGCTTCCTTGATAGCATCCTCAATAAGCCCAGCTACCTTTATCCCATGCTCCTCAAATTTTTTACCCATATCCTCATTTTCCACAAAAATGGGGATACCAACCTTATTCGCGACTAGAGCTTTGTAATCTGGTGTTCTCTTAGCGATTCCTATAAGTTTCATGTCATCTTGCTTCATAACCGCAAAGGCAACGCGTTTTCCTATGGTTCCGAATCCATTGATAAAGACTTTGACAACCATCGGAACCCACCCACAGCGATTATCCAAAATAATTGTTATAATGCTTTGGTTAGAACATTCTAATGCATATCTGTACATGTTGCTTTAAATTGAGGTATTTATATTAGGGGAATATTGTTAGTATATACAGGTACTTATCAGCTGGTAGGCTGTGATTGAGATGTCAAGCAATAATGATTCGAAGAAGATACGCAGAAGTTCGAATCTACGCTCAATCTTGAGGCTTGGTAAAAGTAGTTATGTTATAACATTACCTCATGACTGGCTACGAATGATGGGGCTGAAGCGCGGAGACAAAGTACTTCTCGTAACAAACCAAGATGGTAGTTTGGCTCTATATCCTATGGCGACAGATGTCACGCCACGGATTTCCCTCGTACTCGAAGTTAATGCGGATAAGATGCTTGAACGTAATGTTTTAGAAAGAATACTTGTCGGTGCTTATCTGGAGGGAATAAAACGAGTGATTTTTAAGACCAGTAATCCCGATGATCCTAAGTTTGAAAGATTGAAGCAAATATCCCAGAAACTCATTAATGCCCGATACACGGTGACTCCCGATGCCGTTGAATTTGAATTTCAACAGAATTTTGATGCTGATTTTACAAATCTTGTTGTGAGGCTATCAGCAAGTTTACTTAGCATGATCGCCTACATAAAGCGAGCGATAAATGGCCAACCAGAATACCTCAAGAATATTGAGAAGATGGAGAATGAGATCGACCGCGACTACTGGTGGGCCTTAAGAATCCTCGTAGCATCGCAAATCAATAGAGGCCTCGCGATAAATCTGGGCTTCAGAAACCCTGCACACATAATCGGCAATAGAGCAATAATAAGAGCCCTCGAACTAGCGGGCGATTACGCATATGAAATCGCACAAGATCTCCAAGAACTCATCGATTCGTACGGCAACATACCAAAAGACACGGCTGATATTATAGCCAAAACCATCGATAAATGTGAGGATCTCATTAGCCACTCCATTTACGCCCTCCATGCATTAGATCCCCTTAGAGCTAACGAAAACCTTAACGAAGCCCTTGAACTCAGAGAAGAGCTAAGAAGAACTTGCTTAGAACTCGCCGACAAAACAATAGACAAAAAATTCCTAATATATCTGTCTCGTCTAATCTCAAGACTAATAGATGTTGTCGAAAGCGTCTCTACAATAAATGAAGTAATAATCAATAGGTGTCTTGGAAACGAAGAGACAATACCCAGATTCAGACACCTAGAGCTGAGACGCGAATAATTATAATCTCTTTATTTTACCAAAAAATCAATGTTGAGGAGGATCACTAGTAATAGGGGAGACAAATGCCCATCTACGGCAAAGTTGTGAGGAAAGTCCTAAAGAAGGCTAGCACAGGAGACTGGTTAGAGGGACTCGTCAGAAAAGTTAGATTTGGGAGAGCAAGAGAGTGGAAACTCATAGTGAGAACAACATTTATGGATGAGAAAACTATAGAAAACATAATGAGCTTCATTAACAAAAGCAGAGTTGTTTCGCCCAATATTTTGGCGGAGAAGTTCAAAGTTAAAGTCTCAACCTGCAGGAAGTTCTTGGAGGAGCTAACAAAGCTTGGCTTTCTTAAAAGATTAGAATCAGCCGGCCCAGGCGCATATCTCTACGAAGTTGTTGCCAAAAAATAGGAGGAAAGTCTTCGATCAATAGAATTAAGATATATCGAAGGACTCTTCTTTTTCCTCTTTCACATCGAAGAGATCTCCCAGCTCTTCTAGGCTCCCCGTTTCTATTGGGAGATCTCCTTGCGGCTTTTCTGACGACACTACTTCAGAACTTTCTTCTTCCTTTTGCATCCCCTCCGCTGTCTCTTCTTGCTGCTCCTCGATCTTAGTTGTGGGGGAAAACTCAAAGTTAAGTTTTAGTTCACCGTCCTTATTTTTCCATATCGCAATTTTAAGTGCGGATCTGTCACCTTCTACTTCAACTATAACTCTACCTTTCTTGAATCCTTCTATGCTTCCGAAGATCTCGGATGCATACTTCATCAGCATTGACAATGTGTCTGCCCACCTCTTTTCCTCCACCGCGATCACCTTGCTAGATAAATAAATAGGAATTTTGTGTGTTGATTTAATAATTGTTATGTATCTGCCCGTAATATGGAAGCCTAGAACTCCATCATATTAAGGGTATACAAAATGTCAAACAAAGCTGATGACCTTTCTCTAGTACTCCCCATCCTAGTTTTCCCCATTGAGCGGAAACCCAAGCCAGCGCTAATCACAATCAGCGTTTTTGTAGCATTCTCATTTTTTATCGCTACTCTCACATCCCTTGTTCTTGAACTATTTCAGAAGCATATCACAGAGAGTGCTGCCCCTATTTCAGAAACCGAAGCTGGAGGTATTGCAGCTCTGATAAACCTGATATACATGCTCTTAGCTGTTGTGCTTATGACTTTATTCCTCATAGTTATGATTCGCTATGGCAAAATTGCGCTTATAAGAATACTGATTGCGGGGCTTATGTCATACCTGATATTCATATTCACTTTGTACATGGGCATGCTGACCGGAGCATATTTCCTAGTGCTTGCCTATAATTGCCTTAACTTCGCGATTTCATCAACAATTGTTGATATTTTATACTACTCCGCCCTTGTACTCTCAGCAGTTTTTGTCGGAATATATTTGCTATCGGCCACTAAAGGTAGGCTTCTGACGGCGCGAAACATAATCCTAACGATAAATGTTACTTGGATGGGAGTTTGGATGAGCTGGAACATGGGTGAACTTACGCCTATAGCGCTTCTCATAGGCTTCGCTCTATATGACCTCTACAGCGTTTTAAAGGGGCCACTAAAACAATTAGCAGAAACATTGAGAAGAGATATAGGAGGTGAAAAAGAGGAGGAATTCGGTCTTGGATTTGGTTTGGGAGACGTCTTCTTTTACTCTTTTGCCATAGGATACTCCTTCGCGGTTCTTACCCTCATAGAAACCATAGTCGTATGTGTGGTTCTTCTCGCTGGAACTTTAGTAACGATCATTCTTCTATTCAAAACAAAAGCCGAGGCACTACCTGCCTTACCTATACCGGTTCTTTCCGCAGTTGCACTAATTTTAATGTTCAGGTATGTCGTTTAGTATTTAGGTCTTATTATCGTTTCTTCTTCTCTCTCCTTATCCACAAGGTAAACAACTACCAGATCTCTACTCAGAATCTCTATGTTAAGGACAAACTTAGGATTTTTCAAATCTACGGGCTGATCCACGACAGATGCAACTTTTCTAATAATCTCCATCCTATCAGCCATCTTCCTTGTTCTTAGTTCTATTTTCCAAGTCCCCCGAATCCTATCCGCGAGGAATCCTGCAACATTTACTAGCTTATCGATATCGAGCGGAACAATAAAATCGATAATGCGTATCTTCACAATGCTCAGGAGATCGCCTTTATCGAAAGCTTCTACTAGGAATTCCACTAGATTCTTCCTAATTGTTGCCTTCTCATTTACACCCACATATCGAAGACACTCTCTGAGATCTAACAGTATCAATCCATTGACACCACCAGGTCTCGGTATAAGTATTGCCTTCTCATGATTTGGTATTATCTTCCCGAGATTCTTAAGGAGACTCTCCACTTGATATATTGCTGATTCTCCCAAATCCCTTGGGTGCGTCTCATACGAAAATAGGATGCCATCCAACAACTTATTTCACACCCATCATCTTCTTAAGTTTCACAGCGTCTTGCTCCATATAAACATTGTTGAACATAATAAATATCTCCTTCGATGCCTTTTTCAAATCTTCCAACCTTTTGATTATGAACTCCAAGTCATCATCAGTGTACTTATATTTATAGTTTAGATATGGCCTACCATGAAGCCTAAAGTATGAAACTTCCCGCACAGATATGGGTTCGTGAAAGAAAATGTCGACGATATGTATTAGGCCTTCGAAACTTCCAAAGACATCTCGTAGGGCCTTCTCGTTCTTCAACCATTCTCCTCTCGGTTCCCATCCAATCAAAAAAGTTGCTTTTTGTTCTTTGATTCTATCGAATATATACTCGAAGAATTTAAGTGCGTTAGCGATACTTTCCCGAGTTGGTTTGAATTTGGCTGGAGTTTGGATAACAAGTACTCTTCCTTGCAGTATTTTCATATAGTGGACATATGTGTTGATCCATCTCTTTGTCAACTCATTCAGCTTTAAGTCTCCCACAAGCTTCTTCTGATCGTTAGTCAGTTTTTTTGTATACCTCTTCCATGTTGGAGATCTTGAGTTATGCGTAAGACCTTGAAACGCTTTTAAATTAAAAACAAAATGCTTGGGTGCTTCCTCCCGCCACTTCCTAACCGTTTTCTCCATAGGTATGTTGTAGAAAGTCTGCTGAACTTCAACACAGCTGATCTCGCTTTTGTAATATTTCTTCTTGAATGCGCACACCCCTACATGTATCTCCATTACTTCTTCTCCTCCCTTACATCCACCGATAAAACATAGACCTCATATAGGGAGGAGGAGTCCGGGAGACCAAATTTTTTCCTGAATGCATATCCCGGGATAACACGAGGATGCTCCTCTTCAACAATTCTCTCAATAAACATTTTCCAATCCTCCCTTGTCGCTGATTCTACGCTTACATAGTATTTTTCTGAGAGCTCCATTCCTGCCATCGAATTCAAGAATTCTCGGCCATCAATAATTATCCTAACACCATACACGCATAGAACTTTGAAGTCTTCCTCAACATCTATTATTCTGAGCTCTCTAAATACTGCCCTCTGATCCAACCAGCATACCCAGAGGGCAAATTCTAGATTTTTAAGTTCCGCAATTCTCCTCTGGACAAACATCTCAACTATTTTGTCTATCTGCTCCTTTCCTATCATTTCAGAACACCTATACCCGTATTGACGGTAAACAAAATTGGATTAATATAGAGTAGAGCAAAAAAGAGTTATAGGACTACAATCAGATTTGCTGTTGGAAAAGCAGCAGTCAGTATACTTGCCCAGACTATAGCACTCGCCAATGCATGCGGATATATTTCTCTCGTAGCATAGTACGAAGAAGCAGCTAAGCCCTCTGTGAGAAGAGCAGTTATCGCCATTCCGACTAAGCTAAATATAGCTATCACTTTATATGGGGACACCATATATATTAGAAAAGCTGCTATCAGCATTACGATCACTTTAGAGAGAAGCGAAATTCCGATCGACAGCAAAATGGCTAAGTGCCTTCTTCCGCCAACTATCTCCTGTATTTGAGCCCTATAAAAGTACTCATGGAACATAAAGTACCAGAATACTGCAAACGCTGTTGGTACAAAAATCAGGGCACGCCCCAATGTTTGGGGAATCATAGATATTAGCATCGAGCCATACGTCATCTGCAGAACCACTATGAAGACAGCCGCCTCTAGTATACCTAGAATCGTTCCCCTAGCAAAATCGCTTTTTGCCAATAGGAATACTTTCCGAACACATCTCTCCACATTCGACCCAGCCAAGATGCTTGAAGACACTATTAAGGCCAATGTCGCTACGAAAAGATACCCACTAACCAGAACTGGGACCACATACCCTGTAGCTCCAGCAACGTATATAATCCCTGCCAAGAATATTGCGAGCAGAACAACTGTCAGCATTGGCCAAATGATCACACTTGCTGCTATAGCATTCTTTAGATATTTAAGCATCGGAAATCTTTTCCCCCCAGATATCATCCCAAGCTTATTTGAGACAATAGGTGGTATCAAAGCAACAATGATGATCCCTAGAAGGCCTGCTAATGCTTTGAAAATAGCGATCGTTGTTCCAAGAACAACATATCTAACTCCGCCTACCCCCCGAGCAAGGCCTACCCACTCTAGTATCTTCCCTATAATTTTGGGGTCATATGGTTCCAATATATGGTCGGACATGTCTGAAACAAACAGCATTCGAGCTGTACCATCTGAAAAACTACCATACAGCTTGTTTGGCTCCACGGAATCAGGATCCACAGGGTTTAGATACATCTTCGTAGCATCTAAACCTATGAACTCATCGTATTTACCTACGCATATAAGGAGATTTTTTGGTGTAGAAGAGTTCACTATGCCCGATAAATAGGGGGGAGCTATAGCGATTGTCGCAATAATGTTGGAGTCATTTTCCATCTCGCTGGATAATACTATAGAGAAAAATGCTCCCAAGGAGTGCCCGCCAACAACGATTTTTTCTTCTGGGTTAGCTATCTCTTTAATGTAGCGTATTATTGCTGCTCGAAAGCCCACGGTCTGATTAAGTATTTTTCTTAGCGCAGTTTCTCCCTTCGTGAGATCTTCTGTGCTTACTACGTAGTATCCTTCGGTCCCACCATGCCCTAGTTGATCTACTAGAACTACCCGCCATCCTGCTCGAGTTAGATCCGAGGCTAGTGGGTAGAGCATCTCCTTTGATGCAAGTACTCCATGAATAAGTATCGCCGTTCCTACGCGACTTCCAACTGGTTCCCAAATAGTTATAGCTATTGATATCCCATCACCACGAATCCTCGTGGTTCGTATCTGCGAGACACCCAACCTCTCTAGATAGTACGCAGAGAATGCAAGGGAGATGAAGAGAGCTAATGCTACTGCGAATGTTAGAGTACTTCTCCTCATACCTACCACCTTATAACCATATACCCTTGACTAGGGGTAGATCCGCTCTTATGATCATACCCCCCGCCCGTTCCTTAATCTTTTGAAAAGCTATGCTAAACATATCTCTCTTGCTACGTGCGGAGGGAAATCCACACCAGCCCTCAATTGTATAAAGTACCGTATTTAGGTGTAGGGCTCGTTCTTTCACCAAATCGAAGTCTGCTAGCGATCCATGAAGAGCTATGTGATATGCGAGATTCGTTATTATTTGAGACCTCATCATATTATCGTAAAACCTCCATCGCTCAATGGAAACAACAGCATCGAATCCATCGCCTCCCCTGAGTGCCTCCTCAACAACCTTAGATTTCCGAAGACTCTTTGTTATGTCGAATATCTCGACATCGACTCTGTCTCCTAGACCAAAATCCTCTAATAGTCCCTTAGCCAGCTTTACTTCACGTTCTGATGGGTCTAGTGCAACTATTTTTATTCTCATCTCCCGGAAGAACTGTGCAACATTAACTAGACCAAAGCCGGAGGCTAAGCCAACAACGAGTATGCTCTGCCTCTTAGCATCGGACACCACATATTTTCTTTTCAGTTCATCGTTTAGCAGTTTGAGCATTTGGAAGCGCAACATTGCTAATTGGGGGGAGAATTCGAGAGGCTCAAATGCGATAGCCGCATCACTTATCCACTTCAATTCTCTCTTTCCTGTTATGAGCACATCAACTATGTTATCCCCTGTGATCTCAATCACCTCAAAGACAGCGCGCATAGGAGTCTTTTTGAAGTCATCAACAATAGCTGGCTTTTTTAGTTTTCTAGTAAACATTTTTAACTTGAATCTCCCTGCGGCCTCATCAAGAATCCTCATCTTAACAAGCGCATGTAGAAATTCATGCAGAAACATCACGTCTTCTATAGCATGTTCTAGCGCAACCTCCATCGTTGAATGAGGAGTCTTAAGGGTTTTATCCAAACCGAGCTCATAGAAAGCAACTAGAATCTCATTAGCTGCAGCCCAATTTAGGGCTTTTAGTAGATCACGGATATTATACTTAGCTATTGGACGTAACTTTGAGAAAGGCTCTCTTCCAAGAAATTCCTTTAGCAAATCCCTAATATCCACCAATCATGACCAACCCCCAGTAGCTACTGGACAAAAATTCCAAAGCATAGAAATAGCCATGTAATTATGTGTCTGCAAGTGCTAAAAAATACTACTTCTTCATGCTTTCTAGATATTCTAGAGCAAACCTAATTGTACTCTTGATATCATTGTCTAGCTCTGGATCCTCCAGTAGTGACTTAGCAAAGTCCTCACCAACACTCTCAACCACATCTGTCACATCTATCATCGCTTTTCCTTTAGACACAAGCCTTAAGATTTCTACGACCAAGCCCTTTTTCTTCTCATCACTTGCCTTTTTCAGTACTTCAAGCACCGTTTCGTAGGCTAGATCACGAACTGATTTCTCCGAGTCCTCCTTCGTTAAAATCGCACAGTGTCCAATAATATCTTTCTCAGCGAATCCTACATTCTTTATTGCCCTTAACACTGCACGCCTAGCTTTTCGCTCTGGGCTCTTAAGGAGTGTCACGAGCAGAGATTTTACCTTATCAATGTTTTCGTCTGCTTGCTTTCTAATCATTTCGGCTATCAACTCTTGCGCTTCTTCTTCTCCAGCATATCTAATCGTGTCTATGAAGGACATGCTCATGTCTCAACACCTCTACCTAAAAACTACATGGAAAACAACCTAAAAAACATTTTTTATAAATTTTAAATCCACAACAGCATCTACATTATTTCCGCTGCTCTTTTTCCCAGACGCTGCCTATTGGAATCCAAATAGCACCACATACAAACCAAAAGAGAGTTAGCAATATTAGTGGAATCCAAAAAGACCCTGACTTCTCAACAATGTAGCCGGCGATTATCAGACCAAGGCTCTGACCTAGATTCTCAAAAAAACGTAATATCATCAAAGCAGATCCAGATAGCTCATAACTATTGATATCAGATACTATGTTCCTTGTCACTGGGCCTGGGATGCTAGACACAAAATATAAAGTAGCGAAGAGAATTATGAATGATACGAAAGGTTTTTCCAGTAAGATTGTGGGTGAGCTTATTAGGTCGCCTATTGTGTAGATATGCTCATACGCTATAAAGCTAGGAGGTAACAACAGACTTAGAATATAAAGTATTGCTTGAAGAAATATCGAAATCGCTACTATGTATGTCAATTTTTTGAATTCTTCCCGCCTTCTGATCTTATCTAAGTATGGAAATATCAGACTTGCAAAGTAATATCCAATACTAGCCATTGCGGCTAATGTCCCAACAAAAAGAAAATCTACGTTCATACGCTCCATTATTGCATAAATCCCGAAGAGTCCCAGTGCCCCCCACGGAATACAACCAAAGATACCTTGGATAGCTAACAGCCTATTTGTTTTCTTCTTAGCAAATTCTGACCAGCCCATAACAAAAAATCTGAGAAGTCCACCTACTTCTTGCTCCCCCTTCCTACTAATTAAAGCTGGGTTTGAGCCTAAAAACGGGAATGCTAAGAGTGCTCCTAATCCCAGAACAAATGCATAAATTCTTATTACTGCACGCCAATGAGTCCAAAGTGTCAAAACTATTGCTATTGCTGAGCCTGCTCCAAGGAAGAAATTCATCAGCAAGAGGGCAAGAAAAAATACCGTTATTCTCTGTCCTGGCCGATATTTATAGGATACTTCCTTCATTATGTATGCGTATATTGAGCTTCCAAAAAATCCTGTAAGGAATCTCACCAAGACATATCCTATAGATGATCTTATCTCGCTAGTTATAAACACAAAAAAGGCTATTACCTCCAACGCGAAAATTATCACGACACGTCTTTCCTTTGCTATATCAAATGCAAATCCCCAAATGATGCCCATGGAGGCTAGTGAGAATATGAACAGAGCCTCACCAATCGCGGTCATAAAATAAGAATGTGTGATACTTGCATGTATCACCTTTAGAAATGGCAGAACAAACCCATTTGCTATTCCGACGAGACCTATAAGGTAGAAAAGAGATAAGTTTTCTAGTAGAAGATTCACTATGTTATGTTTTCTATCATCAGTATTCAACAGATTTCCCTTTAGTGTTCTTACCTTAATTTATCAGCGAATATTCTGTGTGAGAGCTTAAGTGCTTTTAGTCCTGCAAGAGTCCCCTCTATCAAGTACTCTACTGCCGCACCTCCACCAGTACTAACAAAATACTTGCCATCCTTTATGGAATCATCTATTTTTCGTAGGACACTTACGAGATGGCCTCCGAAGAACATTGCGAACTTGTTCATTTTGAATAAGCGCTCTAGAAATACTCTGGATCCCCATGCAAATTTCTCGTCCTCAATAACCCCTGCAGGCCCTTTTAGAAGTACAACTTCTGTGTCTTTTATTAGATCTAGATAGTACTCTATTGTTCCTGGACCTACGTCCTTGGCTGGGGCATCTATGTTGCCTAGTTCTTCGACGGGAACATCTTTTCGATCGCCATTTATCTCTACACCGTAGTCTATTGGGAGCACTATTTTGTCGCTCTTAGCGAGGTCTCTTATTTTATCTATCATGTCGCCTGCTATCTCCATTATTAGCTTTTTTGTTGATGAGGGGATCCGATATCCCCTTGCCATGTGAAAAGCCAAAGCTGTCAATCCAGTTAGAAGGATTCTATTTGCCTTTCCACTCCTTAGAAACTTCCCTATATACTTGATAGCGTCGGATAGTTTTGCTCCTCCAAAGACGAGAGTATAATTGTTGGCTTTTCTTCTTACATAACTCAGATTGAGTATCTCACTCTCCATAAGTAGTCCTACTGCCGATGGTAATACAGGGGCAAAACCAACAACAGATGCATGCGATCTATGTGACACGGCAAATCCGTCCAGAACGAAATAATCCGCATACTTACTTAAAATACGAACTAGAGGCGATTCTGCGTGCTCCTCTGGCGTCCTGTTTTTGCATTCAAATTCGAGAAATCTAACATTGTCTAGTAGTAGAACCTCGGCTGATCGCAGCTTTTCTATCGCCTCAATCGCCCTTGGACCAATTATGTCGTCAACATACTTTATTTCTATACCTAACACTTCTGACAATAGATCAGCATGAGCCTTAAGTGGAACAAAATCAGCGTTGCCTGGTCTTCCTTGATGAGCTAGAAGGATTACTCTATTTGAATTATTCACAAGGGTTCTAATTGTTTTTTCATGGCCCCTAAACCGTGTATCGTCAATAATTTTAATCTCATTATCAAGTTTTTTGATAGGGCTGTTTATATCAATGCGACAGATTACTGTGCTCTCTGGTTTAATAATATCCATACGAAAGACATCCTTCAGAACCTCCACCACGTTTAATGCACCTTAGAAAGCTGTTGGGGCTAAGGAAAAACGAAAGAAAAAATTATTAAATAATGTGATAAGCTACTTGCAGTTACCAATTATGTTTAGGATTTTATGAAGATTTGCGGGTATTTCCTTAATGTTTAGCATCAATCTGTTTAGTATTTCATTTTCCGACTCAGATTTTCCGTCTCCTACCTTCCTTGCAAGTATTACTTCTCCATTCTTCCTAACTATATATCTTATCCCGTAAACATTTAAGTCTCCCTCCTCGGGAATTTTCCTGCCATTAAGTTTTATGTATCTGACAAATGTTATTGCATGGATATGATTTGATATGAGGCGTGCATCCGCAATCTTCCTTTTCAAATCAACAAACATAATTTCTGTTCTATTAGGGATGATTGGTTGCCGCAGAACGAAGTATCCGTCGACATACACATTAAGCCCATGGACAAGCATGCTGGGGGGGTCGTATATCGCCATTGTTTTAATGCCGTATCGATCTATGTTGACATATAAAATATGGTCCACATGGTAGTAAGCTAGGTTAGCTGAACCAGCGACATACATCTCGCGGAGAAGAAATCGATTCAATTTGATCTCTTCCTCGCGCCTGCACTTCGGACACACTACCACCAAAGTCATTATTCCCTCACCAGTAGGATCAACATTAAGCTTTCAGTTTCTCCAGACATTTTCTAGGCGTCTATCACTGGCAGTGTATTGCTGTTGGTATTCCTGGGGTTCCTCTAAATAATATAGGGAAAAGTAGCACAAAAATAAAAATGCTTGTACTTAATACTCAGACTACCCAAATACCCTCTGGGGATATTGGTAGTTTCGTAGCCAGCCCAGCTCTACGGATGGGCCTAGAATCTTACGTATATCCTCAATATTCCATATAAGCATCGCTAGTCTCTCTAGTGCTAAGCCCCATGCTATTGTCGGCCATTTTACTCCATATGGTTCGAGTGATTCGGGCCGGAACATGCCCGAATTCCCGACTTCCACCCATTTCCTATTTTTCTCATGCCATGCAAATATTTCCATAGATGGCTCTGTGTACGGATTGTATGTTGGTTTGAATCTTATCTTCTTTATGCCCATCCTCACATAGAACTCCTTAATATACCCCATGAGACTGCGAAGGGTTAGGTTTGGAGCTATTACGAACCCCTCAATCTGGTGGAATTCGCAGAGATGCTTCCAGTCTATCGTTTCATTCCTAAATACGCGGCCTATCGCAAAGAATTTGACTGGAGGTTTTAGCTTGCCTGTTCTTATTGCATAGCCAAGCACTCTAAATGTTGTCGCTGTTGTGTGTGTTCGAAGAATACACCTCCTAGCGATTTTCTCATCCCAAGGAAGCTTCCAACCCGTGCTACCCGTGCCTCCTCCCATCTCCTGAACTTCTTTAATCTTAGCTACGAGTTCCTTATCTGGCAAAGTACCCTCGTTTGGCTGAGCCAGCCAAAAAGTACTCTGCATCTCTCTTGCGGGGTGATCCTGAGGAATCCACATTGAGTCGAAGCACCAAAATTCCATATCTACCCATGACGACCTCATCTCTCTGAAGCCCATAGAGATGAATATCCGCCTAATTTTTTCTGCTAGTAGTTTTAGTGGATTCTTGCGACCGCCCCAAATCTTAGGGGTCCACGCCTCAACATCGTACCACCTAATGGGTCTACGCTCCCATTCCCTCGAGACGATTATTTCAGGTGTTATTTGCTCTATGAATTCGATCTCTGGGATTCCTTGAGCTATAACTTTTTGGCCTAGTTCTGAGAGTTCCAGAATCCATCTTTTCTTTGCTTCAAGCCTCACAAGCCCTCTCTTCATCAGCAGCTTAAGCTCAGAGCTTTCTTTACTGAGCGAGATCCCCTCCTTCGAAAGTAATTCCCTAAAGGCCTTTTCGGTACCAAGAGTCTTTATGCTCTTAGCTTTATCTGTTATAATCACATATCTCCTCCCATTTTCCTTTACTGTTTTGATGAGACCCATACGAAGTAGCGTTCCAAGGGCCGCTGCTATTTCCTCATTTGTGAATCCGTGTTTTGGTAGATTGCCAATGGGAATTTTTTTTTGAGCTTTTAGAAGCTCAAGAAGTCGCGATTCTGGAAGCGGTTTTTCCTGATAATCATATGCTTTCTTCGTTGGGACATATACCTTTGTATCGACACACCTTCTCCGTATTATTCCCTTATTCTCAAGCCACAATACAGCTCTGCTAACTTCGGCTTCGGTCAATCCAGATACTTTTATAGCCTCTTCTAGCTCGATTTCTTTTTTATCAATCTTAGCTAGCGATCTGAGAAGTTTCCGTTCAATTTCTGTTAAGGAATATATGATCTCTTTCATTTTTTCTTCCAAGAGGTCCACCCTAGTATCTAGTTAAGCCCGCAATCCCCCCAAAACCACCTTTGAGCTGATCGAAGTGCTCGGAATTTTCCCTGGATATAACTATAACTTGCGTTGCCGTCTCCGAAGCCTTATCAAGTATGTAATTTATAAGGCTATCGTCGAGTATGTCCACTTTTGGATCGCCTAAGTCTCGGCAAATATTCTTAGCTACTTGTTCAGCGTCCCCCGGGCTATCAAGAAGGATATATCTCTCAACTTTGCTATCACATCGCACTTTTGCAATGACCTTATCCAGATCTTCCGAGATAAAAACTTTGTCTAATCTTCCCTCCTCGAGAGCTCTCATAGTTTCTTGTAGCCCAACTACTACTTTCTCGGGAGACACATTCATAGCTTCCATCAATTCGTCGAAAGCTCTCTTCTGCTTCGCATACTCTGTTTCCTTAATCAAATTTATGGCATTATTCACAGCCTCCCTCAAACCTTCATATCCTTGGTATTGTGCTGCAACAAGACCTATTATTTTCTGGCGAAGCCTATAATCTAATTCCTCAACCTCAACAAAATCCTCCTTTGCGAAGGCCGGTCCAGCAACAATTATCCCATTAAGCTTGTTAAGAAGGGGAAGAAAGATCTTATTTGCCTCTTCAGCAGTTTTCTTTAGATGATATTCATATGCCGATTCTATCTGTCTTTCAAATCTTCTCTGACTCTGCCCTCCTTTACCATGCTTGCCATGAACATATGTCTCTATGTGCTTGAGGACCCGTATTGTAGATCCTTGAAGAATCCCTATAGTGCTTTCGTCTCTCTCAACAATTATAATACCGTATGTATGATGTGTCTTCAATATTTCCTCCAAAACTTCGACATGGAAAATCGAATCGCACATGTATAGCTTCTTTTGGATGGGAATTGGAGGAATTATCTCCCAATACTCTAAATCATTCGATTGCTGTGTCCAGCCACAGAAGATAAGTAGACCATTCTCTGGAATCTGAGCCCACGCTTTAAATTTGGATGCTATACTCCTCAGAGCGGCTTGAACATGTTTTCTAGTGGTTCTAGATTTTATTCGCGCTGCTGTTGCTAATTCCTTGTTAATAAGCTCAGATACTTCTGCTACTGGTGTTCCCGGCGGTATCCATATTGTTACGAGAGTAGTAGAATGCCCATCATATGACGTTTTACTTTTCAGCTCCTTTACTATTCGTAGGATTTTCCTTCTTGTTGCCTTATCCTCTATGTCCCAAGTACTCATGTCTATTCTTGGCATCTAACACACCAATCTAAAACATATACTAATTATAGTGTGACGGCGGAGTGATCATAACTATAAGATTCTAGGAGGCACCAAAGTATCATATTCAAGAGTCTAATGATTGAAGATATATAATACGCAGAAAAACTGCTACTTCTACTTAAAGAAAGGAGTACGTATGTGAATTGCTTCTATAAATTTTCTAGCTATGCGGCGAAGATCCGCCGCTCTGAGATCCTCAAGATATTCTACGATTGTGTTCTTGAGAAGACATGGTTTCCATCCAGTTGGTGTAGCTCTGATCCTTATGCAGTTTCGGCAAAAATTCGAGTTAAACATTGGTCTTACCAATTCTATTTCCACGCCCTCAACAAGATATCTCCTCCTGTTATGCATTCTCCTTATTGTGATTTTTTCCGCATTCGATTCTAAGTATTCCTGTAAGTCATCTAGAGGCCTATAAAACCTCTTAAAAAATTCGTCTTCACTACTGGGAGAATGATACTCGATGAACTGCACCGCCACATCGTTTTTTCTGGCGAACTCAATAAAATCAAATAACTCATCGTCATTTATACCCCTAAGCACAACAACGTTTATCTTTACTGGGCTCAGCCCTACCTTCGCAGCTTGTTTAATACCTTCCAAGACTTTCGGCAACATATTCCTTGTTCTGGTCACAAATTCGTAGCGGCTCTCTCTTAGTGATACCAAAGAAACATTTATTCTCGTCAGGCCACACTCTTTAAGTTTGCTAGCATATTCACTTAGAAGTGAACCATTTGTGACGAGTGAGATATCTCTGAACCCAAGAGATTTTAGAGTTGATATTATGTCTAGGATCTGAGGATGCAAAAGTGGCTCCCCACCCGTTATTTTTACAGCGTCGATCTCGAATCTACGTGCTACTATCCCTATATGTTCTATGTCCTCGGCTGAAAGCCTAAGAGAGGGTTCTCTTAGACAATGATAGTAGCCTTCTGAGTGACAGAATATGCAATGGTAGTTGCACTCCGTCGTTATTACTATGCGGAGATTTTCTATTGGCCGCCCAAATCTATCATATATTTTCATTTCGAATCAGCTTCACAAAAAACATGCTAGTAACTTAAGACAAAAAATAGAAAGGGGATCGGTTTAGAAGGGCTTCTCGGGGAATATTGCTACGAAGTACGCTACAGACAACACTGCCGTTGTAAGTATCTCCCAAAAGAAGTTTCCTGGGATCAATATCTGCATAAGGTTCCATGCAGCATATGCAAATACTAGCGTTAGTACTAGGTCCGCTATTATCATAGTCTTTGTTCTTACAGACCTTGCCTTTTCATAAACGTGATGGAAAAGCTCGACTCCAAGGATTAGCAGGAATATAACAACTATCCAGAGATTCGCCCCCACAGTTTTTTCGATAACGAATTTATCAATTAGGTATGCTGCAGTTATGGATATAGCAGCACCATACAATGTTATAGCTATTAGCTCAGACACAAAGTTCCTTATCTTTATCACAACGGGGTATATCATAGTTGTTGCTAATATCCAAACTATATATGCTTCTGGAAGACCTATCTTGAGGTAGTATATCCCTAGTACCAACAGAAACTCAGCTAAGGCAAACAGCACAATTTGGGCGTAAGATGTTAGCCTATAGGCATCTTCTAGATTCTCCCGAATTTCAAACATAACCTCCTCTTCCGACATCATCTCCTCCCTCTCCCCCTCCTACTATAGGGTATAAATGGATACACCCTCCCACGCCATAAAGCGAGTTCTCTTGCATGCTTCTTTCTCCACGCTAAATTGCCAAGTTGAATGGATCTAATAACAAGGAACAGTTCACGAGGGTATGGCATTGACTTGAATATTACGGGCTCCTTCTTGCCATGTAACCATATTTTTACATCTCCAACAGGTGTCGAGCCAAAGAAGTTATTTAGTCTTTGCACGAGATTCATGTCGATGTCTATACGTGCTATGCCCCCTCTACGTATCCGCCCAGAGAGTTCATCTGCTGGATGTAGGTCATAGAGGATACCAGAGTGGAATCCCACAACAACTGAGTATTTCTCGCGATTCCAGGCCTTAATTATGTTGTCGACCAGATCGTAGATCACTATTCCTATTCCGATGAATAGCAGTGTGAGTAGTAGTGGATCTATTTGCCCTCTAGAAACACTTTCGAGGAGGTTTATAACGGGATCAATCCCCAAGAGGACACATACAAATAGAGCGAAAGGAATCAATATGGAAAGCCACATTATTACCATTATTAGTGGATGACTAGTGTAGAAAAGTTGGTATGCGCCATATATTATATTATCACCCTTAGTTAATCTCAAAGCTCTCTCATAGTCTCTTGGAGTTAGAAATACTAGAGGGTCAACTAGCGAGTATCCCTTGGAGGTTCTCAGAACAACACCAGCTTTTTCTAGGCGAATTATTGCTTTCTCGACGACTTCTTGGGGAAGACCTAACTCTTCGCTGATCTTTTTTATGCTGAAAAACTTCTCGTCTAGGTAGTAGTTTGTGAGGTGTTCGATGACCTTAGCAAGAATAGGATCCGTTTTTCTCTTGTTGAGGTAGTAGAGGAGACCCGCGATCACACCACCGATTATTGAGATTAGATAGTAGATTAATTCGCTCATAAAAAGACACCAGTATACTATAAAAGGATATCTTATAGCTAAAAGCGACAGAAAAAAAATTTGTTTATAAAGGAGGGCCAAGAAATGTCGGTCAAGGTCCGGTACTTTGGTAAGTTTAGAAGCGTCACCAGTAAGCTTGAAGAGGAAATTGGCTTCAATGGGGGAACATTAGAAAACTTAATAGCCAAGCTCTGCGAAATGTACGGGGATAAATTTAGGAGAATGATAATTAAGGAAAACAAGCTTGCCCCCGACGTTATCATTCTGGTCAACGGGAAGTCTATTGGCGATAGTCTTAGCATAAGATTAAATAGCGGCGATATAGTCTCAATAATGCCGTTTGTATCGGGTGGTTGAGAGTGGAGATAACATCATTAACGATAAGAAGAGGCAAAGTTGTCGGAATTAAAGGGCCAAGAAATAGGGCCATTGATATTATTACTAAAAGTATTGGGAATACAAAGAGAGCCCACATCGAGATTATAGGTGACCCGCCAACAGAAAATATTCCGCAGATAATAAATTCGCTTTCGATATTACCAGACTACTATCTTCTTCTTGAGCCATATGATAGGGATATAGGTTTCTACTTTCTCTTCAAGTCTAAGAGGGGTGTCATCTTCATTGACCGGAGATTCCTCAGAAAGAGCAATACAGTTAAGATGCTAAGATCTATCGCCAAACGACTGGATGGAAATTCCTATATTCAAATCAATCTGCTGGATGTCTCCGCGATAGGACCTCTTCTTTCGCTGTTGGAAGACAAAAACGTTACTTTAGAACATAAAAGATTACAACTTGACTCGGAGGTTGCAAAATACCTTCTGGAAAATAGAGAAATACTCAGTACCTTCAACTCTGTTAAGGTGTTTGCATCAAACCGCAATACCATAGTAGTAGATCGCGAGCTTGGATACATTAGGATCTACAAGCCTAAAAATACAAGAAACACGATAATTCTGGGAGATGCCATCAAACTATCCAAACACATACCGGTGATAACTTTGGAGATAGATAACTCAGAATCTATGGGCGCGCTTAGGAAGCTCATTATGATGATAGCCAAAACAAAATTACATTCCGTGAAGAACATCATAATTTCGCGTTCGCAGATACTTCTGGGAAGAGATCAATTCTGTATAGCAATAGAAATCGAATCTTTTAATGATGATCTTCTTCTAGACGCATTACATAGGGGGGATAGAAGCCTAAACTTGGGGCGATCAGAGCATATCATAGTATCCTAGAAAGCATTGTTTGGTGCTGAAAATGGTTCTTACTGGCATAGCTGGTGTCATCAGTCTTTCAGAGAGAATCGATGCAGAGAAAATAGCAATGGAAATCTCGAGAAAACTTAAACATAGAGGTAAACCATTTATTTTCAAACCTAATGTCGAACCAAACATTGAGCATGCTAGGGATATATTTTTTATACAGTTTTATACGGAGCTAAAGGATCTCAGGACAATAAAAAGAGAAGGGTACTGCTTCGTTCTCGATGGTAAGATTTTTTATCCGAGAGATACCTTGCTGGGAGAGCCCAAGCCAGAGTCATTTCGAGGATATTTTGCGTGCGCTACTATCGACAATAAATGCGTACGGGTCTATAGAGACAGTATTGGGATAAAACCATTGTTTTACGGCTTCGCTAGGGATCTTGTGGTTTTCGCTTCCGAAAGGAAGGCTATTAGAAAATATGCTTCTCCCAGAAGATTGCCACCGGGCCATGTTTTAATTGTGGAAGATAGAGACATCAAGATAAAGCCATTTAGAGTTCTAGTGAAACCTAGACCCGAAGTTTTATCTGAGGAGGAAGCCATAGAGATTCTATCAAGACTCATTCCTAAATCTACCGCTATGCTTACCGAGGACAGCGTTGCTGTGATGTTTTCTGGCGGGTTGGATTCATCGACGATAGCGAAAGCTGCATCCCAATTTTCCGATGTTCACCTAATAACAGTTGGTCTGCCGGATTCTAGGGATATTATATGGTCTAAGAGAGCTGCTAGGCTACTTGGGTTACCAATACATGTTATTATAATACGCCCAGAAGATCTTGAAAATTATGTAGAGAAGACAATCTGTGCTATAGATGATTGGGACCCACTCAAAGTTATGATTGGACTACCACTATACGTTGCCTGTGAGAAAATTCATGAAATGAGTTTTAAGGTAGCTTTTACTGGTCAGGGAGCTGATGAGCTTTTTGGTGGGTACGCCAAGTACCTAGAAATGGCCCCTCAAGAGTTCCTAAGGCAGAATTTTGTTGATATAGTAACCCTCGCGGAGAAAAACCTTGAAAGAGACGAACACATAGCTGCAGCAAATGGCGTTGATCTGAGGCTCCCATATCTCAGTGATGAAATTATTGATTTCGCATTGAGACTCCCTCCAGAACTCAAAATCAGAAACGGAGTGCGCAAGTACATCTTAAGGAAAACCGCCATTCGTTTAGGAGTTCCCTCTGAAGTGGCATTCGCGCCTAAGAGAGCGGTGCAATACTCAACGGGAGTAGCTAAGTTCGTTAAGAGGATCGCCAAGAAGAAGGGCCAATCGCTCAGCGCATATTTTCGGAGCATCTATGAGAATTCGTGCTAGATGCCTAGTATCTTACGATGTATTCTATTTATCTCATTCACCACGGCTAGGGGATCCTCACTCATCGTTATGAGACGGCCAATTATCTCAAAATCCGCCCCCATTCTGATGGCTGACCCCACTTCTGCACCTTGAGCACCTATCCCAGGCGATACTATTACCTTATCCTCTAAGATCCTTCTAGCTAGAGATATTTTGTCTGGAAATGTCGCTGGAGCAACCACACCGTCAGCATAGTCCCTAGCAATCTCTATAAACTCCTCTGTATGCCTGTTAATAAACTCTTCTGCGCCCCTATGCGTCATAGCAACAACTAAGAAGAGTTCTACTCCATGCGATTTGAGAAATTCTCGTAGTTTTGATATAGCTTCACGTCCAACAAATGCATGCGCAATAACACCATCTACAAAACCAGCTATTCTTTCTGAGACCCTAATCATTATATCTGGTATGTCAGCCAACTTAAAGTCGGCCAGCACATATACATCCTTATTAGACAGAAGATTTACTACATAGCTAAGTCCCTCAGAAAGCACAAGAGGAAGACCTATCTTCACCCCCGCAACGTTAGCAATCACTTTTCTTAATATATTCTCATCTCTCAATTTTCCTAGGTGGTCTAAAGCAAGAATTATTCTGCTTTTGCTTTTGAGGTTTGCTAACTCCATATCTACCCCCTAGTTAAGCAACATTCTTACTACTTGTGGTAATACGAATGCTGCCCTATGGATCTCACTATTATAGAAGATCGTATTTGATGGTGGATGACGAATAGGCTTCGAAGGGTCCACTTTATCGCTAACCGCCAAAAATACCCATAGTGCTCCGGGATAATATGGTACTACCGTCCAGAATGGTTTCACTATGCGAAATATGCTTAGGAGGCGAATATACATTTTTCTAAGTATTTCGCTTTGGAACAATGGAGATCCCGCTTGGAATACCGCGATACTCTCTGGTCCCATTATCCTTTTTATGTTTAGGTAGAACCCCTCGCTTATCAAAGACCCGGCTACGGTGTCCTCATATGGATCCGAATAATCACCAATTATGATATCGAATTTAGAATCCGCTCTCTCTACGTATTTTGCTGCATCACCAATAACAATTTCTACCCGAGGATCATCAAATGCGCCATTATCTAATCGGAGGTGATTCTTTGAAGCTTCTATTACGAACCGATCTATTTCGGCTACAACTACCCTCTTAACAGTGTCGTATTTGAGAACTTCTCTAAGTATTACTCCATCCCCTCCCCCGATTATAAGAATATGCCTCGGATTAGGGTGAGCAGACATAGGAATATGCGCAAGCATCTCGTCATAAAAATCATACTTCTCCGCCGTTTGAATTGTTATGTTACTGTTTTCTCCGAGGAGCAACATTCTTCCTAGAGGCTCTGTCTCAGCAACAATAATACTGAAGTTTCGAGACTTTTTTTCGTGGAGAACTTTCTTTAATTTAAATTTTAGGATAATCCCAAGCCTGTTATTTATTTCACCTATCCACTGTCTCAACGCCACTTGCCCCCTGAAACATCATTTTTTGAGCCATTTTTATGTCTAAACTAAAATGAGGTATTAAGTTTATTTGGGCTGTGGCTTATGGTTGACCCCAAGGAAGACATAATCTTAGAGTTCCACGATAGGGGCATCATAAGATTTGGTGATTTCGCTCTATCCTCTGGCGGACGTTCTTCGTTCTATATAAATCTTAGAGCCCTCCCTAGCTTCCCTTCATTATTCAAAAAAGTCGTAAAACTCTTCGTAGATAAATGCCTTACTAGTCTCAATTTCGACGTTGTTTGTGGTATTGCGACAGGAGGAATACCTCTTGCGGCCTATGTCGCCTTTACTCTTGATAAGCCGCTGGTATATGTTCGCAAGGAACAAAAGCGTCATGGGCTCCAAGACCTAGTAGTTGGAAATGTTAGTAAGCAAAGAATTCTTATTGTGGATGATGTCGCTACAACTGGAAGCTCGTTGGTGCGTGCTACGGAATATCTTAAAAGAAGCGGAGGTATTGTCGTGGGTGCAGGGGTTATCGTTCTTAGAGGAGAGACCCCTCTTCGCGTTCTCGAAAAATATGAAGTAGAACTTAGGTATCTGCTGACAGCTAAGGAGATTTTGTCTACACTGCTTAAATATAGAAGAATAACAGAAGACACATATAGAAAAGCAGTTAGTGAGCTAAACTAGAAATTGTTGTGGGCTGTTTTCAAATTTTCCAGCATTTAAATAATTTCTATTAGATCCCTCTTCGACAGCTCCTTCAGCATCTCATATAGATCATCAAAACATACCTCTGGGTCTTTTAGCATTAGGTTTAAGAGAGGAGCTCCATCCTTGCTTTTGATATATGGATCGGACATTATCATATCAAAAATGCTGGTAAGTTGAGGCCAAAGAGCTAGAATACTTGCTCGGGCGAATCTTATCGCGTTTATCCCTTTCTTTGCTTTTACCCTTATCTTGTGGGCATTAACAATCATTTTAAGGCGTTCCCTGAATGCTGGATCATCTTTATCCATGCTGCTGGACATCGCGTATTTGAATGCAAGGTATATCGACGACAAATTATTTTCACCACCTGCTAGCTCGGACAGACAAGTCCTTACAATATCGTGCGGAACATTGTTGTATAGTAACACTACATTGTTATGTTCTGTCGCATAGAAGTTCCTACCAGCAACACCAACCCTTTTGATTGAGCCCCTTATAAGGTTTAGATATGACTTCACATACTCCATTATAAGCGCAACGTCACGCCCAATAAGCCTTGAGGCTCTCAGATCAACAACCATTCTGTTTAAGTCTATTAGGACTATCTCAAAGTCCAAGAAGGGAAGTTTCGGGAATAGCAAAACTCTGTAGTTATCGTAGAACACTCTTATGTCCGAGGGTATGCTGTCCGACGCTACTATATAGGCACCACGAATAAAACCTGTTGCGTCAAAATTTATGATCAACGCGTGATCATTATGCAGAAAACCTATCCTAGCGACCCCTAGTTCCTTTATTTCCTTAATGTCCTCCTCATCAACTATATGCGTGTCAGTGCGTTCACATTTTGGGCATTTAATTGTTATAGTCATACCCGTTGTTGATCCCTTTGACACACTTTCCCACCGACTATTGTTATTTTTCTATTAAATAACTATATTTTAATTCCCTTAGCTTTCTTGCTAAATCCGATATTTTAACCCTAATTTGCTCCTTTGTGTCCCTAAATCTTATAGTTACTGTATCGTCTTTAAATGTCTGATGATCAATCGTTATAGCGAATGGTATTCCCATCTCATCCGCTTTTAGATATGCCTTACCAATTCGCCCTGAGAAATCAACATATGCCACTATCCTCTCATTCTTTAGCATTTTGTTTATCTCTTTAGCCTTAGATAAGAACTCAGGTTTTTTGAGGAGGGGAAACACACCAACATCATACGGAGCTACCTTAGGACTTAGCCTAAGCACTATTTTTCCGTCTCTCACTGTGTAAGCCTCGGTTATCACTGCTAGGAAGATTCGATCTATCCCAAAAGATGGTTCTATGCAATGAGGATAAAATTCCCTTCCATTTTGCACTAGGTATAGCTTCTCTCCACTAAACTCAGCATGTCTTTTCAGATCATAATCCGTTCTGTTGGCTATCCCAACTATTTCCCTCCAGCCTAAATACGGGAAGTAGTACTCTATGTCGAATGTCTGAAGCGCATAGTGCGCCAATTCCGTCTCCAGATGCTCCCTAACCCTGAGATGCTCTGGTTGAATACCCAAGTTTATAAGCCACTCCACCGCTTTTCCTACCCAGTAAGCATGCCACATATTGGAGAAGACACCCTCACTATAAGCCTCACTTATTGTCCGCTCTTTTGGTTCCAAGCCTTTTTTCTGTTCTGATTTTGTCCAGATTTTTACATGTATGTTCTCGACTTCACTAAAGAATTCACACTCGTTTTGTTTCTCGGGGTCTATAAAGTACTCTATCTCAGCTATCTCGAATTCCCGTAGCCTAAAGAGAATCCCTCTTGGAGATATCTCATTTCTGAATACTCTGCCATAGCTTGCTATCCCAAATGGTAGTTTCGCACCTACAATCGATGAGATTAACTTAAAGTTTATGAACATGCCCTGTGCTATCTCTGGTCTGAGGTAGACTATTGAGCTTTCCCCTTTAATCACTCCTACATGCGCTTCTATCATTAGGTTGAAGCGTCTTGGCTCTGATAGTTCTCCCCCACACTTTGGACACTTGACCCCCCTTTCCTTTATTGCGGATGCTATCGTTTCCATGGAGAAGTCTGTTAGATGCACCCCAGCCTCTTCGAGTAGTGTTTCTGCTTTGAAACGTGATTTACATTTTGTACATTCAACAAGAATATCTATGAATTCTTCCACGTGGCCAGAGGCTTCCCAGACTTTCGGTGATGTTATTATGGATGGGGCCAAACCATAGACATCATCACGTGAATTGACGAAGAACCACCACCAGTCATCAGCAATTCTGCGTTTAATCTCAAAGCCTACTGGTCCATAGTCATAGAAGCCAGCTATTCCCCCATAGATTTCTCCAGAAGGAAAAAAGAGCCCTCGTCGTTTCGCCAAATTTACTATGTCATTCAATGTAACGCTCATGCATCTCAACTCCAGACACTCCGTTATATGCCATAACGAGATACAGCTATCGGCTATCTTTTCTTTTGCATCAAAAAAAGATAGTTTATAGTCGCTTACTTCTTCTTTATATCAAACTCAAGCTCAAGAATTCCATTCCTAAATGATGCCTTGACGGAATTCGGATCCACTTTCTTCGGTAGTTCTATCTCCTTATAGTATTTTCGGTCCATGCCTTCTGCGTGTATAACTACTTTGTCTTCTGTCGCATCAACCTTAATTTTCTCCTCATCAACCCCCGGTAAATCAACTATTACTCGTACCTTAGAGTCCTCCTCATAAACAGTTGCTAATGGCTCAAACTCCTCCGTCCTTCTGACCTCGATTTTTCCTTTCGGTTCCTTTGAAGTCTTCACATTTCCAAACCTATAAATCCTTGGGGGACCTGTAGGAGGTATAACTATCGTCAGACCCCACGTATATCGTTTGGGCTTGCGCTCACCCATTATGAATTCTCGTTCAATCTCACCCAGCTCACTGAAGAACCTACGGACCATTCTGTCAAATTCTTCGAATATGTCGCTAAGTCTCATCGGTCTCTCAAAGATATCTTCAAAAATCTTCTCCATGAAATCGTCTATGTCTCTATACGGCTTCTTCTTTTTCTTATCGTCATCTCTGCCCATCGTCGCTCCCCAGAATTCTCTAGAAATCTAAGTAGAACTGATTTAATACTTTATTAATAACTCTTTTTGGAAGCTTGGTGAGATCTTTGGAGAAAGAAAATAAACTCCTTATGAATGTCTTAAAGTCACGAATAAGCAAAGCAAGAGAGACCCTAGACAAGTATGGGGACGCTTGGCTTGTTCTCTCCATAGGTACAGGCGATTCCAACATAGACTATCTGCTAGGAGTTCATGCCCACGGCCTTATGGGTGCTTTACTATTCCATGACGAATTACACGTGTTTGTGGGACGCTTAGAGCGTAGCTTTATTCAACATTTGGAGGAGGAAGGATTAATAACAGAAACCCATGTCTTCTATGGCTATAGTGAGTTTGAGAGTAAACTTAGATCCGTGTTGAGGGAATGCTCTGGTAAAAGGATTCTCGCTAACTTCTCTTCACTTGAACTGTACCCCCATGCTTCGTCCCTTAGCTACTCTGTTGCGAGCAGACTGAAACATTTAGCTGAGAGCTATGAGATCGATATAAGACCTTCTGGGCGCTTCGTATATGAACTAAGGCAGAAGAAGACCCCAGAGGAACTAGCAGTCCTAGAGAAGAGTGTTTCTATAGCTATTACTATGCTTGATAGTATTATCGGGGATAGTGTAATTAGGCCAGGAATAACAGAGCGTGAGATAGCAGCTCGTATGTATGGTGAACTCTACAAATATGGAGACCCTGCCTTTGAAATAATTGTGGCGTCTGGCCCTAATACAGCGAATCCACATCACATCACATCGAGGAGGAAAATAAGAAACAATGATGTAGTCTACATAGATTTTGGGATAAAATATCTAACGATGTGCTCGGACATTACCAGATTTTTTGTCGTCGGAAGTGCATCTAAAGAAATACAAGATGCATACGAAGCTGTCTTTGAGGCCCAAAATAGGTCAATAGAAGCACTTAGAGTAGGCATCCCGTTTTCCGAACCAGATAAGGTCGCTCGAGAAGTATTCAAAGAGATGGGATATGACCCAGAAAAACACTTTATCCATAGCCTTGGACACGCATTAGGTGTTGATGTACATGATGTTGGCCCTCCATTTAGCCAGAGAGTTAAAAAGAAAATGATACCAGAAAATGTAGCATATACTGTGGAGCCAGCCCTATACTTCGAGGGAAAATTTGGTATCAGACTTGAAGACGATGTAATAATAGCAAAGAAGACTGTTAAAAGGCTAGCTAAATCCCCCGAAGAACCTATATGTCTATAGGCTATATCGATGCCAATAATAATTTTCGATCTAGAAGGAGTGCTTATTGATAATAGCGAAAGGCTCAACTATGCTCTGAGTATTATCGGTGCTAGGAGCATAGATGCTATTCCTCTCCGCCAACGTTCAAGATTTTGGAGAATTTTCCTAGATTTAGAATTAGCTAAAAGAATGGATAGAGTAAATGATTTCGGCTTGCAGATACTATCTGAAAGATCAGGAAACAACAGAATTGCCATTGTTTCTGGTACGACGCGGGAGATAGGCTCCTACCAACTAGACCTAATTAGGAGAAGAGCAAGTGAGCTGAGTTTGAATATAAGGATAGATTTCGTCTTCCTGCGCCCTAAGGGTTCCAGGGAAAGAGCTGTTGTTTTTAAAGAACGCATTCTCCGATGGCTCTTGCTTGAAGATGATGTTGTAGAGATACACGATGACGAAGAAGAGATCGTCGAGATGGCAAAAAAATATGGAGTGAAAGGCGTTCTTTGGAGAAATCTGCGCCCAGTATCTCCGCTATAGTTTTTCCATTTCTTTTTTGAGGGGAATCATACAAATGAAAACCCAGTCTTCATTACCGATGTTCTCATATGAGTGAGGCACTTCCGGAGGCACATATGCCGCCATATTCTCCTTTAAGATATACTCCTCGCCGCCTACCGTAACCTTTCCTTTGCCCTTTATACAGAATATCTCATGATAATACCAGTGGGTGTGAAGAGGAATTTTTCCTCCAGGTTCTATTTTGAATATTCTCATCGCAAACGATACGGGTGCATTATCATCACTTATGAGCCATGCCATGTAGGCTTTTTCAGCCCCCTCCATCTCGACCTTATGCAATTTTATTTTTGAGACATCAATCATGAGAGCACTCATCATCAACTCACCAAAAGTAATCGGCGAATACAAAAAATATATAGTTCGTTAATACTAACTCAGTCCTATGCTTGGAGTTTTCTAAGTTGCTTGAGATACATCTCAAATATTTCCTGTGAAGTTGTCGCATCTGTAGGGCCCTTATCTGGACGCCAATTTATAAACCGCGGGAATCTAATCGCTAATCCTGCTTTTTTCTTGAATTTCTCATACACTAGATCTCTACCACATGTATGTATCGGAGAAAGCGTTATTTCAGCACCCAAAACTTCGATAACCAGTTTTGGATATACCCACACATCTGGCTCCATCCCCTCCGCTACATCAACATTGTGAGGCTTCTCTTTTACGATATGGGGCTTAAGAAGGTTTGGTAATTCTGCCAATTGAGTATCCGTAAATCCACTTCCCACCTTACAGACCGACTCAAAAACATCTCTTTGTGGATTATAAGCCGCAACAAGAAGAGCTCCGTAGGTGCCAGATCTCCTTCCCCGGCCATGAAAAGCTCCTACGACCACTAGATCGACGGTATCCATCATCTCTGATTTATAATCTCTCTTGTACTTTATCCATTTCCATCCTCGTGCTCCAGCTTCATAGATAGCATCACTAGATAGGGATTTAACTACGACTCCTTCACATCCATCCTCTACTGCTTGCAACATAAATTCTTCTAGCTCTTCGGGTCTCCGAACATGTTTTGCCTTTGCTAGCTCCACCATATCGGTGATCTTTACTATGCTCTCTAAGATTTCCCTTCTCTTTGGATATGGTTTATCCAACAGCTCCTCTCCGTTTAGATATAAGCAGTCGAAGAGAAACACTTTTACTGGGTACTCCTGCATTGCGCGGGCTATATCATATTTTCTCTTTCTATGCATCAGTTCCTGAAATGGTCGGAGCTCCCCAGTATCAGGATCAACGCAAACTATTTCTCCCTCAACAATAAATGTATCTCCTTGAACCGCCTCTTTCATGGCCTTTACGACATCGGGATACTGATTTGTGATATTTTCTAGTCTTCGTGAGAAAATGACTATTTTTCCGTCTTCAGTCTTATGTATCTGGGCTCTCTCCCCATCATATTTATACTCAGCGATACCCTCTCCGCCTATCTTCATAAGTATCTCCACGGGGCTACTCAGTCGCTCAGCAAGCATAGGTCTTATTGGGACACCAGGCTTTGCTTTTATCTTCTTTAATCCCTCCTCGCCTTTTTCAGCTGTTATTCTCGCTATGTATCCTATGTCCGGATACTTATTGAATGCTAACTCTATGATTGGCCTCTTCTCCTTAGTCCCAAAGAAGGCTTGCGCTAGACCATCAAGAATCGTCATTTCTTGTATTCCAAGGCGCATAGTTCCAAGAACCATTCTTGCTATATATTTTGCTTCGATGGGCGACGCAGATACAAAAAGCCCAGTCAGAATCCTGATTTTTAGGTCTTGTGAGCCAGGGCCAGTAGCCCTAGCGGCTTTAGCCAACGAATCGTACACATCAGCTATCGTCAGCTGTTGAGCAACCAATGCTGCCAATCGCTTTTTTTGCATAGCTAATTCGGCTACACGACCTATGTCACCCATCCGCTTGAACATTTTGTCTAATTCACTTCTAGACATCCCACTCGCACGGCTTATAGCTTCAAGACACATTTTTTCGGCAACTCCAAGCTCAGGGTAGCCCATCCAGTCGGGCCAAAGTTCCCCTAGAAGGAGATAAACCGCTTTTTCAAGTTCTTCTGGTGAAAGCTCTTTGAATAGCTTAGCTAGAATCGAAATCATTTTGAGGCGCTCACTTGTTATTTCTAGAGCCTTTAGATGCTCACAGAAATCCCTAAATAGCATTGAGAATTCACCAACTACCTTAGCTTATCTAACTAAAACAAATATTATGAAACCATTATGCTTAATAAATTAGCTTCACGTATTGTTGGTGAATTTTCTAAATGACAGACAGCAAATGTAAACTATGTCCAATTGGCTGCGTTGATGTTAGTATATGTATGGGGTTTGATTCTAACAAGCACATGTTTGTACGTAGATACAGGAATTTTAGGGTGATGCATCTTTCTATAGAGGAATTCGGACTTTACCACTTTTACCCAGCAAGCTCAGTAATCCTCGCTGTGACCTCCGGATGCAATATGCTATGCTCATTTTGCCCTATGTATTCCACAGTCTTCTCGTTTTCTGGGGACGTCGAAGAGAAGGAGGTTTTATCGACCATAATTAATACTGCCGAGCGTCTGGGATCTAATATTGTCGCTTTTTATTGCAATAGCTTGCTTGATCTAGATCTCATTAAGAGCATTAAAACACAATTTGATTATCAGATCATAGCTATGACAAACGGCTTTATTTCTAAGGAGATACTTAGGTGTTATCTCTCCCACTTAGATGCTGTCTTACTTCGCCTATTTGGCTTTTCTGACACCACATATTCCCGTATAACACCGATCCTAGGTGCAACCCAGCATATACAAAGATTCATATACGAAGCAGCCAGTAAAGACAAACATTTAGAGATAGAGTTCTACGTGATCCCGGGCATTACGAGGGACGATGAGTTTCTTAGTTTGGTGAGTTTTTTGCATAAAGTAAATCCAAACATACCACTTCACATAAGACGTTTTAGACCCTGTTTCGTCGAACTTGATCGCAGACCTACACAGACTGAAGAAATCTTACATTATTATAATCTTGCGAAGAAGTTCTTGCATTACGTCTACGCTGAGCTTTGGATTAGCCCCTATAATGATACTTTTTGTCCAAATGGGCATCTAGTTATACAGCGTTTTGGATGGAAGATCCAAAAAATTAAGATAAAAGAAGGTAAATGCCCCATCTGCGGAGAAGAAATCCCTATAGAGATGTAATTACTTCTTATATCCTATCTTCCTTAGGAAGTCCATTCTCCACTTCTTGTCTTCCTCTGACTCTATCCTCTTTGGTGAGTAGCCATCTACGACTCCTATCACTGCACGTCCAATGTTAGTTTCTGCCACTATCACTTGTAGAGGTTGATTTGATGTCGCACAGAATACTGTTGCAACTTCCTGAACCATCTTTATTCTGTTGAGGACGTTTATTGGCCACCCATCCTTTATGACAACAACAAAAATATGACCAGCAGCTATTTTCTTTGCGATTTCGACCGCTAGATTTTGCAATTCATCGTCATTTCCTTCGTAGAAGATTCTCCTTTCGCTTGAGGACTCATTAAACGCGACGCCAAATTTGAGATTAGGATGCGCCGTTACCAGAGCCTCATATAAATCAACAACAGTCTTCATAAAGTGGCTCTGACCTATGATTATAGAAACACCTTCTGGAAGTTTTATATCCACGACCTCAAACCTTAGCTCAGCCATACAGATCACCAATATGAATAAGGAAATCTTAAAAATTTAGTCAGATGAGACCACATTTCGTTTTTGTATTCTCCTGCTGTGATCAGAGGTTTGAGCTTGATCCTTGATCTGCGAGATTCGTTATTTCTGCGGGTTCCTGGGGGTTTTGAGAAGGTTCGCATAGCGGAAAGATTTTACATGGTAGCCATTAGTCTATGCTCTGTAGTATGGAATGCTAATCGAAAGCATTATATATTGGATTGACTCTAATTTACTATAAATTTGGCTGTGGAAACTCTCTTGTACATCAGACCAGCTATTTCGGAGGCCTATGGCGATGGGACTTAGCGATCTTATCGAAGCTTTGGGAAAGTACCTTGAGAGGAATAAATGTGATATCTATGAGCTTACTCGCTCGGTATTTGGGGATATAAGAAAATATCTTGGCCCCCAAGCATCAATAGTCAAATTCGTGATTCTTGACTTCAAACACTTTTTCAAAGTAATAGATGAGAAAGACAACATCAAAGATCTTCTCAGCTTGGCTTACAACACATGGCATATCGCCGACTTTCCACGCGGTCTCGAAGTATACTTAGAGGAAGAGGAAGAGAAAGAGTTTGATTATGCTCACGAGCTTCTTCATAGAGAGGTAGAGGAAACCGGCATTTCAATATTCCTTCACGCAATTCCATACGTTCATCAGTGTTTAGAACTGTGGGAGTTAAAGATACATCCTAGTCTGATGAGCAAGCTACCAGCAATACTTATGAGTATTACCGTTCCTAGAGAGATACTAGATCTTAGCGACATCCCTTATCCCGGGAAAATAGGCGCCAAAGACTATTTAGATCTTCTAAGAACATGTTATAGAAAGATCATTGAGGGAGGAGGGAGAGACTTCACAATAAGGATAGGCCCCGCATTTACTTATGGGTTGGGAACATTGAATGCTGTTCTGAATTTCTTCGAAGCATTCTTTCCTCTCGCACTTTCAGTATATAGCATTGGAAAGGTCCTCTCAGATCTTCTAATGAATGCCCAATTGGTAGAATATTCAATGCACGACAAGGATTTCTGTGTGGAGATCTTTGGCAGAGAGAAGCCCCCATTATATATACTCATGAGTGCGAATCCCATCTTGACCGAGACCCCGCTACTCATAATGTCGCTTGCCAGACTACTAGACATAATCTCCAAAGTAGCCAAATTGCTTTCAAAGAAAAAAGACAAGAACCTCCTCGCATATCACTACATAATATCCGCACTAGCCATAATAGAAATATTCAGAGCCCTAGACACACTAAGAGAAAGATGCGGGAAAATATTTCTCTCCTCAGCGATGCTTCAAGCTACCCATGACATAGGTGAGGCACTCGACCCTAAAGAATTAGACAACGAAACGAGGGGGCTAGTACTAACCAACATATCACTCCATCTCGTGGAAAATCTTGGAGAAATCAGGGAAAGAACCATCGCCTCAAACGCAATATTACTATCCCTCAAACTAATAAGAAAAACTATCAACCAACTAGAAAAGATTAAAAAAGGCATCAAGAAAAGCATCATACCATGTATATATAAAACTCTATACCTCACCCTAAGAAAAGCAGAAGAAACCAAACTACTAAGCATAATAATAGAAAAAGAAATAGAAGAGATAATAAACACACTTAAAAAACACGACAAAAACGCAAAGAAACTACTAAAGAGTCTCCAAAAACAACAAAATCTTTGAAGAAATGTTTGAAGTCAAGAATCTTTGAAACTAAGCTATGAGATTTTGGCTAGCAAGGGGTTTGCATTTGATTCTGGGATTTCCTAGGTGTTGGAGTATTTCTTAAACTATGCGATTTTTGGGTATCCGATTTTTTTTGCTATTTTTATGAGGCCTATCTTGGTTACTGTTACTATATTGTTTCTCACTGCTACTGCTATGCTTGATGGATGGTAACCTCCCTCCCCTCCTTGAATAATCAGTGCCACATAGTTTTTGATTCCTTCTTCATGAACTAGTGTTCTTACTCTCTCGATAAATTTCTCCACATCACCTGGTTGTATTAGCGACATTGTGTATTTGTTCTCGATTAAATAGTAGAGCTCCCTCGCTCCGATTCTTCCGATCGCTATCAGATCTATTTGTCTTTGTGGTGGTCCTTTTGGGGTGTATACTTTGTATATTGGTAGGATTTCCAATCGGTCTGTTGTATTGTTGAATAATGCACCATTTTTCTCCTCTATTACTACCGGTTTGTTTAGTTCTTTGGCTTTATTGAAGAGACCCTCAATATACTTATCAAACATTATTCCTAGTGATGCTCTTAGCTTTTCCCTATCCATCGTGCTGATGTATGGTTTTGTTGATAATAACCATGTTTTCATTAGCGGGTACTTGAGCAGATATATTGCCTCTTTGTTCAGTTTTTGCTTCTCTACGAACTCCATCTCTACTAGTTCTTCGAGGAGATTATAGACAACATTGTAATCTAGGGCTTCATCCTTAGCGATTTCGCTGGGAGTTATTTTTCCACACGCTATGCTTCTCATAACTCTCAATATCATGTTCCGCCCATAGCGAGATGCCTCGTCAATAAACCGTAGTATGGCTTCAAAGAAATCATTAAACTCAGCTAGGTTACTTAATTCCTCAAGTAGTCTATTGAGTTCCTCAACATTCTTTATCTTGCGTGGACTCACATGACCTATCACTAGCTCTATTAATGCGGGTATTCCTCCCGTCACCTCATATATTCTCTCTGCAACCTCATGAGGAACTTCATGTCCTAAGGCTATAGATAGGTGTTTCATTAGTTCGATGGACGATTTCCTATCTAATGGTTCTATTTTTCTCGTTGCGAATAATGCTAGAAAAGCTTTTCTTGCTGGATCGGTCTTTGAATATTTCTCAAGGAGATGCCATGATAGACTTGTTGATAGAACCCAAAAGACTCTTGTTGCTAGTGGTAGGGAGTCCTTTAAATACCAGAAGACCTTACGAAGGGCGTCCCTCAGCTTTAATCTCTCCTCCAGAGCTATCCTTGAAGCGAGGTTTTCAATCATTAGGTGGAATTCATCTAAGCACATTGCTAGGACTATATTATTCGCCTCACTATATGCTTGTGGATACTCAATTAGGAACTTTAACGCCTCAAATGTTGATTGTGGATAATCGTATTTTGGAACATCCAAGTTTTTCTTGATAGCCAGATCGCTTAATGCGCCGATCAGATTATCAACGAGCTCCCTACCACTTGTAACATAGGAGACTCTCAAGAGAATACCATAATCTATTCTCTTAATGAACTCCTCAAGCAAAGTAGTCTTGCCTACGCGTCTTAGACCATAGACCACAACATTGTATTTTGCTCCTCTTAGACGACCATTGTACAGTGATATGAGCCACGAAAGCTCCTCCTCTCGATCAACAAACATTAATTACACCTAAGTGTAATTATGTTCCATAGTAATCACAATGAAATATAATTTAAGAGTTAGGAACAGCTGTCTTCATCAAGAAACCAACCATGGCACATCTTACAAATTCTGACCTTGACGCAAATAGACCAGCCTTAACAAGTTCATCAACAATCATAACCAGTTCTAATGGTATCTTTACGCTCATGACTTGTGTTCTATCATATATGGGTTTTATTAGTCCACTTTCTGTTGATTCTTGGATATCACGATGGTGTAGCGGATGGAAAGAACAATGAGGAGAAGAGAATCTCATAGTGTTAAAGTCTTTAGGGTGGAGATTACTGGGGGGTCTGAGACACCTAAGGAGGATTTTAGGAGACCCATTGAGTATTTCTGGACTAGGTATCCGCTGGTTTCTAGGGTTCTAGATTTTCTGTTTGATATGATCCGCAACTATTTTGAGGAGATGATTAGACTTCAGAGGAGGAGCATACATCTTCTGGGGGGATATATAGATTGCTTAGGGAGGGATCTGAGGTAGAGAGCGTCACATATAGGGTTATGGATAAGGAGGAAGCTAAGAGATTGATAGAGGAACTGATAAGGTCTAGCCCGGGGATATCCCTCTCGGAGATTGTTGAGGAGACGGATCTTGACCCAGAATTTGTGCTGGAGTGCGTCAAAGAGCTTGAAAAACGAGGGTAAGATTGAGGGAAAAGTTGAATAAACGAAAAAGAAAGAGAGGAATGCCAGAAGAAGCAGGAGTCCCGTTTTGGGAAAGCCATTATTAGGGCTAGGAGGATAGGTAGAAAGAAGCTTGTCCATGGGACGCATAGGCTAGAGAGTATGGTGTCTGGCTTATAAGTGCGAATAAGGAAGGAACAAAACTGAGGGCGGAAGGATAGGCCTAGATACGGCATAGGCTGTGGTGAGAATATCCATACATATTTTCCTCCATAGAACTTGGGTAGAAAAGCTCGCGCGTATAACCAATTTCTCGGAGAAAGAGGAAGATCCCGTAACTGCATTTTTTAAAGCGATCTTGATGATATGTATCATTCCCAATATTTAACATATTAGTTAACTTATGGGATTCGCTGGATCAAGTAGCCGTTTATAAATCTTCCTACGAGGCCCTATCGTAAGTAGGAATACTATCTTGTTCTCCTCATCGACCTCATATATGACCCTATACTTCCCAATCCTAATACACCACTTTCCACGTAGGGGTCCTCTGAGCGGCTTCCCGATGTATGGCTTCTTCCTAAGCAACTCCACGATCTCGACAACCCTCCTCCTCAAATCCTTGTCTAGAGACTATCCTTATTTTCAATTCCCTTCTGAGTCTGCCGAGAATGGGCACTATGAGCTTCTTAGCATCATCGTAACTTTTCATGGGAAGCACGGCCACGTGAAGTTTTGCCCTTCCAGAGACTATTGATGCTGTGATATACTTAAATGCATACTTTGCACCATTTCTTGGCTTCGTGCCGAGTACCCAATCATTTTTCTTCCCGTAGTAAAGCCAGTCGTGGACATCTATGGCAACATCTACTGGCTTTTTCAGGAAGCCTAAGCTTCTTGCTCTTTCTGTTGAGGCATCCACCATTTCCTCGACGAATTTGATTATGTCGTTTGTGTCGAGCTTTTTTATGTGGTAGAATAGGGCGTCTGGGCTTGGGGTGTGCCTATGGCTAGACCTCTTAGCCGTTAGTCTCCACACTTTTTCTGGGGTCGTCCTAAGTATTGCTGCGGTTACCAGTAGGTCTATGTAGTCCCTCTCATCATACTTTCCAGTCGGCCCTTCTAGTCTTATCGGTATGTGCTTATCCATGATTCTGAGGGCGTTGTCCATCGTCATTCTGAGTGCTTCTAGCCGGATCCTCATTTTTCCACGCCTATTCCAGCCAGTCCAAAAAATTTTGTAAAATCTCATATAAGTTGCTTCGATGTCGTTTTGGTCTTGGAGGTTTTATTCTATGTCTGCGGTGTCAATATGCCTTAGATCACGGCTTCTTCGAGGCGTTTTTCCTTGGAGAATAAAAGATCTAAACTCCAATAAAACACAGGCAGGAAGGGGCTAGGGAAGCCAAAACAAATTTCGGAAGTACTGTATAGGATCGACATTTCAACTCTTCAACAGCTCGTGAATTTTCTAGCGAGGATCGTGGTGGATGGGAAGAATACGAGGAAGGCTCTGTTGATGGCGATAGACTCGACTACGGCGACGACGAAGAGCATGTTCTACCCGCATAACAGGGCCAGCATAAAGTTTCATGGAACAGTGGACATCAATACTAGGGTTATCCTAGACATAGACTTCGGATGGTCCGTGGAGGACATCGAATTCGACTTTAGGCATGACTTCTTCATCGCATTCGTCCTCGGCGACAAGGAATACTGGGTCGCATCCTTCTCTAGGAGCCTTCTGGAACAACACATCGTACCAGTGGTGAGCCCGAAGGGTGATGCGTCGGATGATGATACACTTATGGTGTTGCGGTGGCTGCAGAGGCGCCACCTGAGGGACCTTAGACGCGTTCGTGGCATTGTCGAGGAGATATTCTCGTATTTGGTGCCGCACAGCAACGTCCTGGCGTCACAGCTATGCCATACGATGATGGTGGAGATTCTCA